>Ga0137415_10001531_pt1 | contig 23015 bp, 23 predicted proteins | sample CZODoug3_1_1_16f_FD_183082 | JGI IMG/M metagenome (GOLD analysis project Ga0137415, IMG submission 183082) | Vadose zone soil fungal communities from Angelo Coast Range Reserve, California, USA - CZODoug3_1_1_16fungal (Hybrid Assembly) | ecosystem: Environmental > Terrestrial > Soil > Vadose...
GTTCCTGCTGTTCGTCAACGACGTTCACGGCATGGGGTTGAAGGTAGCCCAAGGCCTGCAACTGCTGGAAGCCTTTTACTGGGACATGGACGACGACACCCGCGCGTTCGCAAAGCGCTTCGCAGCGCGTCCCGGCATGAACGGCAAGATGCCGAGCGGCAATCAGGCCGGCGTCTATGCCTCCACGCTGGCTTATTTGAACGCGGTGGCCGCGACCGGCAGCGATGACGCCAAGGACGTCGTGCCGCAGATGAAGAAGTTCAAGGGCAAGGACAAATTGTTCGGCGACGTCACCATCCGCCAGGACGGCCGCGTGATCCATCCGATGTACCTGTTCGAGGTGAAGAAGCCGGAGGAGTCGAAATATCCGTATGATTATTACCGGCTGGTTTCGACGATTCCAGGTGATCAGGCGTTTCGGCCGATCGCGGACGGCGGGTGTTCGCTGGTGAAGTGACACTGCCCCTCATGGTGAGGAGCCGCGAAGCGGCGTCTCGAACCATGGAACCCGCGGCCCATCCTGCGGCGTGGGTTCGATCGTCCATGACGACCTCGATGCGAAGCGGACAAACATCGCGCTTCGCATCGCGCATTCAAGATTTGGGCCATGGGCGGAACGGGCGTTCCACGCGCATCGCTCAAGGCGGATCCCAGGATTATTTCTTGTCGTTGGAAGCTTGACGCGTCACTGCGTCACCTTGCTGCTGCCCTGCGTGATCAGCCGCGCGGGACGCTGATCTCTGGCGTGACTCCAGAGCCAGCTCAGCGCGACGCTGAGGCGGTTGCGCAGGCCGATCAGGAAATAGATGTGAGCAACGCCCCAGATCCACCAGGCGATATTGCCGCGCAGCTTGATCCAGCCGAAATCGATCACCGCCTTGCGCTTGCCGATCTGCGCCAGGCTACCGGCGTGCTTGTAGCGGAATGGCGGCTGCGTGCCGCCGCCGAGCCGCGCCTTGATCGTTGCTGCGACATGGCGCCCCTGTTGCTTGGCGGCCGGTGCGATGCCCGGCACCGGATTTCCGTCCGGGCCGGCGATCGTCACGGTATCGCCGACGGCAAAAATATCGGGATGGCCGGGGACGGTAAGATCGGGCTTTACCTGCACGCGGCCGGCGCGGTCGGCCGGCGCATCCAGCCATTCGGCGGCGCGCGAGGCGCGGACGCCGGCGGCCCAGATGATGGTTTTCGCCTCCAGCCGGTTGCCGCCATAGACGACGCCGTCGGCGGTGCATTCGGTGACGGGCTGGCCGAGCTTCACTTCGACGCCGATGCTTTCGAGCGAACGCTGCGCGTAGGCGGAGAGATCGTCGGGAAAGCCTGCCAGCACACGCGGCCCCGCCTCGATCAGCACGACACGCGCCTTGCGGGTGTCGATGTTGCGAAAATCCGGCGGCAGCGTGTCGTGCGCGAGGTCGGCGATGGTGCCGGCGAGTTCGACGCCGGTGGGCCCGGCGCCGATGATGACAAAGGTGAGTAGCGCCGCGCGCTGCTCAGGATCGGTCTCGCGTTCGGCGCGCTCGAAGGCGACGAGGATGCGTCGCCTCAGCGTGGTGGCGTCCTCCAGCGTCTTCAGGCCGGGCGCGAACGGCTCCCATTCGTCATGGCCGAAATAGGCGTGGCGCGCGCCGGTCGCCAGAATCAGCGTGTCGTAGGGCAGCGCATCGCCGTCGTCGAGCAGCACGCGCTTGGCCGCGGCGTCGACGCCGTTGACGTTGGCATACAGCGTCGTGACTTCGGGCCGGTCGTGCAGCAGATGGCGGATCGGCCAGGCGATCTCGGAAGTCGCCAATGAGGCGGTCGCGACCTGATAGAGCAGCGGCTGGAACAGATGATGGTTGCGGCGATCGACCAGCGTGATTGTGACCGGCGCGCCGGCCAGGCCAAAGGCGGCTTCCAGCCCGCCAAAACCGGCGCCGACGATCACCACGCGGTGCGGTTCTTTCGGCGCGCTGGTCATGGGAGGCGTCCCCGGTTTCAGATGTCTCCGTACATGTGATTATGTATGCATTCGCGGGCGCGATCCAAGCGATGTTTTCCAATCGATCGATGGGAAAAACCCATCGTTGTCGATCTCAGGCGTTCTGAGGCGTCGGGGCTGTGGCAACGCGCCGGCGCGCCGGCAGGCCAAGGCCTGCCAGGGCGCCCAAAACAGACAGCCCTGCCGCCAACATCATCGCCGCGGCAAAGCCGGTGCTGAATTGCAGGGGCGAATCGACCGCGCCGTGAGCGGAGAAGGTCGCAACCAGCGCCGCAATGCCGAACATGCCGCCGAGAAAGCGTCCCATGTTGAAGATGCCGGAGGCTTTGCCCATCTCGGTCACGGCGACCGAACCTAGAATCGCGTTCTGCGCGGCCGGCATCGCCATCGATACGCCGACGCCGGCCAGCAGCAATGGCGCCACCAGCGCGGAATACGTCACACCCGGCGCGACCATCATCGCGATCCAGCCGAGCCCGATCGCCTGCATCGATAGTCCCGCCACCACCAGCGGCCGCTCGCCGAATTTGTTGACGACCGCGCCTGCGACCGGCGCCGTCACGAACAGCGTCGCGGTCCAGGGCAATAGCCGCAACCCGGCGCCGAACGGGCCGCGGCCGAGCGTGATCTGCAGGAATTGCGGCAGCAGGAACAGCACGCCGTACATCGCGGCGTAAAACAGCAAGCTGGCAGACACGCCTGACGCGAACGATCGCGACGCGAACAGCCGCATCGGCACCATCGGCGAGCTCGCGCGCAATTCCCAGAGCACGAAGGCGATCGCGAACACCAGGCCGAGCGCAAGCGCGCTGACGACCTCGAGGCTGCTCCACCCCACGGCATTGCCGCGCAGCAGGCTCCAGACCAGTCCCAGCGCCGCGATCGCGACCAGCAGTAATCCCGCTATGTCGAGGGCTGCGGCCGGCCCGAAGCTCTCGCGCAGCCGCGTCTGCACCAGCATGATCGCGATCGCACCGATCGGCAGGTTGATCCAGAAGATCCAGCGCCAGCCAAGGCCTTCGGTGATCAAGCCGCCGACGGCGGGGCCGATGATCAGCGCAAATCCCGTGATTCCGGAGAAGATGCCGAGCGCGCGGGCGCGCTCTTCCCGTCCGAAGGCGCCGCTCAGGATTGCCATCGCGAGTGGCACCACCAGTGCTGCGCCCGCGCCCTGCGCCGCGCGCGCCGCGATCAACCATCCAGCGGTCGCGGACAAGGCGCAGGCGGCAGACGCCAGAACAAACAGCGCGATCCCGGATGCGAACATTTTTCGCCGCCCGAAGCGGTCGCCGAGCGCGGCCCCGGTCAGCAGCAGCACCGCGAAGGTCAAATTGAAGGCGTTGACCGTCCATTGCAGCGTTTCGACCGAAGAACCGAAATCGGCGCGGATGGTGGCGAACGCCGTGGTGATGACCATCGCATCCAGCGCCATCATGAAGGATGCGAGCGCGGTGACGCCGAGCACCCAGCTCTTCTCACTCCGATCGTAGCTTTCCTGCATCGTCGCTCTCCGCCTGTCCTGATGCCGCGCCGCACGGCGCTATTGCAGAAAAGACGAAGCGGAAGGGACAAAGGATGCCGCCAAAAATTATTTGTTTGACCCGAATCCTTTCGCCGCGGCGGAACGTCATGGGACCGAGACGCAATGCAAGTCTTGGTGAGCAAGTCTTGGTGAGCAAGTCTTGGTGAAATCAGGCAGCGGAGAAGACAATGAACGCACGGAAAATCGAAGGAGCCGTCGCCCTCGTAACGGGTGCCAACCGCGGCATCGGGCGAGCGCTGACGGAAGTGCTCCTCACCCGCGGAGTGAGGAAGATCTATGCCACGGCGCGCAATCCGGAGGCGCTGCCCGACCTGCGTGACAAGCGGCTCGTTCCGCTGCAGCTCGACGTGACCGACGCGGACCAGATTCGCGCGGCCGCAGAAGCGGCTTCGGATGTCGAGATCCTCTTCAACAACGCCGGTCTGGCGTTTATGGGCGGAATCGCGGATTCGACAGTCGTCGACCAAGCCCGGCGCGAGATGGAGGTGAATTATTTCGGGCCCCTGCAGCTGCTCCAGCGCCTGGCGCCGACGCTGGCCAGGAACGGAGGCGGTGCGGTCGTCAACATCGGCTCGGCGGCCGGCCTGACCGGCCTCCCCTTTGTCCCGACCTACAGCGCTTCGAAGGCCGCACTCCATTCCCTGACCCAGACCGCGCGTATCCTTCTCTCGGCGCAGGGCATCTCGGTGTTCGGCGTCTACGCGGGGCCCGTCGACACCGAAATGAGCCGTGGGCTTACGCTGCCGAAGACCTCGCCGCGCGACGTGGCATTAGCGATCCTCGACGGCATTGAGGCCGGTCAGGAGTACATCTTCCCGGACCCGTTCGCGGTGGATTTCGGCCGACAGTTCGAGTCCTCGCCAAAAGCCTCGGAACGGCAGATCGCCGCGATGGTAGCGGGCCTGGCGGCGTAAACGAGCGGTGCTTCGCTCGCGCATCCTGTCGTAATCCGCATCGACTGATTGAAGACAACCAGTGCAGTATTGAGGAAAGGAGCGAGTCGTCATGGTAACTCTCGAAGGGCAAAAGGTCGTCGTCACGGGAGGCAGCCGCGGGCTCGGGCTCGGCATCGTCGAGGCGCTGGTGGCCGAGAGGACGCACGTGACGGTCGTCGCGCGCGATCCGGAACGTCTCGCTGAGGTCGCGAAGCGGCTCGGCGTGAATGTGGTTCGCGGCGATGTCACCGATGAAAAGCTGGCGCGGCACGTGCTCGCAGACGTTCGACCGTCGGTGCTCGTGCTCAACGCCGGCGCGACGCCGCCGATGGGCCCGCTGCACGAGCTTAGCTGGGAAAACTTCAACCGGGCGTGGGACGTCGACGTCAAAGCCGGCTTTCACTGGGCGCAAGAAACGCTGCGCCTTCCCCTGCCGCGCGGCAGTCGGGTGATCATCGCATCGAGCGGGGCGGCGCTGAACGGCTCGCCGCTTTCCGGCAGCTACGCCGGCGCCAAGCGGATGCTGTGGCTGATGGCGCTCTACGCCAACGATGTGGCGGAGCGGCTCGATCTCGGCATCCGTTTCCAGGCGATCATTCCCCAGCAGATCATCGGCGACACCGAACTCGGGCGCCAAGCGGCCGAGGCTTACGCGAAGAGCAAGGGCGTCAGCCTCGAAGTCTTCCTCGCCGGTTTCGGCGCGCCGATGCCGCCGCGCAAGGTCGGCGACAACGTGGTGTCGATCCTCACCGATCCGCGCTACGCGACCGGCGTGGCGTTCGGCATGAAGGGCGACCTCGGCATCGTCCCGCTCGACGCCTGAGATTGTCGATGACGGAGCAGACAAAGGATGTGGTCGAGAATTTATCTGTTCCACGCGAATCCTTTTGCCGTAGCCGAACGTCTTGGGACCGAGACGCAATGACAAGTCTTGGTGAAATCAAATCTTGGTGAAATCGAGTCTTGGCGAAACCAAGTCTTGGCGAAACCAAGTCATGGAGAACAGCATGAAACAGACGTTGATCAGGTATAAGACCAAGCCGGACATGGCCGACAGCAATGCCGGGCTGATCTCGGCGGTGTTTGCCGAGTTGAAGGCCGCCCATCCGGAAGGCGTCCGCTATCTTGCGCTGCGTCTGGAGGACGATACATTCATCCATTTCGTCGAGACCACGACGGCGGATGGCCCCAGTGAGTTGACGAAACTGGCGGCGTTTCAGGCCTTCCAGAGCGGCGTTCGTGACCGCTGTGCCGAACCGCCGCTGGTCCGCGGCGTTGCAATCGTCGGCAATTATCGCATGCTGGGTGAACCCTGAGGCAGAATGAAAGAGGTTCCGGAAGTGTCGGCCACCGACAGTATCGACAGCCTGCTGGCCGAGATGCGGCCCAAGCTGCATCGTTATTGCGCGCGCATGGTCGGTTCGGTCATTGATGGCGAGGATGTGCTGCAGGATGCGCTGATCAAGGCGGTGGAGTCGTTCGCCTCCGCCGGCCCGATCAGTAATCCCGAAGGCTGGCTGTTTCGGATTGCACACAATACGGCGCTGGATTTCCTGCGCCGGCGCAACCGGCAGCAGGCGCTTCGGTCGGACGAGGAGTTGGACATGATCGCCGATCCGCTCGATCCCGTCCTGAGCCGCCAGATCGCAAGTGCCAGCCTTCGCACCTTCATGCGGCTGCCGGTGGCGCAACGCAGCAGCGTGATCCTGATGGACGTGCTCGGCTGCTCTTTGCAGGAAGTCTGCGAGGTGATGGATTTCAGCCTGCCGGCGGTCAAGGCGGCGCTGCATCGCGGGCGCACGCAGCTGCGCGAACTGGCGAACGAGCCGGAAGATTTGCAGCAGCCGAAATTGTCAGAGCTCGATCGCGATCGCCTCGGCAAATATGTCGCGCATTTCAACGCGCGCGATTTCGATGCGATCCGTGCGATGATCGCAGACGATGTGCGGCTCGAACTCGTCAACAAGACGCGTTTGAACGGAAAGGCCGAGGTTTCTTCCAGATATTTTGTAAACTATTCCAAGCTCAGCGACTGGCATCTGGTGCCGGGATTGGTCGAGAGCCGCCCCGCGATCCTGGTGTTCGATCCCAACGAACCCGCCTCGCCGCCGAAATATTTCGTGCTGCTGAACTGGTCGGCCGACAAGGTCGCGACCATCCGGGATTTCCGCCACGCGCCCTATGTGGTCGAGGGCGCCGAATATGTCGTCTGAGGCTTAACCCACCCGGCCGCCGAATTCGCCGTTGGATACGCGCGCGATCCGGTTCGCAGTCGCCGGCGGAGCGCCGCGGCCGCGCGCATCGGATTTTTGCCGCGGCTCGCCGGCCGATGGCAGAGAGTGTTCGGCGTTGCCGCTCGGCCAGAACATCAGCGCCAGTCCGAGCCCGAGATTGACGAGCGCGCCAACCACAGTCCCGGTGTGGTCGTGGGTAAGGGCCAAGGCCGGGAATTTCGTGGCCAGAATCTTGTCAAAGATCATCACGACGAACCACCCGGGCATGACGCAGACGGGGTCCCATCCAATGTCCCGGATGCGCATGCACTGCAGCTGGAGGCTGACGACGGTGAAGAGGATGATGGCGATGACCACCTGCCCATTGTTCAGGGCAAAGGCGATATCCCCGCGCATCTGGCCGCTCTGGGGCAGGCGGCCGACGAGCGCGAACAGGACCACCGCGGCGACGATGCCGAGCCCGAACATGCTCAGGAAGAAGTGCAGCCGCCCAAGGCGCGAATTCAAGCCGAACAGGAAACCCAGCATTGGCAATCCCCTTTTTTGGCCACCCTGGATGCGGATTGCTTTCCATGCCGTGAACCGGCCGGGTCTCTGCCAAAGGTGGTTTCTGATCGCTTCACGGGATGTCTAAAGTCCGCCTCAACTCGGGCGGGTGGGTTGCTCGGGGGAGCCTGTTCGTCCTGACGACTGCGACAATCGTAGCCCCTTCAACCGGCACTATAATTCTTGCCATCCGCGCCACCAGCGAACTATGGTGCAGCCTGCTGGTGTATGAGCCGAAGGTTCTAAAGCGCGCCGTCGGTTCGTGCTTGCTGCGGAGTTGCGATTTCGCGCACAAAACACGGCACCGATAAACGGGGCGCGCAAAGCGCCGGGCAGACCGGGCAGTCAACCTGGCTGGCGGGATATTTTATTGTTGAGGAGGGGAAAAGAATATGAAAACGGCATTCTGGCTGGCGGGCGCAACGGTTTTGGCGATGGCGCAGCCCGCGCTCGCGGGCGATACCATCAAGATCGGCTTTGTCTCGACCTTCAGCGGCCCCACGGCCGTGATCGGTAACGACATGCGCAACTCGTTTGAGTTAGCGCTCGATCATCTCGGCCGCAAGATGGGCGGCAAGCCGGTCGAGGTGATCTACGAAGACGACGGCCAGAAGCCGGATGTCGGCAAGCAGAAGACCGAAAAACTGGTGCAGTCCGACAAAGTCGATTTCATCGCCGGCTATATCTGGTCGAACGTGCTGCTGGCCTCGCTGAAGACCGCGGTCGACGCCCAGACCTTCCTGATCTCGGCCAATGCCGGCCCGTCGCAGCTCGCCGGCGACCTCTGTTCGCCTTACGTGTTCTCGACCTCCTGGCAAAACGACCAGACGCCGCAGGCGATGGGCCAATATATGAACCAGAAGGGCGTCAAGTCGGTATTTTTGATCGGGCCGAACTACGCCGCCGGCAAGGACATGCTGGCCGGTGTGAAGTCGACCTTCAAGGGCGAGGTGGTCGGCGAGGAATATACGGTGTGGCCGAGCCAGCTCGACTTCTCCGCTGAACTGACCAAAGCGCGCAACTCCAAGGCCGAGTCGATCTTTGTGTTCTATCCCGGCGCGGCGGGCGTCCAGTTCCTCAACCAATACGCCCAGGCCGGCATCAAGGCGCAGATCCCGCTCTATACCGCGTTTACCATCGACGAATTGTCGCTGCCGCTGCAGAAGGACAACGCGATCGGCATCCCTGGCGCGCAGGAATGGGTCAACGACCTGCCGAACGCCGAGAACAAGCGCTTCGTCGAGGATTATCGCAAGAAATATCCGGGCCTGCGCCCAACCTATTACGGCGCGCAAGCCTATGACGCCGCTCAGCTCATCAACAGCGCGGTGGTGGCGGCTAACGGTGACACCTCCAAGAAGGACGCGATGAAGGCGGAGATGGAGAAAGCCAACTTCAAGTCGCTGCGCGGCCCGTTCAAATACGGCAACAACCACATCCCGATCCAGAATTTCTATTTGCAGGACGTAGTCAAGGACGCCGACGGCCAGCTCTCGCTCAAAACGGTGGCCACCATCGTCAAGGACGACCAGGATCGCTTCCACGACAAATGCCCGATGAAATGATGTCGGGGATTGCCGGTGCGTGCTTCCAGCGGCCTGCGCCCGGGCTTGACCCGGGCGTGTGAGCGGTTTGGCAGGGATCATGCATCCAATAAAAGAGGCGGCGGCGCGTTCGCGCTGCCGCTGTTTTGTTTCAGCCTGATATAAGCGCTTGATGTTTCTCGTCATCGAACAACTCCTGAACGGATTGCAGTTCGGCCTGCTGCTGTTTTTGTTGGCAGCGGGGCTGACCCTGGTGTTCGGCATCATGGATTTCGTGAACCTCGCGCATGGTTCGCTCTACATGATGGGCGCCTATTTCGCCGCGACCTTCGTGGCCTGGACCGGAAGCTTCGTGCTCGGCATCGTGCTGGCGCTCGGCGCCACGCTGCTGCTCGGCATTGCGCTCGAGTTCGTCGCGTTAAGACACCTCTATGGCCGCGATCATCTCGATCAGGTGCTGGCGACCTTCGGGCTGATTTTGTTTTTCAACGACGCGGTGCGGCTGATCTGGGGCCCGGCGGGTCTGGCGCTGCCGCTGCCGGCGTGGCTGACGGTGCCGGTGCAAATCATCCCTGGCGTGTTCTATCCGGCCTATCGTCTCATGATCATCGCGGTCGCGCTGATCGTGGCCGCGCTGTTGTACGTCGTCGTCATGCGCACCCGCATCGGCATGCTGATCCGCGCCGGCGCCTCCAACCGCGAGATGATCGGCGCGCTCGGCATCAACATCAAGCTCCTCTTCACCCTCGTCTTCGGCCTCGGCGCCGCGCTGGCCGGGCTTGCCGGGCTGATGCAGGCGCCGATCCTCACGGTGCAGATCGGCATGGGCGAGAACATCCTGATCCTCGCCTTTGTCATCATCGTGATCGGCGGCATCGGCTCGATCCGCGGCGCGTTCCTGGCCGCCATCTTCGTCGGCATCATCGACACCATGGGCCGCGCCTTCCTGCCTGACCTGTTGCGCATGGTCCTGAGTTCGTCCGCGGCCTCGACCGCGGCGCCGGCGCTGTCCTCGATGCTGATCTATCTGTTGATGGCGATCGTGCTGGTGGTGCGGCCGGAGGGGCTGTTTCCGGCCGCCAAGCGATGATCAAGCGATGACCTCTGCGCTCAATGCCCGCAATATCGTCGCGGCAATCGCCGCCGCGGGCCTGCTGTTGCTGCCGCTTTATTCCGCGCTGAGCGGCAACATCTTCATCCTGACGCTGTTCACCCGCATTGTGATCTTCGCGCTCGCCGCCGCCAGCCTCAACCTCATGATGGGCTATGGCGGGATGATGAGCTTTGGCCACGCCGCCTATCTCGGCATCGGCGGCTATGCGGTCGGCATCCTCGCCGCCGAGGGCATCGGCTCCGGCTTCATCCAGTGGCCGGTGGCGCTGATTGTCTCCGCGCTGTTCGCGCTGGTGATCGGCGCACTCTCGCTGCGCACCCGCGGCGTCTATTTCATCATGATCACGCTCGCCTTTGCGCAGATGGCCTACTACATCGCCTCTGGTATGTCGCGCTACGGCGGCGATGATGGTCTGACCATCTACAAGCGCAGCGATTTCGGCGGGCTGATCAACCTGTCGAATCGCGTGCAGTTCTATTATCTCTGCCTCGGCTGCCTGTTCGGCGGCCTCTATCTGATCTGGCGCATCGTCAATTCGCGCTTCGGCATGGTGGTGCGGGGCGTGCGTTCCAACGAGCAGCGCATGCAGGCGATCGGCTTCCACGCCAACCGCTATCGTCTGGTATGTTTCGTCATTGCTGGCACCATTTGCGGTCTCGCCGGCGCGTTGCTCGCCAACAATACCGATTTCGTCAGCCCCGCCGTGATGTACTGGACCCGCTCCGGCGATCTCATGGTGATGGTGATCCTCGGCGGCATGGGCTCGCTGTTCGGTCCCGTGATCGGCGCCATCGTCTATCTGGTGCTGGAAGAGCTATTGTCGCGGTTCACGGAATATTGGGCGCTGATCATGGGCCCGCTGCTTTTGCTGATCGTGCTGTTCGCGCGCGGCGGCATCATGGGCCTGCTCGGGAGGATGCGCCGTGGCTGATCCCTTGCTGCGCGTGCAACACCTGGTCCGCCGCTTCGGCGGTATCACCGCGACCGACAATCTTTCGCTGGATGTCATGCCGGGCGAATTGCACGCCATCATCGGCCCCAACGGCGCCGGCAAGACCACGCTGATCAGCCAGTTGACCGGGCAGTTGATGCCGAATTCCGGCGCGATCCATTTCGCCGGCCGCGACGTCACGCGGCAGCCCGCCTACAAGCGCAGCCGGCTCGGGCTGGCGCGGTCGTTCCAGATCACCTCTCTGCTGCCGGATTTTTCCGCGATCGACAATGTCGCACTCGCTGCCCAGGCCCATGACGGGCACTCGTTCCGCTTCTGGGGCAGCGCGCGCAAGGAAAAGCATCTGCGCGACGCCGCTCGATCGGCGCTGAAGCGCGTCGGGCTGGAGGCCCGCGCCGAGGTGCCGGTGCTGGAATTGAGCCATGGCGAGCAGCGCGAGCTGGAGCTGGCGGTTGCGCTCGCGACCAAGCCGCAGTTGCTGCTGCTGGACGAGCCGATGGCGGGCCTCGGCGTCACCGAATCCGCGCGCATGGTGGGGCTATTGAAGGAGCTGCGCAAGGAAGTCACCATCGTGCTCGTCGAGCACGACATGGAGGCGGTGTTCGCGCTCGCCGACCGCATCACCGTGCTGGTTTACGGCCGCGTCATCGCCTGCGACTCGCCGGACGCGATCCGCAACAATGAAGAGGTCAAGCGCGCCTATCTCGGCGACCAGCATGTGGTGGTCGGCCATGTCTGATACCGAAATGTCTGAGACGAACATGGCTGGCACAGCGCCCTTGCTCGAAGTCGACGGCATCGAGACCTGCTATGGCCTAAGCCAGGTCTTGTTCGGCCTGTCGCTGTCGATCAAACGCGGCGAGATGATCGCCCTGATGGGCCGCAACGGCATGGGCAAGACCACGACCATCCGCTCGATCATGGGCCTGACCCCGGCACGCGCAGGCGCGATCCGTTTCGGCGGACAGCAGGTGCGCGGCCTGCCGTCGTACAAAATCGCAAAGCTCGGCATCGGCCTGGTGCCGGAGGGACGCCAGATTTTCCCGAACCTGACGGTGCGCGAAAATCTTGTCGCGGCTTCCGGCAATCGCTTGGGCAGCCCCGATCCCTGGACCATCGAAAAAATCCACGCGCTGTTTCCGCGGCTGGCCGAGCGCGGCAACAATATGGGCGTGACGCTGTCCGGCGGCGAGCAGCAGATGCTCGCGATCGGCCGCGCGCTGATGACCAACCCAAAGCTTCTGATCCTGGATGAAGCCACCGAAGGCCTGGCGCCGCTGATCCGCGAGGAAATCTGGAATTGCCTGTCGATGCTCAAAGCACGCGGGCAATCGGTGCTGGTAATCGACAAGAACGTCGGCAACCTCTCCCGCATCGCCGACCGGCACTACATCATCGAGCGGGGACGGACGGTCTGGAGCGGCACGTCGGTGCAGCTGATCGCGGAGCCGGATCTGCAGCATCGGTATTTGGGGATTTGAGCAAGCTCGCTTCGCCGTCATTGCGAGCCAACGGGTCGCGCGAATCCGCGCCTGATGACAGGCTCCGCGAAGCAATCCATAGCGCCGCAAGGACCAGAATGGATTGCTTCGTCGCTACGCTCCTCGCAATGACGGCTGCGATTCCGCCCTCAACGTCGTCCCGGCGAACGCCGGGTCCTCAAAACATCTCGAAATATTCGCGATGCTCCCAGTCCGACACCTCGGCCTGAAACCGTTCGATCTCGGCGTTCTTGATGTGCACGTAATAGTCGACGAACTCCGCACCCATCGCCCCGCGGAAGAACGGATCGTCGCTCAACGCAAACACCGCCTCGCGCAAACTCTTCGGCAGCAGCGCCGCCTTGGTCTCGTAGGGTGTATCCGCCGATGGTCCGGGATCGAGCTTGCGATCGACGCCGTCGAGGCCCGATAATATCTGCGAGGCCATGTAGAGATAGGGATTCGCCGCCGGCTCGCCGATCCGGTTCTCAAGCCGCGTCGCGGCATCATTGGGACCACCCAGCACGCGGATCATCACGCCGCGGTTGTCTCTTCCCCAGATCGCGCGGTCGGGCGCCAGCGAATAGGAGCGGTAGCGCTTGTAGCCATTGATGGTCGGCGTGGTGAACACGGTTGACGCGCGGGCATGCTCGAGCAGGCCCGCGAGAAAAGCGCGGCCGAACGGGTTCAGCGCCTCGCTGCCGTCTTTCGCCATGAAAGCGTTCTCACCGCTTCCGCGCGACACCAGCGACTGATGCAGATGCCAGCCCGACGCGAACACGTTCGGCAGTTTCGGCCGGCACATGAAGGTGGCGTGATAGCCATGCCGTCGGGCGATCTGCTTCACGGCGCTGCGGAACAGCACCATGTTGTCGGCGGGTGTCAGCCCCGCCGTCGGCTGAAAGGTGAATTCGCACTGGCTCGGGCCGAACTCGACCTCGACCGATCGGAGAGGAAGCCCGAGCGCCAGCACGTCGCGGCGGATGATTTCCAGCGCCGGCTCCATCTGGTCGTAACGCTGCTCGGTCAGATATTGATAGCCGTGCGAGAGCAGGCTGACCGACGGCGGCGTGCCGGGTTGCCCGGCATGCTCCGGCGCCATATGGGCGTCTTCGAGCTTGAAGAGGTGGAATTCGACCTCCAACCCGGCGACGAAATCGTAGCCGCGCCGGCCGAGGGTTTCGAGCACCGAACGATAGAGATGCCGCGTCGCGAGCGGCACCGGCCGTCCGTCGTTGAAGTAGAGATCGCACAGCAGCCAGCCCGTGGTCGGCGCCCATGGCAGCACGCGAAAGGTCGTGGGATCTGCCACCATCAGCACATCGGCGGCGCCTTCCATCTCCTTCATGCCAAAACCGCCGCCGGCGGTGAACACTGGAAACACCGTTTTGTGCGAAGTGTCCTTGGCCAGCATGGTCGTGGTGATGGAGCAGCCGCTTTCCAGCGAGGTGAGCGCTTCGGCGGCGACCAGCGTCTTGCCGCGCAAAATGCCGTGCTGATCCGGAAACGACAACCGGATAACTTCGAGATTTCTTTCTTCGACGATGCGGGCGAGCCGGCTTGCCGCCTCTTTCTGCTCGCTCGACCACAGGCCGTGACGCTCGACAAAACTCACGCGTCACTCCTTCAATCCCGTCATTGCGAGCGAAGCGAAGCAATCCATCGAGCCGCCCAAAGAAAGAATGGATTGCTTCGTCGCTGCGCTCCTCGCAATGACGGCATTTCTGTTCTGAACTGGAAACATCACTCGGCCGCCGACAGATGCCGGACCTTGTCGGCGATCTCGCTCGGCACTGGTGCTGCCCACGGCGCGCCGCGACGGCGCTTGACGTCAACTTCCATCCAGTAGATTTCCCAGCCGCGCGTTGGCCCGATGCCGTCCATGGTGGCCGGGCCCTGGATGCTGCGGGCGTGCGCGTCGTCGAGGAACATGAACGGCTTTTCGCCGCCCACAACCTTCTCGATCTCCTGCCGCAGCAGCCGGCGATATTGCACGATCGCCTTGTCGGAAGTGCCGAGATGCTCGTTGGTGCGGTCCTGGATCGCACCCATCGATTCCACCGCCCATTGGTCGTGCACGTTGATGTCGCTGCCCATGCCGGTATAGGTCGCGGTCGCCTGCTCGTGCGGATCAAAGCCGTAATCGTTCGCCCGGTTCTTGCGCGACCGGTAATCCGGCAGCTCGTAGAGTTCGAGGCGCTGGTCGCGCATCCTCTTCTTGTCGACCGGCGTCGTGTAGCTGGTGAAAATCGCGAACCAGTAGCAGTTCTCGTCATCGACCGGCACGTGCCACTGCGTGATCGTCATCTCCGTGCTCATCGGGATCACGAAGGCGTGCGGGAAAAGCTGGTTGGTGACGCGCACATGGGTGCGCTCGCCATCGATCTCGCGCAGCGCGATCAGCCGCATGCCGTATTCGGTGTGCTCGACATTGATGATCGGGTTGTCATATTCGCGCAGGATTTTCGTCATCGCCATATCGGTGCCGGCGGAGGCGCCGCGGAACTGCTTGCCGTAGGCGGAAGAGGTGTCCTCGTCCTCGAAGAAGCGATGCAGGAACGAGGCGTGCGCCGGATCGATGCCGACTTCGAGCGCCTGCAGCCAGTTGCAGTTGATGTGGCCCTTGAACGCGAACGTATGGCTATCAGGCGCGACGAAGCAATCGATCTCCGCAAATGCCGGCGGCTCGCCTTCGCCGAGCCAGGCCCACAGGATGCCGCTCTTCTCGACCACGGGATAAGCGCGCTGCTTGATGCCCTTGCACAGCGTCGAACCTTTGGGTTCGGCGGGCGTCTCCAGGCACTGTCCGGATGTGTCGAACAGCCAGCCATGGAAGGCGCAGCGCAGGCCGGCATTCTCCAGCCGCCCGAAGGCGAGGTCGGCGCCGCGATGCGCGCAATGGCGGTCGATCAGGCCGTAGCGACCATCCTCGCCCCGAAACAGCACCAGGTTTTCGCCGAGCAGTTTGACCGCCTTAACCGGACGCGGCCCCTGCAACTCGTCGACCAGCGCCGCCGGCTGCCAGTACATCCGCATCAATTTCCCGCAAGCGTCCTTGGGCCCGGTGCGGGTGATCAGCTCGTTTTGTTCCTGGCTCATCATGGCGGTGATCCCTCGGCCGGGAGTAAATGTTCGTCTATTGAACTATTGGGCGAATTATGACATGCATCTGCGAGACGGCAAGCACAATCTTGATCGCCGCGAGGCCTGCGGAACGCGACATGCCAAAGCTCAAGCGCAGCGACAGCGAGGAACGTGCCACCGACTTCGTCGAGAGTCTCGACCGCGGCCTGCGGCTGTTGCAGAAATTCGGCGCCACCAGCGGCCCGATGACATTGAGCGATCTCGCGCGCGCCGCCGATCTGCCGCGCGCCACCGCCCGCCGCATCCTCTTCACCCTCGAGCGCGGCGGTTTTGTTGCCACCGACGGCAAGCTGTTCACGCTGACGCCGCACGTGCTGACACTGGCGGCGTCGTTCTTGCGTTCGAGCCAGGTGGTCACCGTGCTGCAGCCCGTGCTCGACCGCATCGCGACATCAGCGCAGGAGATCAGCTCGCTCGCGGTGCTCGACGGCGAAGAGGTCGTCTTCATCGCGCGCGGCAGTCCCGCGCGGGTGTTTTCGGCCGGCCTCGATATCGGCTATCGCCTGCCCGCCTTCTGCACCTCGGTCGGCCGCGCCATGCTCGGCCAGCTCGATGATGCCGAACTCGCCGCAAAATTGGTGGCGATGCGGCGCCAGCCGATGACGGCACATACGGTCACGAAGCCGGAATTGCTGCTGGCCGCCATCATTACCGACCGCGACAAGGAATATTCGCTGGTGGACCGCGAGGCCGAGCCCGGATTTCGATCGATCTCGGTGCCGATCCGCCGTTACGACAACACCATCATTGCCGCAATCAATATGGGCGCGCATGTCGATCGCGTCTCGACAGGCGAAATGATCGATCGGTTTCTGCCGCTGCTCCGCGAAGGCGCGGAGTCGGTGAAGTCGATGCTGCTGTGATCGGCGGGTGGGCTCTAGCGTTTTAGCGCCGTGGCAACCGCTTGAAACTTGCCGACGATCTGCGGTGTCACGATGTAGTGGAGCGTGGCCGCGAGGGGCAAGCCGACGCCGATTGCGATCAAGGTATATTGGGCCGTGAAAGCGGCCAGCAACAGCCGACGCAAACGCCGGCGCGGCGCCTTGCGCGTCGTGCCGCCGGAAAATGTCGTCACTTCGACCCCTTCGATGCTCATCTGCGTTGCCCGGGGATCGGCGGCGATATCCGCATTTCGGCAGCCTTTGCTTTCTACCGCTCGGTCAGGAGCCGCTCGATGCGAGCCCTGAGCTGCCTGTTGAGGTTCTCGTTGGCCCGCAACCTGCGTGCCCATTCCAGGGGAACGACGCCGCTGAATCCGCTGGAATCGCAAAATTGCAAACCAGCCGCGTTGCGGTAGCGCCATACCAGACGGGCTCTGCAGGAGAAATGCTTGCGCTCGACGGCGAAATCAACCTCGTTGGGAAGCCAGTCTGAGCTATCAAGCTCGATTTTCGCACCGAATTGGCTGAAGTTGCGCACCAGGCAGGTGAGCGTCGAACTCCGCACCCGGTGCGTCAGCGATCCACCGTAGTAGACCCGATTCCTTGTTAGTTGACGCAGCTCGGGCATAGGCATGGGTATGGTGCTCTCCGCCATTAACGCCTTGGTAACACTCTCTTGGCGTGTAGCGCAGCCCAACACCCGTCGGAATTCGCGGGGGTAGTTAACGGCCGAGCCGGGGGCTTGGGCGAAATGCGGAAGTTTCAGTCGGTGGCGGGCGGCAGCGCCTACCGCGCCGCGCTGCGCAGCCCGAAGGCGCGCGCCTCGTTCTGCAGCACCGGCGTCACCGCCTCGCTCAAACGCGCAGCCGCGGCATCCACCGAAAGCCCCGCGGTATCGACCACCGCGGAAGCCCGCGCATACAGTGGTTCGCGGCTGAGCAAAATGTTGCGCAGCTCCGCCATCGCCGAGCGATCGTCCGCCATCGGCCGCAGATCGCCCTGGCGGCGCACCCGCGCCATGTGTTCTTCCGGCTCGGCCTTCAGCCAGATGGTGTAGAACGACGACAGGATCAGGTCGAAGGTCAAAGGCTCCGAGACGATGCCGCCGCCGGTCGCCAGCACCATCAGCTCCTGTCGCGCCAGCAGTTGCGTCAGCGCGGCCTGCTCCATGCGGCGAAAACCTTCCTGACCGTAGAGCGCGATGATCTCGGCAACGGACAGGCCGTTCTCGCGCTCGATCTCCTTGTTGAGCTCGACGAAGCTCCAGCCGATCTTCTTGGCCAGCATCTTGCCGAGGGTGGATTTGCCAGCGCCACGCAGGCCGATCAGGGCGATGCCGGCAAACGAATGCCGCCGTTGCGCTGACGCAGCTCCGCCGGTGAGCACTTCCTTGGCCTGCGCGACCTGGCCGGGCGAGGCTTTCCGCAGCAGATCGCGGATCACGGCCCAGTCGGCTGTCGGTTCGGCGGATGGGATCAGGTCTTCCAGATGCGCGGCCATCGCGTTCGACACCCGGCGCAGCAGCACGATCGAGACATTGCCTTTGCCGCTTTCGAGCTGGGCGATGTAGCGTTCGGAAATGCCGGAAACCTTTGCGAGCACCTTTCGCGACATGCCGCGGAGCGCGCGCATGGTGCGGACACGCTGGCCGAGCTGTTCGAGGAAGCCGGTTTCGGGGTCGCTATTTTGGGCCATGATCCTCGCGCGAAGCACCTGTTTCAGGAAACATAATGCCGAGAAGGATTGACAGCAAGCGCTCGTAGTGGCTCTATATGAATTATAATTCTTAAAAATTGGGAGAGGCGTCGTGGCACGCTTGGGCTTGAGGAGCGCGGCATGACCTACAACGCGGTGACCTGGCTGCTCGACCGCAATGTCGATGAAGGGCGCGGCGAAAAACTCGCCTTCACCGATACCGTGTCCGAACTCAGCTATCGCGATCTGCAGAGGCAAAGCCGCCGCGCTGCCAACATGCTGCGCCGGCTCGGCGTCCGCCGCGAAGAGCGGGTGGCGATGATCATGCTCGATACGATCGATTTTCCGATCGTGTTTCTTGGCGCGATCCGCGCCGGCATCGTGCCGGTGCCGCTCAACACGCTGCTCACTTCGGATCAATACGCCTACGTGTTGGCGGATTGCCGGGCGCGTGTGCTGTTCGTTTCCGAGGCGCTGTTGCCTGCGGTCAAGGACATCGTCGGGCGGATGCCGGATCTCGAGCACGTCGTTGTTTCCGGCAAGGACGCGCACGGCCACAAGAAATTGTCTGACGAGATCGCGGGCGAAAGCGACACGTTCGCGACCGTGGCCACCCACCCCGACGAGCCGGCGTTCTGGCTCTATTCGTCGGGCTCGACCGGCATGCCCAAGGGCGTGCGTCACCTGCATTCCAGTCTCGCCGCGACTGCGGAGACCTATGCCAAGCAGGTGCTCGGCATTCGCGAGGACGATGTCGGGTTGTCCGCGGCAAAGCTGTTCTTCGCCTACGGCCTTGGCAATGCGCTGACGTTTCCGATGTCGGTCGGCGCCACCACGGTGCTCAATGCCGAGCGCCCGACGCCGGCCGTGATGTTTGCGCTGATGAACAAATATCACCCCAGCATTTTCTTCGGCGTGCCGACCCTGTTCGCGGCGATGCTCAACGACGAGACGGTGAAAAGCGAGGGCGCAGGAGACCGCCTGCGCGTCTGCACCTCGGCCGGCGAGGCGCTACCGGAATCGGTCGGCAACGCCTGGAAGGCGCGTTTCGGCGTCGACATTCTCGATGGCGTCGGTTCGACCGAATTGCTGCACATTTTCCTCTCCAATGCGCCCAACGACATCAAATACGGCTCCGCGGGCCGTCCGGTGCCCGGCTACAGGGTGCGGCTGGTGAATGAAGCCGGTGGCGACGTGCCCGATGGGGAAGTCGGCGAACTGCTGGTCGACGCGCCGTCGGCCGGTGAGGGCTACTGGAATCAGCGCAGCAAGAGCCGGCAGACTTTTGAGGGACACTGGACCCGCACCGGCGACAAATACATCCGCGATGCTGACGGCCGTTACACCTTCTGCGGCCGCAGCGACGACATGTTCAAGGTCTCCGGCATCTGGGTATCGCCGTTCGAGGTCGAGAGCGCGCTGATCACCCACCCCGCGGTGCTGGAAGCCGCCGTCGTGCCGGAAGCCGATCCGGAAGGATTGCTGAAGCCGAAGGCGTTCGTGGTGCTGCGCGCGGATAGCACGACCGAGGGGCTGCATGAGGCGCTGAAGGAGCACGTCAAGCAGAAGATCGGCCCGTGGAAATATCCGCGCTGGATCGATGTGGTGGACAGTCTGCCGAAGACGGCGACGGGCAAGATCCAGCGTTTCAAGTTGCGGGATGGCGATAGCAAATAGTCGTCATGGCCGGGCTAAAGCGCGAAGCGCGTCTTCGCACTAGATGACCCGGGCATGACGAACGAGAGTGTTTTGGCGCAGGTATAAGAGATTGAACGCTACCCTTGCCCCCTCCAGCTTGCTCCGCATCGGCGCTTCCGAGCTTGAATACCGCATGGACGGCCCTTCGCCCGCGGACGCGCCGACCATCGTGATGCTGCATGAAGGCTTAGGCTCGGCGGCGCTATGGGGCGATTTTCCGGAAAAACTTCAAGCGGCCACCGGCGCGGGCGTGTTCGCCTATTCGCGCAGCGGTTATGGCGCTTCGACGCCGGTCCAACTGCCGCGCGGGCTCGACTACATGCATGTCGAGGCGCTCGACGTGCTGCCGAAACTGCTCGATCAAATCGGCTTCCGCCGCGGGCTGCTGGTCGGGCATTCCGACGGTGCCTCGATCGCTTCGATCTATGCCGGCAGCCATCAGGACCATCGCCTGCACGGCATCGCGCTGATCGCGCCGCACTTCATCGTCGAGGATATTTCGGTCGCCTCGATCGCCGGGATCAAGACCGCGTACGAGACCATGAACCTGAAAGAGAAGCTGTCGCGCTGGCACCAGGACGTCGACAACGCCTTTTACGGCTGGAACGACGCCTGGCTCGATCCGAAATTCCGCAACTGGGATATTTCCGAATACCTCGCTTATATCCGCGTGCCTATCGCCATCCTGCAGGGTGTGGATGACCAGTATGGCACCCTGCGCCAGGTCGAGATCGCGAGGGAAGAGTGCTATTGTCCGGTCGATGTGACGGTAATCCCGGGGGCGGGGCATTCGCCGCATCGTGAAGCGCCAGGGGCGACGCTTGATGCGATCTCGGAATTCGCAAACGCGGTTTTGCGTGTCGACGGCTCGCAGGGACGGGCCGCCTAGCGCATCGGTCGGGGCCAAGATTGGGGTCATGCCCCGATGATCGCGCCGCCTTCAGCCGCTCAAAATCTCCCGCTGCCGCAATGGGCCTATGTCCCCGGCGAGACCGAAGAGGCCGCCGCCGATTACGAGGCGCTGGCTTTGGCCAAGGCCCTGGTGCCCTCAAGCTTCCGCGGCTACGTGCCGGCGCGCCATCCGGCGCTGCGTTACGGGATGGTGCTCAACGACCGCGGCTACTTCTGGGAGGCGCAGGAGATCCTGGAGACGGTGTAGTGCGCGGCGCCGCAAGGCGGCCGCGAGCGCATCCTGCTGCGGACCTGCATCCTGATCGCCACCGCGAATCTGCGGCTGCGCATGCAAAAATCCCACGCCGCGGCGCGGCTCCTCAGTGACGCGCTCGGCGAACTCAATGCGCTGCGACAACGAAAGTCGATCGCGGCCGGTGACGGATTTGCCGATGGCTTCCCGATCGAGCGTCTGGCGGCGCTGCTTTCGGCCAAGCTGGCGCGACCGCTGCTTGGCAAGGCCGATTGGGTCGCGTTCGGGGCCGTCAGCCGGACATGAAACAAAATGCATGTTTCGGCATTTTAGGCTGGACATCTTCAAAAACATGCACTATTGTGCATACAGGTGAACCAAACGAGTTAAGCCGAACAAAAGCGTCAGGGTGGCCCAATGGCAGGCGAAGATCGCGTTCTCGCAGGCGGCGCGAAGTACATCGATTTCCAGACGGATCCGTCGCGCTACCGGCATTGGAAGCTCGATGTCGATGGCAGTATCGCGACGCTGACCATGGATGTCGACGAGAATGCCGGGCTGTTCGAAGGCTATCAGCTCAAGCTGAATTCCTACGATCTCGGCGTCGATATCGAGCTCGCCGACGCCGTGCAGCGGCTGCGTTTCGAACATCCGCAAGTGAAAGCCGTGGTGGTGCGCTCGGGCAAGAACCGGGTGTTCTGCGCCGGCGCCAATATCCGCATGTTGGCGGGGGCAACCCACGCGCATAAGGTCAATTTCTGCAAATTCACCAACGAGACCCGCAACGGACTGGAAGACTCGTCCGAGAATTCCGGGCAGCGTTTCATCACGGTCGTGAACGGCACTGCGGCCGGCGGCGGCTATGAGCTGGCGCTCGCAACCGATCACATCATGCTGGCCGACGATGGCGCCGCCGCCGTGTCGCTGCCGGAAGTGCCGCTGCTCGCGGTGTTGCCAGGCACCGGCGGCCTGACGCGCGTGGTCGACAAGCGCAAGGTGCGGCGCGACCATGCCGACTTCTTCTGCACCATCGAGGAAGGCATCAAGGGCAAGCGCGCGGTGCAGTGGCGCCTGGTCGACGAGATCGTGCCGAACAGCAAGCTCGAAGCCAAAGTCGCCGAGCGCGCCCAGGAATTCGCCGCGGCCTCGAAGCGCAACGGCTCAGGCCCGGGCATTGCGCTGACCAAGCTCAACCGCACCATCGACGACACCAGCGTCCGCTACGGTTTTGTGAGCGTCGATATCGACCGCGCCGCGCGGATCGCGACCATCTCCATCAAGGCGCCGGAAGCCACACCGCCAGCCGATATCGATGGCCTGATCGGGCAAGGCGCGGCGTTCTGGCCGCTGCAGGTGGCGCGCGAGCTCGACGATGCGATTCTTCATTTGCGCATCAACGAACTCGAAATCGCGATGCTGCTGTTCAAGTCGCATGGCGAGCGCGCCAATGTCGTCGCCTGCGACGCCGTTCTCGATGCAAATAATGCGCACTGGCTGGTCAACGAAATCAGGCAGTACTGGAAAAGGGTGCTCAAGCGCATCGACGTCACCTCGCGTACGCTGGTGACCTTGGTCGAGCCGGGCTCCTGCTTCGTCGGCACGCTGGCCGAACTGGTGTTCGCCGCCGACCGCTCCTACATGCTGATCGGCTCGCGCCAGGGTGACAACCGCGGTCCGCCTGCGATCGAACTGACCGCGATGAATTTCGGGCCCTATCCGATGAGCCACGGCTTGACCCGGCTGCAATCGCGCTTCCAGGCCGACCCGTCCGATCTGGATCGCGCGCAATCTTCCATCGGCAAGGGGATCGATGCGGAGGAGGCCGAACAGCTCGGCCTCGTCACCTTCGCACTCGACGATATCGACTGGGACGACGAGGTCCGGGTGTTCCTGGAAGAGCGCACCTCCTTCTCGCCCGACGGTCTCACCGGCATGGAAGCGAACCTACGCTTCGTCGGACCCGAGACCATGGAATCGAAAATCTTCTCGCGCCTGACGGCGTGGCAGAACTGGATCTTCCAGCGCCCCAACGCGGTCGGCGAAGAGGGCGCGCTGCGCCGCTACGGCACCGGCCAGAAGGCGCAGTTCGATATGACGCGGGTGTAGAAATTTTGCTGCGTCAT
>Ga0137415_10001532_pt1 | contig 22979 bp, 15 predicted proteins | sample CZODoug3_1_1_16f_FD_183082 | JGI IMG/M metagenome (GOLD analysis project Ga0137415, IMG submission 183082) | Vadose zone soil fungal communities from Angelo Coast Range Reserve, California, USA - CZODoug3_1_1_16fungal (Hybrid Assembly) | ecosystem: Environmental > Terrestrial > Soil > Vadose...
AAGGTTTTATCTCGATCGCGCCTCCCGCCAATCTCTATGACTTCTCGTTCCTTGCGCCCTGCCCGTCCTCAGGGCTGATCGTGCATGGCGAAAAAGACGCCGTGGTGCCGCCCAAGGACGTCAACACGCTGGTCGAGAAACTGAAGACCCAGAAGGGCATCGTGATCGACCAGCAGATCATCCCCGGCGCCAACCATTTCTTCGATGGCAAGCTCGAGCCATTGATGCAGACCGTGACCGGCTATCTCGACATGCGGCTCGCCAACGTGCGCTGAGCTGCAGCGTAGCTCGCAGCTCGTAGGATGGGTTGAGCCCTTTGCGAAACCCATCACCGTGGTGAACTGCGATTGATGGGTCTCGCGGAGTTTATCATCGGGCCGGCCGAAGGCCGGACCTGTTGACTCCACCGATCCTACGCCGAAGGAGCCAGCTTCAGGGCGACGATCCCGATCATGACCAAACCGATGCCGGCGATCTTCACCGGATTCAACGTCTCGCCGAACAGCAAGACGCCCATCGTCAGCGTGCCCACGGCGCCAATTCCGGTCCACACCGTATAGGCCACGCCGATCTCCAGCACCTGCAGCGCGCGCCCGAGCAGGAATACGAAGGCTGCGAGCAATGCGAGCGAAATGATACTCCAGCCGGGACGCGTGTAGCCTTCGGCGTATTTCATCGAGATCGCCCAGCCGACGTCGAGCAGTCCGGCGGTCACGAGCGCGATCCAGGCAAGCGGCGGCGACATGCGCCCGCTAGGCGGCGAGTTTCAACAGATGCGCGTCATGGCGGACCAGGAACGCGCGCAACAGCGCGGGATAGTCGGGCCCGACCGCGGTCTGAACGCTCGGCCGCTGCGCCAGCGCTGTTCGCCACCTTTGCACCTTCGGCATCTTCCTGAAGACCGCGAGATCGATGAACGCATCGAACACGTCGAAATAGCGGAAGATCGGCGCAAACACCGCGTCCACCAGGCTGAAATATTCGCCGGCGAAGAACGGGCCGGATCCCAGCGCCGCCTCGATCCGGGCAAATTTCGCGGCAACCAATTCGCGTTTGCTCTCGAATATCGCAGCATCGGTGGTGGTCTCGAGCCCCCACAAATCAGTCAGAATGGCGGAGCCAAACTCCATCCAGGCGCGGGCTTGCGCGCGCTGCAGCGGATCCTGCGGATGCAGCCTGCTGCCGCCCTGGGTGTCCTCGATGTACTCGCAAATGACGTTGCTCTCGAACAGCGCCACCTCTCCGTTGCCGGTGGCGACGGTCAGCACGGGCACCTTGCCGAGCGGCGAAAGCTTCAGAAACCAGTCCGGCTTGTTGGCGAGGTCGATATCGATCCGCTCGAACGGGACGCCCTTCTCGGTCAGCGCGATCACCGCGCGCTGCACATAGGGGCAAAGCTTGTGGCTGATCAGTTTCAACGTCGCGGCCATGGCCAACCTCGTCTTTAATGCATCTGCATCGAATTACATGCATCTGCATTAAACTGTCAAGGTCGAAGCATTGGCATCGGGGTCACGGCCTTGCGATCAGCCCCCCGGTCATCGGCATCGGCACCCCCGTGGTGGCGGGATAGCTGAGCGGCAGGCCTTTCAGCCCGCGCGCCGCGAGGAACCCGAAGGCCTGCGCCTCGATCGCGTCGGCCGACCAGCCCAGCACCTCCGCGGCCTCGACCGTTGCGGGTTGCAGCCGCTCGCGCAGCATGCGGATCATGGTCAGGTTGCGGGCGCCGCCGCCGGCGACGATCCAGCTCTTCGGCGATTTCGGCAGCAGCGGGACGATTTTGGCGATCGCCGCGGCCGTGAACGCGGTCAGCGTCGCGGCGCCGTCGGCGGGCTTCATCTTTGGAAGTTTCAGGGCGGCAAAATCGTTGCGGTCGAGCGATTTCGGCGGCGGCAGCGCGAAAAACGGCAAGTCCAGCGCGCGGGCAATCCAGGCTTGATCCGGCGTGCCTTGCGCCGCCAGGCGGCCCTCGGTGTCGAACCCCTGGCTCATCACCCGGAACATGTAGTCGTCGAGCAGCGCATTGCCCGGCCCGGTGTCGCAGGCGATCAGGGTGTCTGTTCCGTCGATATAGGTGATGTTGGAGACGCCGCCGATATTGAGCACGACGATCGGCCCCTCGCGTTGCAGCGATTGCGCCAGCGCGCGGTGATAGACCGGCACGAACGGGGCGCCCTGCCCGCCGGCGGCGACGTCGGCGGCGCGGAAATCATGCATCACGGGGATACGGATCGACTTGGCGAGCAAGGCGGCATCGCCGATCTGCACCGTCAGTTTGCGCTCCGGCCGGTGCAGCACGGTCTGGCCGTGGAAGCCGACGATATCGATGTCCTCGCAGCTGATCCGGTTCTGCGCCGTGAAGGCCGCGACCGCCTCGGCATGGGCGAGCGTGACGGCGCGCTCGGCCTCACGCAGGATACCCGGCCGGGCATCGCGCTGCGGCAAATGGACGGCCTCGCTCAGCGCCTGGCGCAGCAGGCTCCGCTCGGCATCGGTGTAGGGCCGGTAGCCGGACGGTCCAAACGACTTGACCCGCCGGCCGTCGGTTTCGATCAAAGCGACGTCGACCCCGTCGAGCGAGGTGCCGCTCATCAGACCGAGTGCCGTCAACATCATCGCGATAGTGCCCTATTGGCGCCCCACCCCGAGGCATCCGACTTGTATCAAACAAGCACATCTTATAATGCCACAGCGCGTCCGCCTGCGGCAGTCTATTCCGCAAGAGTTCCGCAACCTGCTGCAATTACCGTAAAATAAGAATGATCAGAGTCACCGGCAAATGACGGCACTTAAATCGGATTTCCTGAATATCCTCAGCGAGCGCGGCTTCGTCCACCAATGCTCCGATTTCGAGGGCCTCGACGCGCTGGCCGCGAAGGGCCAGGCCACCGCCTATGTCGGCTATGACTGCACCGCGCCGTCGCTGCATATCGGCAATTTCCTGACCATGATGATGCTGTACTGGCTGCAGCAGAGCGGCAACAAGCCGATCACCCTGATGGGCGGCGGCACCACCATGGTCGGCGATCCCTCCGGCAAGGACGAGACGCGCGCGATCCGCAGCGTCGCCGAAATCGAGGCCAACAAGGCCTCGATCCGCGGCGTGTTCGACAAGGTGCTGCGCTATGGCGAAGGGCCAGCGGACGCGGTCATGCTCGACAATGCCGAATGGCTGACGAAATTGAACTGGATCGAAATGCTGCGCGATATCGGCCGGCATTTCTCCGTCAACCGCATGCTGACGATGGATTCGGTCAAGCTGCGGCTCGAACGCGAGCAGGAGATGAGCTTCATCGAATTCAACTACATGGTCTGCCAGGCCTACGATTTCGTCGAGCTGTCGCGCCGCATCGATTGCCGCCTGCAGATGGGCGGCTCGGACCAGTGGGGCAACATCGTCAACGGCGTCGATCTCGGCCGCCGCATGGGCACGCCGCAATTGTTCGCGTTGACGACGCCGCTGCTGACGACGGCATCGGGCGACAAGATGGGCAAGACCGCCAAAGCCGCGGTCTGGCTCAACGCCGACCAGTTCAGCCCGTATGATTTCTGGCAGTACTGGCGCAACGTCGAAGACGCCGACGTGGTCAAATTCCTAAAGCTGTTCACGATCCTGCCGATCGGCGAGATCGCGCGGCTGGCTGGCTTGCAAGGCGGCGAGATCAACGAAGCCAAGAAAGTGCTGGCGACGGAAGCGACCGCGCTGCTGCACGGCCGCGAGGCGGCGAACGCGGCTTCGGAGACTGCTCGCCAGACGTTCGAGGAAGGCGTGATCGCGGACACGCTTCCCACCGTGGAAATTCCGCGTGGCGAATTCGACGCGGGTATCGGCGTGCTGGCTGGCTTCGTCAAGGCGGGCCTCGTGGCGTCCAACGGTGAGGCGCGCCGTCAGATCAAGGGCGGCGGACTTCGCGTCAATGACGGCGCAGTTACCGACGAGAAAATGCTGCTGACGGCCGCAAACCTGACGCCGGAAGGCGTCGTCAAGCTGTCGCTCGGCAAGAAGCGTCACGTCCTGCTCAGGCCCGCATAGGCGCATTCGTTTTTGACGGTTGCGGGGAACGGCGGAAACGCGCTCCCTGCCCTTCATGGACCAGAATACGCCGCCGGAGGAGACGTTCACAAAACCGCTGAAGCCGGCGCGCGTCGCACTCAACGTGCTCGCATTATGCTTCGTGCTGTCGGTGCTCGGCCGCGGGCTCGGCGAGAGCTTTACGGTGTTCTTGAAGCCGATTTCGGAAAGTTTTGGCTGGGACCGCGCGCAGGTCGTCTCGGTTTATTCGCTGACCTGGCTTGCCGGCGGCCTGACGGCGCCGCTGGTCGGCCGGCTGTTCGACCGCTCCGGGCCGCGCCTCGTCTACTCGCTTGGGCTGCTGCTGCTCGGGGCTGCGTTTCTGATTGCGGCGCACGCGCAACATCTCTGGCAGTTCCAGCTGAGCGTCGGGCTGTGCGTCGGCCTCGGCATTGCGCTGATCGGCAACGTGCCGAATTCCATTCTGCTCGGCCGCTGGTTCGGCCCGCGGCTGCCGACCGCGATGGCGGTCGTGTACTCCGCGACCGGCGCGGGGATATTGATCCTGCTGCCGGCCTCGCAGGTGCTGATCGAACGAATCGGCTGGCGCGACGCCTATCAGCTGTTCGGCATCGCAGCGCTCTGTCTGTTGGTTCCGCTGTTGGTGCTGCCGTGGCGATTATTCGCCAGCGGATCGCCGCATGTCGCCAAGAAAACCGACACTGGCTTCATCGACCAAGGCTGGACGCTCAAGAGCGCGATGCGCCACCATGCGTTCTGGGCGCTGTTCTGCACCTTCTTCTTCACCGCGGTCGCGATGTACGCGATCACGGCGCAGATCGTCGCCTATCTGATCGATGCCGGCTTCCCGCCTTTGCAGGCGGCAACGGCCTGGGGCTTTAGCGGCATCGCGCTATTGTGCGGCATGCTCGGCATCTCCACGCTCGACGGCCTGATTGGCCGCCGGCCATCGGTGCTGTTCAGCTATGGGATCTCGATCGTCGGGATCATCCTGCTATGGCTGCTGCAGTATTACCCGAACTACTGGCTGCTGACCGGCTTCGTCGTGTGCTTCGGCAGCATGATCGGCTCGCGCGGCCCGCTGATCACGGCGACCGCGCTCAACATCTTTCGCGGCAAGCGGGTCGGAACGATCTTCGGCACCATCTCGATCGGCAGCGGCCTCGGATCGGCGCTCGGGTCCTGGAGCGGCGGCCTGATCCACGACTGGACCCACAGCTATAATCCACTGATCGTGTTCGCGCTGGTCAACGTGGTGCTGGGATTGATCCCGTTCCTGGTGGTGCCGGCGCTGCGGCGCTAGGTGTTCTCCCTCGCCGCACTCTTCGCGGGGAGAGGTAAAGCGACCCTCAGCAACAAGCGCACCTTCAATTATTCGGCGGTAGATCGATCGGGCCGTTCGGCTTGCCGGTGTTGAATTCCATAATCTTTCGCGTCACGCCGGGAAAAATCGCCGAAATCGGATTGACGCGCAGCACCGGCGCAGCCGGCGTGCCCACAACCTCATAGGTGACGCCGATCAGGCCCTCATTGCTGCCGCCGCCGAGGAACAGGCCGAGCACCGGCACCTGGCCGAACATGTTGTTGAGCCCATACATCGGAACGAAGGTGCCGCTCATGCGAACCGTATTGCCGAGATAGTCGATACTGCCCTCGATGGTCCCGCCGATGGTCGGGCCCTTCACGACGCCGTCGCGGATCGTGAGCTGGCCGCTTTGCCGGGTGAATCCCGCTTGCAGCGCCGAGAACGACACGCCGTTTTGCCCGCTCACCGGACCGCCCGCGGCCGCGCGCTCGAGTTCAGGAACGCCCTTGACGGCGAAGTTGCGGATATTGATCACGCCTTCCTTGGCGGTGGGTTCAACCGTGGGCGGCTCCATCGCGAGCGCCAGCTGCCCGCCGAAGACTTTTGAGTTGGTGTCGGTGAAGCGGAGGAACGCACCGGCATCATCGGTCTGCAGGTAGATCACCTCGCGCGCGCCCTGGCGGCCGCGCAAATCCGCGGTGACAGGCGTATCGCGCCCGACTTTGCCGTTCAGCGCAAAATTCTTGATGATGCCGCCTCGCCGCGAAATCTTGGCATCGATGCTACGCAACGCTTCGCCGTTGAAGCCTGCCACCGCACCGAGTTTCACGTCGACGTCGAAATCCATGTTCTTGGTCTTGCTCTTGGCATCGGCATCTTTGCCCGAGATCGCCGATCTCAGGAAACCGCGGCCATCGAACACATCGCCGCGCATGGTGACCTTCACCACGCCGTCAGTGCCGCGTTCGGCCTTCAGCGTGGTCTTGTCACCTTCCGAGGGCGAATAGGTCGGGAAGTTCGCATTCAGCAGATCGCCGTTCTGATCGACTTCCAGCGATCCCTTGATCGAGACACCGCCGCCATCGACCACGATGTCCTCGAAGCGCGTCGATTGCGGCTTCTGCACCACGTTGAAGGTCGCTTTGCCCGATTTGCCGGGCACCTTGACCCAGCCCGGCAGGATGTTGTCGAGCTTCAGCGAGGTCAGGTCGGCCTCGATGCCGACCTTGCTGTCGTGATCGCTGCTGCTCGCGATCTTGCCGACCACCTTGACCGGGATGGCGCCGCTGATGGCCGGTCCAAGGTCGAGCCCGAGACGGGCCCGGCTCGCGTCGTCGAGCGTCGCCTGCAATTTGATATCGGCATCGCCCTCGACCGGCTTGCGATAATCCAGCGAAGCCGGCTGGCCGTTGATCTTGACGTCGCCCTTGACCTGATAGCCCTGGTTGTTGGCGACAAGCTTCAGCGTGCTGGCCTCGAGCTTCTGGTTCATCACCAATTTGTCGATGGCGACCCCGGCGAGATCGGCAGCGACCGCATAGGTCGTGTCGGCCTTGGTCAGGGCGCCCTTGACCGGAAGGCCGAGCATGATCGTGGCGGCAACCGTTCCCTTGCTGGCATTGGGGTCGATCAGGGTGCCGGAGACATCGCTGAGCCGATCGGAGGCGAGAATCTCCGCCGCGGCTGGAATCGGACAATCGACCCTGAACTTGACCCTCGAGGGCGACGGCTTCGGCGCCATATCCGGCACCTCGAAGGTGAAATCTGAAATGTTGATCTTGCGTCCGGCCGGCGTGTCGGCGATCCCCTGGCCGATGGTGACGGTTGCGGTGCGACCGGTCACCTTGGCCTTCAGGTCGGCGTCGTGCACCACCGGCAGTTCATCGACCGGGCGCACCGTCACGCCGGAGGCTGCGATGTTGACGGCAAGGCCGTCATCCGGGATCGGCGGCCCCTTGCGCGACAGGTTGCGAATCGGCGAGTTGACGCCAACCTCGATGCGCTGGAGCGTGCCGCGCTCGATCCGCTCGATCACCCATTCGCGCACTTCCGGCACGATCAGGGTCGGCCACATCCGCTTCAAGGCGGAGGCCGACATCGGCGTTCCGGCAAAACCAAGCTGCAGGCGCGCCTCGCCGGAATAATCGATGTTGCCGGTTCCGGCGATGCCGACATCGCCGTTGCTGATATCGGCCTGGGTCAGCAATACGCGTTTCTTGTCGGTGTCGAAGCGCATGCCGATCGCGATGCGATTGAAGATCAGCGGCGGTTCGCTGTCGATGCCGGCAAGCACGATGGTGCCGCCGGAAAAACCCGCCTGCCAGTCGGTCACGCTGTCGTTGGGCGGCTCGAGATGGGCGAGCAGCGTGATCCGGTTGGCGCCCGAGACGATCTTGAAGGGAGCGACCAGCACGCGGCGTCCGGAATCCCATTCGAGGTTCATTTCCGCCGAGTCGATCGCCATCGGATAATCCGGCGTATCGGTGTCGATGATGTGGCCGGCGCCGGCAGTAACCTTGCCGCGGAAATAGGTCGGCAGGCCGTCGCGGCCCAGTTCGCCTTTCAGATCGCCGGAGAGCGGCAGATCCGCGGTGTAGGTCAGGTCCTTGGTCCGCAGCGCCAGCAGGATATTGCTGGTCGAAACCTTGTCGGCACGAATATCGACCGATCGCACGCCGTTGGTCTGGGGGCCGACGACGACCCGCAGCGACCATGGACGGCTGCCCTCCTCGCCAACACTCAGCGCGACGCCACCGCCGATCGGCCGGCGCAGGCTGAGGCTGATATTCTCGAACGTCCATTTGTTGCCGCGCTGCTGGTCGTCGACGACGAGGTTGCCGTTCTTCAAGCCGATCTCGTTGAGGTTCTGGCCGTCGAGACCGGTCATGCTCAGACTGTCGAGCCAGTCGAGGCCCGCGAGCAATCCGTTTTGCGCCGGCTCGGGAACGGCGGGCGCAGCTCCCGGGATGGTGCTATCCGGAGCGGCGGTTCCCGGTGCGACCGCGGAAGGAGTTTGCCGCGGGAAGGTCGGTGCAAGGCCCGCCTCTCTCTTCGACGCCACCCCGGTCGCCAGCGGTTTTGCGGTGTCGCCGGCGGACACCGTCACCTGGCCGTCCGGCGTAATCCGTACCGAAAGTTCGGCGTCCACCAGATTGAGGCTTTCGGCCCGAAGCTGCCCCATCAAGAGCGCGGTGCCGGACAGTCTCACTTCCGCCTTCGGTGCGCTCGCGACCACGGCGTGGTCGTGATCCCTGACGATGATGTCGCGGATACGCACCGCGATCCGGATCCTGCCGGCGCGTTCGATCTGGGTGCCACCGATCTCGACCGTATTGCCGTGGCCGATATTATCCTCGATCGCGGCCGCAAGCCACGGCGTCGCCACGTCGAGATTGATCGGACCCGCGCCAAGCCGCCACCACAACGCGCCAAAGCAGCCGGCGAAGATCACCGCCAGCACGGCGAGCACGAGGGCGATCCGCTTGACCCAGCGTTCGCCGCTGATCCAACGCTGCGCCGCCGCGAAGAAATCGCCGAACCGGTGAAAGTTAGAGCTGGGACGGGACAACAGCCGCCGGGCCCGATGGCCGGCCGCCTCGTCATGGTCGTGATCCCACGCGGCCTCGTCATCCCATTGCGAGAATTGGGCCTCGGCGCGCGGTTGCGGCCCTCGTGGAGCTGACCCTCGTGGAGCTGACCCTCGTGGAGATGACCCTTGGGGCGACGTATTCCTAGCCATTGCCTCTCGGTGCTGGCGCTGAGGTTGATCGCCGCCAAGGGGGCGCCCGTCGATCCGGATCGAGCGCTCCTGTGGCGGCATCGCTGCCAATCCTCGATTAATACTGTTACTCGCCGTTGGGCCCAAAAACTCAGTCGAGAACTCAGTCAAGAACTCAGTTAAGAACTTAGCCAGGGGTCCGTTCAACGAGCGGCGGTCGGGGGTAGCGTCGAATTTCTTGTAACCATACTCCGAGGCCATCAAACTTGCCCAGCAGTCGGCGCGAATCCGACCGTCGGGGACGAGACCCGCAATACCCTAATGGTTGAGCCGCGGAAAGCGACGAAAGGAAGGCGTATGTCCAAGAAAACGCGCAAGAAATCCTCCAATACAACCGTAAAGCGGGCCACAGCGAAGCCCATGCGCGGCAGCACCAAGGCCGCCGCCAAAAAGGCCCCCGCGGCCAAATCCCGCAAGGCGGTTGCAAAGAAATCAGGCAAAGCAGCCAAAGCCGCCAAAGCCGCTTCGGCAAAAGTATCGCAGAAGGCCGCGCCGAAATCGTTAAAATCGTCGGCATTACAGTCACCGGGATTCGGCCTCGCCGAGGGCGCGAAAGCCCCCGCCTTCCGCTTGCCGCGCGATGGCGGCGACAGCGTCTCGCTCGGCGACTTTGCCGGCCGCAAGCTGGTGTTGTTTTTCTACCCGCGCGCGGACACCCCCGGCTGCACCAAAGAGGCGATCGACTTCACCCGGCTGAGCAGCGCGTTCGCCGACAGCGGCACCGCGGTACTGGGCGTCTCGGCCGACACCGTAAAGGCACAAGAATCATTCAGAAACAAGCACCAACTCTCCATTCCTCTCATTTCAGATGAGAAGCACGAGATGCTCGAGGCGTTTGGCGCCTGGGGTCAAAAATCCATGTATGGCAGGAGTTTCCTCGGGATTATCAGGACAACGGTTCTGGTCGACACGCAGGGCCGGATTGCAAGGATCTGGCGCCATGTGCGGGTCGACGGCCATGCCGACGAGGTCTTTGCGGCCGCCCAATCGCTGTAATTGAGCAGGTTCCGTTTCCTGAAAATTAACCATGAGTGGGTCAAATTGGCCCCGCAATGTTAGCCGTACGGAGCTGATCCGACCGGCGCGGGAGTACCGATGTCGAACCGTTCCGGTCATCAATTCGAGTATCCGCAGTACCACCATCCCCAGCAAAATGGCCGGACGCCACAGCGCCGTCCGGCGACGCATCCCACGCCTGCCGCGGCGGTTACCGACGCACTGGACGGTTACGCGATCGTTCATGCCGGCAAGCAGGTCCGCTTCGGGCCGGTGGTATTCTGGATCGCGGTCGGCACGGTCATCGTGCTCGGGATGTGGTCGGCGGCAACCGCCACCTATTTCGCGTTTCGGGAAGACGTTTTGACGCGGCTGATCGCCCGTCAGGCCGAGATGCAATATTCCTACGAAGACCGCATCGCCGAATTGCGCGCCAAGGTCGACCGCACCACCAGCCGGCAGTTGCTGGACCAGGAACAGTTCGACCAGAAGCTCGACCAGATCATGCGGCGGCAGACCGCGCTGGAGTCCCGCGCCACGGCGCTCGGCGCAATCCCGGATGCCTCGGTCACCGGATCGATCAAGCCGCCGGCGCGCGGCACTGACGCCGCGCCGTCCGCGACGCCAAAGCCCTCCCCGATCAGCGACACCGTGATTTTCGTGGCGCCGCCGGATCGCGAGGCCCGGCTGGAATCGCGAACGCCGCTGATCGCCAAACCGCAGCCGAACCAGTTCGCCAAGCTGCAGGGCGTCGACAACGTCCTGGTCCGCCTGCAGACCTCGCTCGATCAGGTCGAGCGGCGCCAGATGGCGGCGCTCAGCTCGGTCGAGGACGGCATCGAATCGCGGGTGCGCCGGATGCGCGGCGTGATCAGCGATCTCGGCCTCGACATGGCACAGCTCGATGCCGCGACGCCGCGTTCCGGCGTCGGCGGGCCCTTCGTCCCCGTCAAGCTCGGCGCCGATGCCGGCGCGTTCGAGCGTCAGCTCTACCGGATCAACATCACCCGCGCCCAGATGCAGCGTCTCAACCAGACGCTGGCGCTGGTGCCCTACCGCAAGCCTGTGATCGGCGAGGTCGAGTTCACCTCCGGTTTCGGCGTCCGCACCGATCCCTTCCTCGGCCGCCCGGCCATGCACACCGGCCTCGATTTCCGCGCCTCGACGGGTGACCCGGTCCGCGCCACCGCGAACGGCAAGGTGGTCTCGTCGGGCTGGGCCGGCGGCTATGGCCGCATGGTGGAAATCGACCACGGCAACGGGCTTTCGACTCGCTACGGCCATCTCTCCGAGATCAGCATCAAGGTCGGTGATCTCATCAGAACCGGACAGGTGATCGGCGCGGTCGGCTCGACCGGCCGCTCCACCGGATCGCATCTGCATTACGAAACGCGGATCGACGGCGACGCGGTCGACCCGCAGAAGTTCTTGCGCGCCGGCGTGCGGCTCAGCGCGGGCTAGGGCTTCAAAGCCCGGCGGGCCTAGCGGGTGGCGTCGTGGCCGACCTCGCCGGTGATCACATCGCCGAACAGCTCCCAGGCCTCGCCATTGAATTTCATCAACTGCATCTGCTCGATCGGAAAATAGTCATCCGGCGAGGTGTTGACCATGATGCCCGGCAGCATCAGCTCGGAGTGGAAATTGTTCAGGCTCGCCGCCTGCTTCATGACGTTGTCGCGGGTGAGATTGTCGCCGCACTGCTTCAAGACCTGCAGCATCGCCTCCGATTGCACATAGCCATAGAGGTTGTTGGCGTTGGCCTTGTCGCCGTCGGGATAATACTTGTCCATGAACGCCCGCCACTTCTGGACCGCCGGGTCGTTGTCCCAGGTCGGGTCGGTCGGGTCCTTCAGATACGCCGTCGAAATGATCCCCTTGGAGAATTCGAGACCGGCCGGCTTCAACACCGATGCAACCGAGGTCGCGGTGTTGGCGAGGAAGAATTTCGGTTTCCAGTTGAGTTCACCGACTTTCCGGATCGCCTGCGCCGATCCCTTTGGCGCCGCCCAGGAGAAGAAGATATCGGCGCCGGAATCGTGCAGCGCGACGATCTGCGAATCGATCGAGGGATCGCTGACCTCATAGGACTTGTCGGCGATGATCATGTTGACCTTGTCGCCTAACCCATCCTTCAGCCCCTTGAACTGATCCTTGCCGGCGTCGTCGTTCTGCCAGAACACCGCGATCTTGCTGCCCGGGAAATGGTCGACGATGTATTTCGCGTAGATCCGTCCCTCACTCTGGTAATTGGGCTGAAAGCCCATGGTCCACGGGAAATTTTTGGGATCGCCGAACTTGGTGCCGCCGGAGGCCACGAACAGCTGCGGCACCTTCTTGGCGTTCATGTATTTCATGATCGCCGAATTGGACGGCGTGCCCAACGACTGGAAGATCAACAGCACCTCGTCGCTCTCGACGAGCTTGCGCGCCTGCTCGATCGCTTTCGGCGGGCTGTAGGCGTCGTCGTAAGTGACGAAATTGATCTTGCGGCCGTTGATACCGCCCTCGGCATTGATCATCTTGAAGAAGGCTTCCTCGGTCTTGCCGATCACGCCATAGGACGACGCCGGCCCGCTATAGGGCATGATGTTGCCGATCTTGATCTCGGTATCGCTGGCGCCCGGGTCGTATTTCTTCTGCGCGCTGGCCGCGGTCACGATCAGCGCGGCGGCTGCGAATGCCGTCACGGCGGCGAAATAGCTAGGACGGACCGGCATCGTTTTCTCCCGATTTTGTGATTTGTTTTGCGGCCAAGTTTCGCAAGTCGCGCCGGCGCTGGCAAGCACCGCGTTATTTCGCCCGACGAAACGGCATTGTTGCCTGCGGCTAATTGTGATTGATCTTCGGGCCAGGTTCACCGCTTCGAGGCAAGCTGTTGCACGCGCCAGAAACACGTGTTGGTCCGCGGCATCCCCGCATCGCGTATGCAGGCTATCGCCTTACGCGCTGGCTCACCGGACCGACGACGCCTCGTCTTGGGCTGCACGGGTTGGACAGCAGGTTTGCGACCCGGACGCTTGCGTCGGTCAAGGAGCGTTTGCAGCGCGGCGAGACCGTCTACATTGCTGGCCTCGGCTGTCCGGGAACCCACAACACCGGCGTTGCACTGATCGAGGTCACGCAGAGCGCCGGGCCGCGCATCATCGTCAACAACGAGGAAGAGCGTTTTTCCGGCAACAAGCATACCACCGAATATCCGCGAAACTCGCTGCAGGAGATGCGCGAGACGTTGCGGGGGATCGGACGCGACGTCGGCGATATCGCGGCCTTCGTCACGACGTGGGACTATCCGACCCTGATTGCGATGCTGATTCGTACCGCGCTTGAGGAGGCCCCTGGCAGTCTCAAATTGCTGCAGGCGCCGATCGCTCCGGCGATCCATTTGCGCCAGATGGATCAGGTTCGGCGCATGTCGCGCATTCTCGGCAAGCAATTTGGCCTGGCCGAGCCGGTACCGCTGATCTGCATGCCGCACCACGACAACCATGCCTGGTTTTCGTTCGCGGCCTCGCCGTTCGCCGACGACGGCGAGCCGGTCGCCATCGCGGTCCTCGATGGCACCGGCGACGCCGGCTCGATCTCGCTCTATGTGGTCACCAACGGCACGATGCGCCGGCTGTACTGCAATGACAGCCTGTTCGACTCGCTGGGAGCCTTCTACACCGTGATCTCGTCGACCCAGGGCGGCTGGACCTGGCTGTCCAGCGAAGGCCGCTATATGGGCGCCGCCGCCTGGGGCGACATGGATCGCGCGACCAATCCCTATTATGCGCGCTTGAAGGGCGTCTTCCAGCTCGGCGCGAACGGTGAAGTCCGACTCAACCGTGCGATGGCCAACTGGTATTGCGACCCGATGGATCATCCCTACAAGGCGCCGCTGATCGACATTCTCGGCGAGCCGCTCAGACCCGACCAACTCTGGAATCCCGACGCCATGCTGCGCGTCGAAGACATCCAGCACCGGCCCGACACCAAGGACCGGCTCGACAAGGCGGCCGCGACCCAATTGGTGTTCGAGGACGCGATGATCCACGTCGTCGATCATCTCTTGCGCATGACCGGCGCGAGCCGGCTGGTGCTGACCGGCGGCGTGGCGCTGAACGCGGTCGGCAACATGCGGCTGCTGGAACATTTCGATGCGGCGTGGTTCGCCAAGGCGCAACAACGCGATACGCGTCTGCATCTGTGGGTGCCGCCGGTGCCCGGCGATCCCGGCGTCACCATCGGCGCGGCGTGGCTGTTCGCGCATCTGGCGGGCGCGCCGCGCGGCGCGCCCATGACGCATGCGTTTTATTGCGGCACGCCGCCGTCGCGCGAGGATATCGCGGCAGCACTCAACGCCGGCGATATCGCCTCGCAGCGCATCGGCGACGTCTCGACGCCGGACGGCCGCGACGCGATCGCCGATCTGATGGCATTCATGGTGGCGCAAGGCGGCGTGATCGCGCTCTACCAGGGCGCGGCCGAGACCGGGCCGCGCGCGCTCGGGCACCGCTCGATCCTGGCCAATCCCTGCGATCCCGAGGTGCGCGAACGGCTCAACGAGCGCGTCAAGTATCGCGAAGCCATCCGCCCCCTTGCGCCAATGGCGACGCTGGAAGCCGCACAGCAATATTTCGAGCTGCTGGAGGGTGCCTCGGACGCCGATTACAACGCTTATAGCTACATGGTGCTGACGGCGCAGTCGAAGCCGCTTGCGCGTGAAAAGATTCCCGCCGTCATCCACGCCGACGGTACCGGCCGGATCCAGATCGTGCGCGCGGAGGATGATCCCCTCACCTACGCCTATCTCAAGGCGCTCGGCCGCCATATCGGCGTCGAGATGTCCGTCAACACCTCCTTCAACGTCGCCGGCCCGATCGCGCAGACGCCGAGCCAAGCGATCGACACGCTGCGCCGCTCGAAAGGCCTCGACGTCGTGCTGCTGGTCGCAAGTAACGGCGCGGTCGACGCGGCGTGGCACGGCGGCGAGCGCGATAGTGGGCGGTTTTCGGGCTGGCTTGCGGAATGGAAGTCCGGTCGCGCGTAATCTATCGCCGGAAAAATTTCAACACCCGCCCGTCGATCAACAGCAACGCGCTGCCGATCACGAGCGCACCGACGATCTCGTGCGGCGATATGGTTTCGCCCAGCACCAGATATCCGAGCAGGATCGCCGTCACCGGAATGAGTAGCGTTACCAGCATGACGTTGGTCGCGCCGGAACGCCGCAGGATCTGGAAAAATACGATGTAGGCGAGCGCGGTCGACAACGCTGCGAGACCGATCACGGCGAGCCATGTTGCAGCCCCCGGCATCGGCAATTGCCAGGGACGTTCGATGACCCCCGCGACAAGCGTCATCATCGCGGCCGAGGCCAGCATCTGGAATGTCGCCGTTCCCAGCGGCGGCGAGTTTGACAACAGGCGCCGCGCCACCAGCGCCGCCAGTCCGTAGCTGAACGCGGCGGCAAGGCACAGCAGGATACCGATGCCTGGGCCGGTTTCAAACCCAAAGCCTTTTTCAAAACCTTCGCCATGCAGGATGGCGACGCCAAACAAGCCGGCGACGACGCCGGATATCCGCCGCGCGGAAAGCTTTTCCTCGCCGGCGGCCGCCATCACGACGATGGTGAACAACGGCGTCGTGGCATTCAGGATCGAGGCCAGCCCGCTCGGGATATAGGTCTGGCCAATCACGATCAACGAGAACGGCAGCGCGTTGTTGAAGAGACCGATCGCGAAAAATGGCCGCCAGCCCGATACGCCCTTGGGGAAAGGTATCCGATAGACCCATAGCAGCGGCAGCAGCATGATGGCGGCCAGCGCAACGCGCAGGAAGACCACCGTCAGCGGCGGCAATTCCTTCAAGATCACGCCGTTGAAGAAGAACGAGCCGCCCCACAGGATCGAGAGCAGGCCAAGCAACGACCAGTCGCGGGCGTCGATCGAAGCGTCGCTGGAAGGCATCAGGTCTCGCATCTCGTGGTGAAGCGGATGCTTACGTTGGAACGCTGGCCTCTCCCACCCGATTCCCGGCACGAATGCGCGCCCCGCCTATTTCGGCTTCGACACGATCTCGATCATCTTGCCTTCGTCATCATCGGGCGCGTAAGCCTTGGCCCGGTCATAGGACTGCACCGCGGCGCGGCCCATGATCGGCACATCGGACAACAGGCTCTCGGCCAACGCAACCGCGTAGGCGGCATCCTTCTGCCGCAGCGCGGCCGTGAACGTCGCGCCGGCAAAATTCCGCGCCGCCATCCGCCTGGAATGACGGATCACTTGCGGGCTTGCGGCCACTCCGGTCTCGACCGCTTCCAGCACCAGCTTCATGTCGAGTCCGGCCTGTTCGGCGATCGCAAGGCCTTCGGCGATGCCGGCGATCTGGATCGCGCCCATCAGATTGTTGATCAGCTTGTAGACCGTGCCGCTGCCGACCGCGCCGAAATGGCGGATGGTGGTCGAGAGCGGAACCAGAAACGGCCGCGCCTTTTCCAGGTCAGTGGGCTCGGCGCCGACCAGCAGCGTCAATTTTCCGCTAGCCGCCGCATCCGGCAGGCCGGTCACGGGACTGTCGATATAGATCAGGCCACGGCCGCGCAATTCGCCCGCGAGGTCGAGGGCGTGCTGGTAGGACACCGTCGAACATTCGATCGCGAGCGTGCCGGCTTTCATGGTCGCCGCAGCGCCGTCCTTGCCGAGCCACACCGCGCGCGACGCCGCATCGTCGGCGACCATGGTCACGACGGCATCGGCATCAGCAGCGGCGTCTTCCGGCGAGCTCGCCCATTGCGCGCCGCGGGCGATCAGGTCTTCCGCCTTCGCCTTGCTGCGATTCCACACCGCGACGGTGAAGCCGGCATCAAGATAGCGGCCGGCCATGCCGTGGCCCATGCGTCCCAAACCGATGAAGGCGACGCGGGTCATGGGCTAATCCACATCCTCTACCGCGCCGGGCACGGTGCCGAAGGCGCGCTGCGCCAAGGTCGCGGCCATGAATTCGTCGAGATCGCCGTCGAGCACGCCCGAGGTGTCCGAGGTCTGCACCCCGGTGCGCAGATCCTTCACCATCTGGTAGGGCTGCAGCACATAGGAGCGGATCTGGTGGCCCCAGCCGATATCGGTCTTGGCGGCCTGATCGGCGGCGGCCTGTTCCTCGCGCTTCTTCAACTCGATCTCATAGAGCCGCGCGCGCAGCATGTCCCAGGCCTGCGCCTTGTTCTTGTGCTGTGAACGCCCGGCCTGGCAGACCACCGCGACGCCGGTCGGGATGTGCGTCAGCCTAACAGCGGATTCGGTCTTGTTGACGTGCTGGCCGCCGGCGCCGCCCGAGCGCATGGTGTCGACCCGAACGTCGGACTCGGCGATATCGATCTTGATGCTGTTGTCGACCACCGGAAAGATCGCCACCGACGAGAACGAAGTGTGCCGGCGCGCATTGGAATCGAACGGCGAGATTCGCACCAGCCGGTGCACGCCGGCCTCGGTCTTCAGCCAGCCATAGGCATTGTGGCCTGAGATCTGGATGGTGGCGGATTTGATGCCGGCTTCTTCACCTTGGGTTTCTTCCAGGTACTCGATCTTGAAGCCGTGCTTCTCGGCCCAGCGCGTATACATGCGCAGCAGCATCGAAGCCCAATCCTGGCTTTCGGTGCCGCCGGCGCCGGCATGAACCTCGAGGTAGGAATCGAACCGGTCGGCCTCGCCGGACAACAGCGCTTCCAGCTCGCGGCGGGCGACTTCCTTTTTCAGGTCTTTCAGCGCCTTCTCGGCGTCCGCGACCACGCCCTCATCGTTCTCGGCTTCGCCGAGCTCGATCATCCCGATATTGTCGGCGAGCTCGCGCTCGACCTTGCCGATGCCATCAAGCGCATCCTCCAGCGAGGTGCGCTCCTGCATCAGCTTCTGGGCCTTCTGGGGATCGTTCCAGAGGTTGGAATCTTCGGCGAGCTGGTTCAGCTCGGCGAGCCGGGCCTTCGATTGCTCGACGTCAAAGATGCCTCCTCAGCAGCCCGACAGACTGCTTGATCTCTTCAACGAGGCGTTCGACTTCGGCGCGCATGGGTTCTCTGCTCTGCGGTGTGAACCGCCACTGACAATGCTGTTGGGGATGTAGCGGCCAGCGCCGCAAAGCGCAATCCGCTAGTACAATCCGCCGGTTCCGGGGCGCATGATATTGCCGGCGTCCGGCGTCGTCCCCTGCGGGATGTTGCGGCCGTCGGCATCGGCCACGCCGATGGCGGAGTAGCCGTCCGGCGGCGCGGTGCCCGGCTTGAAGGCTTCCAGAATGCCGCCGCCGCCCGGGCCGACCCGCACGCCGGTCTTGGCGTCGACGCGGATCAGCTTGATGCCGGCCGGCACCTTGAACGGGGTCGGCGGCTTGTCGACGAGCGCGAGCTTCATGAAGTCGCGCGCGATCGGCGCCGCGGTACGGCCGCCTTGTGCGCTTCTGCCCAGGCTGCGGGGCTTGTCATAGCCAATATAGAGACCGACCACGAGATCCGGCGAGAAGCCGATGAACCAGACATCTTTCTCGTCGTTGGTGGTGCCGGTCTTGCCCGCGATCGGCTTGCCGACATCCCTCATGACGATCGCGGTGCCGCGCTGGACCACGCCCTCCATCATCGAGGTGATCTGATAGGCCGTCATCGGATCGAGCACCTGCTCGCGGCGGTCGATCAGTTGCGGCTCGGGCTGATTCTTCCAGCCGCCCGGCGCGTCGCAGCCGCGGCATTCGCGAGCGTCGTGCTTGAAGATGGTATGGCCGTAACGGTCCTGGATGCGGTCGATCAGGGTCGCCTTCACGCGCCTTCCGCCATTGGCGAACATCGAATAGGCCGTGACCATACGCATCACCGTGGTCTCGCCGGCGCCGAGCGCATAGGACAGATAGTTCGGCAATTCGTCATAGACGCCGAACCGCTTGGCATATTCGCCGATCAGGGGCATGCCGATGTCCTGCGCCAGCCGCACCGTCACGGTGTTGAGCGAGTGGGTGAGCGCGTTGCGCAGTGTCGTCGGCCCGTAATACTTGCCGGCCGAATAATTTTCCGGACGCCAGACCCCGGCGCCCTGCCCCTGATCGATTTCGATCGGCGCGTCGACCACAATGCTGGACGGCGTGTAGCCGTTATCCAGCGCCGAGGAATACACGATCGGCTTGAATGACGAACCCGGCTGTCGGTAGGCCTGCGTCGCGCGGTTGAACTGACTCTGGTCGAACGAGAAGCCGCCGACCATCGCCAGCACGCGGCCGGTCCATGGGTCCATCGCCACCATGGCGCCGGAGACCTCAGGCAATTGCCGCAGCCGGAACTGGCCCTCGACCGCATTGCCGTCCTTGCCGATCAGCGGATCCGCATAAACGATGTCGCCGGGCGCCAGCACTTGCGAGACGGCCGTGGGCGTCCTGCCCCTCGCGGGCCCCGTGGTCGGCTTGGCCCATCTGACGCCATCGAGCGTAATGATGCCGGTCTGCCGTTCCTTCGCAACGGCACCGCCCAGTTCGCGGCCCGGCTGAAAACCGATGCGCGCCGATTGGTCGCTGATTTCCAGCACCACGGCCATGCGCCAGGGCGAGATGTCGGAGAGCGATTTGACGTCGGCAAGCTTGACGCCCCAATCACCTGAAATATCGAGCTTGCTGGTCGCGCCGCGCCAGCCCTGCGCCTCGTCATAATTGACGAGACCGGCCGCCATGGTCTTGCGCGCCATCACCTGGAGTTTCGGATCGAGCGTGGTGCGGACCGACAGGCCGCCTTCGTAGAGCTTCTTCTCGCCGTAGCGCTCGAAGATGTCGCGGCGCACTTCCTCGGCAAAATATTCGCCGGCGAAGATATGCGCGGCGTTAGAGCGGCTGGTGACGACCATCGGATCCTTGCGGGCCTTGTCGGCGTCGGCCTGCTTGATCCAGCCGTTTTCGAGCAAGCGATCGATCACGTAGTTACGGCGTTCGATCGCGCGATCGCGGTTGCGCACCGGATGCAGCAACGCCGGCGCTTTCGGCAGCGCCGCCAGATACGAGGCTTCCGCCACCGTGAGCTCGTTCACCGACTTGTCGAAATAGACCAGCGACGCGGCGGCGATGCCGTAGGCGCCGAGGCCGAGATAGATTTCATTGAGATAGAGTTCGAGGATGCGGTCCTTCGAATAGGCGCGCTCGATGCGCATCGCCAGCAAGGCTTCCTTGATCTTGCGGGCGAACGACACCTCGTTGGTCAAGAGGAAGTTCTTTGCGACCTGCTGGGTGATGGTGGAGGCACCCTGCGGCCTGCGGTTCGAACCATAATTCTGCGCATACAGCACCGCCGCGCGCGCCATGCCGGAAAAGTCGATGCCGCCGTGCTCGTAGAAGTTCTTGTCCTCGGCGGCGAGGAACGCGTTGATGACGAGTTTTGGAACCGCCTGGATCGGCAGATAGAGCCGGCGTTCCTTGGAATATTCGCCGAGCAGCGCGCCGTCGGAGGCGTGGACGCGCGTCATCACCGGCGGTTCGTAGTCCTGAAGCTGCGAATAATCCGGCAGGTCCTTGGAAAAGTGCCAGATCGCGCCGGCAACCGCGGCGACGCCAACCAGGAACAACACGGTTCCGGCGGCGAACAAGAAACCCATGAACCGCACCAGCAAGCGCATGATCGAAGTTCCGTTCCAACCCTTTAGGCCGCCGCGATGTCCGGCGCCTGTTCTAGTGCGAAAGCCTTCTCTCGTTCGAAAGCCTTGGCCCGACGGGCCGCCGTTGCGCGCGTCCAATAATACATGGGCCGTCGGACAATATGGTCGATTCCGATGACCCCGCGGTCGGTTTTCTATACCTTTGCGGCTGTGGCCAAACTAGGGCTTCCACCATCCGGCTGCGTTCTTTTCACTTGGCATTTCACTTGGTACCCCCGGCAGTTGCCAGCCGTTTGGCGAAAAAAACGTCGATCGCCTGCGTCATCGATCCGACCGTCTTGGTCCGCCATTTGTCCGACACCAGATGTTCGAGGTCGCCCTTGTTCGAGACATAGCCGAGTTCGACCAGCACCGACGGCACGTCGGGGGCCTTCAGGACCCGAAAGCCCGCCGATTTCAGCGGGTTCTTGTGCATCCGCACCGTACTCTTCATCTCGCCCATCAAAAGGCGCGCGAAGCGGTTGGAGAACGTCCTGGTTTCGCGCTGCGCCAGGTCGATCAGGATGTCGGCGACCTCGGTCGGCTCATCGGTCAGGTTCACCCCGCCGATCGCATCGGCCTTGTTTTCCATTTCCGCCAGCCGCTCGGCCTCGGCGTCGGAGGCCTTATCCGATAGCGTGTAGATCGTGGCGCCCTGGGCGTCGCCCTCCCGGCGCGGCAGCGCGTCGGCATGGATCGAGACGAACAGCGCCGCCGATTGGCTGCGCGCGACCTTGACCCGGTCGTTGAGCGGAATGAAGGTGTCGTCGGTGCGGGTCATGACGACGCGATATTTGCCCGATTTCTCGATCCGATCGCGCAGCGCCAGCCCAAAATTCAGCACCAGAGTCTTTTCGGCTTCACCGTTGGACTGGGTGCCGTTGTCGATTCCGCCGTGACCGGGATCGATGACGATCAGCGGACGCAAATCCGCAGGCCCGGCCAGCTTCGTGGCCGCAGGCGTTTCGACGGGCACCGTGACGGCGACGACCGGAACGACCGCGGCGTTGGCTTCGGCGATCGCGGGCTTTAATTCGGGGCGGTTTTCCGGCGGAAGCGACTCGACGAAATTGGTGCGATCGACCTCTTCAAGCTCGAGCACCAGCCGCGGCGGCTGACCGTTGGCAGCCTCCAGCATGGTGGAATTGGCGATTTTCGCTGGCCCCGTGAGGTCGAACACGATCCGCGAGCCACCCGGCATGACGAGGCCATAGCGGAATGCCTTCACGAGCCCCCGACCGGCGCTTCCGGTGGCGAGCTGAAAAGTGACCTGGGGAATATCCACCACCACCCGATAGGGATCGGCGAGCGTGAAGGCGCGGTACTGAATCGCCTTGTCGAGGTCGAGAATGAACCGGGTTTGCTTGCCATCCCCGGCAAGCCGCGCATCTGTGACGACTGGATAATTCGCGGCGGCAACCGGTCCCGGAGGCGGGCCTTCGGCGGCGCGCGGGACGGTGGCTTCGGCGCACCACAATGCTGCAGCGCACAACACGACGCACCCCAGCAAAACACGGTGATTTGCGCGGTTAGCCAACGATTCGATGCCTCCGAGCAGCCGTCTTACCGCATTAGAACCACAGGGTTAATCGCAGCTTAATGACCGGCGTGCGAAAAGAGCCGAGTGTTGCCATGCAGCGACGCTTCCCTTGCACGCGACGACCAATCCACGTATGTACGGGGGGCTGACGGCTAGTACTCCCGGTTGTGTCGTGTTCAGCCTCCCGGTGCAGCGGTGGAACCTTCGAAGCCGAAGTGTCCAGCGTTTTTCCCGATCCCTTCGCAGCCAGCGCCGCGCGCGGCTGACTTGGAGCGGCGGTTTTGAGCCCGAGCGGCGTCCGGTCCCAGGCAAGGTTTTGCCCCAGGGACGGTTTAAGACACGGCAGAACTGATTATCTGGACCCAAAACGGTCCGATATGCGATGGCCGGCGGGCGCCTTGGCGCCGCGTTGGGGCCTTCAGCGAATAGATGCGGCGGTACTCCTTGCCGCCAACATGTTTAGACGGGCCGACGCTTGATGCGCCAGACTGTGTTGCCGACCAGGATCCCCGGGACAATCGCGACGAAGCGAGGCGAAAGCTTCGCACGTCACGTTGCACCGGCGGGACCCCGTTCGACGCGGCGCCAGAAAATGCGTTTTGGCCTTCCCCTCACCCCCGAATCAGGTGGACCGTCGCGTCACCGGGCGGCGCAATTTGCGCGCGCCATGCACCGCGCCCGCCGCCGTCAAGAGC
>Ga0137415_10001533_pt1 | contig 22958 bp, 20 predicted proteins | sample CZODoug3_1_1_16f_FD_183082 | JGI IMG/M metagenome (GOLD analysis project Ga0137415, IMG submission 183082) | Vadose zone soil fungal communities from Angelo Coast Range Reserve, California, USA - CZODoug3_1_1_16fungal (Hybrid Assembly) | ecosystem: Environmental > Terrestrial > Soil > Vadose...
AGGATCGCCGAGGCGGTCCGCTCTCGCGACGCACAGCGGACGATCGACTTGGCGGTGGGCCACATCCGCAAGACGACCTCGATCATTATCGCCGCGATGGAACGGGGGATTGTCGGATAGACGGCACCAGACGAGTTAGGTTAATCGCGAGCCTGGACCGCTCTCGATCTCGCGCGTCGGACCGGGAACGGTACGATCGTCGAGCTGTTGGTTCGGGCGGGCGCCGACTCTTCCCGCAAGGTCGCCTCTGCTGTCCAATGAGCGGCCCAACGTAGGTTGCCAGCGTTCGTAGTATTCCGGATCTGGCCTCGCGGGGCGCTGTGGTTGTCGTCAGACTGGAAGAGGGTGGAAATCAGCAGCCTTGACGTGTTCACGCCGGCGCGTACAGGCTCCAAAGCTTGGCGAGCCGTTGAAGCTCTGGATCTCCTTTGACGGTTCCGAAAGTCTTGCGGGCTTGCTCCTTCTGGCCGGCGCTCAGCTCGGCGATGCCCAGCAGAAGCTGCGCATCTGCCGTATTTCGAACTCCAGGCTTGGACAACCCTCGTTTGATGGCTTCGACGGCTTTGTCGTATTGCCCGTAACCCAGGTAGGCAAACCCGGCGCTGACGTCCTTGGTTCCCAGAGGGGGCAGCGGCAGCTTCCGCCGCCGTCTTGGGAAGCAGGACCTTATCGGCTGCTGCTTGTTTGCGGGCCGTCTCGAGCAAGCGGGTATTCGTATCGAGGCTACGACGGTCGGCAAAGACATTGTCCCGGATGCCTTTCTCGAGAATGCTCTGGGCTTCGCCCGGAGAGCCGGCATCAATGGCGAGGTGAGCAAATTCGGAGTAGTCGTGCGCGATCTTCAGCGCATCGACTGCCGCGGCGAGGCGGTACACGTGTAGGACGATCGCTTCGGCTTCGGCCGTCTCACGCCGCAAGAAGTTATTCAGTGCAGCCTGCCAGTACTCCCTCTTCGGGTAGTATTCGATCAATTGCTCCAGCACATGCTCCGCGCAATCGGTATCGCCGGGCTTCTCGCCCGCTTTCTCACATTTCAGCGCTCCTCAGCCAACGAAAGGTTAGCTGTCAAACATGCTAAGCACATCAAACACCCGTGGTCAGAAGTTCTGCGCGAAGGGTGCCTGGTCGTTCCGGTTGTTCACAACTGAATAAGTCACCTTTGTTTTCAGAGTGCCTGACAAATCGAAGACCAAGACCATCGTGCTCTGATTCGGAATCGAATCGGCGTGTTCCTGAGGAACATTGGCTGGGACATTGATCTTCGTACCTCCGGAACCCTGCACGGCATTATTGTCCAGTCGAACCGAGAAGGTGTGGTCCACGGTGTCCTCGTTCAGGATCATCACCGCGATGTTCGTGCTGCTGATGGTGCTGAGCGGTGAAACCAGGCTGTTGCTCGAAGTCGCGGAAAGATACGCAGCTCCGGCGGGCAGCAAGTACTGGGAAATCATCTGGAAGTGGTAGTAGCTGGAGCGCGGAGTCATGGTGCCACCCCCCAGATATCCCAGGTCGCCTCCGTCACAACCGCCGCCGTCTTGGTAGATACTCCAGGTGTCCAGGTCGTGGAAACCGTCCGCCATACCGGTCTTGAAGTACTCGGCAAAGAACTGACCATTCAGGAAGGAACAGGTACCGATCCCTGAAACGTTGTTCGGACTGGGATTGGCGAAGCTGATGTTGAACTCTGTCAAGGACCAGGTCAGCGCGCTGCTGCCCGACCGGTTATGCATCTGATTGGCAAATTTAACGCGATTGAGCAGCAATGTCGCGATTCCGGGAAACCCGCTGTGCATTTCGCTGATCACGTTGCTTCGGTTGTAGGAGCTGCCAAAACCATAACGATGGATGTCGATGCCATTGACGAAGAACCGGCCCTTGCTGTCGGTGCCGGTAATGTCATCGGCGCCGCCAAGCAGATCGAAGTATTTGGTCTGGGTCCAAAACGCCATGGACGGGGCAATGATGTAGATGGAGGCATCGACATCGCGCATTGCCGGAGCAATCGACTTGATATAACCACCGACGGACGCCGCGAGTTGGTCATCGGTTCCCTTGAAGTTCAGGTCCGGCTCGTTGCCGATACTCCAGAACTTCACCTTCCGCCCGTTTTGCACGTTCACGAAGTGGACCATATTCGCGGCGGCTTGGGCCGACTGGAAACGCGAAACCTGAATCAGCGGTTCAGCCCCGGCGCTCCGAATTTCATCGACCTGGTGCAACAAGGTCGAATTGTCAAACGGACTGTTGTCCTGTTGGATTCCACCAATCCGGACGATTTTGGCCCTGCTGCGCCCGACGATCGGCCACACCGAATCGGGAAGCGAGGGGTCCCAATCGTTCACTCCCTGCAGAAAGGGGCTGATCGCAAGACCGGTTGCCGGCGGACCACTGCCAGCACTGACGGAGAACCAGTTGAAGTTCGCCACCGTTCCCACGCTGCCTACGGTGTCCATGGCGAGTCGAATGACATGCCGGCCTGCGGTCAGATTGATGCCCGTCGAAAGTGTCTGCCAGGTCTGCCAGCCGCCAGTGTTCGGAACCGTGAGCTCGGAAGTAGCGCTGTTTCCATCCACGTTGAAGTGGAACGAGCCGCCCTGGCCATTATTTGCTACTCGAACCTGGACGATATAACTGCCCGCAGCAGTGACGTTTACCGTATAGTTGAGCCATTCGCCAGCGGTCGTCCAACCCACGTTGAAGCCACCGCCTGTATCCGTTGTAGCTTCGATGCCCACACCTTCGCTGGTGCGGTATTGCCCGCCCTGGTTGGTATTGTTGGCGGTGAAATAGCCGACATTGTTCCCGCCGGTATCAAAATTCTCCGCCTGGATCATGCCTGGAAGCGGCCATGCCGTTCCTCCAAAAGGCTGCTCCATTTGCGCCGAGGCGTTAGGGGAAATAGCGGCAATAAAAATCCCGCTCAACAACGTGCTGATCAGCGGCATGACGCGATACAGCCAGAACCTGTTTGATTCCGCAACGTGAATGTCTTTGCTTTCCATGCATGTCTCCCTCTGCGGGCGATTTTTTCGTCCGGGGTGCTTTCAATTGCTGGCCAGCCACCATCCGCAATGACCACGACGATGGAATATTGCTCGTGACGGCTTCCGCCAGAGTTGGCTTTGGTTAAAGAGCCAACCCATGCGCGGGAACGGAGCAGAAGAGCAAGCAATGCTCGGGAACGGCTCGAGTAATGCAAGGAATGGAACGGCAAAACATCCCGGTACCGCCAACCTTTCTGTCTCTTTTTTCGATCTACCAAATCCTTTTTGGTAAATATCGGGATGGAATTTAGCCACTGTAGGAGAGCCGTTGTCAACAAGACGCCCGCCTCGCGCGCTACGTCCGCGCGGTGCCATGACCGTTCACCGCCGGAATTTCGGCAGCGCGCCACGCTCGCGTGTTGACGGCGTCGCGATCCTGAGGAGGATTTAGCAACGCCGCACACGTTCGCGAGCGTGTCGCGCTCCCACTCGCGCTCGTGGGCAAGATCGAAGTAGCCGCCCCACAGATCGATGGCGCATCTGCCGTCAAGAATGAAGCACACAGCGGCGCCGATTTCTGCGCCGGAATCGAAGCTGTGTTGGAAGAGTTCCTTCACTTTTGTGAAACGAGGGTCACACGTGCCGTGAACCGGAGTCGCATCAGACATGTTGAACTCCAGGGTTGACTAACGGCGCGGGCTTGCGCGGCCGAGACTTGCCGTCGCGATCGACTGGCTCGAAACCGAGCGATCGTTTTGATCGGGACGCAGCTATTTACCGGATCGCGGCATGAAATTGCAGTCTGGGCAGACAAGCAAAGATGCAGTAAACTGATTACGAGCTGGAAGAATACGCAGGCACCTGCGGCGAGGTATCCGTCGCCTGTTCGAAACGCACCGCTGACGCGAACTGTCTGCAACTCCGTAGTCTTCGCTCGCCGACCTTACGACTACGGGCTTGCCGGATGATCAGAGGCGGAGCCGGCAGTGGCCGCCGGGCAGATCACCCGATGAGTCTCCTGCCTAGTCCGTCAACAAAGTGAGATTACGCACAGCGCCCTTGTCAGCGCTTGTCACGAGTCTTGCATAAGCACGCAGCGCCGCACTGACCTTGCGCTTGCGCGGCAACGCCGGCTTCCAACCCTTGGCCGACTGGACGGCACGTCGACGTGCGATCTGCTCTTCGCACACCTCAAAGCGCACTGTGCGGCTCGGGATGTCGATCATGATCGGGTCGCCGGTTTCGATCAGGCCGATGTTGCCGCCTTCGGCGGCTTCGGGCGACACGTGACCGATCGAGAGGCCGGCGGTTCCGCCCGAAAAGCGGCCATCGGTGATCAGCGCGCACACCTTGCCCAACCCCTTGGATTTCAGATAGCTCGTCGGGTAGAGCATCTCCTGCATGCCGGGGCCGCCGCGCGGCCCCTCGTATCGGATGATCACGACGTCTCCGGCCTTCACTTTGCCGCTGAGGATCGCCTCCACCGTCGCATCCTGGCTTTCGACGACTACTGCGGGGCCGCTGAAACTCAGCATGCTCCAATCGACACCAGCGGTCTTCACGATGCACCCGCGCTCGGCGAGGTTGCCGTAGAGCACGGCTAGTCCACCGTCTTTGCTGTAGGCGGCTTCACAGGCGCGGATGCAGCCGGAGTTGCGGTCGGTGTCCAGGTCCGAATACCGGCAGTTCTGTGAGAAGGCCGTCTGCGTTCGGATGTTTGCCGGGGCGGCGCGGAAGAACTCATGCACTGCTGCGTCATGCGTGCGCGTCACGTCCCACCTTTCGAGTGCTTCGGCGAGCGAGGTGCTGTGGACGAGATCGGAGTGCAGTTGTTCGAGCGCAGTAACCGCGGTGTGTCGCTAACCGCTGCGGGGTCGATTTTCTTCGAGGAGACGCGCGCGGTGCTTGCCCGCCTGGAGCACGGCAGGAGCAAGGCGCGACGTGCGGATCGCGGCGACATCGGGATGCTCTCGATCGGCTTCGTCTCAATCGCCGACTACGGCATCCTGCCGCCGGTCCTGAAAAACTTTCGCTCGCGCTTTCCCCTGGTCGAGGTCCAGTTGCATGAGCTCACGACGGATGCCCAGATTCGGGAACTCCGCGCTGCACGGCTGGATCTGGGAATCGGCCTCGTGCCCGTGGATGAGCCGGACCTCGAGTTCGAGCGCCTGCTGTGTGAAGAGCTGGTGCTCGCTGCGCCATCGGGGCATTCCGCGACGAAGGGTGATCGTGCGGTCGATCTGCGCGCACTGTCAAAGGAAAGCTTCATCGTCCCGCCGCGAGATGTCGCTCCTGGCCTCTACGATCTCACGATCAGTCACTGCCGCTCGTCCGGTTTCGCTCCGCGAATCACCCAACATGCGCGACAGATGCAGACGGTTATTGGACTGGTCTCATGCGGGATGGGCTTCGCGCTGGTTCCTTCCTCCGTACGCAACCTCAAACGCACTGGTGTCCAGTACCGTCAACTGCGTGGGAAGGCAGCTATTGTCGAAGTAGGCGTCCTGCGTCTGCGGAGTGCCGACAGCGCGTTGAGAAAGCACTTCGTTGAAGCGCTCAGAGAGGCGGCGCGGGCCGCCAGCACGAGAGCCCCGGTTCCGCGATGTTAGCTTTGCCAAGCTCAGAATGCGATCAAGATAAAGTTGAACGGCTGCCCCGATTTGATCCTGCCTGAGCTATCGGGACACGGCACTACTCTACTAGGCGACAAAGCCATCCGTATTGATTCCAAACGTCTTGCAGCGCAACTTTGGTAGGTAACGGCGAGCGAAATGAAGGAATGCCGATAACCCGACGGAATCGAAACCGGCGCACATTTCAATATACGTTAGCGTTTGCGCCAATGATCATCTACTCATTCCGAGAGCAGGGGGGTGCTGAAGGTGATCTCGAACAATACAATCCGCCGAACGCGGCTGCGCGGTATAGCGCGTCGGCAGTGTCTTTTGGTGTCTGCCATGTTGATGGGAGCTTTGATTAGCGCCGCAGCGTCCGCGCAATCCAGCACTTCCGCGCAGGACGTGACCGCCAGCGACAGCTCAGACCTCGGGGAAGTCGTGGTTACGGCCCAAAAGCGCTCAGAACGCCTCGTGGATGTACCCATTTCGATCTCGGTCGTGAGCCCCGAAATACTGGCCAGCACCAATTCCAAGAATCTGAACGAGCTTTCGGGTGCCGTCCCCGGGATTCAGTTCAATGGAAATGGCGGCGGCGGACGCACGTATATCAGTCTTCGTGGGACGACGGGCTCCGCCCTGAACACGGGCGACGAACCCGTGGCGATATACATGGACGACGTCTACCTCGCTCGCGGCGTTACCATCGGTGGTGCGGATCTCTTGGACGTCGGTGCGATCGAGATCGTCCGCGGTCCCCAGGGGACGCTGCAAGGTCGCAATGCGACCGCTGGCGCGATCCTAATGCGTAGCGCCGATCCTACCGCAAAGCCGGAGGCGTACATTACCGCCACCGCACAGAACCCTTCCGAGTTCCGAACACAGGGTGCCATTTCTGGACCGCTCGGCAACGGTTTCGAAGGGCGTCTGGCCGCGGGGTATGTAAGCTCCCGCGGCTGGGGCAACAATCTTTTTAATAATACGTATGTGGGCGGGGACTGGAGCGCGCAGATTCGTGGCATTTTGACCTACTCGGATGATAGTCCGCTGACGGCGCGCATCGTCACAGACTACGCATCAATCACGAATCAGCCGGCGCTTTTTCGCAACGCCGCCACTAACTTCAGTCCGCTGCCCACGGGGCCGCTCGTGGTCACGCCGACGCCGACCGTGCCCCTCCCACCGGCACAGCGGTCAGCTATCTACGACGACGACAACTTCTCCTTGGACCCCAATACCCGGACTACGGTCAACTCGAACGGGCTCTCGGCAAAATTGGCATACGCATTTTCGGGCATGGACCTGACGTCCATCACCGGCTATAGACGCACGAGCGCCTTCGGTACCAACAATTCCGCGGGCCTCGCAACGCCGCCGCGCTTAGGATTCAATCACAATGACGACACCAGCTCAGAGGTCTCGCAAGAGATGCGGCTGCAGTCGTCTGGCAAGGAGCGTCTGTCGTGGATTCTCGGGCTGTACTACTTCCACGAAGACCAGGATTATGGGGACGACATCTACAACCTGAAGTTTTCCACTCCCACGAGCACCGGCTCGCTGTACCACGGCAATCAGACGACCTCATCTTACGCAGCCTTTGGCGACAGCACATTCAGCGTAACGGATAATCTGCAAGTGCTGGGAGGTGTGCGCTACACCCGAGATACCAAGCACCTGGTCGGTGGCATCGCGGTGACCAATTTCGACACCAACCTGGTGACCAATACGCCGTATGTACCGCCAACGAGTACGTGGACTGATACTACTTACCGTGCCAAATTGATTTACCATGCGATGCGCGATCTCATGTTCTTCGCCGGCTACGGCACCGGCTTTCGCGCCGGGGGATACAATGATTTCGCCGTCCAGGCGCCCTTTGCGCCCGAGAAGAACGATTCGTACGAGGCCGGCGCCAAGGGCGACCTCTTCGACAGAAAGTTGAGCTTTTCATTGACCGGCTATCACAACAAGTACACCAACCTGCAGCTGCGTGCAGGCGTTCCCAGCGGCGGGGCCATCATCACCAATGCTGCAAATTCAAATATCAACGGGTTCGAGTTCGAATTAACGGCGTCGCCGTTTACCAATACGCGCTTCGCGGCAAACACCTCTTACACCGATGCGAAATTTGCCAGCTTCCCGCGCGCGGTCGACGTTCTTAACCATTTCGTCGATGCCAGCGGAAATGTCTTGCCGAATGCGCCGAAATGGCAATACTTCCTGTCAGCCGCACAGGACTTTCCGCTCGCAAACGGCTGGATGCTGACGGCGGACGCGAATTACCGCTGGCGTGACACGATTTACTTCTATTTCACCAACCAGGATGCATCCACCGAGCGGGACGGACCCGGGGGAACTTTCAACGCGCGTCTGTCACTCAAGCCCAACGATACCTGGACGTTTGCCGCCTTCGGCACCAATCTCACTAACGCTCGGATCGTCACGACGGACGTGATCACCTTCAGCTATCCCGAGGTCGGTTTGAATCAGCCGCGCTCATTTGGTGTCAGTGTAGAGGCGCATTTTTGACCCCCGCGGGAGAGTTTGCGAAACACTGGCGCTCTCTCGCCGGGTGCACTATTGCCGCCTCGGTGGGTACGATCGGACTCAACGCCTATACCAGCGGCGCTTTCTTGCCGGAGTTGGTCGCCAAGGCCGGCTACTCCCGGGAGCAGCTGTCGGTTGCAACGTTGCTGTTGTCGGGGACGGTGGCGCTGGTGGCGCCGTTCGTCGGGCAGGCCGTGGATCAGTGGGGCGCTTTTCGTGTCATCGCCTGCGCCGTGATCGGCGAGGTCCTGGGCTTTTTCCTGCTCGGCACGGTGCCTGCCGGTTTCGGCTGGTACGCGAGTGCCGTGGTCTTGCTGGCGCTGCTGGGCGCTGGCACCACTCCACCGAGCTTTTCCCGCATTGTCGCCTCGCACTTCGATAGGCGCAGGGGCCTGGCGTTGGGTCTGATGATCAGCGGCTTGGGAGTGACGGCGATCACTGCCCCGATGTTGCTGACCCAGGTGATCGCACGATTTGGCTGGCGGGGCGGTTATCTGTCCCTGTCCCTGTTGGTGTCGATTTTTGGAGCGATCGGTTTGTTACTGATCCGCAGCGATTGTCCCCCGGCACGCGCGCACCCCTTGCCAGCGGTATCACGAAGTGGGGATTGGAGCGCGCTGAAACGACCCCTGTACTGGTACATCCTTTTGTGTTTCGCCGCGCCCGCGCTGTTCGGTGCCGGATACTTGCTTTACTTGATCTCCATTCTTCGAGAACGCGGCTTTTCACCCGCGCAAGCGGCGCAGATACAGGCATTGGTTGGTTTTGCCATCATCGCGGGAAGATTGGTGTCGGGTCTTGCCATGGACCGGCTCTTCGCACCCTACGTCGCTGCCGGCGCATTCATGATCACCACGCTCGGCACGACGCTGCTGCTTTCCTCGCAAGCGCCAATGCTTTGTCTGGCGGCACTCGGCATCGGACTGACGATAGGCGCGGAGCTCGACATCCTCGCCTTCACTCTTTCGCGCTACTTCGGACTGGCTAGCTTCGGCCGTCTCTACGGGCTCGCCTACAGCATGATGATTTTGGCGGGAGGTTGCAGTCCCGTGCTGATCGCGAGGCTGGCCAGGGCGGGAGATTACGCCCCAGGCATCATCGTCTCAGCCGTCGGTACATTCGTGGCCACCGTCCTGGTTGCCCTCCTGCCAAAATTTAAGGCGCCCCGATCGATGGGCGGCACGGCAAGCTGGGATTCGATGTCCCCGCCGGCGAGTTAGAGGCTCCGGCGAGTTAGAGGCTCGAGGGCCGATACCCGCTGGTCCATCGAGCCGAAGATCGATTGGCCTGCTCGGTCAAACGCTTCGATCCTCAGTTGCTCGTTGAACTCGAGGTAGGGCGTGGGCTCGGCTGCCGAGTTGAGCCTGTCGATCGCCCGCTTCTCGGCAATGCAGCCTGAACCCACGACCTTATAGTTGGCGTTCGACACAGTGCCGGATCCGATGACCGTGCCCGCACACAGTTCACGCGTCGTTGCGGCGTGCGCGATGAGATCATGAAATCCGAAAGACATCTCAGCACCGCTCGGTCGGCCGAAGAGCACGCCGTTCCGGTAAACGTTGACGGCAAGACCAACGCGACAATTGTGCCATGCGTCACCCAGCTCATCGGGTGTGACCGCAAAGGCCGACATCGAACTCGGGGGCTTGGCGTGGATGAAACCGAAACCGCTCTTCATTTCCGAAGGCCCAAATGCGCGTAGGCTCCAATCGTTCAACAATACGATGAGCTTGATGTGGCCCGCCGCCTCAGCGGCTGAGACGCCGAACGGAACGCGATCCGTCAGCACCGCGAACTCCGTTTCAAAGTCGATCTCATCATCCATCGATCGAAAGGGCACGCTTCCATGTGGCGGATAGAAGCGATCCGAGAGACCCTGATACATCAGTGGGGGAGCCAGCGTGGAACGACGTTCGAATCCCCATGCGTCGGCAAGAATGTGGTTGTGCGCCAGAAATGCCGAGGCGTCCAGGAATTGAAAAGAGCGCGGCATTGCCGCCCCCAAGGACGCAAGATTCACCGGCGCAGCCCCAGAAGCTCGGCCGGCGTTCAGAGCAGCATATTGTTTGACCAGTTCAGGCTGCACCACGCTCCAGTTATCGAGCGCGTACTGCAGCGTGGGAGCGGCCTCCGCCTCGACGCAACTCGCTAAATCGGTCGAGACGATGAGCAACCTTCCGTCCGGGCTCGTTCCCGTCTTCGATGCCAACTTCATGGTACGCGCTGCTCCGCTGGGGACTCATCTAGAATCGCCACCGCGCGCGTCCAGCCGGCCGAAGCACGGCGAATTTTGACGGGAAAACAACAGACGGTGTATCCAAAGGCCGGAAGCACCTCCAGGTTGTGCAGCTTCTCCAGATGACAGTAGCCGATTTCACGCCCGGCTTTGTGGCCCTCCCAGATGAGAGCGGCATTTCCCGACTCCGCATAGCGTTCCGCAGTGTGGCTGAATGGCGCGTCCCAGCTCCATGCGTCGGTGCCCGTGAGTCGTACGCCGCGCTCCAGCAGATACAGGGTGGCTTCCATACCCATGCCGCAGCCGGCCTTGAGGTAATCGTCGAATCCATACCGAAGACCGGCTCGCGTGTTGACCAGCACAATATCCAAAGGCCGAAGCGTGTGTCCGATTCTGCGCAGTTCGCGGTCGACGTCCTCCGCAGTAACCACATAACCATCCTCGAGGTCTCGGAAATCCAGTTTCACCCCAGGCCGAAAGCACCAATTCAACGGGACTTCGTCAATGGTGATCGCCCGTTCGCCTCGATTCATGGTCGAGGCGAAATGATACGGCGCATCCAGATGCGTCCCGTTGTGCGTGATGAGCTGAATGCGCTCGATGGCCCACGCTTCCCCATCCGGCAAGTCCTCGTCACGCAGGCCGGGGAAGAACCCACGAAGCTCACCCAGCGACATGCGGTGGTCGATGTAGTCGATCTTCGGTAGATAGCCGGGAGGATCGGAAACCACACCATTCTCCAGCGGCACCGAAATATCGATGAAGGTCTGTTCCACCTGAGTCCCCTTACGTTCCGCGCGTCACGTAGGTGTACAGCGGGTCCGACTCATCTCGGTGTCCGAACAAAAATGGCTTCGCCGGATGCCTATCCCAGAATTTGGCAGTCTCCGGCTCCACGCGGCTCCAATCGAATATCACGTCACGGTGCGTGATGGCCCAGCGGCCCTCGCGCCGGCCGAAGCGATCGAAATAGCGCCCGCCAATGACAGCGTCATTGCGATCCGTCATCTGCACCCAGGCGACGTGGTAGCTTTCAACGAACGCGTTGTCATCATCCGTGAAGTCGACCAGGATGTTGGACAGAAAATGGAACATCCCTTTGATTGGCGATCCCGGGCGCGGACGGGTAAAGGACACTTTGTCAATGAAGTCGGTGGCCAGTCCGTCGAACTCGCCATGCCGCTCGGTGGCGCCGGGGTGATAACAGGTGTGAGCAAGTTCCGCGTCCGCCCGGTCACCCGCCCGGGCACGCCGATAGAGAACTTCCGAGATTGCCTGTTTACTCAGAAGCTGTTGGATGGCATCCATATTGTTCTCCTTTATTGGAGCAATGCGAGGTGAAAGCCCAGGAAGCACCCCGCGCCCGGAGCGACCAAACGCATAGTGGGGATCGTCGGGGGAGCGCTTGCCCAGCAGTGCGGCAGGCACGATAGTTGGGTTCCAACTCGGTGGCGTTGCCGCATCGATCCTCGACCAGTCGTAGACGATGTCGCGTTGCTGGATGAGCCATCGCCCATCGATCTGGCGAAACGTGTCGAGATACCGCCCGCCGATGCGAAAATCGATTGGACCGTTCTCCTCGACGAAGGTTTCATGGGCCACGTGGTAGGTTTCAACGAAGATGTCGTCACCTTTGAATTCGAACAGCGCATTGCCGAGGACATGCAGCTTGCTCAAACAAAGCGGGCCCTCTTTCTGCCGCTTCTCCAGATTGGCGATAAAGTCATACATCCTTCCCTGGTAAGTACCGTGGTTGTCGGTAGCATCAGGGGGATGGCACGCGCGCATCAGATCGGGATCGAAGCGATCGGCTGCTGAAGCGCGAACCGACAGCAGATTCAGGATCTCCTGCTTGATCGCATACTGCGAGATCGGGTCGATCATTGAATCTCCTCGCGCTTCACCACCGCCTCAATCATGCCCACTCGCTCAATTTCGCACCTCACGACATCGCCCGGCTGCAGCAGGCGCGGCGGCTTCATCCCAAGACCCGTACCCGCCGGCGTGCCGGTGGCAATGATATCGCCCGCCTCCAGTGTGCATACGGCGGAAAGATATTCGATCTGAGCGTAGCAATCATCGATCATCTCGGCGGTCGATCCGGACTGTCGGACTTCTCCGTTGACGCTGCATGTCAATTTCAAGGAATGAGGGTCGCCGATCTCATCTGGAGTTACGAGCCAGGGCCCTAAGGGACCGTGTGTGTCGAATGACTTACCTAGCATGATCGTCGGACTTCGTCGCTGCCAATCACGGGCGCTTACATCGTTGCAGATCGTAAAGCCCGCAATCACGGACGCGGCATGCGCTCGCGGCACCCGCCGACAGCGTCGACCGATGACGATGGCCAGTTCGACTTCGTAGTCGAGTTGCGTTGACTCGGGCGGCATCAGGATAGGATCGTAGGGCCCATTGATGCACGAGGGTAACTTCGCGAACCAGCGTTGCGAGGTCGGCGGAACGTAGGCAGAGTTGTTCGCCAGCACCTCGTCAATGTGGCTTTGATAGTTCGCGGCAATGGCCAGAAACTTTTGCGGATGCTCGACGGGCGAGTGCAAGCGGATATCGGCAAGCGGGATGGTCCGCGCAGTGCTGGCAAGCTCACGCGCGCGATCCATGGCTAACGCGCCGGCGTTGAGGAACTCCTCCATGGTTTGGGCCACGCCATTCCCCCCCAGGTCGGCAATCCCATCATCCTTGACGACGCCGATGGAACGTCGCCCTCGGTAACTGAAGGTGGCCAGCTTCACGGCACTTTTTCCCGAAGGCGGGCTTCGAGCTCGGCCCGAAACGTGTCAGCCGGTTTGTACGTGGGATTGGCGAGCGCCTCGGATTCGGTGCGCTGGCGAATCTGCGCGTCGGACAGCGAAAAGTCGATGGGTTTACCGTAGGGCTGACTCACGTGCCAGGGCGTATGCACGTAACACTCGATGATGTTGTCTTCCGGATCCTTGAAGTACACGGTCCAGCTATTGCCATGGTCGAGCGTCCACAATTTGCGAATGCGCGGCTCGGCGCTGGCCTGTTCGTGCAGCCGGCGCAGCGAGGGGAAATCCTCCATCAGGAATGAAATCTGGGCGACCGTGGAATCGCTGTCGGGCTTGCGGCCGGACACCAGCAGGAGCTGGTGATGCTCATTGGGCGACATTGTCATGAATCGGATTGGATTGATGTCGTCGCGGCGATCGGTGATTACGAAGCCGAAGAACGAGGTGTAGAACTCCGACATCGCGTCGATATCGATGACGTAGATACCTACGTGGTTGAGTGAAAACGAGAGCGGCCTCATGTTCGGTGAACCTCTTCGAGCAGGATCTTGAGCTGTGCGTAAAGACTCTCTCGGTCGCGGGGCATTGCATACACGTAGCGGTCCGGGCGGACAATGGCGCAGTACGCGTTGCGCTGTTCCAGCCAATGCGACACGTCACCAGATACATCGCGTACGGGGCAATCCGAGTCATCGGCAGCGCCCACGCGAAGGGTCTGGCCTGCGATCTCTTGCCAACCGGCGGCAAGCTCGTCCGGAAGGTTATCCGCCTCCTCGTGTCGAGTCAGCAGAGTGAAGCGGCCCGCAAGCATGTCATCCAGTTGGCGCCCGTCGTCGGTTTCAACGGCCAACTCGGGGAGCCTCATCCCGCCGGACTCAGGATCGATTAGTCCAGCGCGAATGGGTGGTACCACATCCGTGATTGCCACCGGCGCATGGCGCCTTTCATGCTCGATGCGCCGAAATTCCTCATCGCGGGCCACTGCCGCTTCGGCGTCGAGAATGCAAACTTGCGCGCCCGCAGTGACGGACGCAGAGACTATTTCTCGTACGTGCGGCTCGCGCTCCACTTGGTAACTGTCGAGCAGCCTCGCCGGCGCAATATTGTTCAATACGAAGTCCAGCTTCCAGACCAATTGCGCGGCATCACGAATGCCGTGACACATACCTTGCCCGTAGAAGGGCGGCGTTTGGTGCGCCGCATCACCGACCAGAAAGACATTGTTGATGCGCCAGCGTTGGGCAATCAGCGCTCGGAATCGATATACCGCCGAGCGGACGATTTCCACGTCCTGCGGATCGATCCACTGCGAGAGTTGCTGCTCGAGCCAGTCACTACCGACGACATCATCGTCGCGCTCGCCCGGAAGGAGCATGTATTCCCAACGACGATGCCGCCCAACCCCGGGAATCAGCGTGCTCGGGCGCGCCGGATCGCACACCATCAGAGAATACTCTCCGCGTTGCACCTCATCCGGAATCGCGTGCGTGCTCGGCCATCGCATGGGTCCGTTCACGAATGTGTCGACGACCAGCCAGCGCTCTTCGAAGCCGATGTCATCAAGCGGTATCTGCAAAAGTTTTCGTACCGTGCTGCTGGCCCCATCGCAGGCCAGGACGAAGCGTGCATGAATCTCTGAGGCTTGCGAGGACCCGTCGGGTATGACTTTGAGTGCGTTCGAGCCGCCGATGTCACGCAAACCTGCCACCTCGTGTTTGAGCGATACGGTTACATTGTCGAATCTGTTCAAGCCTTCCCGAAGAATGGATTCCAACTCTGGTTGATAAAAGAGGTTGCTGGGATGCCAAGCGTGCGCATGAGCGGGCTGCCGCGCCCGGAAGGTTCGGATGGGCCGCCGGTCCGCACCCAGATAAATGGAGCCGCCGAGCGCGCGTGAGGCTTTGGCAATTCGCTCCGCCAGCCCGATGGAGGCGAAGATCCGCATGATCTCAGCATCGAAAACGATGGCTCTGGGCTTTAGATAGGCGTGATCTGTGCGCTCTACCACCAAGGTCTTGAGGCCTAGAGACCCGGCGAGATTGGCCGCGACTGCCCCCACCGGGCCGAGCCCTACAATCACCACATCGAATTCCGACGGTTCTGCAAGCATATCCGCGTTAGTCTGTCGAAGACGCGGGTTAATGATTGTCCGGAAGGGGCGGCAACGACCAATGGTATCGAAGCCGGTACCGATAGCCGCCGGTTATCGAGGACGTGGGGGCGTTATTTTGACGGAATGTAACCCGGCAATCCGGCGCAACACTCCCGCATCAACTCGATGACCGTACGAGCGCCGGGCAGCAGCGTCGAGTTCTGCCGATATGCAATTCCCACGGCCTCCTCCGGAAAGGGAAGATTGGTTCGCAATGCTTCGAGGCCGAGAGCTTTCCCGGCATTGCTCAACAGCGTGGAGGGCACGACCGTGATCATGTCGGTTTGACGAATCAATTCGTCGAAGAATACTGCCGTACTGACGTTGATCGCGGGCACGGGGGGTGGCACCCCTGCGTCCATAAAAGTCTGATTGATGATGAGCCGATGCGCCTGCGGAAATTGCGGCATCATCCAGGGATACTCCGCCAACTCCTGGGCTGAAATGTTGTCGCGCCCCGTCAGGGGATGGCCCTTTCGCGCAACCAATACCGGACGTGTCGAGACGAGTGGGTCGAAGGTCATACCCACCTGCGAATTGTCCAAAGGCATCAGCACCAGTGCAAGATCGAGATCGCCTTCCAATAGCGCTGGGGCGAGCTCTGTGGAGAATGCCACACGCAAGATGAGCCGGAGCCCGGGATAGCGGCTCAGTATCAGGCGGCCGACGCTCGACATGGTGTCGCACATGGTGGGAATGACGCCGACGACGACCGTTCCACGTGTTACGCCGCGCATCGCATCGATCTCAGACACCGCACGCCGCATTTCGGCATCGATCATTTTGGCGTAGCGAAATAGCGCGTCGCCAAAGGGGGTTGGCACGACGCCCCGAGGCTCGCGGTCGAGCAGCATAACGCCAAGCTCCGCCTCCAAGCTGCGTATAGCTTTGCTGAGGGCCGGTTGCGAGACGCTCACAGCAGCCGCAGCCGAGTGCATCGTCTTGTGTTCCACACAGGCGATGAAATAGCGCAATAATCTTAAATCCACGATCGCCTCGCTGCGTTGCCTGCGCTTATTATGGGCCTAGAATCAGTCTTAACGCATCGGTGATTCGCGGCAGTGGAAATGGATTGGCTGGGAAGTCGGCGGGCGTGGTTACCGCAAGCATTGTCTACGGTGCGGCGCGATCGACGGGAGTCCGCACGCCACCCCATCAGGTCCAGATCTGTTGATACAGCTGTTGGATTTCCAGCCGGCTGGGCACGCGAGGATTGTTGGCGGGAGATCCGGAGGCAAGCGCTTGCGCGGCCATGGTTTCGACCAGGCCGCTCCAGCGCTGCGGCTCAATCCCATAGTCCTTTGGAGAGGGGACCTCGAGATCAACATTCAGAGCGAGCAGCTCATCGAGAAGATCTGAAACAGCAGCTTGGGCGCTCTCGCCCTGCGAGGAGACTCCCATCGCCCGAGCGCATTGAGCATAGCGATCCAATGCGGCCGGAACAGAAAATGCCGTGACGCAGGGCAGCAACATTGCATTAGATAGCCCATGAGGCACATGAAAATGCGCACCATCACGCCGGGACGAAAGTTTTCCACCACAATGTCTGAAACCTCGGCGAGCTTGCAGGCGGCCTCGATTGCATCCTGCTTCTTCAGATCCAGGACGAGACTGCGTTTCCCGGCGTTCAATTGGCCGAAATAGGTGCTGTAACCTTCTCGCAGCGGAGGGCGGCCGCGGATCTGATCGCCGTCAGGCGGCTCGACCTTGATGACTTCGGCCCCGAGATCGGCGAGCAGTCGCGTGCAGAGGGGACCTGCCATCACTGCGGTGAAGTCGAGAACGCGGATGCCCTCGAGCAAACTCTTTCGAGCCGGTGCTTGCTCGCTCAAGATACGATCCCGCACTCGATCACGTGCGGCCTTGTGCTGAGCCGATGACCTCGCGGGGATCGATCGTATCGCTCCAATGTAGTTTCAAGCCCGAGTTCGGCCACTCGGTCGCCAGCAGTCGTCCAGTACTCGACAACGTGATGTAGGCCGTTCGCAAATTGGAGCCCCCAAAGCAGATGTTGGTGGTAACTCGGTCAGGCATCGGCACATGTTCGATCGCGGCGCCGTCGCCAGGCCGGCAAAAACGTCAGCGACGAGATGTTGGTCCACCGAGAGCAGGTTCACCGTCACAGATCCATTCTTCTCGATCGCCTGCACCGCCGGACTGCGTTGGTTGATGCACCGCGCTGGCAACCACGTGACCTAACTTCTTCCACAAGTCGATGAGTTGCATCGTTCCGAGCAACTCTTCACTGATTCTCGTACCGTAGCGTTGCGGAATGTGAACCGAGCTGTGATGAACAGAATCCAGGCGAAATGCAGGACTTTCGGTTGCATGTCCAGGCCTGCGGCCCGGTGCATCTCGATCTCCTGCTGGACGTCCATCACGACAGGGGCCGCAACGCATTGAATGCGATGTCTTTGAGCCGGAGTACGAGGGTGTTGTGGGCCAACTCGCCTGGCGTGGCGTCGCGCTCGTGACAGTCAGTGCAGGCGCAGGTAGCGCTGTACCAGCGGCCGCGACACGGTGGTTCATCGCGACGAACGCGCTGACACCGAGAATGAGTGCGGCGGCAAATGTGGCATACACCACGCCGTTGCTGTGTCTACGGACCGGCCGCATTTGATGTATAGTCCGCCTGACGGTATGTCATCACCTGTTGACATGCAGTCTAGTACGACGGAAAATTCATGTCAACAGTCGTTGACTTATTGGGGGATACTGCATGGCCAGGAAGTCAGGAAAGCAAAAGCCCGCTACCAAGCCGCTGCGCGACGCCGCGGGAACGCGCGCGCGAATACTCGAGGCTGCGAAATTGAGATTCTGCCAGCGCAGCTATGAGCAAGTCGGTGTGCGTGAGATCGCCGCCGATGCAAACGTCGACGCGGCGCTGGTCAACCGGTATTTCGGCACCAAGGAAGAGCTATTTGCGGAAATATCCAAGGGCGTCTTCAACGCCGCCGATTTTATCGAGGGCCCCCTGAGCGGAGTTGGCGAATACCTTGCGCAGCGTGTCATGTCCGGGCCGGAGAGAGTGAAGGAAGGCGCTAATCCTTTCGAGTTTCTGCTGCGCTCAGCCGCGAGTCCCACGGCCTCGCCCATCATCGCAGCCCGGCTGCACAAGGATTTCGTGCTGAAGCTGGCCGCATTGATCGGGGGCCAACAAGCAGCCACGCGAGCGGCTCTCATTGCTTCTTACATCATCGGCTTTCTCACGGTTCGGATCGCTTTGCAATCGCCAGCCGTTCTTCCGGCGCACGCCGATAAGGTGGTTGCGTTGCTCGGTTCTGCCATTCAGGCGGCGATTGACGACCCGGGATGACTTTTACCAATGAGGTTTGTATGTCTTGCTACTTTCTTTTACTGACTATCGGGTCCGCAACAGTTCTGTTGTGTGCCTATAGAGCGGTTGCTTTTTTGCATTGGCGGCTGCGACGGTCATCCCTCGACAAATACCTGATCAGCGACGCTTACGCCTTGGTCACCGGGGCCACGGATGGGATCGGGAAAGCCGTGGCCATGGAATTGGCAGGCAGGGGATTCAATCTCGTTTTACACGGCAGGAACCCTGAAAAACTGCAGACCGTAAAAGGCGAAATCGAGACTGCTCATAGCGGGCGCCGGGTCGTCACTGTCGTGCACGACGCCGGCGCAAACAGCAGGCTGGATATATCTGCAATCGAGTCGCTGCCGATTTCCGTGCTCGTCAACAATGTGGGAGGCGCGGAGCCGAAATCACTCGAGCAATCATCCAATGCACAGATCGATGCGACCCTCAATCTGAACATGTTGTTTGCCACTCATCTGACCTGTGATTTGCTCCGGCACCTGGTACGGCCTGCGCTCATTCTGAATGTGTCGTCCTATGTGAGTGTCTTCCCGCCGCCCTATCTGGCGGCCTATGCCGGCGCCAAAGCGTTTGTCACGGCATTTTCAAGCTCACTCTCCAGAGAAGTTGAGTCTGTCGAAACCATTTCTCTGATTACCGGCAGCGTACATAGCGCGGGAAATAAAAAGCCCGTTGCGTTTCTGCGCCCGGATAGCACTACTTATGCGAAGAGTATTTTGTCGGTGGTGGGGTGCGGGAAGCTGAGCGTGTTTCCGTATTGGCCACATGCCATCCAGGCCTATGCGTTCGCATTGATGCCGCGCAGACTGCTCGAGCGGGCCATGAAAAGGGCCATGGAAGCCGAAATGCGCTGACGCGGCAGGCCATGAAGACATAGGTGCCCAGCGCCTTCGTGCAATTGCAGAGTAGTCCTCGAATACGGGTGGATCGCATCTGCGACTCCCCATTCCGCAAAGTTTCCTTCTATAACAGTAGCTTGCGCTATCCGGCATTGGACGGATGGCGCCGCGGAGCTGCACTTGCGAAATAGTGCGTGCACCGTTGGGTGGCAGACGACTGCAACGGGCAATGGGCGAATGGGCGAAGGAAAAGCGAGGAGGGGAAAACGAGTGACCAAACGTGGGTTGGCGTTGCTTTTGACGCTCGTGGCGGCCTGCCCCTCAGGGGCGCAATCCCCCGACTTCGGCCTCGATGGGCTGACGCCGTACCAGGCCGAGCAGCCGGTGTCGGGAACTATCAGGAACTTTGGATTTGGTCTCGGCGGAGTGCTGGCCTCGTGGGAGGAAGGGTTCCGTAAGTTGCATCCGGGCATCCGTTTCGAGGATCACCTTCCCACGAGCGACGCGGCGATTCCGGCGCTCGTCACTGGTGTCACCGATCTCGCGCCTGACGGTGGCGAGGCCACGCTGACCGAGACACTGTCGTTCTTCGAGACCTACGGCTACCACGTTACCGACATTACAGTCGCCACGGGCGCCTTCGATGTGGAGGGGCGATCCAACGGGGTCGTCGTGTTTGTCAACGCCCACAATCCCATAACCAAGCTCACGATCAAGCAACTCGACGGAATATTCGGAGCCGAGCGCACTGCCGGCATGCGTGGGTTCCAGTGGACGCCGTCCGATGGACGCGGTCCGGAGCAGAACATTCGGACGTGGGGACAGCTCGGGCTCACGGGCGAGTGGGCGGACAAGCCGATTCAGACCTACGGGCACGCACCCTCAGGCACGACGCGGTTCTTTCAATGGAAGGTTCTGAAGAACGGCGACAAGTGGAACCCGAACTACCGCGAATATGTGGAGACGGGAAGCAAGATGATCGCGGACGAGGATCGTCCGGAGCAGCGGATGGGACTGCAGCACATGCTCAAAGACGAGCTCGCCCAGGATCGCTTTGGTATCGCCTGGTCGGTCATGCCCCAGGCTAAGAACAGCTCCGGCATCAAGCCGATCGCCCTGGCCGAACGGGATGGCGCTCCCTACGTGATGCCGAGCAAGTCGAGCTTCCAGAATCGAAGCTATCCGCTCGTGCGCAACATCTACATCTATCTGAATCGCGCACCCGGGCACGTGCTCGATCCAAAGTTGCACGAATTTTTGCGCTATGTGCTGAGCCGCGAAGGCCAGCAGATCGTGGCCCGCAGTGGAAATTATCTGCCGCTGACCGCGCAAGTGGTGCGCGAGCAGCTCGCGAAGTTGCAATAGGGGAAGATGAAATGCGATTCATGACGACTTTCGCAGGCACGACCTGCACGGCGCTGCTGTCGTGTCTGTTTGCGCTCGGCGCAGTGGCGAAGCCGGCCCACGTGATCATTGTGGTTCCGCCCGGCGCCGCGGCACCGGCCGGCTTCGCGGATCAGTTGGCGAGCTGGCGCCAGTCGGGCCAGGTTTCCAGCGCGCTGTTGCTCGATGAGAATCAGAAGAAGGACCCCGGGTTTGCCACTGTGGCGCTGCTCGAGTTTCCCAGCGAGGGTTCATACGATCATTGGAACAAAGAAGAGGCGCCGAAGGTTCCCGCCCCCCTGGCGGTGAAGCGCGCCGATGTCCTGACGCATGGGGAGGTGTATCCGCGTGATTCGAACAAGTCCGTGTTCCTCGTCAACACCTACAAACTGTTGGTTCCACCCGAGCGCTACCAGGAATTCGTGCAGGGATATATCGTTCCAAACCTGCTCGATCAGAAGGCCGCGCACCTGCTGCTGCGCTACACGATGTACCTGGAGCGCGCGGCGGGTGGCGATGCCCAGGCAATGCTGGTCATGGAGTACCGCGATTCGGTGGCCCTCAGCCGTCGCGAAGCCGTGCGGGACGAGCTGGTCAAAAAGCTGCTCGCGACCGACCCGGCCTGGAAGAAATGGGACGAAAGCCAGGAGAGCGTCCGCAAGGGTGTCTCCCGTACGCAAGCTTCCTACATCGAGCTGCCGCCACCGCAGCTCGCGGACCTGCCTCACTACGTCCCGGAATACAAGGTCGTGGGCGGGCTGCGCATCATCGGCAGTGAGTTGAAAAATGCGGTCGATCAGCTGGCGCTCGGGTTCGAAAAGTTCCAGCCCGACGCCAAGGTGTCGACCAGCAACATTCCGAGCAGCGAGGGCGCTATCGCGGGCCTTTACTATCACCTCTCGGACGTGGCTCCGATGGGCGATGACGCCAAGATCACCGACATGATGCCGTTCCACGACTCGTTCGGTTACATGCCGACTGAAATTTCGGTAGCCACGGGTGGCTATGAGAAACGCGGCTCGCTCTGGGCGTTCGCGGTCGTTGTAGCCAAGGACAACCCACTCAATGAAATCTCCGTCGATGAGCTCGAGCGCATTTTCGGCTCGGAGCGTTCGGGTGGCTGGGAGCTCGTCAATAACAGCGACTACCTGTTCACCTCCAAGTATGCGCGCGGCCCCGAAACGAATTTGCGCAAGTGGGGCCAGGTCGGCCTGAAAGGCGCGTTCAGCTCCCACGAGATTGAGACATTCGGCTATAGCGCGCCCGGTTTCGCCATCTACTTCGAGCGCAACTGGTTCCACTGGTCGAAGAAGTGGAATCCCAACTTCCGGGAGTACGTCGAGGGCAAGCAGGCAACAGCCGATCCGGCCGGAGCGGCGGTCACTAGCGAGCACGCGCTGGAGCTGCTCGCAAAGAACAAGTACGCGATCGGGCTTGCGGCGCTGATGAATGTCAAAAACTACCCGGATGTGAAGGTGCTGGCTGTCTCGCGACACAAGGGCGAGCCGGCTGTCGCCCTGATACCTGAGAATGTCGCCAACCGAAGCTATCCATTGATCCGGGACGCGTACTTCTATCTCAACAAGGAGCCCGGCCGTCCGCTCGATCCCAGGGCACGTGAATTCATGCGCTTCGTCCTCAGCCGCGAGGGCCAGGAGATCATTGCCCGGATGGGATACTACTATCCGCTGCCGGCCGGCTACCTGCGAGAGCAATTGAAGAAGTTGGATTGATGCACGTGCGGTCGGGCAGCGCTTCACATGCACTCGTGCGCGCAATCGTTCAGGCCGTTGTGGTATTAGGCTGCGCCCACTGGTGCATGGCCGGCGAGTTGGCCGGCTATCGCGCCGAGCGAGAGGTGAGTGGCACGATCCGTGTGTGGGGGAGCCCCGCCGACCGGCTGTTGATCGAGGATCTGGAGGCGGGATTCAGGAAGTTTCAGCCGAGTGTCCCCTTTGCCAACAACTTCCACGGTCCGGAGTCTACGTTCGCCGGTGTGTATACCGGCGCGGCGGATCTCGCCTTCATGGCGCGCGAAATGCGGGTTCCAATGGAAACAATGGCGTTCGAGTGGGTGCATCACTACAAGGC
>Ga0137415_10001534_pt1 | contig 22957 bp, 30 predicted proteins | sample CZODoug3_1_1_16f_FD_183082 | JGI IMG/M metagenome (GOLD analysis project Ga0137415, IMG submission 183082) | Vadose zone soil fungal communities from Angelo Coast Range Reserve, California, USA - CZODoug3_1_1_16fungal (Hybrid Assembly) | ecosystem: Environmental > Terrestrial > Soil > Vadose...
AACGTTTCCATTACAACATCGCGGGCCTTTTTCGACAATTGTCGATGATCTCGTGTCGCGAACTTAATCGCATATTTGGCCCACGGCCGTTCGAAGTGCGGCAGATCTCTGCGATGATAGCTGGGTTCGGCGATTCCGCGATTCTGGGGAGCACAGGCTGCCAGCCTGTCCTTCGCGGCAGCCTGCCGCGAAGTTTCCTCTCGCGTTAACGACCTTGCATTGCGCGCCATGGAAGCCGCAGAGGTGCCCGGCAGGCTGCCGGACATTACAGGCTGGCAGCCTGTGCTCTCCGCATCATTTCGCGCCACCTCAAACAATGCCAGTGGTCCGCTTTCTTCCTGCCGTGCCGCGGTTCGGATTGACAACCGCACACGGAGCGGCTCGAGCCATCGTCGCAGAACGGCATAATGTTGCTCCGCCAAAATTTGTGTCGGCGCCATGAACGCAGCCTGGAACCCGGCTTCGACTGCGAGCAGGATCGCTGCGATTGCCACGACGGTTTTTCCTGAGCCGACGTCGCCTTGCAGCAGGCGGTTCATCGGATGGTTCGCGGCAAGATCGCGCCGGATTTCTGCGATCACTCTGTTTTGCCCATCGGTGAGCTCAAATGGAAGCGAGCGAAGAAATTTCTGGAGCAGTTCGCCGCGCCCGCAATGCGCTGCGCCGGCTCGAACCGAAGACTCAGCGCGCCGCGCCGCGATTAACATTTGCATCGCGAAAAATTCGGAGAGAACCAGATGCTCACGCGCTGCGCTCAACGATTCCCAATCTTCCGGGAAATGAACTGTGCGAATCGCGATGGTTCCATCGCCGCCGTCCAAAGCGGCGGGCAACAATGTTTCGAGCCGCTCATTATCCAGGTGTTGCAGAATTCGATAAATGATTCCTCGCAGGGCGCGTTGTGAAAGCCCTTCGGTCGCCGGATAGATCGGCGTGATCCGGCGAAAGTGGATGGACATCTCCTCATCGTTCTCGATCACTTCGAACTCCGGATGATCCATGCAAATGCGGTTGCCACGCAGCCGCGGTTTGCCAAAAACGACCAGCCGCTGACCCGTGGCGATCATTTTTTGCACGTAATGCAAATTGAACCAGCGGCAGACGAGCGGCTGGCTGAGCGCGTTCGCATTCGGCTCGTGCAATGTCGCTTCGAAAATCTTTTTCCAGCCGCCAAACCTGCGCAGCGAAGTCTTGACCACCTCGCCGCACAAACAGATCGACGTGTCGCTTTCCTCGCGCGGAAATTCCGGAAACTGATGCCGATCTTCGTGTCGTCGCGGATAATGCGTGAGCAAATCTTCCACTGTCTCGAGGCCGAGGCGGCGCAGCGCGAGCAAGCGCGGGCGCGGGATCCAATCGAGTTCAGCCAGCGGTTGCGAGATTTCCATCATCTGGGGAACGGTCGCCGCGGCGACCTGGTTGCAGCGCCTCGCCGCGACGAACGTTCTTTTTCGTCAATGCTATCACTCAATTGGCCCGGCTTGTCGCAGCGCTTCCACCTGCATTTCAAGCAAGGTCTCGCCTTCGTATTCGCCCGCTCGAATACGAAAGGCAATGTCCCATGGCGGCGACGGCAGAGTTACGGTTGCTCCGTTAAAATAAACTGCGCGGCGATGGTAATTGCGCTGGCGAAGGCGGAAGATCAAGTGCTTGTCCTTCACCACGCGCGGAGACGCGACCGGCTCCACTTCGCGCGCGAGAAAAAGAGGCTGCGGATTTCCGTTGCCGAATGGCTGCAGCATCTCGTGCCAATGGAGAAAATCGGAATTGAGTTCGGAAAACGTGAGTTCATGGTCAAGTCGAAGCCGCGGCTGCAAATCTTCATCGGACAAAAGCTCCCGCGCCGCGCAACGAAACGCTTCCGAGAAAAAGTCGACATTCCCCTCTTGAATCGTCAATCCTGCCGCCATCTCGTGCCCGCCGTACTTGTCGATCTTGCCCGCGCATCGGGTCAAAGCTTCGACTAAATTCAAGCCTTCAATGCTACGTCCGCTTCCTTTTCCGACTCCATTATCATCAAACCCGATCACAATCGCCGGGCGATGATACTTGCGGGCGATTCGCGACGCGACAATTCCCAGCACGCCCGGATGCCAGCCTCGCGCGCCCACGACGATTGCCGCGTCTCGGTTCGGATCGAACTCATTGGCAATCTTCTCCTCGGCCGCGAGGAAAATTTGTTTCTCAACTTCCTGCCGCTCGCGATTTTGCTTGTCGAGAAACTCGGCAAGCTCCGCAGCTTCGCTTTCGTTGTGCGTGAGAAGAAGTTGTAGTGCCTTTTCTGCCCTGCTCAATCGCCCCGCCGCATTCAGGCGCGGACCAAGCCGGAAACCGATGTCTTCGGTCAAAATCGGCGGCCGGACACCGCTGATCTCGATCAACTTTTTCAATCCAGGCCTTTTCGATCTTACAATTTCAAGCGCGCCACGTTGAACCAAAGTGCGGTTCTCACCTTTCAACGGAACGATGTCGGCCACCGTTCCAAGCGCGACCAGATCGAGCTTCGATTTGAGATCGAACGCATCAAGTGGCCGCGTCTTGAGCAGCGCATGACACAGTTTGAAGACGATGCCAACGCTGCACAGATAATGAAACGCGGAACTTGGGTCGATTTTCGGATTCACGATGGCGACGCAATCCGGCAACGCCGATTTCGGCTCACCTGCGAAGCCGGAGCTTCCGAGCGGAGGCTCGTGATGATCGAGCACAATCACGTCCACGCCACGCCGCTTGAGATCGACAATTTCATTTACCGACGAAGTCCCGCAGTCAATCGCGATCAGAAGTTTCGGGCCAAACTTCTCGAGGCAGCGGTCGATACTTTCACGGCTCAAGCCGTAGCCTTCTTCCATCCGCAACGGCAGAAATAACTCGGGTCCCGCAGCTGCGGGATAAGCGCGCAGCGTTTCCGCAAGCAGCGCGAGCGAGGTCACTCCATCGACATCGTAATCGCCAAAGAGCACAATTCGCTCATGTTGATCTAACGCGGCCAAAATTCGAGAAATCGCCGCTTCCATGTTCGGCAACAAAAACGGATCGCTCAGCAATTTGAGCCGCGGTCGCAGAAAGTTTTCCACTTCCTCCGGGCTGGCAAAGCCTTTGCGCAGGAGCAAGCGTGCGACGCATGGAGGGACGGCCGGTGCCTGCCCGCCGTGGCGGGTGCCGTCCATTTTCAAGAGCTCGCCACGGGACGAGTCCGTCCAATTGGCGGATTGGACGCGACGGAGCACGTCCCTCCGAATCGGCGCGCCATTCAACTCTTCCGCCGGCGCTATGATCCATCGGCTTTCCACCGGTCAATCTATTTCCGTCGCGTCGCCTGACAAGACATTCAGATCAAGGAGCGGAGCGGCGCTGCGGCAAATCCTTTGGGTAAAACTTTCCTCGCCAGCCAGCGTAACGCCAGCCTGAGATGCCGATGCGAAGCTCGTCGCTGCTTGTCATACGCAGCGGCGAGCAAGCTCCAATTCCCAGGTTCCAAATCCCAAACCATCGCGTGGGAGAAGCCGCCGTTTCACGCAGCGTTTATGGAACTCGGTCAACCCTTGCTTTTCTTCTTTCCCGAAGTCGAATCGGAGGTTTCCGCGGTAGTAGCCGACACAAAATTCGCGATCGAAATCCTTTTCTTCGGCAATCAACTTGTCGATGTTCGCCAAATTCTTGTCGCGTAGCGCCCGCAATCGATCGCCAATTGTTTTGGCATCGATGACTTCCGGCCGAATGAGCCAGAGCGCGTAAACGAACGGAGAACCGACAACGCGCGCCCATTGTTCGCCGAGGTCCCAAAAACGAAATTCCTCCGCATGTTCTTGTCGAAAACGAATCGCTTGATCGCCAATCAGCAAACGCGCGGGGCGAGTCCGAGCCGGAGTGGCATTCGCAGATGCCGATGTACGGGTGAAGCGCGGATTCAATTGCGATTCCGAGAGCAAGCAGCGCAGCAAATTCACGGATGTTTCCGCCGCCGGATCGAGTTCTATTTCATCGACTTCAGAGATTTCCCCCTGATGTGCAACGATAACGCTGTAAACCGGTCCGGCGGAGGAAATGGAAATGTCATTGACGATTCGGTAAATTGGATTGCGCAGAAATTCGAAGCTGGAGACGAGCGCGACATCGAGATCGCCGCGCGCAAGTTGCGCGCAAAGCGCAGCCGGATGATCGAGCGTGACCTCACCCGCCCAGCCGCGGATAAGCGGGCGGGCGTTAAGATATTTGACGCAACCGATGCGTAGGGATTTCAAGGTCACTAAATTTGTAGGGCGTTTCTGTGAAACGCCAAAACAATCGGGCGTCTCACACAGACGCCCTACAATTCGGCTCGATAGGCTCGTCTCGCCCTACCACATTTAGGCGCAGGCCAGTTCCGCTTCGGCCGGTTTTGCGCCATTCGCGGAAACAATGTGACGGTAGTAGCTGTCTCGTTGGACCGGCTCCCGACCCGCTTCGCGGATCACGCGCTCGAGAGTTTCGACAGTTTGCTCTTGCGGCGTGGTTGCACCCGCCATGTGGAAAATTTTTTCTTCCATGATCGTGCCGTGCAAATCGTCCACCCCATAACTGAGGGAGACCTGTGCAAGCGGCAGTCCCATGCTCACCCAATAAGCGGTGAGATGATCGATGTTATCGAGATAAATGCGGCTGACGGCAAGATTGCGAAGTTGCTCAAATGCCGAGGCCGGCTTGATGTGTGCGAGCACCGTGGTTTGCGGTTCGAAGGCGAAAGGGACAAATCCGGTGAAACCGCCGGTCTCATCCTGCAATTGGCGCAGTTGGCGCAGGTGATCGACGCGCTGAGCGAGAGTTTCGATATGTCCGTAGAGCATAGTGCAAGTGCTGCGGCCACCCATGGCGTGCCAGGTGCGATGGACATCGAGCCATTCCGCGGCAGTCTCCTTGCCGCGACAAATTTCATCTCGCACCGCGGCATCGAAAATTTCCGCGCCGCCGCCGGTCATAGATCCAAGGCCGGCGTCGCGCAAAAGCTCAAGTGTGTCACGAATGGGCATGCGAAAAATTCGTTGCGCCAGATGGCGCACCTCGATGGCCGTGAATGCTTTGATGTGCAGATTTGGATCGAGTGCGCGCAGGCGGTGCAAGAGATTGAGGTACCAATCCTTTTTCAGTGTCGGATGCAGACCACCAACCATGTGTACTTCAGTAATCCCGAGGCGGCGTGCTTCTCCGACAGTGCTGACGATGTCGTCGATGGATCGTTCGAAGGCATGGACATCGCGTTTTTTGGCGGCGAACGCGCAGAACTGGCAGGAGAGAACGCAGATATTGGAGTAATTGATGTAGCGATTCAGGATATAGGTGGCGCAGTTGCCATTCTTCTGTTCGCGGAGTGCATTTGCGATAATTCCGAGCGCGTTGAGATCGTTCGAGCGGTAGAGATCGAGAGCATCGGCTTCCGAAATGCGTTGCCGGGCCTCAACTTTATCGGCGATTGGCCTAAGTTCTTTTGGAATAAGCAAGAAGTTCATCTGCGCCGCGCAATCATGCACGCATGGCTTCCGCGTTGCAACAAAAACGAAGGCAAACAGCAATGATGAAATCCTAATGACGAATGTCGAATGACGAAGCATGAAGGAATGATTGAAGCCAGAATGCCAAAAAAGAGGTCGATCTTGCGTTTTGATTTGGATTCTTTGGCCTCGTCATTCCTTCGGCATTCGTCATTCGTGCTTCGTCATTCTAATCAATTCGTCATTCGGATTTCGTCATTTTTTCATAAGTAGCCATTTGAATGGGAAACGCGCTCGCAACATCTATCGTTGGTAATGGCCGATGACCAAAAACCGGTGGGCGAATCCGGCGATGCCGAAGACGTGCGGCTGATGGGTCTGGTGAGCCGTGGCGACATGCGCGCCTTTGAGGAAATCATCGAACGACACCAAAGGTTGGTCGCCGGAACGGTGGCGCGAATGCTGGGCAGCAATTCAGACGTCGAAGACATCGCGCAGCAGGTCTTTATCCGCGTCTGGAAAAGCGCGGGCCGATATGTTCCGCGCGCAAAATTCACCACTTGGTTGTTAAAAATTACGCGCAACCTCGTCTTTAATGAGTTACGCCGTTCCAAGCGGCACGCACACATCCCGATTCAAACTGAGCCGAGCGCAGAGGAGATTCCGCTCAAGGATGAAACCAATCCATCTCCGGACGCATCGCTTTTGGAAACTGAGCTGCGGCAGGCGATCGAGCAGGCGATAACAGAACTTCCGGAGAGCCAACGCATGGCTTTGATTCTACGGCGATACGAAGAACTCAGTTATGAGCAAATCGGGGAGATTCTCGATCTTTCCGTGCCCGCCGTAAAAAGCGTCCTTTTCCGCGCACGCACAGAGCTACGGGCGCGCCTCAGCAAGTATCTCAACGGTTGAGCAAAAGCAAAGAGGGCGGACGTCTTACGAGCATCCGCCCCCCTCAACCCCACATCTGCAAATTTCTAGAAGTCGCGATCTTTCGCCGAACTTCTGAATTGAACTTCGTTCACCGTTTCCGGCGGCGGCGGTATTCCCGGCTTGGGATAATCGGCCACGACTTGGCGCTGTGGGGTGGGAACGAGTCGAACCGCGCCCTTAGCATTATTCCGCCAGCCGTTCGGATCGGCATATTCTTCCCCGGTGTGATGCAGCCCGGAAACCTGATCTTCCAATCCCGTTCCGTAGCGCTGGTCGATAATCGTCGGCGTAACAAAGACGAGCAGGTTGCGCTTGGTTCGAGTGTTGGTGTGGCTTTGAAATACGTATCCGAGCAAGGGCACATCTCCCAATAGTGGAACTTTCGTGCGGGCTTTGGTTACTTCATCCTGGAGCAGACCACCAATCGCGAGCGTATCGCCGCTCTTGATCAACACATTGGAATCGAGCGCGCGCGTGTCGATGATTGGGCTGGTCACCGTCGCGCCGGCAAAGGTGAAAGCTTGGTCACCCACTTTGTTGCTGATTTCCGGCTTTACGCTCAGGGTGATGAAGTTGTCTTTGTTCACCGATGGGCGCACCAGGAGCTTGTTGCCGAATATTTTGTCCTGAAATCCGCCGAACACCGCAGTCGCAGTCTGTTCGTTAAAGTTCAATTGCGGGACGGGCTGGTTGCGCGTTATCTCGATTTTCGCCTGCTGATTGTCTGCAGTGACCACGCGCGGGTTGGCCAAAAACTCGGCATCCGCATCCTCGTTCAGCGCTTGCAACGTCGCCGAAAACTGCGGCACCGAGAGAATGGCAAATTGGTTGAGTGCCAAATGACCGAGGCTACCTAAGAAATTATTATTGTTTCGATCGCCGAGTGCGAATCCGGTGGTTGGCGGATTGGCGCCAGGGGCTGGGCTGCCGCTTGCGATAGGCGCTCCGTAAGTGACTGTCTTGGGGCTGGTAGCGCTGCCAAACGTGCCCGCCCAGTTAATTCCGTACGCCTGCACCGGATTCGCAGTCACCTCAACAAGACGCGCCTCGATCATCACCTGCTTGGTCGGCTTGTCGATCTGCGCAAGCATCTTGCGGATATGGTCGATGTTGCTGCGAGTCTCGCGGAAGAAAATGGTGTTGGTGCGCTCGTCCACTTGGGGCGGGTCCTTGCTGGCGAGCTGCGAAGCGACGAGCGGCGCCACGTCCTTCGCGCGCGAGTAGCTGAATTGGTAGCTGTCGCTTTCTGTTGGCTCGGCCGTCCGTTCCGCGCCGGTCTTAATGTAGTAAACGCTGTCGATCTTATCCATGAAAAGGCCTTTGGCCTTCACAATGACCGATATCGCCTGGAGTGCGGTCACATCTTCCAGCCGCATGGTCACGGTGCCGGTAACGGCTTCACTCACTACGACATTGATCTTGGCCTGCCGCGCAAGCAGCCGCAGCACTTGACCGATCTCATCGCCTTGGAACTCGCGAACGCCCACGCCGCCGCTCTCGGTTATAGTCTCGGGCTCGGTCGTGGCGGTTGTCGTTTTAGTAGTCGCCGCGGGCGAGGCCGATGGCCCAGCCGCTTGTACGAGCATCATGGGCGAGTTGTCGTTAGGTTTTGTCGCTGGATTTGCGGGCTGAACCGCGGCCGCTGGGCTTGCGCCTGCAGCCGGCTGGGGCGAGCTCGTCTGTGCTTGCGACAAGGACAACACACCGAGCAATGCCACCGTCGCGCAGCCCAAGTTTTTGAAGGAATTAGCCATAATTATGATCGGAAGATTGCGTAGTCCGGTTGTCTAAAGCAGGAAGCAGACCAGCCTCGCTGGGACTTTTCCGCCAGTCCCGCCCGAAAGGCGCCGGATTACCGGGCAATTATCGCTTCAACGCCGTCTCATTAGCACCCGCTGGAGGCGGGGTGGCGGAGGAGGCCGATGGTCGCGGCCACACCAACACCGGGCTACGGCTGTAGCGGCCGCCCTCGCGATGCGAGTGAGATTAGCTTTGGAGTGCAGTGAACACGTCGCCGCTTTTTTACAAGGCGACATGTCACCTCGTTCCAAAGCGCGGATATGTCCGCGCACTCAAAACCTTCGACAACGCGCGTCGCGCAGAAACGCAAGCCGGGAGCTTACGCTACCCTTTGCTCCGCGTCCGCGGAAGCAAAAACCTGTAGGGAAGCGGTTCGCTTCCCCAGTTGAGACGCTAACAGCGTTCCTACAGAAGGCCAACCGCTATACGGCTATAGCTTCGCGTTTCTCTTTTTTTCGTTCTCGGCGTCTATAATGATGTTTTGTCTCCAGCCGTACCGAAAACAAACGGTTGGCGAACAGATTCTGCCGTCTGCGTCAAAACGACAGGCGGGCCGGCTGTGCTCCCGGCTTATCTCCGTCCGGTTTCGTCCGGCTCGATCACGCGGCCCTGCACACGCCGGACCTGCGTATGATGCGTCAGCACATGCACGCGCCCGTCGCTCCCGCGAAAAAATGCACTGAGCAACCAGCTCACGATTGAAATAATGATCGCGCCGAAAAACGCGCTCCAGAAGCCGGGAACTTCAAAACAGGGCACGATTGTGCCCACGAACTTCAGCATCAGCGCGTTGATGATCAGGATGAACACACCCAGCGTGACGAGAATCAGCGGCAAGCTCAATAACAGCAGTATGGGTCGAATAAAGGCGTTCGCGATACCGAGCAGAAGCGACGCGCCCAGCAGACAGCCGACGCGGTCACCATAATTAATTCCAACAATCGGCGCGGCCACGAACACCGCGAATGTCGTCACGATCCAGCGGAAAACGAAGTGTCTCATGGGCAGAAGTTATGTGAGGTTGGAATTCCTGCCAACCGGGACTGAGAATTCACTTGCCAATCGTCCCACGTTCAGTAATCCGATTAAAGCCGTCAAACCAATCAGTCCTGTGGCGAAAAAAAACAACATTGCCCAAAACGAAAATGAAGGGCCCGACGCGGCGGGCGCGTCCCCTGTCGAGACGAAGATCGACAAGGGATCGGTGCGCCCTGCATCGGCAGGCGGGAAGAACGCCCAGCCTGCTCGCAAGAAAAGTCCGACCACGCCGGAAAAAAAGCCATCAAAACGTGCTGCGCCAGAAAGAACGGCCGAGCCGTCCGATGAAGAGATCCGTCTCCGCGCTTACTTCATTTCGGAACGCCGGCATAGACTTGCGCTGCCTGGCAACGCGAGTTCCGATTGGCTCGAAGCCAAGCGACAGCTCCTCTCCGAAACAGGGCCGCGCTAAGGTAGGGGCGATTAACCTTAATCGCCCGCCCAGTCGTTCTGCCACGCCCCGGGCGATTCGATGAATCACCCTACCTTGAGTCTTGGATCTCTGGAACGCACTCTTTGATTTTTTCCAGCAGCCGGTTCATCGCAAAAGGTTTCGCGATCAGTCCAGCAACGCCCGGTTCCTTTAACAATTCCTGCGCGCGTTCCTCGTCCGCTTTTCCGGAAACAAGAAGCAACGGTGGAACGATCCGCGGCGGTTCCATGTTATTGTAAACTTTGCCAATCAGGAAAAAGAGCAACGCCCCGTCGATCATCGGCATGGCAAAATCGAAGATGAACAGATCGTATGTTTTCTTGATGGCGAGCTCGAAGCCGTATTCGGCGTGCGGGGAACCGTCCACTTCACAGCGCAAAGAAGCGGTCAACGCTTCGCGCATGACGCGCAGGAAGGCGACCTCATCGTCCACAATCAAAATGCGCTTCGGGGAATCTTCGCTCACTAGTGCACGCTTGCTTCAAATGACCAGGTGTTTCAAGTTTTAGTTTCAACGCGCGAGCCAATGGAAAATGCGATCGTCGATCTTGTCGAGGCTTTACGGGAACGCCTCGCCATCATTCATGACGAACAAAGCCGACGCGACCCGGAAAGACATTTAGCGCGCCTGCAAGCCGTTTCGGAAAAGATCGACAGGCTGCAAGCGGCGCTGCCGCGCCCGGTTGATGCGCAGCTCGCGCATTACCTCAAGCGCCACAGCTACGACAAGGCGCTCGAGTTTCTGGAAAACAACTAGAGACGCCCCCTGTTTACTTACGGGGGCGACGACGGCGTAGCGGGTCTACATAAGAACGAACTCATGATAAACGGCCTCGGTTCGTCGTACGAGACGATTTTCCATCCTTCCGAACCTCTCGTCTCTACTCTCCCCATTCTCCTTGAGCCATTGAACAATCGATAGAGACACTTCGATGCGGTGTAAAAACGAGAAGCTAAAGAGCGGTTGATCAGAGTTTGCGTAAAGCCAACGCCGCAACCCACATCGAGCAAATCCAGGTCTCCAAGATCGGGCTGTCCTATCAAGCCAGCGAAGTTAGTAAGAAGGATTTCTCGATTGTGCTCTACACCGGCCGCCAATACATCGGGAGAGTTCCGTTGAACTTCTTTGGGAACGTTAATTCCTTGAAGAATGCTCGTGGACCACAATCTAACCGGAAGACGTGGGACCGAATCATTCCGCCCTTTCTTATCAAGAGCGTGAATATAAAAATCGACAACCGCCCTTAAAGGCGGAAAGCGGCTCTTAGCGTGAATACAGCTCGACGATTAACTGTTCATTGACAATCGGCTGCATTTCGTCGCGGGAAGGAATGTGCGCGACCTTGCCACTGAGCGCATCGCGATTGACGGTCAGCCAGTCGGGCACGGGAGCGATCTGGGTCAGCTCAAGATTGCGCAGGGCCAACTGACGCGACTTCGGTTTGTCTTTAATGGTGATCTCGTCGCCTGCCTTCACGTTATAGGAAGCAATATTAACGCTGCGCCCGTTCACGAGGACGTGCCCATGCGAAACAAGTTGGCGGGCGGCACTGCGCGTATTTGAAAGGCCCAGCCGGAAAACCACGTTGTCGATCCTCGTCTCAAGAAGTTGGAGAAGCGTCTCGCCGGTAACGCCGCGCTTGCGCAGTGCGTTTTGGAAAATGCGCCGGAACTGGCGCTCGAGCAGTCCGTATTGATAGCGGAGCTTCTGCTTTTCTCCGAGCGCAATCGCATAATCGGACTGTTTGCGCCGGGAACCTTTCGGGCCGTGCATACCGGGCGGATAATTTTTTCGCTCCAGGGACTTGGACGATCCAAAAATCGGAACGCCGTAACGGCGGCTGACTTTAGTTTTTGGTCCGGTGTATCTACCCATTTACAAGTTCGATGTTGGATGTTCGATGTTAAACGCGGCGCTGTTTTGGCGGACGACAACCGTTGTGCGGCACGGGCGTGACATCACGAATCACGGTAAGATCAAGACCGATCGCCTGCAACGCACGCACGGCTGACTCGCGTCCCGCTCCGGGCCCTTTCACCAATACTTCCACTTCTTTCAGCCCGTGACCCATCGCTTGCCGCGAAGCATCTTGCGCGACCATCTGCGCCGCGTAGGCCGTGCTCTTGCGCGAGCCTTTAAAGCCGACTTTTCCTGCGCTCGACCAGCCAATGACGTTTCCGTTCATGTCAGTGATCGTCACGATCGTGTTGTTAAACGTCGAGAGAACGTGCGCGATGCCGGTGTGAATGTTCTTGCTGCCTTTGGCTTTGACGATTTTGGGCTTCTCAATCTCGTCGGCCGAAAGCGAAAGGCTCTCCGGCGGAGGGGCGGCCGGCGTGCCTTCTACCTTTTTGCTCCTGGTTGGCTTCTTCTCCGGTTTGGCCGCTGCCTCGGCGCTGGCAGGCGTCGATTCGGAAACTGCTTCGGCCCGGGCGAGCGCGCCAACTGCCGCTTGTGCATCCCCTTTCGAAGCCTTGGTTGGCTTCTTCGCTTTTGAAGTCTCCGCGTTGGATTTGGTCGTCTTTTTTAATTCGGCCATTCGAGTTTCTGTTTAAACTTTACCCGCTTTCGCCTCCGGGTTTCGGATCACACCCACGGTCTTGCGCGGGCCCTTGCGCGTGCGCGCATTGGTCGATGTCCGCTGGCCGCGCACCGGCAAGCCGCGCCGATGTCGCAGGCCGCGATAACAATTGATCGCTTGCAAGCGCTTTAAGTTGCCTTGGACCTCGCGGCGAAGATCGCCCTCGATCGGTATTTTATTGTTGGTGATGGCGTGAATGATTTCGTTCAACTGCTGGGGCGTGAGATTCTTGGCGCGCAAATTTGGATCGATGTTGGTTTGCTCGAGGATGCGCCTGGCCGTGCTCAAGCCGATGCCGTAAATGTAAGTGAGAGACGCTTCGATGCGTTTCTCGGCTGGAATTTCAACTCCGAGTAATCTTGGCATGGTAGTTTGTTAAATCGTTAAATGAAATCAGCCTTGCCTTTGTTTATGGCGCGGGTTCTTGCAGATCACGCGCACTACGTTTTTGCGCTTCACAATCTTGCAGCTCGCACAAAGTCTTTTTACTGATGGTCGTACTTTCATAATCCACGAGACGAAAAACGCGGAGACGCCTCCGCGTTGTCACTTTTGGCGAAACGTAATTCGCCCCTTCGACAAATCGTAGGGTGAAATCTCTAGCATAACTTTGTCGCCTGGCAAGATGCGAATGAAGTGCAATCGCATTTTCCCCGAGATATGGGCGAGGACGCGATGCCCGTTGGGCAGCTTGACCCGAAACATCGTGTTCGGCAACAGCTCGACGACCGTGCCTTCTACTTCAATTGCGTCTTTGCGCGCCATGTCAGGATTTCCGGCCCATCCTTCGTGATCAAGACCGTGTGTTCGAAATGCGCCGAGGGCATCCCATCGGCGGTGCGAACAGTCCAGCCATCGTCCAGCAGCCTAACCTCGGAAGTGCCCATGTTAATCATCGGTTCGATGGCCAGCGTCATGCCCGGCCTTAAGCGCGGGCCGATTCCGCGCTTGCCGTAATTCGGAATTTGCGGTTCTTCGTGCATTTTTCGTCCAACGCCGTGCCCGACAAATTCGCGCACAACAGAAAAATCGGAGCGGCGCGCTTCGTCTTCGATTTCCGCGCAGATATCGCCGAGGCGTCGGTCCTCGTGAGCCACGCCAATCGCGCGCGCGAGTGCGTTTTCGGTCACTCTCAGCAAACGGTCAACGCGCTCGTCAACTACCCCGACGGGCACAGTGGTGGCATTGTCCCCCACCCAGCCATCTTCAATCACGCCGATGTCGAGCTTGACGATATCGCCGTATTGAATGCGTCGCTGGCTCCCGATACCGTGCACAACTTCATCGTTCAGCGAGATGCAAATGTTGCCGGGGAAAACGCGGTGTCCGAGCCGGTAACCGAGGAATGCGCTTTTGACGTTCGCTTCTTGCATGAAATCAGCGGCCGCCTCATCCACTTCTTTGGTCGTGATTCCGGGCCGGATGAGTTCGCTCACGCGATCGAGAATTTCGCTCGCGGTGCGGCACGCTTGCCGCATCCTCTCCACTTCCTTGGGATTCTTGATCGGGATCATGCGGTCGCCTTGTTCTCGATCAAATGCGAGATGTCGCTGAAGACCGCTTCGCGATCACGATTGCCGTCGATCCGGCGCAAGATCGACATCTTCTCATAGAAGTCGGCCAGCGGTTGCGTTTTGCTTGCGAATTCTCCTAGTCGCGTCTGCAAAACACTGAAGTCATCGTCATTCCGACGCACCAGTGGCCCGTCACAATAAGGACAAACTGGGCGCTCTGCGAACTTGGCGCTGGTAACACTCGTGGTAAAGCCGCAGCCGCGGCATTGGAGCCGGCCGGAAATTCGCTCACGCACAGTTTCTTCCGAAACTTCGAGCCAAATTGCCAGATCAAGGGCCGTGCGAAGCCTGGTCAAGATCGACAATAAACTCTCCGCCTGGGGCAGCGTTCTGGGAAATCCATCGAACACAAACCCATGTCCGCCATGCAAACGCAGCCAGTCTTCGATCAGTTCAACGATGATTTTGTCCGAGACCAAGCCGCCGTGCTGGGTGATTTCAGCAGTCTCCAATCCAAGCGGCGTACCGAGATCCTTTTCCCGACGCAAGATTGCGCCGGGCGATGTAACCGGAATGCCGAACTGGCGCGTGATCATTTCCGCCTGTGTCCCCTTCCCGGAACCGGGCGCGCCCAAAAGAACGAGTCGCCTTTTCACCTAACGCCCGTAAAGAAAAATCGCGACCCCGGCGATGACGAGCGCCGCGATGCCGACATAGAGCCACATGAGGGTGCCACGCTCCGCCGCTTCGCCGCGGCTGTAGGAGGCGCGATCAAATGCTCGCCCACGAATACGCCCTTTGCGCAAAAAACCGTCGTAATGGCGCTGGATCAAATGTGTTTCCACCTGGCGCATGGTATCGAGCATTACTCCCACGATGATCAACAAGCTTGTGCCGCCGAAAAATTGCGCCGTGATGGTCGGAACATGCAATCCCTGACTCAGCAAACTCGGCAAGACCGCGATCAAGGTGAGAAAAAGCGCGCCCGCGAACGTCAGCCGCGTCATTGTGAAATCAAGAAAATCGGATGTCGGTTTTCCCGGCCGGACTCCGGGAATGTAACCACCGTATTTTTTTAAGTCGTCCGCGATTTGCGCTGGTTGAAACTGGGTCGCGACCCAAAAATAACTAAAAAAGAAAATCATTGCCGCCAGAACGACGTAATGCAGCCAGCCGGTGGAGAGCATCTCGACAATCTGCCGCGCGGTCGGGCTGTTTTTGAACGCCGGCGCGAAGCCGACGATGGTTGTCGGAAAGAGCAGCAGCGCCCAGGCGAAAATGATCGGCATGACGCCCGCATAGTTCACTTTCAATGGCATGTACTGCGTCTGGCCGCCGTACATTTTACGGCCGACCACGCGCTTCGCGTACTGCACTGTGACCTTGCGCACGCCTTGGGTGATCGCGATCACCGCCGCGATGACAATAAACAAAAACGCTACCATAAGCACAAGAATGGCCGGGTTGACTTGGCTGGTGCCGGTTTGCGCTGACGGCACAAAGGTTTTCCACGCTTGTGCAAGCGCGGCAGGCAACCGCGCGACAATGCCAATCGTTATGATCAGCGAAATGCCGTTGCCGATCCCGCGCTCGGTAATTTGATCGCCCAGCCACATCAAGAACAGTGTCCCGGTCGTCAACGAAATCACCGTCACGATTCGAAACGTCCAGCCAGGATCTTCGACAAGCGGGACGCCGAGATTTCTTATCGTGTCCGTGATTCCGGGCAGCATCGTGTGATACGATTCGGGATGCTGAAATGAAACGGCCAGCAGATAGCCTTGAAAAATGCAAAGGCCAACCGTCGCGTAACGCGTCAACTGCATGATCTTTTGCCGGCCGCCATCTTCGCGCGCCAACCGGCTAAGTTGCGGAATCACCGCGGTCAGCAACTGCATCATGATCGACGCGCTGATGTAGGGCATGATGCCGAGCGAAAAGATCGCGCAATTTTCCAGCGCGCCGCCACTGAACAAATTGAAAAGCGCGGCCACGCCGCCTCCGGATTTTTCCGTGAGCGCACTGCGAAACCACTCTTGCAGCACGGCCTGATTGACTCCGGGCGTCGTGATCGCCGCCCCCAACCGGACGATGACGATCACGGCCAGCGTGAACAAAATACGCCGGCGCAACTCCGGTATCTTGACCGAGTTTAAAAACGCCGAGACCATCCGCTAAATGTGAAGCATCACGCGCCGAGTGCTAGCTCTTCCGTGACGTTTTCTTCTTCGCCTGCGATTTCGCCTTTGCCGCAGCTTTGCTTGTCGATCTTTTCTTCAGTGTCGTTTCCGTCGCCGTTAGATCGACATCTTCAGGCGTTTCTGGCCGAGTTCGACCGTCCCGCAGGGTAATCGTCCCACCGGCCTTCTCGATTTTTTCCCGGGCTGCCGCGCTGACTTTATCGGCTTCGACCTTTAGGTCATGCTTCAACTCGCCGTTGCCAAGAATTTTGATTCCCGCGAAATGGCCGCGCACCAGCTTCGACTCGCGCAGCAACTGCTCGTTTACAATTGTACCGGCCTTAAAATCACCGAGGTCATCAAGATTCACGATCGCGTACCGCTTGTGAAAGGCCGCGTTGTTAAATCCACGCTTGGGCAATCGCCTAATGAGCGGCATCTGCCCACCTTCGAATCCGAGTCGAATGCTGCCGCCGGAGCGTGCCTTTTGTCCTTTATGACCTTTGCCGCTCGTCTTTCCGTGTCCAGAACTTTCGCCGCAGCCGAGGCGTTTGACGCGATGCCGCGAACCCGGACGCGCCCGCAAATTATGAAGACGCATCATGTTGGCTCAGCCTTTCCGTCTCTGGATCGAATCCCGCGCACTTTCAGAATTTCGTCGCGGCGACGCAGCGCGCGCAGTGCTTCAATTGTCGCTTTCACCACATTGGCATGATTGCTTGAGCCGAGCGACTTTGCGAGCACATCGCGGATGCCGGCTGCTTCCACAACCGCGCGCACCCCGCCACCGGCAATCACGCCGGTGCCTGGCGAAGCGGGCCGCAACAAGACGCGCCCGCCGCCGTACTGACCGATCGTCTCGTGCGGAATGGTGTTTTCGTGCAAGGAAACTTTTTCCATCGACTTGCGCGCCGCCTCGGACGCTTTCCGAATGGCTTCCGAGACTTCGTTCGCCTTGCCAAATCCGCAGCCGACCATTCCATCGTGGTCTCCGGCCACGATCAACGCGCTGAAACTAAAACGCCGCCCGCCTTTCACCACTTTCGCGCAGCGATTGATGAAAACGACTTTCTCGGTCGTATCGCCTTTCGCCGCGGGAGTTTTGTCCGGGTTGCGCGAATCGGGTCGTCTGCCTGTGCCTGGTTGCGCCATGAGTTAAAATTTCAAACCGCTTTCGCGGGCCGCGTCCGCGAGAACTTTGACTTTTCCGTGATAAAGAAATCCGCCGCGGTCGAAAACGATGTTGTCGATCTTTTTCGCGAGGGAGCGTTCCGCAATCGCTTTGCCGATCGTCGCCGCCGTTACCCGGTTGGCCGCGGCTTTATTTTTACCGAGCAACGAACGTTCCGTTGTCGATGCCGCAGCCAGCGTCCGGCCAGCGTCATCATCGACAACTTGCGCGTAAACATGTTTGCCGGAAAAATGAATGGCCAGCCGAGGGCGTTCTGCTGTGCCTGCAACTTTTTTCCTTATCCGCTGATGAACACGCTGACGCGCAGCTTTACGGGTCGTCGTCATATCTATTGAACCGTCTTGCCCACCTTGCGACGAATCTGTTCGCCCGCGTAGCGCACGCCTTTACCTTTGTACGGTTCCGGTGGATAGAAACGCCGGATATCCGCCGTCACTTGGCCGACCAACTTCTTGTCGATCCCCTGGATCGTGAGCTTGGTACCTTCGGCGATCGTGATTTTGATTTCCTTGGGAATGGGAAACAAAACCGGGTGAGAAAAACCCAGGCTTAGATTGAGCGTCGATCCTTGCATGGCGGCCTTGAAGCCAACTCCCTCGATCTCGAGTTGCTTGCTGAAACCTTCACTGACGCCTTGCACCATATTGTGCACGAGACTGCGGGAAAGCCCGTGCAGCGCTTTCACACTGCGCGTCTCCGCTTCGCGCATCAGCGAAACGCGATTGTCCTTCACACTTCCCTTGATGTCGCGCGGCAACCTCCAGCTTAGCTTTCCCTTCGGCCCTTCCACGGAAACGGCGCCCTCATTGTCGATGTTGACTTTGACCTTCTCGGGAATCTCGACTGCTTTGTTTCCGATTCGTGACATAAATTTTTTACCAAATGTAGGCCAGCAGCTCGCCGCCGATTTTTTGCTTTTTGGCTTCGCGCCCCGAGAGCACACCGCGCGGCGTGGAAAGAATCGCCACGCCCATTCCGCCGAGAACGCGCGGGATTTCATCCGCACCGACATAACGGCGCAATCCCGGGCGACTCACACGCCGCAAGCCAGTGATCGCGCCCGAGCGGTTCACCATTTTGTTTGTAATCTTGATCCGCGGATGCGCCGCGCTCGTGTCGATTGAGTATTCGGAAATGTAACCTTCATCCTTCAAAATGCGGACGATCTCCGTCTTGATCTTCGAGTACGGAACGAACATATCGATCTTTTGTGCATGAGCAGCGTTGCGGATGCGCGCGAGAAGATCGGCGATGGGATCAGTAACAGTGCTCATGAAAATCAGGTGGTCGGCCGCGCGGCAGGTTTCCTGGCCCGGTCGCTGAACGGCATTCCCATTTCGCCCAAGAGCGATTTGGCTTCCTCGTTCGTCCGCGCAGTCGTGACGATAGTAACATCAAATCCGATGTTGCGCTTGATTTTATCGAGCTCCACCTCAGGAAAAATCGACTGATCGGAAACTCCCAGTGTGTAGTTGCCGTGGCTGTCAAAACACCGCGGCGACACTCCGCGAAAATCCCGAATGCGCGGCAGGGCCGCTTTAATGAAGCGCTCGAGAAATTCGTACATGCGCTCCCCGCGCAGCGTCACCTTCGCGCCAATCGCCTGATCTTTGCGCAACTTAAAATTCGAAATGCTTTTTTTGGCGCGCGTTTCGATCGCCTGCTGGCCGGTGATCAAAGCGAGCTCCATCTTCGCCTCCTCCAGCGCCTGCTTCACGTCCGACTGGGAGCCGACCGAAGTGTTGATCACCACCTTCTCGACCTTCGGAACTTGGTGCACGTTTTTGTAGCCGTGCTGCTTTTGCAGCGCCGGCATCACCCGCTCTTTGTAATCGCGATAAAATTCGTTTTCCATTTACGGTTTCGCTTTCGCCGCCTCCTTCTTCTTCTTTTCTTTTACCGGTTTTTCGTTTCGCTCGATCAATTTCACGTTCGAAATGTGGATCGGGCCTTCGCGCTCGGCGATCTTGCCGCTCGGATTGTCCTGCGACTTGCGCAAGTGCTTCTTGATTATCCGCACGCCTTCGATCAGCACACGTTGCTTGCGCGGCAGCACTTCGAGAATCTTTCCCGAGGAACCTTTGAAGTTTCCCGAAATGACCTCGACCTGGTCGCCTTTTTTAACGTGGAACTTGATGCGGTTCATAAAACTTCCGGGGCGAGCGAGACAATTTTCATAAAATTTCTCTCGCGCAACTCGCGCGCGACCGGCCCAAAAATGCGGGTGCCGCGAGGGTTCAAATCTTTGTCGATGATGACGATGGCGTTATTATCGAAGCGCAGGAGCGAGCCATCTTCGCGCCGGATCGGCTGCTTCGTCCGAACCAGGACCGCGCGCACGACTTCGCCTTTCTTTACCGTTCCGGTCGCGCTCGCTTCTTTCACGTTCGCTGTAATCACATCGCCGATCCCGGCATAAAGCGTCGATTTCCCGATCACGCCGATCATCGTCGCCATGCGCGCGCCCGTGTTGTCCGCCACATCCAGTCTGGATCGAAGTTGCACCATAAGATCGACAATTTACTCACACATCATTTCGGAGTTACTTTTGAACCACTTCCAGCAAACGCCAGCGCTTGAGTTTGCTCAGCGGGCGCGTTTCCATGATGCGCACCACGTCGCCGGTTTTTGCTTTGTTCTCCTCATCGTGCGCGTAAAACTTTCTCATCTGCTTAACGATCTTGCCGAACTTCGGATGCGGCACGCGCGTGACCGTCCTCACCACGATCGTCTTGTTCATGCCACTCGAAATCACTTCGCCGGTGCGCGTCTTGCGCGAAGCGCGGGTCAGCGACGCTGGCAGTGGCGGTGGTTGGGAAAGCGATAGTCGGTCTTGCTCAGCCATAAATAATTATTTCTGCGCCACTGCTTTGGCTCGTTGCGAAAGCACCGTCTCGATGCGCGCGACGTCGCGTCGCACCAACCGCAATCGGCTCGGTTGTTCGAGCTGGCCGCTTTGCTGTTGCAAACGCAGGTGCAAGCTCTCCTGACGCAAGTCGCGTTTCTTCGTCAGCAACTCATCCGTGCTCATCTCGACAATTTCCTTGATCTTCATGATTCGTTAGGCCGCAGCCACGTGATGCCGGCTGAGAAACTTGGTCCGCACCGGCAATTTGTCCGCCGCCAGCCGCAGCGATTCGCGCGCGACCGATTCGGTCACGCCATCCAGCTCGAATAAAATATTTCCTGGCCGCACCGTTGCCACCCAATATTCGGGCTGGCCTTTGCCTTTGCCCATGCGCGTTTCCGGCGGGCGCGCGGTCACCGATTTGTCGGGAAAAATCCGGATCCACAATTTGCCTTTGCGCTTCATGTTGCGGGTCAGCGCGACTCGCGCGGCTTCCAGCTGCGTGTTTGTGATCCAGGCGCGCTCGAGCGTTTGCAGCCCAAACTCGCCGAAGTCGATCCTGAGATTGCGCGAAGCTGTCCCCTTGCGGCTTCCCCGCTGGGACTTGCGATACTTCACGCGTTTGGGCATCAACGGCATGGCGCTTCCTCCTAAACTTCCTCCGGCACGAGCGGCGGCGGCGGCGGTAGAGTTGGCCCGGCCGGCTCGGTGGCTTCTTCCTTCTTACACATCCAGCATTTCACGCCGATCTTGCCGTAAACGGTGTTGGCTTCGGCGAATCCGTAATCGATTCCGGTTCGCAAAGTGTGCAGCGGCACCTTGCCCTCGCGATACCATTCCGAGCGCGAGATTTCCGCGCCGTTCAATCGACCCGAGCAACGCAGCCGAATTCCCTGGGCGCCGAAATCCATCGCCGTCTGCACCGCTTTTTTCATCGCCCGGCGATAAGCGATGCGTCGCTCAATTTGCAGCGCGACATTTTCTGCGACCAGCTGCGCGTCGAGCTCCGGCGCTTTAATTTCCTGGATGTCAATCTTGATTTGCTTGCCCTGCGCCATCTTCGAAATCTCTTCCGTCATCTTTTCGATCTCCGCGCCTTTGCGTCCAATCACGATGCCGGGACGCGCGGTGTGGATCGTCACGCGAATAGAGTTCCACGCCCGCTCCATAACAATTTTCGAGACTGCGGCGAACTGAAGTTTTTTCTTCACATAACTGCGAATCTCCAGATCGCTGTGCAAAAACGCCGGTAACTCCTGCGGCGACGCGTACCAGCGCGCACGCCAGTCGCGGTTCACACCAAGACGAAAACCGATCGGATTAACTTTCTGTCCCATAACTAATTCTTCTGGGGAGCCCACGCGCCCTCGCGTGCTGTTTCCGGCGCCCTTGCCGGAAACGTCTTTGGGTTGGAGAGTCTTACGGACGCTCGCTGCACATTCGGCGGGACGCCGAATGTTGCACGCGAGGCGCGTGCGCTTCCCAGACTTCCTGTTCCTCGCTCAAAGTAACAGTTCATATCATTTCTTCGTCTCCTTTCCGGCCTTCTTTGCTTTGGGGTTTTTCTCGACCGAACTTGTCGATCTTTGCTTTCTTTCGCCGGCTGTTCCCTCTTTTTTGGCAGCCTTCTCTTCCGCTTTGCGTTTTGCTTTTCTGGTCTCGCGCGTTTCAATTTGAATCTCGTCCGAGAGAACGATGCGGATGTGACTTGTGCGCTTCAAAATCCGGCTGCCGCTCCCGCGGGCGCGCGCCATCATCCGTTTCATTGTCGGGCCCTCGCCGACAATCGCTTCCTTCACCACCAGGCCGTCGGCTTTCAGGTTCGCGTTGTTCTCCGCGTTCGCGACCGCGCTCTTCAAGGTCTTGCCGATGAGAAACGCGGCTTTCTTCGGCGTGAAAGCGAGCACATCGAGCGCTGCCGAAACCGGCAGACCTTGGATCTCGCGCGTGACTTCGCGCACCTTGAAGGGCGAAATCCGCGCATACTTATATATCGATCTAACTTCCATCTATTTTAAACTCACATTTTGCTGCGCATCCACCTGGAGGCGGTCGCCCACCTTTATTTTCTCTTTTGCAGAATCCATCTCTTGAATCACCGCGCCGCAAATTTTCTGCCGGACATCAACAACCCGCATCGTCGCGATCTTCTGGTCGCCGCGCATCACCCGCAGCGGCATCCCAATCTTTACGCCCTGCGTTTCGCCGAGGTTACCGACCACGAACGACCACTCATCCTTCACGCTGATCACGCTCCCGTCCATCAAACCCGGCTGCGCGGAATTCGGCGGCGCGTTTGTCGATCTTGTCGCGAGCGCATTGACGCCGCGCAATTGCGTTTCCACGTCCAGGCGCGCCTGCGCATCGCCGCTCTGCGCAGTTTTCAGATAGCGCCACATCGCTTCGTTCAGCCGCAGCATTTGGTCGCGATACTCCTCGCGTTCTCTCTGCGCGAGCTGCAAATCGCTCACCGCGGCCAAGAGACGCTGTTCCAGTTTCGCGCGATCTTTGTTCGCTGAAGCCAGACCAAGCGCTTCCATGCGCAATTCCAAATCGGAATACTTGCGGCGAAACAATTCCGCCTCGGCATTCGATTCCGCCAGGCTGCTCGTTAACGTCTTGAGCGATTCCTGCTCGATCGACAACTGCCTTCGCAGCTCGTCGTTCTGCACCAGCAACGCCGCCGCTGTCGCGCTCGGTTCCACGTTTTCAACTTTGGATTCTGACAAAGAACTATTTCCCTCTGCCGTCAGCCCGCGAGCCAGCGTTACGCAGCCCAAAACTATAAAAATGGTCCTCAACTATTTCGCCACCTTTGCCGTGTGCGAACCGTGTTTCTTGAACATGCGCGTCGGTGAAAATTCGCCGAGCTTATGACCGACCATATTTTCGGTAACAAAAACGGAATTAAAAATCTTTCCGTTATGAACCAAAAACGTGTGGCCGACAAAATCCGGCGTCACCAT
>Ga0137415_10001535_pt1 | contig 22956 bp, 19 predicted proteins | sample CZODoug3_1_1_16f_FD_183082 | JGI IMG/M metagenome (GOLD analysis project Ga0137415, IMG submission 183082) | Vadose zone soil fungal communities from Angelo Coast Range Reserve, California, USA - CZODoug3_1_1_16fungal (Hybrid Assembly) | ecosystem: Environmental > Terrestrial > Soil > Vadose...
TCGAATCCAACGCCGGGCAGCGGGATCAATTGGGAAACGCTGAGGGCGACGCTCCGCAACATCGACCGCTGGGCGGAGGCATCCGGCCACCAGCGGGGCGACGATGCAGAAGGGTTCGAGCCGCCGAAGAGCAATTATCCAAGCGTCCTCGATGGAACACTGGTTACCCTGAACGAGGCGGCGGCGGCGTTTCCCGCGATTCCGAATGTCAGCTTTCCGACCGTATACGACACCTATCAGCTGCTGGAATTCGGACCCCGGTTCGGTCCGCAAGGCGGCGTCTTGACCGTCGAACCACCGCTGAACGGACCCAGCTATGCGATCAGGTTGCCGCAGACGGACGCCATCGGCATTCACCTTGCCGGCGTCCACCAGATCGAGTCGCGAGTGCCGCTGGGAACCAGCACGGGCTGGAATATTCGTTCGCCTGCTCACCGCGGGCCCAACCTGTGCGTGCTGACCGGCTCGTACTTTCCATTTGCCGCAACAAAGGCTGAACGACTGCTCAGCGGAGACCCCCGTCCTTCCCTGCAGGAGACCTATGTGAATCACGACGGTTTCGTGAATGCGGTGAGAGCGGCGGCGCGCGAACTGGTCCGTGAGAGGTTCCTGCTCGAGGCTGATGCAGACGCGGACGTGGATGCGGCTGAGGCGAGCAATGTGCTTCAGTAGTGGCGCGACTCGTCGGGCGCGCCGCCGGGCCGATCGCTCGCACAGCCCGATACCCGGTCCGGCGCGAATCCGAGCTGGCTCCTTGCGATCCGAACCAGCGCACGCCCGGTCGCGTCCAGGCCTGGCATCGCCGACTCGGCGCGCAGCAGAGCCTGCTCGCTATCCAGATCGAGCCGACGGAACTGACCGGCCGCCTCGGCCGATCGGCCGTTCGGCCCGGTCGCCCGCACGTGCCACAGGTACTGAGCGCTCGCCTGCAGTTGCAAGGTCGCGGGCAGCTCGAAGTCCGCATCGTGTGTCTGCGCTTCGAACAGCACGATGCCGTCGTCGTCGATCAGGCGGACCCTGTAGAGCCACTGGGCCCCCATCGGTCTCCAGCACAGGCGCATCGCGTCGCGGGCGAGCCGCATGCCCGTCGGACCGTCGGCCCGCAACTCCAGCGTGCTGGCGCCGCGCATCGCCGCGCTGCCCTGAAGCGTCGTCCCTGCCGGCCGGATCCGCAGCGCGCGCAGCACGGAAGCCATATCGCGCTTCGCAACCAGGCCCGACCGGGTGCGTGGCTCAATCGAATCGACGTGCGCCAGGAAACGCCCCGGACCCTGCAACTCGAAAATCGCCCCGGACTTCGGATAGGCCAACACGATCCGCGCGCCAGGATCCAGCACGACGATTGCGCCCCGCTCGATCGGGTCCGCCACCTCGAGGCGCACAGCGCGACCGCGCGCGAGGACCCGGGCCGAACCGTCCACCTCGGTCACGATCGCGACCGGCTGCGCGGAACCGGGTTCGGCGCGCATGCAAGCCGGCACCGTCCACAAGATCGCCAGAGCACTGACCGCGCACCACGTCCTCATGTCAATTGCTCCTCCGTGGCAATCTCGCCCGTCGCGCTCAGGTTAGCTCCTGGGGGCAGCTCGGAGTGTCGAATCTTGCACACCGCGCGCACTCAGGATTCACCGACCGGGCGCCAGCCTGCGATGGAAACCGGCGAGTGACCGCGCAGCGCAACCTCGCCCAAGGGGCAGGGAGCCGGACTGCAGGAACCGGGATCCGGCGAGTGCATCGGGCCGAGCCGGTCGAACACTGCCATCGTCATCAGGACCGGATAGCCGAGAGACTTTGAGAGATCCTGCAAGCGTGCCGCCACGTTGACCACGTCGCCAATCGCGGTGAAGTCCTTGCGCTCTCCACTGCCCAGGTCGCCGAACACGGCTTCGCCGAAGGAGATACCCACGGCCAGGTCCAAACCCGCCTGCGCCGAACCGGGAATGGAGTCCAGCAGCTGCCGCCCGTGCGCCACGATGTCGCACGCGGCCTGGAACGCGGCGCGACAGGGGTCGACGTGGAGCTCGGGCGCGCCGAACAGAACCATCAGGCCGTCGCCGCGGAAATTGTCGATCGTTCCGCCGTGCCGGTGAATCTGCGGCGTCACCGCCGCGAAATACCGGTTCAGCACATCGAACACCTGCCCCGGCTCGGTCACTTCGGACCATGCGGTAAAACCTCGCAGATCCGCGAACAGGAAGGCCATGTCGCGCCGCCCGGTCCCTGTGCCCAGTCGACCGCTGACGATCGCCTTGAACACCTGCGGACTTACATAACCGCCAAAGGTTTGCGCAAGCCGGGCCCGCTCGCGCCGGGCCAACACGACATCCAGCGAGGTGCGAACCGCCGCCGCCGTCACGCCGGACAAAACCGGCGCGGAGAGCCCGAGCCGCCACCCGAACGCGTGCAGCAGCGTTGCCACCAGCACACCGCCGGCCACGGCCATCATGAGTCCAACCCAGCGCCAGCCGATCTGCGGCACCCAGCCGAGCACCACCAGCGCCAGTGCCGATCCGGCGACGATCCAGCCGGGCACCGCACGGATCAGACCGGCGCCGAGTACCGAGCGCAGCAGTTGCGCATGGATCACCACCGCGGGAGGCGCGGTGTTCGGATATTCCCAGCCGACCAGCGATACCGGTTGGGCAACGCGGTCAACGTAAGGAAGCACGCTCCCGATCACGACGACGCGCCCCTCGAACCGTTCGCGTAACGCGGCGCCACGGCCCGATGTGGCCGCCTCGGCCACGTCGATCAACGGCACGTAGGAGAAGGCCGCGCCACGCGTGTAATCGATCCATCCCGGCTCGGCGACCTCGGCCGCGCGACCCAGGCGATACGAAATCTCGCCGGCCAGGGTGCGCACTCCGGGCGCCGACAGCCGCGGATCGAAGCGACGCACGATGCCGTCGCGGTCGACCGGCAACTGCGCGGTCACCAGCCCGTGTTCGCCGACCGCGGCCACGAAGGGAGCAAACGGCACCCGCAGGCGTCCGTCGGCGTCCGGCTCCAGCACGAAGACGACGGGCGCTCGCCGGCCGGCAAGGCTCAGGCCGCGGATCAGAGCGGCGTCGGATCCGGGAGCCAGGTGGTCGAAAGAGCGCTCGGGAAGAACGAGGTCGAGCGCGATCGCCCGCGCGCCTGCGCTCGAAATCGCGTCCAGCGCCTGGCCGAGCAGTCCGTGGATCATCGCGATCGGCACGTGGGCCCGGTCCAGCGTTGACTCGTCGATGCCGACGATCAGGATTTCGGGCCCATCGGTGCCGGACCGATCCGCGCGCCATGCGCGGATCGTTTCAACCTGCGCGTCGAACAGCCTGTCGTCCAGCGATTCGAGTCCGCCGCAGCCCGACAGCGTTGCAAACGCGAGCAGTGCAGCAACCGGCGCGCCGCGACGCGCGAGGCTTCGCGCTCGCCATGGAGGCGCGCCTACCGCCAAGACGTACACCTTAAGCCGCGTAGCCCAGCCGCGTGTGAATTATCGCAACCGCCGCTCAAACGGTTGTCAACGCTGGCACGGAATGGATAATCGTCTTCGCCATCAGCGATCGAACCCCAACCTGGGATCGCCAGCGCCCGGTCACTGGAGGACTCCGTGTCTACCGTGCAGCAGAACATTGCGGCCATCGAGGATCCCGTGGTGCGTGAACTGGCGACACGCGGCCAGATCCGCAGTTTCCCGAAGAACACCGTGTTCATCAATGAGGGAGACCGGGGCGACTCGCTGTTCGTCATCGTCACCGGGCGCGTCAAGGTCTTCGTATCGGACAACCAGGGCCGGGAGATGATTCTCGATATCCATGGGCCGGGACAGTACGTCGGAGAGATGGCGCTCGACGGGCGGCCGCGATCGGCGTCGGTGATGACGCTGGAGGCCACGATCTGCGCGATGGTGACGCGGGACGCCTTGAAGGACGCGATCGTCGCCAACCCGGATCTGGCGATGTCCCTGATCGAGGAGCTGATCGATCGGGCCCGGATCGCGACCGACACGATCAAGAACCTCGCGCTGATGGACGTCTACGGTCGGGTGGCGCGGCTGCTGCTTTCGCTCGCGCGCGAGCGCGACGGCAAGCTGGTGGTCCCGGAGCGGCTGACGCAGCAGGACATCGCGGACCGCGTCGGAGCCTCGCGTGACATGATCAGCCGCATCTTCAAGGATCTGACGACCGGCGGCTACGTCACCGTGGTCGACCGGCAGATCACGCTGAACCGGCGGCCCCCGCCGCGCTGGTGATTGAGTTAGGTAGAAGAGATAACGCGGGACCCTCCCCCCGGCGTAGCCGGGCGACGCCCGGCCCCTCTCCCTAAAGAGGCCACCGGCCTCATTCCGGGCAGGTCACAGGCCCTTGCGCTCCGCGATCCAGCGGTCGATGCGCGCTTCCAGCGCCGTCAACGGCACCGACCCGACTGCCAGCACCGCGTCGTCGAAGTCTCTCAGGTCGAACCTCGGACCGAGCGCGTGCTGAGCGCGCGTGCGCAGTTCCGAGATCTTCAGCTGCCCGACCTTGTAGGCCAGAGCCTGACCCGGGTCGCCGATGTAGCGGTCGATCTCGTTGACGATGTCCAGTTCGGTCTTGGCGGCGTTGTCCTTGAAATAAGCGATCGCCTGGTCGCGACTCCACCCCTTGGCGTGCAGGCCCGTATCGACCACCAGCCGCACCGCGCGCCACATCTCGTAGGTGAGCTGCCCGAAGCGGTCGTACGGATTTTCGTACAGGCCCATGTCGTAGCCCAGCTGCTCGGCATACAGGGCCCAACCCTCACCATACGCGACGAAGTACGCGGTCTTGCGGAACATCGGCGCATCGGGCAGCTCGAGTGCGCGCGCGAACTGGAAGTGGTGACCCGGCACCGCCTCGTGCAGCGTGAGCGGCATCATTTCCCAGGACGGCCGCGATTCGGGTTTGTACAGGTTGACGTAGTAATAGCCCGCGCGGGTGCCGTCGGCGGCACCGGGTTGATAGTACGCAGTGGTGGTGTCGGGCGCCGCGGTGGCCGGAATCTCGCGCACGCCGTAGGGCTGGCGCGGAATGTCCCTGAAGACACGCACCAGCTCCGGGTCGATCCGTTTTGCCGTCGCCCGGTAAGCGTTCAACAGCTCGTCAGGGGTCTTGTAGAAAAATTTCGGGTCATTCCGCAGGTAGGAGAAAAACTCGGGCAGCGAGCCCTTGAACCCCAGTTCGGTCTTGAGCTTCTCCATCGCGCTGTGCAGGCGCGCAACTTCCTTCAGACCCGTTTCGTGGATCTGGTCCACGTCCAGGTCGGTGGTCGTCTGGAAGCGAACCAGGAAGCGGTAGTAGGCCTTGCCATCGGGCAGGTCGCTGGCGGCGATCGACGCACGCGTCCGTGGCAGGTACTCGTCCTTCAGGTAGGTCTGCAGCTTGCGGAACGCCGGTACGAGCCGGTCGCGGACGGTCGCCTGGGCGTCGGCCTGCAGCGCACCCCGATCGGCTTCGGAGATGCCGTCGGCGAACTTCAGGAAAGGACGATAGAAGGGGCTGCGGGCCGGGTCATCGACGATCTGCTTCGCGATCTGCGCCGGCACGCGCTCCATCAGCACGCGCGGCGGCGTGTTGGCAGCCTTGGCCCCCTCCTTCATCAGCGCGATCGTCTGATCGATATGGTCGGGAAGCGCCGCCATGCGGGCGAGGTATTTGCGGTAATCGGCGGTGACCCTGAACGGCATCACCTCGACAATGGTGTCGTTGAGCTGCGGTCCGTTCTTGTGATCGATCGGCCGCAGATATTCACGAAACCTCTGCCGCTCAATGGCGCGCTGCAAGAGCCATTCGAAGGTGTCGTAGTTCAACTGCTGATCCGGCGACAGCGCGGCCCGATCGATCGCATGCAGGCGCTCCAGGGCGGACCGATCGGATGCTTCGCGCGAGGCGATTGCCGAAGGGCTCAGATCGGTCCAGCGGTCGCCGTAGCGCGTGTCTCCGAAAGCGCTCGCGCTTTCCGGGTGCTCGCGCAGGCCGCGTTCCCACTCGTCCGCGAAAAGGCTGTCCAGGGCCCGGGCGGGCGTCGTGGCGCCGGACGGCGAGCGGGTTGTCATCTGAGCCTTCAACGGCATCGCACCGGTGCCGGCCAGCAAGACTGCCAGAAAGACAACGCAACGAAACATATGCGGCTCCTTCCGGCCGGAGGCCGGAAAAGGGGTCGGGGGTGAGGGTTCTGCGGGATCTTTTTCACCGACGCCGTCAGTGGTCGAACGTCTTCGCGTACTGCTGCCGCAATACGTTCTTCTGGACCTTGCCCATCGCGTTGCGCGGCAGCTCCGGCACTTGCCAGACCCGCTTGGGCACTTTGAAGCCGGCGATCGCTTCCTTCAGTTTCCCGACCACCTGCGCCGGATCCAGCTCGACGGATCGGTCCATCACCAGGAAGGCGCACACCGCCTCGCCGAAGTCCGGATGCGGCAGTCCGACCACGGCCGACTCGAGCACGCCGGGCAATGCGTTCAGGTAGCCTTCGATTTCCTTCGGGTACACGTTGTATCCGCCGGTGATGATCAGGTCCTTGCGGCGGCCGACCAGTCGGAGGTAGCCCGGCGGAGCGCCCGGCGCTCCGAGACAGCCGAGATCCCCGGTGCGGAACCAGCCGTCGTGCGTGAACTCTTCCTGGGTCCGATCCGGCTGCCTCCAGTATCCGGAAAACACGCTCTGGCTGCGCGCCTCGACTTGACCCACCTCGCCCGCGGCCGCCGGCGTGCCGTCGGCGCGGGCGATCCGGACCTGCACGCCGGGCAGCGGCGGGCCTACGGAGCCGGCGATCCGATCGTGCGACGGGTCGCCGAAATAGGGATTGGATGCCAGCATCAGCGTCTCCGACATGCCGTAGCGCTCGAGCAGCGTGTGGCCCGTGCGTTGCCGGAACTTCTCGAACGTTTCGGCCAGCAGCGGCGCCGAACCCGAGGTGAACAGCCGTATCGAGGCGCAGGCGTGCGCACCGAAGGCCGGCTCCTGCAGCAGGCGCGTGTAAAAGGTCGGCACTCCCATCATCACGGTCGACTGCGGCAACGCGCGCAGCACCTGCTCGACGTCGAAGCGCGGCAGGAAGATCGTCGTGGCGCCGGCCATCAGCGCGCAATGGCAGGCCACGAACAAACCGTGCACGTGAAAAAGCGGCAGCGCATGCAGCAGCACGTCGCGGCCGCCCTGCTCGCGCCGCTGTCGGAAACCCCAGTATTCGTCCAGCACGATCGCGTTGGAGGCGAGGTTGCCATGGCTCAGGACCGCCCCCTTGCTGCGCCCGGTCGTGCCCGACGTGTACACGATCGCCGCCGGCTGATCCGCACTGCAGCGGGCCGTCGCGAATTCGCCGCTGAAGTCGCGGGCCGCCTGCAGCAGCGTGCCCTGCCCGTGCTCGTCCAGAGAAAAACAGGCCGCGCCGGGTGCCAGCATGTCGAACAGCGACAGGCGCCCCGGCGCGCACACCGCGACGGACGGCTGCGAATCGTCCAGGAAGTGACGCAGCTCGGCTTCCTGGTACGCCACGTTCAGCGGCACGTACACCAGGCCGCTGCGCAGCGTCGCCAGGTACAGCATCAACGCCTCGGGCGATTTGTCGACCTGCGCCACCAGGCGTGATCCGGGCGCGAGCTGCAGCCCGGCCAGCAGCGCGGCCATGCGACCCGCCCCCAGGTGAAGCTCGCGCCAGGAAACGTCGCCCGCGCCGGGGACCCGCAGGCAGGCCGCCGAGCGGTCCTGCGGCATCCGCTGCTCGATCAGGCCGTAGAAGTTCGCGTTGTTCATCGCACGCTCAACGGCTGGCGGCGCGCTGCGGCGCTCGGCTGCCGGCCCGCCTCAGAAACACCACCATCATCGCGAGCCCGATCACGATCATCGGCAGCGACAGCCACTGCCCCATCGACAGGTTCCAATGAAGCAGGCCGAGAAATTCGTCCGGCTCGCGGGCAAACTCTGCAATGAAACGCAGCGTCCCGTACCCGATCAGGAACAGGCTCGCGACCGTGCCGGGCGCGCGCGGGCGCCTGCTGTAAAGCCACAGGATCACGAACAGCAGCAACCCCTCCAGCGCCAGCTGATACAGCTGCGAGGGGTGGCGCGCAATGCCATCGTGCGCCTGCGGAAACACCATCGCCCAGGGCCAGACACTCGGGTCGGCCGGACGCCCCCACAGCTCGCCGTTGATGAAGTTGCCCAGCCGGCCAGCGGCCAGGGCGAGCGGAATCAGCGGCACCACGAAATCCGCCACGGTGAAGAAGGGCTTGCCACGCGAGCGCGCGAACAGCCACATCACGATGATCACACCGATGATGCCGCCGTGCGAGGCCATGCCGCCATGCCAGAGCATGAAGATCTCCAGCGGGTGCTGCAGATAGTCGCCCGGCTTGTACAGCAGCACGTAACCGAGACGGCCGCCCACGATCACGCCGAACACGCCCCAGAACAGCAGATCGTCGACGTCCTGCACGCTGATACCACGCCAGGCCTCGCGCGCGCGCACGCGCCCCAGCCAGCCGAACAACAGAAAACCGACCAGGTACATCAGGCCGTACCAGCGCACGGCGAGGGGTCCGATCCTGAAGGCGACCGGGTCGAAATCGGGATGTACGAGCATCGCGGGCGGCTAGCTTCTAGAATCCGGGCATTGTAAGGATCCGAAATGCCCCACAACGAACGCTCCAGGAACGTCACCCAGGGTGTGGCCCGCTCGGCCAATCGCGCGATGTATTACGCGATGGGTTACCGCGAGCAGGATTTCGACCGACCGATGATCGGGGTTGCCAACGCGCACTCGACGATCACGCCGTGCAACTCCGGGCTGCAGCGGCTGGCCGACGCCGCGCTGGAGGAAATCGCGCGCCGCGAGGCCAACTCGCAGATCTTCGGGGTCCCGACCATCTCGGACGGCATCGGGATGGGCACCGAGGGGATGAAGTACTCGCTGGTGTCGCGCGAAGTGATCGCCGACGCGATCGAGACCTGCGTGAACGGCCAGTGGATGGACGGCCTGGTCGCGATCGGCGGCTGCGACAAGAACATGCCCGGCGCGATGATGGCGATCGCGCGCTGCAACGTCCCCGCGGTCTTCGTGTACGGCGGCACGGTGAAGCCGGGCCGCTACAAGGACAAGGACCTGACGATCGTGTCGGCCTTCGAGGCGGTGGGCGAGTTCACCGCGGGCCGGATGAGCGAAGAGGACTTCAAGCAGATCGAGAAGCGCTGTATTCCGGGCTCGGGGTCCTGCGGCGGCATGTACACGGCCAACACGATGAGCTCCTCGTTCGAGGCGCTCGGCATGAGCCTGCTGTATTCGTCGACCATGGCCAACCCGGACGGCGACAAACTCGACAGCACCACCGAATCGGCCCGCGTGCTGATGCGGGCCGTGGAGCAGAACCTGAAGCCGCTTGACATCATCACGCGCGAGTCGATCGAGAACGCCATCAGCCTGGTGATGGCGGTGGGTGGCTCGACCAACGCGGTGCTGCACTATCTGGCCATCGCGCAGGCAGCGCGGGTAGCATTGACCATCGACGACTTCGAGCGGATCCGCCGCCGCGTGCCGGTGCTGTGCGACCTGAAGCCGTCGGGGCGCTACGTCGCGACCGACCTGCACCGCGCCGGCGGCGTTCCGCAGGTGCTCAAGATCCTGCTCGCCAACGGCCTGCTGCACGGCCGGTGCATGACGATCACGGGCCGCACGATCGAGCAGGAGCTCGAAAAGGTGCCGGCGCAGCCGCGCTCCGACCAGGACGTGATCCGGCCGTTCAGCGATCCGCTGTATCGCCAGGGCCACCTGGCCATCCTGAAGGGGAACCTGTCGCCCGAAGGGTGCGTGGCAAAGATTACCGGGTTGAAGAAGACGGCCATCACGGGACCAGCGCGCGTGTTCGATTCGGAGGACGCTGCGATGCAGGCGATCCTGGACGACCGGATCCGCGCCGGCGACGTGATCGTGATCCGCTACGAAGGGCCGAAGGGAGGCCCCGGCATGCGGGAGATGCTCTCGCCCACGTCGGCCCTGATCGGCAAGGGGCTGGGCGACAGCGTGGGGCTGATCACCGACGGGCGCTTTTCGGGCGGAACCTGGGGCATGGTGGTCGGTCACGTCGCGCCCGAGGCCTACGTGGGCGGGCTGATCGCGCTGGTGCAGGAAGGCGACTCGATCACGATCGACGCCGACCGCCTGCTGCTGCAGCTGAACGTGGCCGAGGCCGATCTGGCGCGCCGTCGCGCCGCCTGGTCGCGGCCTGCGCCGCGCGCCACGCGCGGCGTGCTGGCCAAGTTCGCGCGGCTGGTGTCCAGCGCGAGCGTGGGAGCGGTCACGGATCAGCCGTACGACGGCGCCTGACCTCGCGCAAGCGGGCAAGTCCTGTGCCTGTCGCGGTCGTCCGATGCGAAACCTGACCGATCAGGCGGGGTTGCCTGCCTGAACCTCGCCCCAGCCGGTCGCCTCGAGCAGGTGTTCGCGCGCCGCGTCGCGGAACCGGTCGCCCAGCTTGGGATCGTCCACGGCCCTGGCGACCACCATCGCGCCCACGCACATCGCCACCAGGGCGAGCGCGCGCTGGCGGGCCTCCGGCTCGAGCAGGTTGGCGGAAAAGATCTCGACCATCTTGCCCAGGACCTGGCGAAAGGCCGCCTTCACCGCCTTGCCGCCGCGCGCCACATCGGACGGCAGCGCCACCAGCGGGCAGGATCCTTCGCGATCGTCAAGGTGTTCGCGGGACAGGTAGGCGTTGACGATCATCCGCACGAGGGTCTGGCCCTGGGCGCACGAATCGACGTGCTTGCGTCGCCAGCGCTCGGGCGCCCCCGCGCACAGAAACTGCCGGACCGCGTGCGCATACAGCTGTTCCTTGGTGTCGAAGTGCTTGTAGAAGCCGCCGCGGGTCAGACCCGCGTTCTTCATGATCTGGTCGATCGTGACCTCGGTGAAACCCTTGCGGTTGAACAGCCGCCGTGCGCTGTTGACGATGCGCTCGCGGGTCTGCTGCTTGTGCTTGAGCGAGTAGGGCATCGGCGGCTCCTGCGTCGGAAGACGGGCTTTATAACAGGCGAGCAACAGATGTTCTTGAACATCTCGTGATATCGGCAACAATCCGTGTTTCGCCTCGGCGGCCGGCCCGGTGGTACGGACATGCATATCAGCGCGATCGCGGTAATTGCAGTCATTTGCCTGGTTGCGCTGGTGCTCGTCTCCTATGTCGTGGAGGCGTTGCGCCCGCGCCCGAGACGTCCCGACCAGCTGCCGTGGGACCCTGGCATACCGATCCAGACCGCGGAAGTGCGCGGTATCCAGGTGCGGTACATCAAGACCGGCGCGGGACCCAACGTCGTGCTGCTGCACACGCTGCGCACGCAGCTCGACATCTTCCAGAAAGTCATCCCCGAGCTGGCCAGGCATTTCACGGTCTACGCCTACGACTACCCCGGTCACGGCTGGTCCGATATTGCGCCCAGCGATTACGCGCCGGAGGATTTCTACCAGTGGACTGCCGCGTTCCTCGATGCGCTCCGCATCGACCAGGCATCCGTGATCGGCATCTCGATCGGCGGCACCATCGCTCTCGTGATGGCCGCGCGCGGCAACCCGCGCATCGAGCGCGTGATCGCGATCAACCCGTACGACTACTGGCCGAGCGGCGGCATTCGCAAGAGCTCGCTGATGGCCCGCCTGATTCTGGGTCCGGCCGGAGTGCCGATCCTGGGGGCGACGCTGATGCGGCTGCGCAACCGCCCGGTCTCCGACCTGATCATGGAGGGCGGGGTCGCATCCGCCGATGCGCTGCCGCCGCAGCTCAAAAAAGAGCTCTACGACGTCGGCGCGCGGCCCGGCCACTACCAGGGCTTCCTGCGCCTGCTGTCCCATGAGGCGCTCTGGCCCAGGGCGCGAAACGAATACCCGCGCATCAGGATTCCGACCCTGCTCGTGTACGGCGATCAGGACTGGGCGCCGGTCGCGATGCGCGAGCAGGAGCGCTCGCTGATCCCCGGGGTGGAGATGACGACGGTCGGCAAGGGCGGCCATTTCCTCACATTGGACAGGCCTCGCGAGCTGACCGATCTGATCCTCCGATTCATCGCGGGCGCGCGCGGCCCGGGGGCGGGGCGTTCCTGATGTGAACGGCTGATCGCAGGCAGATGGAGGGGGCCAGCCGAGCGCCCTCGAATCAGCGGCGCTCGACCCAGTACAGCGCGCCCAGTGCGACCGACAGCACCAGCAGGCCGGGCAGCGCGGCGACCACGATCGGCGGCCAGGTGTTCAGCAGACCCAGGTGCGAGAACAGCTTGTTCATCGCGTAAAAGACCACCCCGATCATGATGCCGGAGAACACCTTCAAGCTCGTCGTGCCGCTGCGCACGTGCAGGTAGGCAAACGGCAGCGCGAGCGTCATCATCACCAGGATCGCCAGCGGGTAGAACATCTTGTTCCAGAAGGCGATCTCGAAGCGGTCGGTGCGCTGCCGGTTCTCGACCAGGTGGCGAATGTAGCGCGACAGGTTCAGAGCCCCCATCCGCTCCGGCTGCAGCAGCAGCGCGCCGAAGATCTCCGGCGTCAACCCCGAGCGCCACAGGCGTTCCGGCTGCCGTATCACCTCGGTATGCTGCGAGGTCGGAGAGACGTCGTTGGCCACCAGGGCCGGAATCGAGGTCTCGACCACATCCGACAGATTCCAGCCCTTGCCACGCACGTAACGCCCGCTGGCGGCGGTGCTGACCGAGCGCAGGCGCATCTGCGGGTCGAATTCGTAGATGCGCCAATGGTCGACGGAGGTGTCCGTGTTCACGTGGTTGACGTTCACGAAACGCAGCCGTGGCTCGCCGTCGCCGCCATCGGCGATCGCGTCGCGAACCCAGACGCCCGAGCGGAATTCCTGCGCCAGTGCCGAGCCGGACGCGCGCAGCTTCAGCCGCCGCGCCAGGTCCTCGGCCGAGGGCGCAACCGCCTCGCCGAACAGGTAAGTGAGCACGACGAAGCCGGCGCCGATCTGCACGATCGTGATGGCCAGCCGCTGCGTGGTCAGGCCCGCCACCCGCATGATCGTGAACTCGGAGTTGGCCGCGAGCTTGGACAGCGCGTAGATCGTGCCGATCAGCGCCGCGATCGGCATCAGTTCGTAGGTGCGCGAGGGCATCAACAGCGCCACGAACGCCAGCGCGTGGGCAGGCCGATACCCGGCGTGACCGACGTCGTCGAACTCCTTGATCAGGTCGAACATCGCGAACAGGGCCACCAGCGCCAGCAGCACGAAACCGGTCGAGGCAGCGACCTCGCGCCAAACGTAGCGTCTGAGCGTGTTCATGAACCGCGCGCAGCCTTGCTGGATGCCACGGTGGCCGCCTTCCACGCGCGGGGGTCGATCCAGCGCGGCAGCCATCGTTGCAGATACACGCGCCTCACAAACAGCAAGACCACCAGCAGGAAGGCGACCAGGTGCGTCAGCCAGGCGGCCGCCGCGAATCCCATCCGGCTCTGCTGGACCCAGGCCTGCGTGATCTGGATTCCGTCCAGGTACACCACGAACAGCAACACCGCGACGATCAGATTGGCGGAGCGGCCGACACGCGGATTGACGAACGCCAGCGGCACCGCCAGCAGCGCCAGCATGATCGCCACGATCGGCAGGCCCAGCCGCCACAGCAGCTCGCCACGGTGCAGCGGGGTCGGCTCGATCAGCAGGTCCAGCGTCGGCAGCGCGCGCGCCGTGGACGGCGACAAGCTGCTCTGCACGGGCTGGTCGAGCGGGACCGAATAGCGCTCGAACTCCACCACCCGGAACCCGGGTGCGCCGGGCACTCCCTCGTAGCGCCGCCCCTGCCTGAGCGTCAGCACGCGCGAGGCATCGGCCCGGACCTCGACCTCGCCTTCGGCCGCGGCGATCACGCTTTCCTGGCCGGGCGCGCGGTGGTCGACGAATACGTTGCGCACGCGCGCGCCGTCCAGGTCGACCGACTCGACGAAGAAAACACGGTCGGCCGAGCTGGACTCGGCGAATCGCCCGGGCATCACTTTCTTCAGGTCGTCGCGCTGCTCGAAGCGCGAGCGGCTTTCCGCGATCTGGCGGTTGGCCCATGGAGCGACCCCGAACGTCAACAGCGCGATCAGCAGCACGGGCGGCAGCGCGAAGCGCATCACCGGCCGCACCCACGCCAGCAGGCTGCGGCCGGAGGCGAACCAGACGACCATTTCCGAATCGCGGAAGGCGCGCGACATCGCCATCAGCACCGACACGAACACCGTCAGCGTCAGCACCACCGGCAGGTTGGTCAGCGCCGACAACGCCAGCAGGGAGGCGACTGCGCCGCTGTCGATCTCGCCGTTGGCCGCCTCGCCCAGGATGCGCACCAGCCCGACCGAAAACAGGATGCAGAACAGGACGGTGAAGACCGCGCCCGCGGTGCTGGCGAGTTCGCGTGCGATCGCACGCCGGAAGATCATCGGGGGGCACGGCCGCTATACTGCGCGGCTCTCGATAGGCTCGACTCCGGTTTCACCCTTCGTTGCCGCCAGCGGGACGCCAAACCTTATGGAATTTAACACGAAGATCGCGTTGCCCGAGACGTTCAAGGCCGACTGCGTGGCGGTCGGCGTTTTCGACGAGGGTGGGCTGACCCCATCGGCGCGCCGGATCGACGGCATCACGCGCGGCGCGCTGCGCGCTGCGCTGGCCAGCGGCGACATCAGCGGCGCCCGCGGCACCTCGCTTCTGCTCAGAGCAGTCCCGGGCGTGGCCAGCTCGCGCGTGTTGCTGGTCGGACTGGGCAAGCCCGACGAGTTCGGCGACCGGGCGTACGCCGACGCGGTGCGCACCGCGGTCAGGAACGCGGGGTCGGGCAGCGCCTCGCTCGCGATCGCCGCCTCCGAATGGCGAGTCAAGGGGCGCGATCCGCGCTGGCATGCCTCGGCGCTGGTGGTGGCCGCGCGCGAGGTGCCCTTCCGCTCCGACGAGCTCAAGACCAAGAAGGAGGACAACGCGACGCGCCTGGCACGAATCCACCTGTTGCTGGACAAGCGCGACGCCGCGGTCGACAAGGGGCTAGCGGAGGGCCGCGCGATCGCCAACGGCGCCGATCTGGCCAAGCGGCTCGGCAATCTGCCGGCCAATATCTGCACGCCCGACTACCTGGGCCAGCAAGCCCGCAAGCTGCAAAGGGACTGGGGTATCGGCGTGCAGGTGCTCGATCGCAGGCAGATCGAGGCGCTCCGGATGGGCGCCTTCCTGTCGGTCGCGAAGGGCTCGGACCAGCCGCCACGCCTGATCGTCGCCAAATACCAGGGCGCCAGCCGCGGCCGCTTCACCGATCCGATCGCGCTGGTCGGCAAGGGGATCACGTTCGACACGGGCGGCATCTCGATCAAGCCGGCTGCCGAGATGGACGAAATGAAGTTCGACATGTGCGGAGCCGCTTCGGTGCTGGGCGCACTGCGCGCGGCGGCCGAGCTGAAGCTCAAGGTGAACGTGCTCGGCGTAATCCCCACCTGCGAGAACATGCCGTCGGGCCGCGCGACCAAGCCGGGCGACATCGTCACATCGATGTCGGGGCAAACGGTCGAGGTGCTGAACACCGATGCCGAGGGCCGCCTGATCCTGTGCGACGCACTCACCTACGTGCAGCGCTTCAAGCCGTCGGCCGTGGTCGACATCGCGACCCTGACCGGCGCGATAATCGTCTCGCTGGGCAACGTGCATTCGGGCCTTTTCAGTCCCGACGACGAGCTGGCCGCCGAGCTGATGGAAGCGGCCAGCCGCGCTTCGGATCGGGCCTGGCGGATGCCGGTGGACGACGACTATCAGGACCAGCTCAAATCGAACTTCGCGGACATGGCCAATATCGGGATCCGGGGCAACGCCGGATCGATCGTGGCGGCCTGCTTCCTGGCGCGCTTCACCAAGGGCATGCGCTGGGCTCACCTGGACGTGGCCGGAACGGCCTTTCGCGGAGGCGGCGCCAAGGGCGCGACCGGGCGGCCCGTGCCCCTGCTGACCCACTTCCTGCTGGCGCGCGCCGGCGCCTAAACCCTTTCGGTGAACCTCAGCTTCGAAGTGCGATATCTCCTGCTGTAGTTGTCAGCTTCGGAACCGAAAAGCGGGAGGATCGGCTTCGAGGTGCACAAGCATCGCTCTTGCCCCCATACCGCCGCGCCTTATCATCCAGTTCATGGACCGTGTGGAGTTTCGGCCGGGACAGGGGGCTCTCCCGTCAGCGGGAGCGAACACCCCTGTCGCACAGGCGGCTGAAGGGGGATCGCCGCTCGTCGTGATCGACTTTCACTTCAACGTCGACCACCCGCTGATCCATGCGTGCCGCGTCGTGCGCAAGGCGCTCGGAAATCATCGCACGGTGCTGGTGTTCAGCCGCGACGCGCAGCGGCTGGCGCGGCTCGACTCGGCGCTGTGGACCTTCTCGGCGCTCGACTTCCTCCCGCACGCGTATGCCGACTCCGAGCTGGCCGATCGCACTCCCGTTTGGCTGTCGATGACGGCGCTCGGCGATCGCGACCGCGATGTGCTGCTGCTGCTGGACGACGAAGCGGTCCCGGATTTCGGGGTCTGGTTCGGGCGCTTCGAGCGAGTCATCGAAATCGTCTCCAACGAAGAAGAGGACCGCGCGCGCGCGCGTGTCCGCTTCAAGGCCTATCGGGACAGCGGCTTCGCGCCCTGCTCGCACCAGATCGCCTCCCCATGAGCGCTTCGGCCAAGGACTCGGATCCGCCGGACGACACGTCGATCCCGGTGCTCACCGAGCGACTGACGCTGCCTCCGCTGGAGTTTGACACCACGCTGCCCCAGGAGCCGAAGGCGCGACCGGGCGGCGCGCCGCTGCCACTGGACACCTCGCTGCCGTCGAACTTTCCGCCCAAGGCAGCGCCGGCGCCGGCGAAGGCGGCAGCTCCGGCCCCGGCCCGACCCGCTCCGTCTCCGGTTCCGGCTCCCGCCGCGGCCCGACCCGCCCCAGCTCCGGCTCCCGCCGCGGCCCGACCCGCGCCGGCTCCGGCGACTGCGCCCCCCGCCCGGGCGACCGCGCCGGCCGAAAGTTCCACCACGCAGCACTGGACGCGGATCGAACTGGAGCTGCGCGCGTCGATCCTGCAGGCGATCGCGGACGCGTTGCCCCAGCAGATCGACACGATCGTCCGCAGCCGAATGGGCGGCGCGATCGAACGGCTGATGGAAGAACTCGTGGCCGAAACACGGCTGGCGGTGGCCGCCTCGTTGCGCGACATCGTCGACCAGGCGGTGCGCGCCGAGCTCGCCCGGCTGCGCACCCGCAAGCGCTGAGCGGGACAGCCGTCGCCTCGCAGATGACGTCCAGGGACGCCGAGCGCATCGCCGTGTTGCCCAAGAGCTTCGAGCCGGCGGCCGTCGAGCGCGCCTGGTATCCGGTGTGGCAGGCGCGCGGCTATTTCCGTGCTGGCCTGGCGCCCGGCCGGCCGGCGTTCGGCATCCAGCTGCCGCCGCCGAACGTGACCGGCATCCTGCACATGGGGCACGCGTTCAACCAGACCATCATGGACGCGCTGACCCGCCATCACCGGATGCAGGGCTACAACACGCTCTGGCTGCCTGGAACCGACCACGCCGGCATCGCCACGCAGATCGTGGTGGAGCGGCAACTCGAGCAGCAGGGCCTCGCGCGCAGCAAGATGTCGCGCGAGGAGTTCGTCGAGCGGGTGTGGCATTGGAAGACGTATTCAGGGGACACGATCCTCGAGCAGATGAAGCGGCTCGGCGACTCGTGCGACTGGGACCGCACCTATTTCACGATGGACGAACGGCTGTCGCGCGTCGTGGTCGAGACCTTCGTGCGCTTGTACGAGCAGGGTCTGATCTACCGCGGCCAGCGCCTGGTCAACTGGGATCCGGCGCTGCAGACCGCGGTGTCGGACCTGGAAGTGGAAAACGAGGAAGAAGAAGGCCGGATCTGGGAGATCCGCTACCCGGGCGCCGACGGCAGCGAGGCAGTGGTGGTCGCGACGACCCGCCCCGAGACGATGCTCGGAGACGTCGCGGTCGCGGTCAACCCGGACGATCCGCGCTTCCGGGCGAAAATCGGCACGCAGGTGGTGCTGCCGCTCACCGGCCGCACGATCCCGGTGATCGCGGACTCCTACGTGGACCCGCAGTTCGGCACTGGCTGCGTGAAGATCACGCCCGCGCACGACTTCAACGATTTTGCGATCGCGCAGCGCCATGGCCTGACGCCGCTGTCGATCCTGACCCCGACCGCCGCGATCAACGAGAACGCCCCGGCCAAGTACCGGGGACTGGACCGCTACGCGGCGCGCGAGGCCGTGTTGCGGGATCTGCGGGCCGCCGGACTTCTGATGGCGGAGCGGGCGCACCGGATGGTCGTGCCGCGCGGTGGCCGCACCGGAGCCGTGATCGAGCCGATGCTGTCCGAACAGTGGTACGTCGCGATGAAGCAGCCCTGCCCGCAAGGCCCCAACGCGGGCAAGTCGCTGGCGCAGATCGCGCTGGAGGCGGTCGACAGCGGGGCGGTGCGCATCTTCCCGGACCAGTGGCGCCTCGTGTACCGGCATTGGCTGGACAACATCCAGGACTGGTGCATCTCGCGGCAGCTGTGGTGGGGTCACCAGATTCCCGCCTGGTACGACGAGCAGGGGCGCGTGTTCGTGGCCCGCTCGGAAGCCGAGGCGCGCCTTCTCGCCGGCGGCCAGGGGCTGCATCGCGACCCCGATGTGCTCGACACCTGGTACTCGTCGGCTCTGGTGCCGTTTTCCACGCTCGGATGGCCTCAGCCCACTGGCGCCGACCGCGAGGCCTACGAGCTGTACCTGCCCTCCTCCGTGCTGGTGACCGGCCACGAGATCCTGTTCTTCTGGGTCGCGCGGATGATTTTCATGACGCGGCACTTCACCGGCCGGGTGCCGTTTCGCGACGTCTACATCCACGGCATCGTGCGCGACGCCGAAGGCCGCAAGATGAGCAAGTCCGAGGGCAACACGATCGACCCGGTGGACCTGCTGGACGGAATCTCGCTGGACGGCCTGATCAAGAAGAACACGACCGGGCTGCGCCGGCCGCAGGACGCGCCCAAGGTCGAGGCCAGACTGCGCAGGGAGTTTCCGGAAGGGATACCGGCCTACGGCGCCGATGCGCTGCGCTTCACGATGGCCGCGTACGCCACGCTCGGCCGCGAGGTCAATTTCGACTTCAAGCGCTGCGAGGGCTATCGCAACTTCTGCAACAAGCTGTGGAACGCGACCCGGTTCGTGCTGATGAACACCGAGCAGCAGGATTGCGGATTCGGCAGCGGCGAGCTCGAATTGTCGTTCGTGGACCGCTGGATCGTGGGCGAGTTGCAGCGCACGCAGGCCGAGGTCAAGCGGGGCTTCAGCGATTACCGGCTCGACAACGTGGCCAACGCGCTGTACCGGTTCGTGTGGGACGAGTACTGCGACTGGTACGTGGAGCTGGCCAAGGTCCAGCTGGCCACCGGCAGCCCGGCGCAGCAGCGCGGTACGCGCCGCACGCTGCTGGAGGTGCTGGAAGCGGCGCTGCGACTGCTGCACCCGATCACGCCGTTCATCACCGAGGAGCTGTGGCAGCGCGTGTCGCTTCTGGCCGCGCTGCGGGGCGAGTCGGAGGAGGCTTCGGTGATGGTGCAGCCGTACCCGCAGCCGGATCCGGCCCGGATCGATCCGCAGGCCGATGCGGAGATGGCACTGCTGAAGCGCATCGTCGACGCCTGCCGCAACCTGCGCGGTGAAATGAACCTGTCGCCGGCCGCCCGCGTGCCGCTGGCGCTGACTCCGCGCGACGCGCGGGGCGAGGCGCTCGTCCCGTACCTGATGGCACTGGCCCGGCTGTCCGCGGTCGAGCGGGTCGACGCGCTGGCCGGCTCAGCGGGTGCGGGCGCTGCGCCGGTGGCCGTGGTCGGCGAGTACCGGCTGATGCTGAAAGTCGAGGTCGACATCGCCGCCGAACGCGAGCGCCTGGGCAAGGAAATCGCCCGCGTGAAGGGCGAGGTGGGCAAGAGCGAAGGCAAACTGGCCAACGGATCGTTCGTCGAGCGTGCACCCGCGCCGGTTGTCGAGCAGGAGCGCCGTCGGCTGGACGAATTCCGATCGACGCTGTCCAAGCTGAACGACCAGCTCGAGCGGCTTTCCGGCCGCTGAAAAATTCGAAACGACCCGCACCGCGCGAGCACTTCATGATCCCGGTCGTGTACGCACGCGAACAGGCTCTGACGGCGGCGGAATTCATCGACGTTCTGCAGCGCTCCGGCCTGTCCGAACGCCGCCCGGTGGACGATCTCGATCGAATCGAACGGATGCTCGCGCACTCGAACCTGATTGTCACGGCTCGGGTCGACGGCCGGCTGGTGGGAGTGTCGCGAGCGCTGACGGATTTCGGATTCTGCTGCTACCTGTCGGACCTGGCGGTCGACCGAAGCTGTCAGCGCTCGGGCATCGGCAGGCGCTTGATCGAGGAGACGCGCCGCGCGGCCGGGCCGCAGGCGGCGTGCATCCTGCTGTCCGCGCCCGGTGCCCTCGACTTCTACCGGGCCATCGGAATGCCGCAGGCCGACAACGCGTTCGTGTTTCAGCGGACGCGATAGTGCGTCACGCTCGCCTCTCGGGCGCCCGCGATGAGCGTCCGGGCTGGAGCGTCAGTACGCGCCCGCCGGCGCGATCGTCTTGTCGACCAGGTTGGCCAGGGCTTTTGATATCGCGCCAATCGCGGGGCAGTTGTCCGCCCCATGGCGATGGCCGATCCAGGCCGGATCGTTGTAACCGATCCAGACGTGGCCCGTTGCGTCCTCCCAGACCAGGACCTTCAGCGGCAAGTCGATGCCGACGGTCTGGCTGCATTCCATGAAGGGCGTTCCGCCTTTCGGATTGCCGAAAACGAGCACCTGCGTCGGCCGCAGCGATAGGCCGACCTTGGCCGCTCCGGCCGCATGATCGATCCGCGCAAAGATGTTCATCCCGCTGTCGCGCGCGATCTTTTCGAAGCGGTCCATCGTCTCGGGCGCGCCGTAGGGACTGCGCACCGCGGTCAGACCGTCGGCCGCGATCGCACAATCGACACAGAAAGCAAGTGCCGTCAGCGCAGCCAGATGTCGCCAGCCGCGGTCCGTTCCTCGGTTCACACTCATGGTTCAGCCTCCAGGTTGGTCCGCCCCTGCCGCTACGGCGGGACGGAACGGCGGTAATACTATGCGGGCATGGATCCTACCGAAATCGCCCTGCGCAACACGTACGACTTCGTACGCGGCAACCTGCGGCCGCACAGCCGGATCCTGGAGGTCGGCTGCGGCAAGGGCGAGCTTGCCCAAAGGCTTCAACAGGATCGGCATCAGCTGCTCGCGCTCGACGTATCGGAGGAGGCGGTGCGCGAAGCGCGGGATCGAGGGGTTGCGGCGCAACGCTGCGACTTCGTCGACTTTCCAGCGTCCGAATCGTTCGATGCCGTCCTGTTTGCACGCTCCCTTCACCACATCCACCCGCTGGAAACCGCTGTCGGCCGCGCTTTCGAACTGCTCAAGCCGGGGGGTGTGCTGCTGGCGGACGAATTCGACCACGAGGCGATGGATCACGACACCGCGCGGTGGCTGTACAGCCTGTCGGAGACGCTCCGGCTGGCCGCAATGGCGCAGCCGAACGATTTCCCCGGACTGGGCGAGCGGGAGCCGCTCGAGCACTGGCTCGAGGAGCACGCTCAGGAACCCTTGCACACGGGGCAGCAGATGACGGCCGCGGTCGCGGCCCTGTTTCCCAGCGTGGGACGAGCGGATTGCTGCTACCTGTTTCGATACTTCTGTCGTGACCTGCGCAATAGCCCAACCGGCTACGAGATCGCCTCGAAGATCCTGGACCTGGAAACCTCGCTGATCGGGCAAAACCGGATCAAGGCGATCGGGATCAGACTGGTCGCCGCTCGATAGCCGGATGGCAACGCCCAACAAGACGGGTCCGGGCTTTTCCGAGCGCTCTGATGCGTCGGCGCGTGGTCAGCTGCGCTTCAGCCGCCTGCTGGCGGAGTACCTTGCACTGGCGTGTCCGTCGCCCTTTCCGGTTTTCGACTCCGGGACTCTGGGCGGCTTCGCGCGAGGCGATGGACACGCGGTACTGGTCCTGCCGGCAAGCCTTCGAAGCGACCGCCAGACCGTGAAGCTGAGGGCGTTCATCACCGGGCTCGGGTACGCCGCCTACGGCTGGAGTCTCGGCGTCAACATGGGTCCGACTGCGCGGGTGCTGGTCGGAATCACCGAACGACTCGCGGAGCTGTCCGCGCGGCATGGGGCGGTCAGCCTGGTCGGGTTCAGCATGGGCGGGCTGTTTGCTCGCTTGCTGAGCGCCCGCTTTCCGGCGCGGGTCCGCCAGGTCATCACCGTGTGCAGCCCGATCCACCAGCCGGCGAGCAGCGTATGGGTACCGCTCGAACCGTTTCTGGGGTTCTGGCCCGCCGTCGATCTGCGCGCGCTGTCGGCCGAGATCGGCGCACAGCCGCCGGTGCCGTCGACCTGCATCTATTCGCGCGACGACGGTATCGTCCGCTGGACACACTGCTGCGACGCGGGAAGCTCCTCTGGCGACAATATCGAAGTGAGCGGCCCGCACGTGACGATGCCGCACAATCCGGAGGTGATACGAATTCTGGTCGCACGCCTGGCGCGTCGGTTCGGACCCGCGTAGGGCCGGTGGCCGGGCCGCGCGTCGTCGCACTCGCCGCCGACGGCGAGCTCGAATACAGTTGCGCGCATGACGCATGTGCTCCGATCACCCGGGCCGGCCGACTACGATGCGATCGCCTCGTGGATCCAGGACGCTGCGCAATGCGTCCGCTGGGGCGGGCCGCACATCCCGTTTCCCTTCTCCGGCGCTGAACTGCCCCGGCTGATCGCGAGCGCCCCTGCGATCGTTCCGGGCGAAATCAGCGCGTCCTTTTCGCTGATCGCGGAATCCGTGGAGTCGGCCGAAGCGGTCGGCTTCGGACAGCTGATCCGGCAGGAT
>Ga0137415_10001536_pt1 | contig 22953 bp, 18 predicted proteins | sample CZODoug3_1_1_16f_FD_183082 | JGI IMG/M metagenome (GOLD analysis project Ga0137415, IMG submission 183082) | Vadose zone soil fungal communities from Angelo Coast Range Reserve, California, USA - CZODoug3_1_1_16fungal (Hybrid Assembly) | ecosystem: Environmental > Terrestrial > Soil > Vadose...
GACGGCACCTCCATGGTCGTCCGGGGCAGCGTCGCCAAACGGGTGAACGTGGACCTCTGCGGAAAGGTCTACGACACCTACGAGGTGGTCTCCAACGAGCAGATCGCCAACCTCCGTACGGGACTCACGTCGCGCACCGATCCCAACGACCCCAACGTCTACGACATCGCCACTCAGTACGGGGCCTTGTTCCTGCACCAGCACATCGCCACGACAACCACGTTCCCCACCGATTCGGGCACGACGACGATCGTGTCCAACTATGACCAGACCCTCGACTCGCGGGAGCCGGTCGGGTGACCGCGGTCAGGAGCGCGGCTGTCGGCGCCCTGGTGGGGGCGGCCCTTGTCCTCGCAGCCTGCGGCTCCGCCTCGCCCGGCGGGCGGCTCGTCGCACCTGACGCCGTCCCCACCGAGCTGGTGCCCCCGACCCTGGAGGGCAACCTCACCCTGGGCGAGTACCTGCCCGGGCGCCAGGCCTTCGCCCAGGCCGGTCCGGCCTCGCTCGTGTCGGACGGCCGTCTGTGGGCCATCCGCCGGGGCGAGACCCTGGTGGGGACGCTGCAGATCAGCACCGTGAAGGGCGACGTGTCGGTGACCAGACCCCGCGACCACCAGGCCATCCTCGAGGGCGTGATGCGCAGGCTGCGCGTCGTCGAGAACACGCTGCGTGATGAGATCCTCCGGTCCCATGCATCTGGGCTGCAAATGCGCTGCTATGTTGACACGGGTCCAATTGTCGAACGGGTCAACGCAAAATATGCGGGGATCGGCTGGATTGGGAAGAACACCTGCATCATTCATCAGAAAATGGGCTCGTGGCTCTTTCTGGGTGTGATCCTTACATCGCTTGAACTGCCACCTGAGCAGTATGCAACGCTGGCTGCCGACCGCTGTGGGAGCTGTACGCGCTGCATCGACGCCTGCCCAACAAATGCGTTGACCGGCGGACGGCAGATGGATGCGAGCAGGTGTATTTCTTATCTGACGATCGAGAAGCGCGGCGAAATTTCCGAAGACCTGCGCGCCGGGATTGGACGGCAGGTTTTCGGCTGCGATATCTGTCAGGATGTGTGTCCCTGGAACCGCAAGGCTCCCATCAGCCGCGACGCGGAGCTTGCCGTGCGCGAGCCGCTGGTGAATCCAGCACTGGATTGGTTATCTGAGATGGATGAAGCCACATTTGGGCGATGGTTTTATGGCTCGCCAGTAAAGCGCGCGAAGTTCTCAGGATTTCGGCGGAACATAGCGATTGCGATGGGAAATAGCGGATCGGAGAAATTTCTGCCCACCCTGCGCTCCTGGGCCGCGAGAGGCGATGCGATTGTCGCCGAGGCAGCACAATGGGCGATTGGGAAGATCGATCCCACACTTTAGACGCAGTGACCTCTTCATACCGGAAGAGGCCACTGTCAGGCTGATCGCCGGAATCAGGCACCGCGTGTTACGTTGGCTGCATTCAGGCCTTTGGGACCCTGCTGGCACTCGAACTCGACCGCTTCACCTTCATTCAATGTCTTGTATCCATTGTCCTGAATCGCGGAGAAGTGAACGAACACATCTTCTCCTGTTGAACGCTGGATGAACCCATATCCCTTAGCTCCATTGAACCACTTCACAACGCCACTCTCTTTCACACGGACTCCTTTGTTAACTGCCTGTCTCGCGCCTTTAGCTTTGCCCCGGAGACACCAAGAGCCGCCTCGTTTGCGATACACCGCAACGTTTCGGCAGCTCAGCACATCGAGGACACTTCTGAAGACAATAAAACCAACACATCAAGAAAACGGCCTTCCAAACGTCATACAATTCGCGTTTGCAAGCACAAATTGTTTTCCTGTTATGGCAGGAAATGACTTACGAATCAAGAAAAATTTGCATTCTTACCTCATTATTTTGAATTAGTTACCTAAGTACAGTGGACTTTCGTGCAAAGCGCAGGGAGTGGGAAACAGGGATTAGGGATTAGAAACCAATACGCCGATGGGTTATACATTCCGGTCGAAGTCGAGGAACCAGTTGCATACTTCGGTTGGTTCTACTTTGAATGTTTAGCTGGAAGTCAATCCAATGCTTCATAGCTAATCCCTGTTCCCTGATCCCTCTACTTCCTGTCTTGTACCCTGTACTTATGCCGACCACACAGCCTGCCGTTACCCAGGACCCGGTAGTAGCTCGTCCGCCAGAGCGCGTAAAGCCGGGAGCAGGTGTATGGCCGCAGGTAGTTTCGCTTGCCCGGTATCTAGCCCAGAGCGAAGTCCATACATATGCCTTCAGCGTGGCCGCAAATGCAATTCTCTCGCTATTCCCGTTCATCGTGATGATGTTCACGGTAGCCAGGCGCGTCTTCCATTCGGTCACGATGGAAGATGCTATCGGAGATATGCTGCGCTATTTCCTGCCGGCCAATCAGGATTTTGTAGTGAAAAATATGAGCCTGCTGGTGCATCCGCGTGGCGGAGTGCAGGTGATATCTGTCGTCATGCTGCTTATTTCTTCTTCTGGCGTGTTTCTTCCGCTGGAGGTTGCGCTGAATCAGGTATGGCGAGTCACAAAGAATCGTTCCTACATCATGAACCAGTTCATCTCTCTGGGACTGGCGCTGGGCGTTGGAGTCCTGGCAATTATTTCCATCGGATTTACTGCGGCTCAGAGCAAGGTGCTGTCGTTCATCTTTTTTCAGCATACCGACAACATCGTCTTCAAGCTTATTGGGCATGTCTTTTTGCAGATAACGGCGGCATTTCTCAGTGTGTCTCTGTTCTTCATCATCTACTGGGTTCTGCCGAATCGTAAGCTGCCGGTGCGCGCGGTTCTGCCTGCTGCTATCGTGACAGGGCTGCTGTGGGAAGTGGCGAAGTTAATCTACGTGGCAGTACTGCCGTGGCTCGATCTACGCGCCGTCTACGGTCCGTTTGCTGTTTCGGTCAGTTTGATGATGTGGGCATTCTTGACAGGACTTTTGATGCTGGCTGGAGCACAATACTCAGCCACGCGATATACGCTTCGTCTAGCGCATCAGGCGGATATTGAAGCTGGACGCAAAGAGTAGCCGGCGGTCTGAAAGTATGAATCAGGCAATCATTTTCCGGCAACAGCTCTGCCAAAGCCCTCCACATGTGGGCTGAAGAACTGTTTCAAAGTCTGTAGGATCATGCCAGCCGTGTACGGAGTTAGTAGTGAGGGGGATACTTTGGATCCACCTCCTTTCGTACCATGCGTCTCGAATACTGATCGCGTTGCGCTACACTCAGCAGAAAGATGGGTAAGCTCAGAAACATTGAGGTTTTAGTTTACCGGCGGTTGCGCCGGGAGCCTCCGCAGGGAACAGTGCACCGGTTGGCCTTCTGGCTGCTGGTGTTCTATCTCGTGCTTAGTGTGGGCCGTTTGCTGCCGCACTCTTGGGGCATGTTTTTTCAGGTTCTCAGCCTGATTACCCTTTGTTTCCTGGTGATCTGCTGCATTCCCTTGCTCTGGCGCTGGATTTTCGGGCGGCTATTGTGGAAAGTGCGCAACCGGTTGATAGTCACCTATCTGTTGATGGGACTGGCGCCGGTTGTTCTGTTTGTCACGCTGGCATTGATTCTGTTGTACGTCTTTTCGGGTCAATTTGCGATCTTTGCGGCTTTGGCAGAAGTGGATGACGAGCTGGCGCATCTGGCGGCGGAAAACCGTGGCTTTGCCATGCATGTTTCGCATGAACTAGCCAAGAATCCCAGTCTGCATTCCATGATGCTTCCTGAGGCGGAAGATGCAGTCCCCGATCATCGGCACCATGGTTTGGAAGCAGCAGCTTTCGAAGATGGGCACAAGCTCGTCCTTCTTCCGGCGGGTGTGAACAGCATAGCGATTACAAGCATCCCCTCCTGGGCAAGAGACCGCTTTCGGGGAGTCGTGCTTGAAGAAGGCAGGCTCTATCTCCGCGCCATCGATATGCAGACGCTAGGTGGTCACACGACGACCGTAATCGCCAGTCTGCCGCTGCGAAAGGAGAATGTGGATCAGCTTGCACATGACTTAGGCACGATCACCATTGTTCCCAGAGTTGACCTCGATGAGCAAAATGCGGGACCTGCCAACGATAGCAAGGTTCATGTCACGGTCAACAAGCAAAGCAATGCCACGGTGAAAATAAATCGGAAGGATGTCACCAGGGAGGAACTACGGGACTCGGCTATTACTGGCGGCACACTGCCGAATGGCGACCATTTCTACGATATTCCGGTAACCTTTATAGCTCCGCTCACGACGTTCGACTGGGCAACGGGTAAAGAGCACGGGACATTTACACATGTCACATCGCGGCCATCGCTTTTGTATAAACGGCTCTTCATTACCTCGCTGGATACCGCCAATGGGCTGCAGGATGCCCTCATCGGTATTGCGATCCTCTTTGGTGTCATTGAACTGATTGCCTTCATCATGGCTGTGCGGCTCAACCGGACAATTACGCGGTCAGTACACGATCTATACGAAGCGACCGTCGCCATCGACAGCGGCAATTTGCAACACCGCATCAAAGTGAAGCGCAACGATCAGCTTGCCGCGCTCAGCCAGTCATTCAACAACATGTCTGCGTCGCTTGAACGACTGCTGGAAGAACAGCGCGAGAAAGAGCGTATGCAGAACGAGCTTGCCATTGCGCAGGAGGTTCAGGCGAACCTTTTCCCACGCGGTAAGATTGCCCTGCCCATGCTGGAGCTGCACGGCGTCTGTTATCCCGCACGCACTGTCAGTGGCGACTACTATGACTTTTTGCTGTTTGGACAAACTGGACTTGGACTGGCTCTGGGAGATATCAGCGGGAAGGGAATTTCAGCGGCGTTGCTGATGGCGACGCTGCACTCTGCAGTCCGCGCCTACCGCTTTGCCGGTGAAGAACTCATGACGGCCGGGACGGCTGCATTAGCCATTCCAGCGACACGAGAGACAGGCGAGGACGAGATCGAATGTGGCGAACTTTTCGAGGAGCCGGGGAAGATTCTCGCCTTGCTCAACCGGCACCTCTATCGCAGCACGCAGCCGGAGAAGTACGCCACGCTCTTTCTGGCCCACTATGACGGGGCGCGCAGCCTGCTGACCTACTCGAATGGCGGCCATCTGCAACCGCTGCTTCTACGCTCCGACGATACGCTCAAGCGCCTGGATCGCGGAGGCACAGTCGTTGGACTCATTGACAACGTGAGCTACGAGCAGGGAACAGAGCGGTTGATAGCTGGCGATATCCTTGTAGCCTACAGCGACGGCGTCACCGAACCTGAGAACGAATTTGGAGAGTTTGGAGAGGAACGCCTGATGGAAGTGGTACGGCGGCACCGCCATCTGCCGCTCGATGCAATCTCCGAACAGGTGATGCAGTCACTGCGCTCGTGGATCGGCGGCCAGGAGCAGCCGGACGATATCACGCTGGTGCTGGCACGACAGCGATAGAACGGTATTCGTCCATTTCTGAACACCTGAATCTCAAATTCGAACACCTCTCACAACGCATGGAATCTGTTTTCAGTCACTTAGCCGTCGAAATTCCGGCTATTCGATTGCCTATACGTCATTGGGTAAATGTTCCCGGAGGGCTTCATGCAAACCCTGCTTCAGGACATTCGCTATGCGCTGCGTCAAATGCGCAAGTCGCCCGGCTTTGCGTTTACTGTAGTCATTACGCTGGCACTGGGCATTGGCGCGAACACGGCGATCTTCAGCGTGATGAATGCTGTGCTGCTGCGTATGTTGCCGGTGCGCGATCCTCAAAGGCTCTTCTATCTCAAGCACGAGAGCGGGCCACCAAACATAGGCAGTACTGGCGACTATGCCTATACCTACGGGGTGAATGTCTATAATCGTCTGCGCGAGGACCACTCTGCCTTCTCTGATGTGATTGCCTATGTCCCGCTCTCCTTTACCAAGACTGCTGTCCGTTATGGCAATGCCCCTGAGGAAGTGGAAGCGGAGGAGGTCAGCGGTAATTTCTTCTCCACTCTAGGTGTTCCGATGGCATTGGGGCGGGCATTTGCGCCCGTGGATGAAGACAGGCATTCGCCGGTCGCGGTCCTGAGCTATGGATACTGGACACGTCGCTTTAACCGCGACCCGAATGTCATTGGCCAAACACTCTATGTGAACGGAGTGCCGTTCACCATCGCAGGCGTCGTGGCCCAACATTTTTATGGTGTGAAGTCTGGCGGTTCAGCCAGCGATTTGTGGGTCCCATTGCAGAACCGTCCGGAGCTTCCGGCATGGGGTGTGCCCATCGCGACCGGCCGAACTCTCTATGGCGATCCTAACTGGTGGAATCTGATGCTGATGACGCGCTTGAAGCCGGGTATAACTCCGCAACAGGCTTTGGCGCGGATGAATCCTGTTTTTGAGCATGCCGCCTATGAAACCGCTGGGAAAGAAGGAAAGCCGAACGGTCAAAAACTGGAATTAACCATGATCTCAGCTAAAGGGCTTGGCACGAGTAGCAAGGAATACGAGCAGCCATTGCACGTATTGATGAGTATGGTGGCTCTGGTGCTGGTGATCGCTTGTGTCAACATTGTCATGCTGTTGCTGGCGCGTAACGCAATGCGCGAACGCGAATTTTCACTGCGGCTTGCGTTAGGCGCTGGCCGCTGGCCACTCTTCCGGCAACTGCTGACGGAAAGCGCGCTACTTGTCATGACGGGAGCATTCCTTGGATGGTTCTTCGCAGTGGAGGCCACTCGTCTGCTAGCTATGTGGTCAGAGCTTGAGATCAGCCTAGCTCCAGATACAGCCGTGCTTGCGTTTACGCTGGCAATCTCTATCTTGTCGGTCATCGTCTTTGGGTTGGCGCCCTTGCGCGCAGCGGCGAATGCTCCGGTTGGACTGATTCTGAAGAGCTCAGGCACACAGACCACCGCGAGCCGCAGCCGGGTTATTTCGGGCAAGATTCTGATTTCGGCACAGATGGCGCTTTGCGTAGTTCTTCTCTTTGGATCAGGTCTTCTGTTGCGCACGTTGCGTAACTATCAGAATGTCGATTTGGGAATGCACGCGGATAAGGTGCTTGCTTTCCGCGTTCATCCGGTTGGAAATCATAATTACGCGGACATGCTTGCCTTCTACAGCCATTTGACCGAACGTGCGCAAGCGCTGCCAGGAGTCGAGTCCGTAACACTTGCAGGAGAGCGGCCAGGCTCAGGTTGGACCGATAACAACATTCTCATAATCGACGGGCGTGAATATCTTTCGAATGGCAAAACCTTTCTACGCAGCAACGAGGTTGGCCCGAATTTCTTCAAGACACTGGGCATTCCTATCCTGGCTGGGCGCGATATTCGCGGAACAGACACGCAGGGTGCCCAGCGCATCGCCGTAGTCAATCAGACACTAGTGGACCGATATCTCAAAAACACATCCCCAATAGGACATATACTTGGCGATCCAAAGCATCCCGTTACCATTGTGGGTCTTGTTCGCGACAGTAAGTTCAACTCAGCGGATGAAGAGCCGATGCCCATGGCCTGGTACAGCTATCAACAGTCTGACGCTATTGGCAGTATGGATGTCGAGGTGAGGGCTTCGAGAAATCCCGACTCGCTGCTGCCTGCCATTCGCCGAATCGTTCAGGAGATGGACCCTAACGCGCCACTCGAAAAACCCGAGGTGCTCAAGGCGCAGTTTGAAGAGAGTTTTCTCATGCCTGCGCTCTTCGCGCGGCTTGCCGTCTTTTTCGGCGGTCTAGCAGCTTTGCTTGTTGCTGTTGGACTCTACGGGACGCTGGCATACCGCGTGAACCGCCGCACTCTCGAAATTGGCGTGCGCATGGCTTTGGGAGCTCCCCGGTCGCAGGTGTTGTGGATGATCCTGCGAGACAGTCTTTTTCTGGTTGCTGGTGGTCTCATTGTTGGACTGCCGCTGGCGTGGTTTACTTCAAAGCTGATGGGATCGATGCTTTACAAGCTTTCCATACATGATCCTGTTAGTTTTGTTGCCGCAGGCTTGGGAGTATGTGTGGTTTCTATTGCTGCTGCTCTCATCCCCGCGCGCCGCGCCGCTTCAGTAGAGCCGATGCAGGCTTTGCGCACTGAATAAACCGTAAGGAGAAGATGATGCAAACTCTGCTTCAGGACATTCGCTATGCGTTGCGCCAGATGCGCAAGTCGCCTGGCTTTGCTTTCATCGCCGTGCTGACGTTGTCACTCGGCGTTGGTGTGGCGACGGCCATCTTCAGCGTGGTGGATGCAGTGATTTTGCGTCCGCTGCCTTTCGATCATCCTGAATTGATCTACACGCCGCGGACGATTGCCAAGCAGGGTTATGGACAGCCGTTTTCCTATCCTAGCTTCAAGGATGCGCGTGAGCAGGTGCGGACATTCTCCGCGCTCTCCGGCGTTTGGGCTTATGCGAGCGTCAATCTGGAATCACCTTCCGGCCCAGTAGCGCTTCAGTCTGTGCAGGGATCAGACAATTTCTTCGACGTTTTCGGGGTACAGCCCATCCTGGGCCGGACCTATCGTTTGGGCGAAGATCAGCCGGGTAAGAATAATGTAGCCGTGCTCAGCTATGAGGTCTGGCAGACAAACTTTGGTGGCCAGCAGAGCGTCATCGGCCAGACCATCAAGCTTGATGGCAAGCCCTATACATGCATTGGCGTCATGCCAGCCGGCTTTCGCTATCCATTAGGCAGGCACAATGCGATATACACACCATTGCACGCCAATGAGAAATGGGTAGGCTCTCGCGGGACACATTGGCTCAACACGATCGGGCGTCTTAAACCCGGAGTAACGAAGCAGCAGGCGGTAGCCGATATGGACCGCGTGATGGCCAACATTGGCCGCGCCTTTCCTGACACCGACGATGGCCGCAAGGTGCATCTCGTCAGCCTTCGTGACAGTGTGAATGGAACGGCAACCGGCGCTCTGTTAGCACTTGCCGGAGCGGTACTTGCTGTGCTCGCTATTGGCTGTGTGAATGTTGCAGGTCTGTTGCTGGCACGAGGCGTAAAGCGTGAGCGGGAGATTGCCGTGCGTGCAGCGGTCGGTGCGGACCCCTGGCGGCTGGTGCGTCAGATATTGACGGAAGGCCTCGTCCTGGCTGCACTCGGTGTCGTGGGCGGCATCGTTGTTTCTTCTTTGCTGCTCACGGCCATGCGCACGTTTCTCATCAAAGCCATGTCGCGTGGCGCGGATGTGCACCTCAATGCGATCGTGTTGCTTGCAGCACTGCTGATTGCGGCGGCTACGGCTGTAATCGCCTCGCTTGCTCCTGCGTTGAGGCTCTCCAATACCGACCCAAACCGTGTGCTCAAATCCGGAGGCAATTCCGGCACGAGCCGTTCACAGCACAGGCTTCGTTCTTCGTTCATCGTGACCCAGGTTGCGCTCTCACTTGCGTTGCTAGTGGTTTCAGGCGTGCTGTTGCGTGCCGTCGCTGGGTACCGCAATGCAGACATTGGTTTTGACGCCAAGCATATTCTTGCCGTTGAAATTGACCTCTCTGCTGCGCGTTATGAAGGCCGCGATGTCTGGGTGGATTTCTATCAGCCGTTATTGGAGCGTGTCCGGCAAATTCCCGGTGTCGTCGCCACTGGAACGAACAGCATCGTGCCCATCCAGGGTTGGGGCTCAAACGGCGACGTGCACATTACCGGGCAACCGCCCTATCCGCCGAACCAGGAGATGCTGGCCGAAATGCGGGTAGTCTCCCCTGGATATTTCGACGCGATGGGTATTCGCCTGTTGCGTGGACGTTTGCTGTCTCAATCACTCGATACGCCGGATAACAAGGCAGGCGCAATCGTCGTGAATCAGGCTTTCGTCAAGAAATTTGGCCTTAATGGCGTTGATCCAATAGGCCAGCACATTGATGATAACGACAAGGCCGATGAGAAGACCGGTATCGTTGGTGTAGTCACAAATGTGCGCCAGGACCTGATGCAGCCTCCGCTAGCAGAGAGGGATTCGTTGATCTCGGCAATTCCGCCGAAAGACCGCAACGGCTGGATGACGTCCAATAATCTGCTGGTGCGCACCGCTGGCGATCCCAAAGGCATTATCACTCCTCTGCGTAAAGTCTTCCATGATCTCGATCCCACGCTGCCCTTCCGCACGCCGGAGACGATGGAGGAGATCATCTCCGATCAGCTTGTAATGCAACGCATGGAGAGTTGGCTTTTCGGCATCTTTGCCGGACTCGCCGTGGCACTGGCTCTTGTTGGCCTCTACGGCCTGATCAGCCACGAAGTTGAACTGTCGACGCGCGATATCGGCGTACGCATGGCTCTTGGAGCGACTCGCGGCAGCGTGCTGACGATGATTTTGCGCCGCGTAGTGATCTTGCTTATTACTGGCGTTGTTGCCGGTCTGCTTCTGACTTTTGCGGCGAAGAAACTCATTGCTTCGGTAGCGGAAATCCACTTCGGTCACGAGGCTGGGTTACTGGCAGTGCTTGTTTTGTCTCTTGTTGCCGCGTGTTTGCTGGCTGCGCTTATCCCTGCGCGGCGGGCGGCCGGGGTGGAGCCTATGCAGGCTTTGCGCACTGAATGATAAAAGTTGTCTCTGCAATTATTTTCATGACACGTTAGCCGGCGTTCGTTCACTATCGGGAAGATTCTTATCTGGTTTTGCCTGATAGAAAGAGGATTTTATGGCGAAGAAACCGGTATTTGGCGCATTCAATCAAGGACTAGTTCCAACCATAGCTTGCTTCAACAAAGCGTCGGTTCCACTAGGAGTGGACTTAGACGACTTAATTGCAGCGATGCAGGTCTACGTCGATAAGTATGTCGCTCCCGTCTGGGGTACACCAGCAAAGCTCGTCAAGACGACCGGCTTCCAGAAGGGAGCATGGGCTATTGTGTTTCTTGACGATGCCGACCAGCCCGGTGCTTTGGCCTACCACGACCTGACTCCGGATGGGCTGCCCGAATCTAAGGTCTTCGTGAAGACAACGCTCGAGAACAACGACCTGGTAAGCGTTTCAACATCGCACGAGCTGGTAGAGATGCTGGTCGATCCGGCAACCAATCTGATGACCACCGGTCCAGATCCCAATACTATCTATGCCTACGAGAGCGCCGATCCCGTGGAAGAGCTCAACTTCAACGTGAATGGCATCGCGATGAGCAATTTTGTGTATCCCTCGTATTTCGAGAACTTCCACAAGCCTGGCTCGGTGAAGTTCGACAAGATGTCCAAAGTCAAGCGCCCCTTCCAGATTCTTTCAGGCGGATACCAGATCGTCTTCAAGAATGGGAAGTGGAATCAGGTATTCGGTTCCAAGGCGAAAGAAAAGCGATTCGAGCTCGAAGATCGTCGCGGGCACAGAAGCGAAGAGCGAACTGCGAAAAAGAAGAAGAGAGCCGACATCAAAAAGATCAATCAACTGCAGAAGAAAGCGAAGAGCAGTTCTCGATGAAGCGGTAGAGACTACTTCACCTTGAACGCTTTGACTGCGATGCCGTTTGGGTGTTTCCCCGCAGGCAGAATAGTGAAAAGCGCGCCTGCTTGCGCTGCTCCATTGGGCGCATAGCTCTGCGTGCGTACGACCGAAACATCTTCCGAGCGCGTATCTACGGCCAGTAGAAGAAATCCATTTGCGGAAAATGCAAGCTGGTCTGGGCCGTCGCCTACATGGACGGTATGGATGAGCTTGCCGTCGTCGATGGAATAGACTCCGAGGCTGCTGGCATTGAAGTTGCTGATCCAGAGTGTGGAGTTATCCGCACTTACCACGCCACCCGAGGGGTGCGCGCCGACAAGATAAGCTCCTCCAACTTCACTGGTACCGGTGGCGATCTCCGAGATCGTATCGCTGTTGAAGTTGGAGACAAAGATTTCGCCGCCGTCTGGCTTGAGTGCCAGATGCACCGGCGTCTGGCCTACATCGAGAAAGGTGAGCAGGCGGTCCACATGTTCGCTCGGAATCTGGCTGGCTGGTTGTGCCAGGCCGATCACCATCACCTGATGTCCACCGGAACAGGCTACAAAGGCTTTTGACGAATCCGGCAGGATGGCGATGTCCGTGGCCTGCGGGCAGCCAGCGAAGACACTGCGTACCTTGTACTGATGAGGATCGATAAGGCTGGCGCTGGCGCTTTCCCGGTTCGAGACGACCAGCGTATTGTCATCGGGTGATATGCGAGCCAGCCCTGGCGCTTCGCCTACGCCAATGGCCGCGATTTCACGGCGCTTGTCGAGATCGATGACTGAGACATTGTTCGATCCGGCATTGGCCACATAGCCGCGTAAGCCTTGTGTGTCTACGTCAATAAAGTAAGGCTGGCGGTGAACGGGAATGGTCGACACTACCTGATTCTTTTCAGAATCGATGACACTGACCGTGCCGCTATTCGTATTTACTACGTACACTTCATTCCGCGACAAGCTGGCCGCGACGCCGGTCGGATTTGCGCCAACAGCGATTTCACGGTCGTGCCGGACATTGACCAGGTCCAGCACAGTGACGGAATTACTTCCTCCGTTTGTGACGTAGGCATATTCGCGATAATCGGAGGGGTATTTGGGAAATGGCTTATGTTTGCAACCTGCCAGGAACAATGGCAACAGGATAAGAAGGAACAATCCACGCATGCCGGGTGCCCCATATGTTGCCTTTAGTTGGCAAAGTACGGGTATTTCCCCTTCGAGAACTGGTCCAACTTTAACGGGCAACAGCAGGCGCAGCTCCGGCAGTTTCTTTGATCTCGATGCCATGAGGCACGTTGCGGCGCAGAACGTTGGCAATCTGTGTTGACTCATCCATGAGTTGCACGAACTGCTCTGGATAGATCGACTGCATGCCGTCGGAAAGGGCTTTATCCGGTTGGTGATGTACTTCGACGATGAGGCCGTCTGCGCCAACTGCGACCGCTGCGCGTGCAAGCGGAAGAACCTTCTCACGCTTGCCAGTGCCGTGGCTCGGATCGACGAGGATCGGAAGATGGCTCAAGCGGTGTACAGCCGGGACAACGCTGAGATCGAGCGTGTTGCGTGTGTGGTCGATAAAGGTACGTACGCCGCGCTCGCAGAGGATCACCTGGTAGTTGCCCTCGCTCATTACGTACTCGGCGGCCATCAGGAATTCTTCGAGAGTCGCCGCTAGGCCGCGTTTCACCAGCACGGGTTTGCGCTTGCGCCCTGCCGCCTTGAGCAGGGAATAGTTCTGCATGTTACGTGCGCCAATCTGGATGACATCGGCATATTCGGCGACAAGCTCCAGCGTTTCGTGATCGATGGCTTCAGTAACAATACGAAGTCCGAAGCGGTCGCGGATTTCGGCCATGATCTTGAGCGCTTCTTCGCCCAGACCCTGAAAGGCGTATGGCGAAGTGCGTGGCTTGTATGCTCCTCCACGGAAGAATTGTGCTCCAGCCTTGGTAACCTGTTCGGCGATGGCAAAGCCTTGCTCACGCGATTCGATGGAGCAGGGACCGGCAATGATGGCCAGATCGCGTCCGCCGATGGTGGCGTTGGTGCCGGGGAAGTGGATGACCGTGTCTTCTTCCTTCACGTCGCGGCTTACAAGCTTGTAAGGTTTGGAGACCCGGATCACTTCGGCAACGCCGGACATCTCTTCAAGGTTGCCTCGGTCTACTTCTCCCTGGTTGCCTGTAATGCCGATGGCGGTGCGCTGTGCTCCCGGGAGCGGATGTGGCCGGAAACCCAATTGAACGATATGATCGCAGACCGCCTGAATTTCCTCCGGCGTAGCCTGCGCTTTCATGACGACCAGCATGGCGGTTCAACCTCTATCTGTAACTATCACAGTGTAAACCAGCAAACAGCAAAGGCTGCGATCCGATCGCAGCCTTTGCCTTATGAGAACCAATGCAGAAATGAAGTGCTGGAGGTGTTTTCTATTTTTTCGATGTTCTTCGCGTCAGTCGTTTTAGTGACGATGCATGCTTATCAGTAAGCAAATCAGGCATCGTCTTTTCTTACAGCAGAGTCATTTTTCTGACATAACAATGGTCTCAGCATCTCGCTGTATAGCGAAATACCGCTTCAGCTATTTGTAGCGACGATGAGTTGTACCCTGGATAACCCGAGTGTGGTATAGCCGCGCGAAATTTTTCGAACATGGCGAAACTTATCCGCAGCGAAACGTGTCTCTAACTTACGTGAGAAGTCCCGGCGGGCTTCTCTGTTATACAGCAACCCTCCTCGGACAACGAGGTAGCATTTCGGTGCCACCTCGTTGCTTTTTTTCCTGGCAACATTTCTCCTCTTGTTGAAGCGCTCCAGGAAGCAGTTACTCCATGCGCGTAGCAGTTAATTCCACCTGCATCTTGCCTTTATTGTCGAGGTTATCTGAGGAGAAGATAACGGTTGGTTTACCGGGTGTGACTAGCACAACAGATTCCCACCGATTCTGCCGTATAACTGGGTCGTCATTGCGAAGCACTACATTCGTTTGAGTTGGTGCGACATCACTGATCTCCGCCTTAATGCGTAACGCCAGCTTATCGCCAATCTCTTTCGTAGAGTTAGCATCTTTTTCAAAGTTGGGGTTGAGGACGTAGGTTACTCCGATATCTATATTTACTCCGATGTCCAGATATTGCACTTGCTTGTTTCCTGCCTTCTCGTCTCCGATGACTCCGGTGACAATAGGTATCTTGTTTCCAGTGCGGATGGAACTTAACTGGCCAGAATCTGTAGATATCATTGTCCGGTAAGTGCGGCTGTTAGTGATTTTTCCGTTGTCTCCAACTTCTTCAACGTCGAATCTGAGTTGGTAGTGGTGAACGGGCCGTTCGGCAGGTTTTTCACTGCCTTGTTGCCCATAGATTTTGATCGGTGTAGTTGCCAGGAGCAGGATGGAACAAAGCACTCCAAATTTTTGCATAGCTTTCCTCTCTAGTTGTTGTCTTTCGTATCGAGTGGTTCGATGTGAATTTTTGCGATTTCCAAGGGTTGGGCTGTTTGCTGCTGGGCATTCCATGCGGATTGCTTATCCGCTTGCGTGGATTGATTGGCAAAAGCTGCCAGAGTGTTTTCTTCCTCGGTTGCAGGCGCTGGGGTGGGGAACACATCAAGTTTAGGCAGCACACGTTCTGCCTGTTGTGGCTCGGTTGCGATGCGTGTTTTCATCGCTGCTTCTCTCACGTGAGAAACGGATGAGGAGCTGCCAGGCTGAAGAACGGCGCGGTTTTGAAGCGGTGAGGCTTTGGTTGCTCCATTAGTTGTTATCTGAGGAATGGGCTTCGGCGTATATGCAATCGTCCCAGGCGTATGCGGCCTCACCAGAAATACGCAGACAATCAAAACAGAAGCGAGCGCCGGAATGCCGAAGATCAATCCCCATCTCCAACTTCGCCACCTCGCGCGCGCTGCTTCTATGCGGGCCATTACCGCAGCGGCCATCTGGCGAGGGCTGGTTGCCTGCTCTGGATCGGCATAGCTCTTGAGCGCGCTGTCGATCAATGCATCCAGATCAGCATCTCTGTCGCGCATAGTGCCCCTCCTCTAGCGCTGTGATTTTTTCTCGCAACAATTGCCGTGCCCGCATGAGACGGGTGCGCACAGTGCCCTCAGGAATACCCATTACCTCGGCGATTTCGCGCGAGTTCATTTCGTCCACTGTCGAAAGCGCCAGCGGCTGCCGCAGTTCTTCGGGCAATCCATCGATGAGACGGTGAATCGTTGCATGCCAATCTCCTGTGATGGCTGCCTGCTCTGGGTCTGGACCAGACGCGGCGAGCTCAGAGAAGTCTGCCTCGCTGGAACCTGCACCCCGAGCCTTGTGCTGCCGCAGGCGGTCCACGGACATGCGCCAGACCACACGCGCCAGAAATGCGCGTTCGTTTTCTGTTTCACGCCAAGAGCCGTTGCGATAAAGCTTCAAAAATGTCTCCTGTGCCGTATCCTCGGCGTCATGCACATGACGCAGTACTGCATAAGACACACGGAAGACAAAGCGCGATTGGCGCTCGACGAAAGCCGTGAACTCCGCGTCATCCTCGTGTGGCAAATCTTTGCCGGCTCCTGCCCATCTGCTTTTCATTCGCAAAGACGAGGACGCATGGCCTGGTGTTCAATTTTTTTTTAAAACACTAACTTTTCCCAGGTATTGGCCGTCATTCTTAAATAAAGAACTCCGCGACGGGTTGCACTTCTTCGCCGGCGGAGGAATACTGAAGGTGCAGGAGGCTGGAGATCGCTTGCAGCAGTGCGAATCTAAAAGCCGGTGGGGGTTATGGCGCTACGTGCGGTCGCTCAGACTGCGGAAACTGGCTGGCTCCCTGCTGATTGTCCTTACCCTGCTCATTACCTTCCTTATGCCCTGGAGCGAAATAGCGCTTCCGGGGGACGGGTTCATGCTGGGCGGCCACGATATCGAGCTAACTATATTGGCATTTGTATTGCTGGCCGGCATCGCGCTTTTAGTTGCCAGCCGGAGTGAGCTTCCGCCACTGTTATCGTCATTAGGATTTACCCAGCTTTGCCTCGCAGCAGCAGGTCCAGCATCTATCAAGAGTGCCTTTGCGTTGAAAGAGGGATTTCTACCATCGCTGATCCCTCTGCGCATCTGATCTTCATTTCATTGCTTATGTCTGCTCACTGAGGTAGCGCAGAGACTCTTTCACGCGCTGCCGCCTGTGCAGGCCACCTAAGTTGCTCGATCAAATCCTGGGCTCCGTTCGAGGAACACATGAAGACATCGGAAATCCTGCAGGCATGGACCAGTATTCTGACTGGCCATCCCCCGGCACTTTCTATTGAGATCACCAAAGAATGCCCATTACGCTGTCCTGGGTGTTATGCGTACGATCCTGCTCATTTGGGCGATGAGGGCATGGGGCTGCGTCAGCTGGCGGACTATAAGGGCGATGAGCTGGTGAAGAATATTCTGGCTGTGGTGGAAGAGCATCGGCCCCTCCATGTTTCACTCGTGGGCGGAGATCCCCTGGTGCGCTACCGGGAGCTGGAAATCCTGCTTCCCGAGCTTGATCGCCGGGGAATTCATGTGCAGCTGGTGACCAGTGCGTTTCGTACTTTACCAAAATCATGGAATACGCTCTCGAAATTGAGTATTGTCGTCTCCGTGGATGGGCTACAGCCCGAGCACGACGAACGGCGTAAACCGGCTACCTATGAGCGGATTCTCAGGACAACGGAGGAAAGCTCGGTGACGATTCACTGTACGATTACGGGACAGACCGCCGACCGTCCTGGGTATCTTGAAGCATTTCTGCGCTTCTGGAGCGAGCGTTCGCAGGTGAAGCGCATCTGGATGAGCCTCTTTACACCACAGATTGGAGCTGTTGGCCCGGAGATACTCACTCCCGCGCAGCGCAAGAGCGTAATCGATGAGTTGCAGAGGTTGTACCCCCTCTATTCAAAGCTGGAGTTGAACGACGCCATGATCCGCGAGCTGCGCCAGCCCCCACGGTCTCCGGAGGAGTGCATTTTCGCGCGGACGACTACCTCCATCTCCGCCGATCTGAAGACGCGTGTCACGCCCTGCCAGTTCGGCGGCAATCCTGATTGTTCACAATGCGGTTGCATTGCTTCCGTAGGATTGGCGGCTGTAGGGCACCATAAGCTCGTGCTCGGACTCACTGCCGGCATGGTGATGAAGGGCTCGCAGCGTGTCGGAGCAGGGATGGAAAGACTTAGGTCTTTGAAGAGGCCATCCCACAAGCGAAGATCACCGTCGCCGCCTGAGAAGCTAGTAGTGATTGGCAACGCGGAATAACGTAGCAAAACGGAGAGGAAGGCAGTATGGTGCAGAACATGCGAACAGCCGAAGGGAATCTGAGAAAAGAACTCGTCAGGTTTGGCAAGTGGCTATACCGGCTGGGATTCACGCCCGGCACATCCGGCAACCTCTCGGTACGGTTGGACGAGGACCGGATACTTGCCACGCCGACGGGTTGCAGCAAATACCTGCTCAAGCCCTGCGACATGGTCGTCGTCGATCTTGCGGGGCGGCAACTTGCGGGCGCGAGAAACGTCACCAGCGAGATCGGCATGCACCTTGCCATCTACCGACGGCGTCCCGATGCAGAAGCTGTAGTGCATGCGCATCCGCCTATCGCTACGGGTTTTGCGTCTTCCGGCCTGCCGTTGAATGAACCGCTTTGTTCGGAGGTGATCATGGCAGTGGGTACCATTCCTCTTGCGCCCTACGCGACCACCGGCACTGACGAGCTTGCGGACAGCCTCGCGCCCTTCATTCCCGAGCATGACGCGATTCTGATGGCGAATCATGGCGTGGTGACATGCGGTGCGACGCTGCTCGATGCCTTTCTGCGTATGGAGACGGTGGAGCACTTCGCGCATATCTGCCTGGTGGCGCGCCAGCTTGGTTCGGCAAGGCCGCTCGAAGCCCAGGCCGTGCAGCAGCTTCTGCGTGCAAGGGACCGCTATATGCAGAACGCGACGCAGCCGCCGGCCAGAAGATACGAGCCGCTTTCGGAGGTTTCGGATGCTGAACCGGTATTGCAGTTTGCGCGGAGTGCGGGGAACGCCTAATCGTATTCCCCTTGAAGCAATGGTGACGGACTCATCGTTTTAAACGCCTTGGTTTCTCGCCGTCGTACAAGTAATACCAGGCCCAGCTTGGTTCGGCATGGCTTCCATGTGCCTTCAGCCATGTGTCCACTTTCTTGTTCACTGGTACGTGACGTTCTGGAATCTTTGCGCCTGCTGCGACCAGCGTTTCAAGGATTTTGATATAGAGTTCTGGATCACCACCATGTGCCGCCGACCACAGTGCCTGGCTGAATACTGTTCCGCCATACATATTCTTTGCCTCAAGAGGCGGATTTCGCCGTAGAAGAGACTTGATTGTATCCAGGTGTCCGCTGATGACTGCGTAGTGTAACCCCGTTTGCCCGTCACCGGTGTGCGAGGTCAGATCGATACCTCTTTCGAGCAGAAACTCAGCGACGTCAGTATGGCCATACCCGCAGGCGTACAAAAAACCTGATGTCATTTGCTCCTTCGTCGTGCTCGGCTTCAAAGTGCCATCATCGTTGAAATAACTCTTCACCAAATCGAGCCGGCCGATCCCGGCAGCCGACACAAGCGTCAATCTGGCACCATGATCGGCGAGAAATATTGCAGCTTTTCGGCGACCATTTGCGAGGCAACCCAATACAGCCGGATCATTGTTTCCCGCGCTTCGCGGTTGGTCGATCACTGCGCCATGATCCAGCAAGGTCTGTAGAAGTGCTTCCTGCACCCCGGCGCGTTCCGGATGGACGCTGGTCGCTGCCAATCCAAGTGTCGTTGCTCCGCCGCCATATACGTTCGCTGTCGCATCGATCTCGGCGCCCGCGTCCAGCAACAACTCGGTAATCTGCACGACATTCTTCGGCGTCTTCTGACGGTAGTTTTCGACGCCATTCGCCGAGACGTAGTGCAGTAGCGTGGCCTGATGTTCACGCGTCGAACGCGCCTGGATCAGCTCCGGATTCTCTTTCAGCAACCGCTTCAATGTCGCTGTCTTGCCGTGGATAATCGCATCGGTGGCTGCCTCAAATTTTGCGATCGGCGAACCCTTCCGCGCGAGCGCAAGGAGATGTTTTGCAAACTTCGGCCAACTCTCAAAGCCATGAGCTCGCGCGATCACGAATTGTGCATCGGCGAGAGCGCACTTTGCCTTTCCCGATTCTTCCCCAGACAGTTTCTTTCGAGCAAAATCTTCAAGGTCGTTGATGCTTCGATTCATTTGCGCGAGAATCTCGCGCGTTTTCTTCCAGCCAGCTAGTTTCGCGAGTGTTCCGATCCATTGCTCGGTCCACTCGCCGATGGCGTCCTCATTGTCTGACTTGCAGGCTTTGACCAGTTCTTTTGCGAGCTTTTTATAGCGCTCCAGATTTGGGCGCGGAGGAAGAGGCAGGGCACCTTGCGGATTGGGCATACGAATCTCCTTTCATTGCATGCCTGGAGTCCGCACGAATCAGGCTGAAAGAAGGTTCGCGACCTTCAATTGTGCAATCAGGTGGGTGGGCAAGGCCCTTTCCGCGGACTGGATGCGCCCCTAGCGCTACTTTTCTCTGTACCACAACGGAAGAAGAGTAGGCAACTGAGCCGTTCTCAATAGGAAAGGTACGTGTCTCTTGCCCGCTTTCCTGACGGTCATTTAGCTTGCTGCTGGTTGAAGGAAAAACAAGGTGTATCCATTCAAATCGCGAATACCGAACTCTCGCCCTCCATAAGGAGGCTCATAGAGTTCTTCTACAAATTCGATGCCATTATGGTTGTCTGGTTCGCCAGCAAGCGCACTCTGTGCTGCTTCCATTTGCCTGGACTTCAAGATCTGGTACAAGCCATCGACATTTCCGGTGTAAAACCAGAGGCTCACATCGTGCAGGCCTGATTTTCCGTTCGGAACTAGCATCAGTTCGGCTTTTCCAAACGACAGCATGCCCCAGTTGACGCCGCCATCGTCTCCATATCGCCCGAGTTCCTTGAATCCAATCGACGTATACCAATCGAGGGTTTGAACGATGTCAGGAACGCTTATCATCGGGATATTTTTCTTAATGGAATCGGCCATTTTGGCCATGCTCATTTTGAAGTTCGACGGCTCGACTGGTTTCGGCTGCCTGGCGCCGGCAGCATGCAGGCGATGCATAGCATCTCGATCTCCACGCAGCATTGCAACGGCCAGTGCGGTTTGACCGTTTTTGTCTTCGGTTTCCAGGTCAGCACCGAGTTCGATCAAAAGTTCGAGGATGTCATAGCGTTTTCTGCTCATCGCAAAATGCAGCGGCGTTTGTCCTTGTTCGAAGCGCGACATGCGGCGGTCGAGCATTTCCGGATTCTGCTCTACGAGCTTCTGGATCAGCGCCAAATCTCCTACGGCGATCGCCGAGAAGATGTGATGGTAAGCACCACGCTCAAGCAGGAGCGACACTACATCCGGATTGTGGCCTGACGCATGGTAAAAAGTTGCCCAGCCAATAACGTCGAGCTTGTGCATGTCACCCGTTCCGTGCACGTCACCGCCTGCATCCAACAACGCGCGCACGATCTCTACGTGGCCTTGAGCGGCAGCCCAGTGCAGTGCGTAGGTGTTGTCGCCTGCCTCGCGTGCATTCGGATCTGTGCCGTGCTTCAGCAGCAGCCTTACAACATCCACAAAGCCGCCCCTGGCTGCGGTGTGAAGTCCCGTCCAACCCGGATAATGCGCCTCAGGATTACCTGCGCGAACAAGGCTGGAGTCGCTTACAAGCAGTTCGCGCAATACTTCGACGTCGCCTTTTGCGCAGGCCTCGAAGAAGAGAGTTGTGGCCTTGGTTTGCCGCTGCTCGATTTCTGCTTTTAAAGCTCGCCAGCTTGGAAAGCCGTGGTCACGCGCCACGGTCAGCAGAGCCGTCGCAAGTTTTGTTTGAGGATCAACCTGCCGCAGCTCTTGCAAGCGATCCTTTGCCAGTTTCCTGAGGTATTCGAGCGAAGCTCGCTCGGGGAGTTTTGAGTTCGGCATAGACACCCTCCTTCCATGATTGCCCGGTGTCCGCGTCTCTCGGGCTGGAAGTCAGGGTCTTCGACTTGTCGAAGAGATCTCAGAAGGTGGGTTCGACCCTTTACGCGGACCGTAGGCCGCCTTTTTCGACCTTGCCGAAAATGTACCACAATGTGCCCGGCTCCAGACCATATGTCCATGCGTGGCAAGAAGCAGTCAATCTTCTATAGGAAAAACATTCGTCTCCCACACGGGGAGTGGTCGTAGGCGAGGTCATCAGGAGAAGTTATACTTCTCTCCCTATGGGTAATCTCTTCTCTTCGCGTTTTCTATTGCCTGGTTTTTATCTCGGGATGGTCGCTATGAGCGCGGGTGCTCAATCGTTGCTGGTCGTGAATCAAGGCGATAGCAACCTTAGCATCGTCGATCCAGTGTCCGAGCTGCAGGTCGCGTTGATCGCCGAAAACACCTCTGGGGTGCATGGTCACGAAATTATCGCTTCAACGGATGGACACACGGCCTATATGCCCATCTATGGCAGCACCGGTGTAGGGAAGCCGGGAATCGACGGGCACGAGATGTTCGTCATCGATCTGCCCTCACGGAAGATCATCGGCGATGTCGACTTCGGCCATGGTGTGCGTCCGCATCAGCCGGTGCTGGACCCTGTGCGCGGATTGCTCTATGTCACGACCGAACTGGACAAGACTGTGACGGTGATCGATCCGAAGACGCAAAAGATCATAGGAGCGGTTCCGACCGGCCAGGAAGAATCGCACATGCTGATCCTTTCGCATGACGGACGGTTGGGCTATACGGCAAACGTTGGACCGGGCACGGTCTCTGTGCTGGATATGGTGGGCCGGAAGACGATTGCTGTGATTCCCGTATCGGGGACGGTGCAGCGGATTTCCATCTCGAATGACGACAAGCTTGTCTTTACATCGGATCAAACCAAACCTCAGCTTGCCGTCATCGATACGGTAACGAAGAAGGTAAAGGCGTGGGTTCCACTACCGGGTACCGGATATGGATCAGCTCCCACGCAGGATGGTCGTTCTCTGCTGGTCGCGATCCCTTCTACGGGTCAAGTAGCCGTGGTCGATCTCGCCAGCATGAAGGTAGTACGCAACATCGCAGTCCCAAGCGCGCCGCAGGAGATTTTGATTCGCCCTGACGGTAAGGTGGCCTATGTCTCGTGCAACGCGAGTGGGAAGGTCGCTGCAATCGACCTGTCGCAATGGAAGGTTCAGAAGCTGATCGTCGCAGGCAAGCTCGCCGACGGTCTCGCCTGGGCGAAGTGAGGGTAAAACGAGTCAAGGTAGTCATCTACGGCACCGGTATATCTGATGGCTAGTGAACAGTGACGTTGATAGTCGTACTGGAGACAATAGCTCCAGATCCAACGTCTACTCCACTCACTGTAACGACATAAACGCTCCCTGGAGAAGTAGTCCCTCCACCACCGCCACCAGGGGGAGTCCCTCCTCCACCGCTGCCTGGTCCGGGGCCAACAGTCACTCCGCATCCGCTGCCGAAGCTGATGGTTCCGGCAAACAGCAAAACT
>Ga0137415_10001537_pt1 | contig 22941 bp, 19 predicted proteins | sample CZODoug3_1_1_16f_FD_183082 | JGI IMG/M metagenome (GOLD analysis project Ga0137415, IMG submission 183082) | Vadose zone soil fungal communities from Angelo Coast Range Reserve, California, USA - CZODoug3_1_1_16fungal (Hybrid Assembly) | ecosystem: Environmental > Terrestrial > Soil > Vadose...
TCGATGGAGATGCCGACGGTGCGGTATTTGATGCCCTTGAAGTCGTCGACGCTAGTGACCGGCTTCTTGAACCAGCCGAGCGGCTGCGTCGCCATCGGAGCGTACGGGAACGAGACGACGTTCAGGCCGAGCGACGCATAAAGCTTGGCGAGAAGCTCCTTGCCGCCGCCCCACCTGTGCCAGGCCAGCAGCATGTTGGCATCCATGGCGTAGCCCGGACCCGAGCCCCACAGCGCCAACGCGTTCTGCTTGCCGTAGTGATAGACCAGCACGCCATGGCCGCCGTCGAGCGTGCCCTTCGACACCGCATCGATTAGCCCGAACGCCGGCACCACGGCGCCCGCGGGCAGCACCTCGATCTTGAGATCGCCGCCGGTCATGTCGTTGACCGTCTTGGCGTAGTCGAGCGCGTATTCGTGGAAGATGTCCTTCGACGGCCAGGTGCTCTGAAAGCGCATGTTGATCGCGCCTTGCGCCTTGACGACATTCGGCGCGCTCACGGCCGCCGTCGCAAGCGCGGCGCCGGTGAGGAATTTGCGTCGGGTCGCGGCTTTGGGTGTAGGTGACTTTTCCTTCGACATGGTCGAGACCTCCCTGGCTGTGTGCCGGCGTTTTGCCGTTGATTGATTAACCGTCGGCATAGTCTGTTATTCCGACGGTGGTCAAGCCAGTCTGGACAGGTTGCCCCCCTTTCGACAAGCCTCGCTTGATTAGACATAAGGCGGGTGGCCGGCGTGACCGGACCGCGACGGCACCGGCGGCTGAGGGACGGGGATCTACATTATCCGTCCCTAATCGGCGCAGCTTCGCGGTTTAGCCCGCCTTCCTTCCCATGCCGGAGGCCCATCCGCGGCTGCTTCCGGCCGGGCGATGCGGCGACATGACACCGACAGGAGACTGCCCGTGAAAGGCCTTGCCTCGACCCTGAGCATCATCTGGCACCTCGCCCTCCCCTATTTCAAATCCGAGGAACGCTGGGCCGCCCGCGCGCTGCTGGCGGCGGTGGTCGCCATGGAGCTCTGCAAAGTGGCTTTGGATGTCGTGTTCAACATATGGAACAACAAATTCTACAACGCCCTTCAGGACAAGGACTGGGACGTTTTCGTCTACCAGCTTTCATATTTCTGCGTCCTCGCCGCCATGTATATCGGGCTGCTGGTCTACCAGCTCTACTTGAATCAGTGGCTGCAGATCCGCTGGCGGCGCTGGCTCACCGACACTTATATGCGACGCTGGCTGGAGGCCAGCAATCACTACCGCATGCAGCTCGTCGGGGACGCGGCCGACAACCCCGATCAGCGCGTCGCCGAAGACGTGAGATTATTCGTCGAGCGTACGCTCGTCATCGGGGTCGGGCTCCTGGGCGCGGTCGTGACCCTGGCCTCGTTCGTGGTGGTGCTGTGGGGCCTTTCAGCCACGGCGCCGCTGCATCTGTTCGGGACCGAATGGTCGATCCCCGGCTATCTGGTATGGGCGGCGTTGATCTATGCGGTGGTCGGCACCTCGCTGAGCCATTTGATCGGCCGGCCTCTGATCGGGCTTTATTTCAACCAGCAGCGCTATGAGGCCGACTTCCGTTTCAACCTGGTCCGCGCGCGCGAGAATGGCGAGCAGATCGCGCTGTTGGCGGGCGAGCCGGCCGAACGCGCGCGGCTGCTCGAACGCTTCGCCGCGGTGATCGGCAACTGGTACAGGATCATGACCCAGACCAAGCGGATCACATTCTTCCGGGTCGGCTATGATCAGATTTCGGTCGTCTTCCCGTTCGTCGTGGTGAGTCCCGCTTATTTTGCCGGCAAGATGGCGCTTGGCGGCCTGATGCAGACCGCGTCCGCTTTCACGAGCGTGCAGACCGCCCTGTCGTTTTTCGTCACCAACTACCGCGACATCGCCGAGTGGCGCGCAGTCGTCGAACGCCTGTACGGCTTCGAGCGCGCGATCACCAGCAGCGAGCGGATCAAGGACATGCCGCCCGTCGTTGCGGTCGAGCGACGGCCCGGCGCGGAGGGGATCGAGATCCAGGCACTCGACGTCAAGCTGCCGTCGGGCAAGCCGTTGGTCGCCGCCGACCACGCCGCCATAGCGGCCGGCGACCGGGTCCTGGTCAATGGACCGTCGGGAAGCGGCAAATCGACGCTATTCCGCGCGATCGCCGGCATCTGGCCGTTCGGCTCGGGCCGGGTCGCGCTTCCGGCCGACTCGGACGTGATGATCCTGCCGCAGCGGCCCTATTTCACCATCGGCACATTGCGGGCGGCGGTCAGCTATCCGTCCCTGCCTGATCGCTTTTCCGAGGCCGAGGTGCGCGACGCGCTGGCGGCGGTCGGGCTCGGCTGGCTATCGTCGCGGCTTGCCGAGGAGGCGCATTGGAACCGCATCTTGTCCCTCGGCGAGCAGCAGCGGCTGGCGCTCGCGCGCGCCTTGCTGCACCGCCCGCGCTACCTTTTCCTCGACGAGGCGACCGCCTCGCTCGACGAGAAGGCGGAAGCCGCGCTGTACCGGCTGCTGCTGGAGCGGTTTCCCGGCCTCACCCTGGTGTCGATCGGCCACCGCTCGACGCTGGCCGCCTTCCATCGCCGCCGCTTCGTGCTGGAGCCCGACGGCGAACGCCACCGCCTGCGCGACGCGGGCGCGGCGACCGACTAGGACAGGCTTCACCAAAAAATGCGCCCGGCCCCGAGGGCCGGACCGCTTTGCCGAGCCGCCGGCAACCCGGGCAAAAAAGAGGCGGCGGCTTCCCGAAGGAAGCACGCCGCCTGCCTCAAGGCTGACGATCAGGTGGTTACTATTTCAGTGCCGACAGGGCGGTGTCGACCGACAGCTTGACGATGAACGTCGCGCCGCACCACTTGGAGCCGGGGCCGCCCGGATTGATCGCCGTGCTGGAGAGGCCGGCCGCCGTGTGATCGCTGGTGAAGGCGTTGCAATCACCCTTGTTCAGGTCGGTGTCGTAGTAGCGGAAGTCGAGGGTGAAGACCTTGTAGGTGAGGCCGCCGCCGAGATCCCAGGTGGTGTAGCTCTTGTACGGGATGCCGCGCGGGAAGCCCGCCACTGCGTAGAAGTTGTCGCTGGTTCCCAGGAACCAGTGGCCGACGTCGGCCGACACATAGGCGCCCCAGCCGGACGGGAACGGCACGGTCGGGAAGACATACTTGGCGAAGCCCGCGAGGAACTCGCCGTCGGCGCCCGAGTTCAGGACGGACGGCGAGTAGTAGATGCTGCCGCCGAACGAGAAGGCGTCGCTGAAGTTATACGTCGCCTTGCCGTAGACCTCCCAGAAGCTCAGATCGGCCTTGATGACGTTGCCGTTCGGAAGGCTTGCGTTGCAGCCCGGGATGAAGCCGGTGTTGAAGCACTGGCCGCCGGGATACCAGTAGTACCAGGCACCGATGTCGAGGGCGAGCTTGCCGAAGGTCGGCCGCAGGCCGCCGTAGAAGTCGATCTCGGCCGCGGCATGGTTCGGAAAGTCGATGCTTTCGCCGCCGATGCCGAGGTAGCCCTGGAGGTTGGCATTGAAATTGTAGCGCGGCTCGAAGTACACCCCGACCGCCGGCTTATGGGCCGACTGGGAGACGCCGCGGAAGTTATAATCGCTCGCGATCCACGCGCCGAAAGCCACGTCCCACGGGCTCACGACAGCCACCGGCGCCGGCGCCGCCTTGAGAGCCTTGAGATCAGCCGCATAAGCGGAGGTGGCGGAGAACGCCGCCGCCACCAAAACCGTTGTAAGTACCTTCTTCATCGTCAGCCCCTTTTCAGTTCCTGCTCGAGCCCCGACGATCCTGAACCGGTTGACCCAGTGAGAACGCGGTTTCAACTCGAACATCTCAGACCACCCTGACGCGACGATTTAACCCATGCCGCGACCCTGACTCGCAAGGTGAATCCTTCGGCATCTGCTGTCTTTTTAGGCTTTTGGCGCGTTTTACCGTTGAAAGAATTTGGCCGTTGCATTTTCGTCACACAATCGCGGCGCGGCTGTAGTCCGTCCCGCCGTCGGCCATCCGCCGGAGATACCCATCCGACAGGCATGCGCGTTCCCCGCGCCCGGCGGGACGCCGAGCTACATCATTGATTTTGATATTGTTCTGGGCGGCCTCGCCGGCAGGGCGGAGCGGCCCGGCCGGCGGGCGGGCGGCCAGCGCGGCGCAGGCTCGGCCCAAGGATGCGCTCCGAACCGGCAGCCCCTCTGTGGAAAACTTGCGATTCAAGCGTCAATTATCGGCGTGGCACCGCCGGCGCCACGCGGCCGAACCTCATGATCCACCGCGGCACCGGCCCCGTCGGCCAGACGCGAACGCTCGCGCCAGCCAGTGTCCGCAGACCCTTGAAAGTTATTTCTTAGCGGCCGCCTTGCGGTTGGCCTCGAGCCGCTGATCGACCAGCGCCACCTGGGCGTCGATCGCCGGATGCCGCATGCCCTTTTGGGCGGCGATGAGCTGCACCAGCTTGTCGGCGCGCTCGATATTGGGCGCGCCGTTTTGGAGGGCGCGCGCGGCCGAGGCCGGGCGCGTGAGGCTTTGCGCGGCGGCGGCATATTTCTCGAACGGCACCAGATCGGCCGGGGATGCGCCGAGCTTGACGCAAAGGTCGAACACGAAATTGTAGACCGACCTCGATTCTTCGAGATTGCTATGCACCGCCTCCTGGGCGGTCCGCATGCCGTCCTTGGTGATGCAGCGGTAATTGCCGGCGAGCAGCATCGACCACTTGGCGAGCGGGACGAAAATCGAATCGTGCACCTTGAGCTTCACCGGCAGCTCGATCTTGCCCTCCGGCGTGTCGAACCGCACCGCCTCGATGTCGGCCTGCAGCTTGCGAAGAACGGCCGTCTGGGCGTCTGAATCGAAGCGCGCGACCTTGAAATTGGTCGGCAGGGTGACTTGCAGCACGTTGACCTTTTCGTCGGGCGGACGGATCGCCTGCGGATCGGGGCTGCACAGGGTCAAGGTCGCGGGATCGAAACTGTCCCACACCGTGGAATCCGTGTAGGCGGGCTTCAGCGCGTCGTAGTTCAGGCCGGGGATGCGCTTCACATAGGGCAGCGGCGGCATGTTCATGATCGACATGCAGGGCACCCTCGACTTGGCCACCGCGTCGAGCAGCTCGCGCACGCCCGGGGAGCGATATTGCGGCTCCTGCATCGCGAGGCCGACGAGGTCAAAGTCGGACGGTTTGACGTCGCCCGGACCGGCCGCCGACACCTTGCCGGGCAACTTGCGCGAGTCGATCTCGATCGGATCCTTGCGACCCTTGATCGGCAGGCGAACCCGGAAGCCCTCGGCATTGATCAGATCCGCCTCGGCGGGAAGGCAGACCAGCTTCACGTTGTGTCCACCGAACATCAGCTTGGAGGCCAGGAGCGACCCGTAGGACGCGCCCATGATCAAGATGTTGTAAGTCGCCGGCATGGCCCAACGTGCTCCGTGTCCAAAGTGAGAGGGAAAGGGAAGAGTTCTGGCCGATAGCCCACCCGTCCCGCGACCGCAATGCTATTCGGCCGGCCATCCCTATGCAATGCGGTTCGCCGCGACGCCCGCCAATGCAGCAACGGTCCCCACCGCGAGCGGCCCGCGTGACGAAAAAATCACGTCGTTCGGGCCGCTGATGCGGCAAGCGTGCGCGTACTCGCCCAGCGAACCGGAACAAACGCACGCCGCCCGCTGCATTCCTTGGCTGCGTTTTTTTGCGACCATCCGGTACCGGGGTGGTCGCACGATGACGCCGTGCCGGGCGTCTGCCCGGCACGGCGTGGTTTTCCCGATCGCGATGTGGATCCGGTGGCGCTATGTGCCGCTGTGTCCGCCGCCGCCGGAGCCGCCACCACCGGTGCCACCCCCGCCTTGGCTGCCACCGCCATAGCCGCCACCGCCGCTTTGGCCCCCACCGCTATGACCGCCACCGCTATGGCCACCACCACCGGAGCTGCCACCACCGGAGCTGCCACCACTGTGGCCGCCACCACTTCCGCCGCCCCCCTCACTGCCAGGCGGGCGATAGCCGCCCATCGGCGAGGAATGAGACGGAGGGGTGTGCGGCGCGGGTGACGGCGCCGGCGCGGGCCGCGGGGCCGCGGGCGGCTGCGAGGGCATGCTCGGCCGCGGCGGCATCGATGTCATGGGCGGCGCGGGCCGCGGTGGCGGCGGAGGCGCCGGGCGCGGGGCCGGTGGGACGGCGGGACGTGGCGCCATCGGCGTCATCGGCGCCGCCGGCCTGGGGGCTGCAACCGGCGTTGCGGCGGCGGGCTGCTGGGCCGGAGCCTTTCGGGCCGGCGCTTTTCTCGCCGGAGATCTGGCCTTCACGGTCTTCTTGGCCGATCTCTTCGCCGACTTTTTCGCGGCTTTCTTCGCCGGACGCTTCTTGGCGGCGACCTTGACGCGGCTCTTTTTCCGCGCCGGGGCTGCCTTCCTCGTCTTGGTCTTTTTAGCTTTCTTCGCTTTCGTCTTCTTCGCCATGATCGACCTCCCGATCGTTCGGCTGCTACCGATCGCGCGCCACCCGCCGATCACCTCGGCCCGTGCGGCAACTGCGATCGCTTTTCCCTCGGACACGGCCGAACGCGCGGTTCAGACCGTATCCACTAGCCTTCTCAAAGCCCCCGGCACCGGGCCGCCGGTCGCCCAGTCGATCAGCTCGACCGGATGGACAACCGGGATCTCGGTACCCCCAGCGATCTGCGTGATGCAACCGACATTGCCGGCAGCGATCACATCGGGAGCGACCTTCGCGATGCACGCGACCTTGCGATCACGCAACGCCATCGCCAGCTGCGGCTGCAACATGTTGTAAGTGCCGGCCGAGCCGCAGCAGAGATGGCCGTCGGGTACATCTTTGACTACGAATCCCGACTTGGAAAGAACTTCCTTCGGTTCGCGCGTAATCTTCTGGCCGTGCTGCAGCGAGCAGGCGCCATGATAGGCGACCACCAGAGCGGGCGTGGCCACTACCATTAACTTATTGATTTTATTTATATATTCACTCACATCACGCGCCAATGCCGCGACCATTCGGGCGCGCTCCGCGTAATGCGGATCGTTGCGCAGCATGTACCCATAATCCTTGATCGTCGTGCCGCAGCCCGATGCGGTGATGAGAATCGCGTCGAGGCCCTCGCCGTCGATCTCGCCCATCCAGGCATCCACATTGTGGCGCGCGGCCTGCAGCGCCTCCTCCTTGCGACCCAAGTGGTGAACGAGCGAGCCGCAACAGCCCTCACCTTCCGCCAGCACCACCTCGATGCCGTGCCGCGTGAGGATTCGGATCGCCGCCTCGTTGATCTGCGGCGTGATCACGCTCGCCACGCAGCCGGTGAGCAGCGCCACGCGCCCGCGCCGTTCTCCTTCGGCCGGGATCACGCACGGATTGACTCTGCCGGAAGGCGGAACTTTCGCCGGCGCGAGCCGCAGCATCGCGGCGACCGGCGCAAGGCCGATAAGCTCGAGCAACGGCGCAAGCGGCTTGCCGAGAAAAGCCGCGAACAGCGACAGGCGAAACCGTTTTCGATCGGGGAGCACCTTCGCGATCACCGCACGCAGCAGGCGGTCGACAAAGGGGCGGCGATAGGTCTCCTCCACATGCGCGCGCGCATGATCGATCAGATGCATGTAGTGCACGCCGGACGGACAGGTCGTCATGCAGGCGAGACAGGACAGGCAGCGGTCGATATGGGGGACCACCTCGGCCGTCGCCGGCCGATCGTTCTCGAGCATGTCCTTGATCAGGTAGATGCGCCCGCGCGGAGAATCGAGCTCGTCGCCGAGCAGCACATAGGTTGGGCAGGTCGCGGTGCAGAAGCCGCAATGCACACAGGCGCGCAGAATCTTCTCGGATTCCGCGACCTCCGGGTCGGCGAGCTGGGCGAGGGTAAAGGAAGTCTGCATCGTTCACACACCCGCCCACATGCGCCCGGGACCGAGCACGCCGCGCGGATCGAAGGCATCCTTGACGCGCCTGGTCAATGCCGCAAGTCCGCCGGTATGCGCCTCGAATGCCGCGACGGACGCACGCAGCGCCGCCGGCGCTCGGATCAAGGTCGCATGTCCGCCGCAGGAGGAGATCGCGCCATGCACCGCCGCCGCCCCCACATCGTCAGTCGGCGCAAGCGCCGCCCAGACAAGACCGCCGGCCCAATCGTAGAGAAACTCGGCGTCGGCCCGTTGCGCGATCAGCTGTGCGGCCGCGGCCCCTTTGGTCGGCGCGACCGAGAGGCGCCAGACGATCCTCTTGCCGGCCGGCCCGCCCGCCGCGAACGGCACGACATCGCGGATCGCCTCCCATAGCGCACGCGATTGCGCTTCGCCCAACGTGTTGAGCGCGCCGAATGGCCGCAAGACATTCATCAGCGCATCGGTGCGATGGGCGACCGAGGGCGCGACGCCCTCGATGCGAAGCACCGTGACGTCGCGCCCGACCGCGACATCGTCGCCGACGCGCGCCGCGACGTCGGCGTCAACATGCGCCGCCCCGGAGACATCACAGGAAGAGCCCATCGCGGCGGCCATCGCCTGCATGGCGCGCGCGGCATCGAGGCCGACCACGATCACGGTCGCCTCGGTCTCGGGTCGCGGCAGCGTCTTGATCGTGACGTCGGTCATCGCCGCCAGCGTGCCCCATGACCCGGCAAGCAACTTGCACAAGTCGTAGCCGGTCACGTTCTTCACCACGCGCCCGCCGGCCTTGAAGACCTCGCCGCGTCCCGACACCGCCGCCACCCCGAGAAAATGGTCGCGCGCCGCTCCCGCCTTGATGCGGCGCGGGCCGGACAGATTGGCCGCCAGCACGCCGCCGATCGTGGCCTGGCGCGCCGGCGCGCCGAGCAGCGGACCGAAATCCATCGGCTCGAAGGCAAGTTGCTGGCCGGCCGCATCGAGCCGGGCCTCGATCTCCGAAAGCGGCGTGCCGGCGCCGGCGGAAAGCACGAGTTCCTCGGGCTCGTAGAGCGTGACGCCGGCAAGGCCCGCGAGATCGAGGGTGGCATCGACCTGTGCCGGCCGCCCGAGCGACCGCTTCGTCCCGTGGCCGACGATCTCGAGCGACTTGCGGTGCGCCAGCGCCCATTGTACGGCCCCTTCGACGTCTTTCGCGTCGCGGGGTCTCAACGCGTCGGCCATGGCATCTCTTTAATCTGGCGCATGATCCCTTCCGACAACCGGTATCCGCTTTTCGCAACCATGCGCTAAAACCTCGGTATGTCCGGAAAGGCGACCTTTCCGGCATGCACGTGCACGCGCCCAAGCTCGGCGCAGCGATGCAAGACCGGAAACACCTTACCGGGGTTGAGCAGGCCTTTGTCGTCGAAGGCACATTTCAATCTCTGCTGCTGGGCAAGGTCGGCCTCGGAAAACATCGCCGGCATCAGGTCGCGCTTCTCGACGCCGACACCGTGCTCTCCGGTGAGGACGCCGCCGACCTCGACGCATAATCTCAGAATGTCGGCCCCGAACGCTTCCGCGCGATCGAGCTCGCCCGGCTTGTTGGAATCATAAAGGATGAGCGGGTGCAGATTTCCGTCGCCGGCGTGAAACACGTTGGCGACCCGCAACCCGTATTTTTCCGACAGCTCGCGCGTGCGCCGGAGCACGCGCGGCAGCTGGGCGCGCGGTATGGTGCCGTCCATGCAATAATAGTCGGGCGAGATGCGGCCGACCGCCGGAAACGCCGCCTTGCGCCCGGCCCAGAACAGCAGCCGCTCCTCTTCGGAGCTCGATGTCCGGCAGGTCACGGCGCCGCAATCCCTTGTGATCGCCTCGATTCGCCCGATCAGATGATCCACCTCCGCCTGCGGGCCGTCGAGCTCGACGATCAACAGCGCCTCGACGTCGAGCGGATAGCCTGCATGCACGAACTCCTCGACGGCGTGGATCGCGGGCCGATCCATCATCTCCATGCCGCCCGGAATGATGCCGGCGCCGATGATCCGCGCCACGCAGGCGCCCGCGTCTTCCGAGGTCGAAAAGCCGATCAGCATCGCGCGTGCGCATTCCGCCTTCTGCAGGATGCGCACCGTCACTTCCGTGACCACGCCGAGCAATCCTTCCGAGCCGGTGACGATGCCGAGGAGGTCGTAGCCGCCGGCATCGAGATGCTTGCCGCCGAGCCGGATGACCTCGCCGGTCATCAGCACCATTTCGAGGCCCAGCACGTTGTTGGTGGTCATGCCGTATTTGAGACAATGCACGCCGCCCGAATTCTCCGCCACGTTGCCGCCGATCGTGCAGGCGATCTGCGAGGAGGGATCGGGCGCGTAATAGAACCCGCGGTCCTCGACCGCACGCGTGACGGCGAGGTTGGTGACGCCGGGCTCGACCACCGCGACACGGTTCTCGAAATCGACCTCGCGGATGCTGTTGAACTTGGCCATGCCGAGAAGCACGCCGTCGCCGAGCGGCAAAGCGCCGCCCGACAGCGAGGTGCCGGCGCCGCGCGGCACCACCTTGACGTCGTGCGCGTGGCAATAGGCCAGCACGCCGGAGACTTGTGCCGTCGTCGCCGGCAGCACCACCACCATCGGGAGCTGACGATAGGCGGTAAGCCCGTCCGACTCGTAAGGGCGCATCTCGCGCTCGGTCGCGATCACGCCTTCGCCCGGGACGATCGCGCGCAACGCGTCGACGATTTCCTCGCGGCGCGCCAGAACGCCTGCATCGGGTACCGGCATCACGACGGACATGACGGTGTTCCTCGGCCGCGTTGGTTGCCGGCCTGCCCTCTTATAGCGGGAAAGCAGCGGCAAAATCCCGCCAATTGTCGGGTTCGCCCCATCGGAACGCATGCCTCCGATCGGGCGTTGACGGCTTGCGCCGGGGCCTCCATTCGGTCAGTTTCCAGGCGCGAGATCGTGCCCGAGGGGCCGTCGAGAGGCCAGGAAGCGCTGTCGCGGGTGTGCGATTTTTGAGAAACCGAGGAGATCGATATGAAGAGTTTTGTCATCGCGGCCGTGGTCTTGGCGGCATCGACGGGAGTAACCCTGGCCCAGGACGTGGAGGCGGGAGAGAGCTCTTTCAAGAAATGCCTGCCCTGCCATGACATCGGCGACGACGCCAGGAACAAGGTCGGCCCGCTGCTCAACGGCCTCGCCGGACGCAAATCGGGCACCGTCGAGGGCTTCAGCTACAGCGACGCCAACAAGAGCTCCGGCCTCACCTGGGACGAGGCGACGTTCAAGGACTACATCAAGGACCCGCGCGCCAAGATCCCGGGCACGAAAATGATCTTCCCGGGCATCAAGAACGAAAAGGAGGCCGAGAATTTGTGGGCCTATATCAGCCAATTCAAGGCGGACGGCAGCAAGAAATAGCGCGACCGACGGCGCGCTCCGAGCCCGGGTGCCGGCACCGGCTTGACCCTGATGAACGCAGCGGCCGCCCGAACCTGGGAACCACAAGGCGGTACGGACCGTCACTGCGGCCCGGCCGTCAACCGGGAGAAAGGGTCATGATCAAGGATCTCGTCGTCAATCTCGGCATCGGCGATCCGCGCGACGCGGCGGTCGATTACGCGGTCTCGATCGCCGGGACCTTCGACGCGCATCTGTGCGGAATCGCCTTCGCCTATGAGCCGGTGGTGCCGCCGAGCATCATGGGAGGCATCCCGGCCGACGTCATCGACGCCCAATGGGCGGCGAGCGCGAAGGCCGCCGATGCCGCGATCGCCAGCTTCGAAGCGGCTGCCAAGCGCGACGGCATCTTGCCCGAGCACCGCAAGCTCGAGGCCTCGCTCGGCGGCGCCGGCGACTTGTTCGGCCGATTGGCGCGCCGCTTCGATCTCGCGGTCGTGGGCCAGGCCGAGCCCAAGCACGGGCCCGCCCAGGATCTGGTGATCGAAGGCGCCCTGTTCGGATCGGGTCGTCCGGTCATCGTGGTCCCCTACATCCAGAAGGGCGGACTCAGGCTCGACCGCGCCCTGGTCTGCTGGGACGGCAGCCGGCCAGCCGCCCGCGCGATCGGCGACGCGATGCCGTTCCTGGCACGCGCGGCCGCGATCGACGTCGTGATCGTCGCCAGCGGCCGCGAGAAGAGCGATGAGATTCCGGGCGTCGACATGGCGGAGCATCTCGCCCGCCACGCGCTCAAGATCGAGGTCAAGCGCCTCGTGTCAGGCGACCTGGACGTGGCGAACACAATCCTGTCCTATGCGGCCGACAGCGGCGCCGACTTCATCGTGATGGGCGGCTTCGGCCATTCGCGCCTGCGTGAGTTCGTGCTGGGCGGCACGACGCGCGGAATTCTGGCCTCCATGACGGTACCGGCCTTGATGTCGCATTGATTGCGCCCCACGGCGAATGAATTCGCCGGACAACAGCTGGCTCGCCTCGATGAAACCCTATCCGGCCGAATGGGAACGCCATGACGCGCTGCGCGACGGCCGGCGCGTCTTCGTGCGTCCGCTCAAGCCGGAGGATGTCGCCTTTTATCCCGACTTTCTCGCCCACGTGTCCGCCGAGGATATGCGCCTGCGTTTCTTCGCGCCGGTCAAAGAGCTCAGCCCGGCGGTGCTCGACCGCCTGACCCATCTCGACTACGCGCTGGCAATGGCATTCGTGGCCTTCGACGAGGTGACCGGCGAGGTGCTCGGCGTCGTGCGTCTGCATCGCGATCCGGTGGGCAAGAGCGCCGAATACGCGGTGCTGGTGCGCTCGGCGCTCAAGGGTCACGGGCTGGGCTGGCTGCTGATGAGCCGTATGATCGAATACGCCCGCCGCGAGGGTCTCGTGCTGATCCACGGCCAGGTGCTCGCCGAGAATACCACGATGCTCGCCATGTGCGCGGAGCTCGGTTTCACGGCCGCGGCCGACCCGGCCGAGGCTGGCGTCATGGTGGTAAGCCTCGACTTGGCGCGCCTGCCCGGCGTGACCGGATGACCGTAGGACCCCCGGAACTCTTTTCCGCGCAGAGCATTATAATGGGGCACCGCGGAACCTCAGCAAGTCTCCAAAGGGTTTTCAATATCTGCGCCAAGCGTGGGTTGGTTCTCTGCGATATGGAAAAGTCAGAAAGTTAACGTGAGATCGTCAACCGGTTCATCCTCCAATTGCCTGTCGAACTTTTAGAGTACGCATAACTCGACGTCCCGCTTCACGTCAGGGGAATCGACCATGACCGATGCCTATACGATCGGAATCGAGGAGGAATATTTCCTGGTCGATGCCGAGTCCAAAATGGTTGCCGAGCAGCGGCCGGAGGCGTTCTTCGCCGCCGCCAAAGCGGCGCTCGGCGCGCAACTCATGGGCGAAATGCTGCAATCGCAGATCGAAGTCGCGACCGTGCCCCATCGCGACATGGCGGCGGCGCATGCCGAGCTGCGACATCTGCGGGCAACGATCGCGGCGATCGCGGCGCAACACGGGCTTGCGATCCTCGCGGCCGGCACGCACCCGACCGCGGCCTGGGAAACGGCGCTCCAGTCGCCTGCCGACCGCTACGACACGGTGATGCACGATCTGCAGATGATCGGCCAACGCAACATGCTGTGCGGGCTGCACGTCCATGTCGAGCTGCCGGACGGCGAGGACCGGGTCGACGTGATGACGCGGATGCTGCCCTATCTGCCGCTGTTCGTCGCGCTCGCCACCTCCTCGCCGTTCTGGCGCTCGCGCCCGACCGGGCTGAAGGGCTATCGGCTGGCCGCATATGACGAGTTGCCGCGCACGGGTGTCCCGGAACTGTTTCGCCGAAGCGAGGATTTCGACGCCTATATCACGGCCCTCACGCGGGCCGGCGTGATCGAGGATTCGAGCTACGTCTGGTGGGCATTGCGCCCCTCGCTGCGGCACCCCACCCTCGAATTGCGCGCACCGGACTCCTGCACCTTGGTGGATGACTCGGTCGCGATCGCGGCGCTCTACCGCTCGCTGGCGCGGCGGCTATGCCGCAACCCTTGGCTCAACGGCGACATGACCGCGGTGACGCGCGCGATCGTGGTCGAGAACAAATGGCGCGCGCAACGCTACGGCATCGACGGGACCTTCGCGTGCGAGGACGGCAGCGGAGCCGTGACGGTGGCGGAGCTTCTCGAACAGGTGCTGCATGACGTCATGCCCGACGCCGAGGCACTTGGGTGCGCCGCCAATGTGGAACGCTGCCGCGCCATCGTCGGCGCCGGAACATCCGCCGACGCACAGATCGCGGTCTTCGAGGCCCACGAGAAAACGGGGAGCCGAGAACGCGCCCTTCATGCGGTGAATGATTGGCTGGCGGCCGCGACCTTGCAGTGAGATAGAATTCATTTGGTCGCATTTCCGCGGCGAACAGGTCTCGCCGGAAATGATCCCCGTCAGGCCGCATCCTCTGCGGGCACGGTCGTCTGCACCACCAGGCCGCGGGCGCGCGCGTCGACCACCCCGAGCGCCCGCAACGCCAGCAGCGTGAGCACCTGCACATTCTCGCGGGCCTTGCCGGCATCAGGTGTCGGCGCCAGCGGACCGATCAAGCCCTCGAGCAGCACCCCGACCAGCGCGGCCGCCGCCACCGCCGCGTTCTGCTCGGGCAAGTGACCGCCAGCGATCGCCGCACGGATGCGCGTCTCGATCTCGGCCGCGAGCGCCCTGCGGCCGGCGAGCCGCAATCCGTCGACCGCGGCATCGACCGGCTCTCCGCTCACCGCCCAGGCGAGCCGGCGATGACGCAGCGCGCGCGCCGCAAGGGTGACGAGCCCCGCTGCGAGCGCCGAGAGCGGTCCGGGCGCGGCGTCGGCGGCTCGACGAAAGGCCGCAATCTCGTGCGCCGACACCGCCTCGATCAGTGCCCCGACGAGGTCGGTCTTGGCCGGAAAATAGCGATAGACCGTCCCCGCCGCGATGCCGGCGCGCGCCGCCACCGGCGCGATCTGGACAGCGCCGAGGCCTGATTCGGCCGCGATCGCGCGGGCCGCCGCAACGATGCCGTCGTGGCGGGCGGCAAGGTGCTGCAGGACGCGTTCGGTGCGGCGGTAGGCCATGGGGCGAATCGGGGGCCGGGGGCGGAAAAGCAATGAATCAAGATTCACGTACCTTGGCAACCCGCTGGCCGGCCACGGAAGCTCCCGCCGCAACGGCGGCGTCCGAAAGATGCCCCGCCTTATTGCTTCTGCTTAGCCCGCGCCGCCGCGCCGATCTTCGCGAGCGTCATCGCCGGCGTGATCGCGTCGGGGTCGATCTTGAGCTGGATCACCGCCGGCTTGCCGGATTTCTGCGCCGCCCGGAACGCCTTGGGAAAATCGGCGGTCTTGTCGACCAAAACCCCAAAGCCCCCGAAGGCGCGCGCATAGGCGACGAAATCGGGATTTTTGAGAACGGTCGCCGACACCCGCCCGGGATATTCCCGCTCCTGATGCATGCGGATGGTGCCGTAGAGGCCGTTGTCGGCGATGACCGTGATGACCGGCAGATCGTATTGCGCCGCCGTCGCGTATTCCTGCGAATTCATGAGGAAGTCGCCATCGCCCGCGATGCACACCACGGTGCGCTCGGGATAGAGCCGCTTGATGCCGATCGCGGCCGGCACGCCGTAGCCCATCGAGCCCGACGTCGGGGCGATGTGCTGGGCGAATCGGCGGAAGCGGAAAAAGCGGTGAACCCAGGAGGCGAAATTCCCCGCGCCGTTGCACAGGACCGCATCCTCGGGGAGGTTCTCGCGCAGCCACACCATCACGGCGCCGAGATTGACGCCGCCCGGCTGCTCGGTCGGCTGCTCGGTCCATGCGAGATAGTCCGCATGGGCGGTTTTCGTTCCGGCTTCCCATTTGATCTCGTTGGGCGGCTGCAGGCCTTCGGCGGCGGCCGCAAAGGCGGTCGGCGCCGCATGGATCGCGAGATGCGGCTTGTAGACCCGGCCCAGCTCCTCGGCGCCCGGATGCACATGCACGAAGGTGGTCTGCGGACCCGGAATATCGAAAAGCGTGTAGCTCTGCGACGGCATCTCGCCGAGTCGGCCGCCGACCAGCAGCACCAGATCGGCCGCCTTGATGCGCTCGATCAGCTTGGGGTTCGGTCCGATGCCGAGGTCGCCCGCGTAGCAGGGGTGCAGCGCATCGAACAATGCGCCGCGCCGGAAGGTGGTGGCCACCGGCAGGGCGAAGCGCTCGGCGAAGCGCGCAATCGCCGCGTGAGCGGCGACCGACCAGCGGCTGCCGCCGAGCAGCAGCACGGGGCGCTCGGCGGCCCACAGCATCTTCTGCAATTTCATCATGTCGGTCGCGCCCGGCCAGGTTTCGACCGGCTCGAAGGCCGGCGCGTTCGGCACCGCGATCCGCTCGGTCAGCATGTCCTCGGGCAGCCCGATCACCACCGGGCCGGGCCGCCCCCCGGTCGCGGTGTAGAAGGCGCGCGAGACGATCTCCGGCACCCGGGCCGGATCGTCGATCTCGGTTGCCCATTTGGCGATGCCGCCGAAGGCGGCGGCGTAATCGAGCTCCTGGAAGGCGTCGCGTCCCTTCATGTCGCGCGCCACTTGGCCGACGAACATGATCATCGGGGTCGAATCCTGGTGCGCGATGTGGATGCCGTGCGCCGCATTGGTCGAGCCCGGCCCGCGCGTGACGAAGCAGATGCCGGGCTGGCCGGTCGCCTTGCCGACCGCTTCCGCCATGAAGGCGGCCCCCGCCTCGTGGCGGCAGACCGTCACCTCGATGTCGCGATCGTGGAAAGCGTCCAGGACCGCGAGATAGCTCTCGCCCGGCACGCAGAACACATGGCGTATGCCATTGACGATCAGCTGATCGACCAGCACCTCGGCGGCGGTCCGCATATTGTCCTTGGCGCGCATGGCGGTTTTCTCCACGGAATTTTCGGCCGGCGCGACGCTCGCGCGCCGGCATCCATAGCGCCTGTCGGCGATTTTATCGAGAGGCGCGGCGGCGGGGCCGCGCGCCTGCGTGACCCCGAAGGCGCGACGTCAGCGCTTGATCGGCGCGAATTTGGCCGGGATCATCAGGTTGTTGCGCTGCGCCACCAGATAGCCGGAATCGGCCATCTGCTTGGCGTAGCCCTGCCATTCTGGATCCTTCCACATGGCAGCGCGTTTCGTCGCGCGGTCGGCCGCATCCTCGTAGCACCAGACATGGACCAGCGTGTTGACCTCGCCGGATTCGGTATACATGTAGGCGAGCGGCTGGCCGAGATGCCGCGTCTGCGCGGCAAAGCCGTTCTTCTCGTAGAGATCGAGGTGGGCTCCGACCATGCCCGGCTTGATGTGATAGTAGCGGTGATCGACCAGCACGCGTTCCTCCTGTCGACGGCGCCGCCGCGCGGCGCGCTTGAGGCGGGCATCTTTCGAAAACGCCGGCGCCTGGGTCAAGGGAGAGGCGCCGGCATTTCACGCATGGCGAGCCCGCAATTCCAGGCCGGCACGGTCGCAATCAAGGAGCAGGTCCGCCGCCATGACGTCGCATGACGCGCAGGCCGATGTTTTTGCTCTGCTGGGCGATCCGACCACCCATGGCGGCGGCGAGGTGAAGCGCATCGACACGCACGCCGCGGCCGTTTTCCTCACCGGGACGCGGGCCTACAAGGTCAAGCGCGCGGTGCGCTTCCCGTTCCTGGATTATTCGACGCCCGAGAAACGCAAGGCCGCCTGCGAGGCCGAGCTCACCGTCAATCAGGCCTTCGCGCCTGAGCTCTACCGCCGCGTCGTGCCGATCACCCGCGCGCCCGACGGCCGGCTCGCGCTCGACGGCGCGGGCGTGCCGATCGAATGGGCGATCGAGATGCAGCGCTTCGACGAGAGCGCGACGCTCGATCGCCTGGCGGAACGCGGCGGGATCGATCTTGCCCTCGCCGACGACCTCGCGCGCGTCGTTGCCGCGCTTCATGCCAAAGCGCCCCTCGGCGAGGCGGAAGGCTGGATCAAAAGGCTTGCCGACTATGTCGAGCAGAATGGCGACGCATTGCGCGCCGATCCCGAGTTGTTCGATCCGCAACAGGTGGACGCGCTGTCGGAATCCAGCCGTCGGGCGGTGCGGCAGCTCGATCGCCTGCTGCGTGCGCGCGGCCGGGCCGGCCTGGTCCGGCGCGGTCACGGCGATCTCCACCTCGGCAATATCGTGCTGATCGCCGGCAAACCGGTGGCCTTCGACGCGATCGAGTTCGATCCGCTGATGGCGACCGGCGACCTGCTCTACGACCTCGCATTCCTGCTGATGGACTTGGTCGAGCGCGGGCTCGATGGCGCCGCCAATGCGGTGCTCAACCGCTATCTTGTCGAGACGCAGCGGATGGAGGATCTCGACGGGCTCGCCGCGCTGCCGCTGTTCCTGTCGCTGCGCGCCGCGATCCGCGCCAAGGTGACGGCGGCCAAGCGCGACGTCGACGGCGCGGACCGCCGTGCCGCCGCACAGGCCGCGCAGGGGTATTTTCGCCTCGCGGTCCGTCTGATCACGCCGCCCCCGCCCCTTCTGGTCGCGGTGGGCGGGCTTTCGGGTAGCGGCAAATCGGCGCTTGCCCGCGCGCTCGCGCCTTCCCTGCCGCCTCCGCCGGGCGCGGTCGTGCTGCGGTCCGACGTCGAGCGCAAGGCCATGTTTGGCGTTGCCGAGACCCAACGCCTGCCCGCCGCCGCTTATTCGGAAGACACGACGAAGCGCGTCTATGCGGCTCTCGCCGACAAGGCGCGCCGGGTGATCGGCGCCGGCCATACGGCGATCGTCGACGCCGTATTCGCGCGTGACGGCGAGCGCGCCCAGATCGCGGCCGCGGCGCATGAGAGCGACGTGCCGTTTTGCGGGCTCTTTCTCACCGCCGATGTCGACGTTCGGGTCGCGCGCGTGACGGCGCGGACGCGTGACGCCTCCGACGCCGACGCGACAATCGTCCGCCAGCAGGGAAACTACGCGCTCGGCAAGATCGAGTGGGCCGAGGTCGACGCTTCCGGCGACCTCGACCGAACCTTGAGGGCGGCACGGGATGTGATTGCGAGCCATGCGTCCGGCTCGACCGGTCCGCGCTGAAACTGCGTGATGCTTTCGCCCGCCCCCTCGCGCATAATGCGTCTCCACTCCCAATGCGTTTGACCGGATGACCTTCGACCTCCGCCGCCTCGCCATTGCGATCAACGGATTCTGCACCTTCCTCAACCTGTATTCGCCGCAGGCGCTGTTACCCGAGCTCTCGCGGGAGTTCGGCGCGACGGCCGCCCAGATCAGCACGATCATGACCGCAAGCACCCTGGCGGTCGCCTTGACGGCGCCCGTGACGGGCGCGATCGCTGACGTGTTCGGGCGCAAGCGGCTCATCACCGCGGCCTTGTTCGCGGTCTCGATCCCGACCGTGATGCTGGTTTTCGCCCCGGATGTTCAAAGCATCGCGGCTTGGCGCTTCGTCCAGGGCCTGTTCCTGCCGCCGATCTTCGCGGTCACCATCGCGTATATCGGCGACGAATGGCCGCCCTCGGAGGTCGCCGGGGTGGCCGGAGTCTACGTCACCGGATCGAGCATCGGCGGATTTGCCGGCCGCATGGTGCCGGGCGCGCTCGCCGACCTGATGGGCTGGCGCTACGCCTTTCTGATCCTCGCCGCGATGACGCTGATGGCCGCCGTCGCGATCCTGTTCATGCTGCCGCGCGAAACCAAATTCGTCCGCTCGGAGGGCTTTGCGGCGTCGGGCGCCCAGATGCTGCGGCACCTGCGCAACCCGCGGCTGATCGCGACCTATGCGGTCGGCTTCGGCACGCTGTTCAACTTCATCGCCACCTTCACCTATGTGAGCTTCCATCTGGCGGCGCCCCCCTACAATTTCTCCAGCACGCTGCTCGGCGCGCTGTTCGTCACCTATCTGGGCGGCACCGTGGTGGCGCCCTGGACCGGACGGCTGATCGCGCGCTTCGGCCGCCGCAAGTTCGTCCTGGGCGTGATCGCGGTCTGGATCGGCGGCGCGCTGCTTCTGCTGGCCCCGCAGGTGGCGGTCATCGTGGCGGGGCTGTTCGTTTGCGCGACCTGCGGCATGCTGTGCCAGACGGTCTCGACCGGCTACATCACGATGATCGCCAAGGACGGACGTTCCTCGGCGGTCGGTCTCTACGTGACGTGCTTCTATTTGGGCGGCAGCGTGGGCGCATTCCTGCCCGGCCTGACCTGGGCGGCCGCCGGCTGGCCCGGAGCCGTCGCGATGCTGATCGTCATGCAGACCATCATGGCCTGCATCGTGGGATTTGCCTGGTCGCGCGGGTCCACCCGCGCCTGAAACGAAACCGATTCGCCAATGCCGGCGATCTGCTATAGGTCGCGGCGCGCAGCCGGCCCGGGAGGGGCTTTTCGATGACAACGACGGTGACCAAAGAGCAATTCGATTTCCTGCGATCGATCGATACCCCGACGGTCTGCAACCTGCTGGAGATGGTGGCGCCCGAGCGCCGGGGCTTCGGCTACACCGTCAAGCACCTCCACTGTCCGTTCCCCGACCTGCCGCCGATGGTCGGCTTCGCCAAGACGGTGACGATCAAGACCAAGGATGCGGTTCCGCTCGGGCAGGCGTCCTACATGGACAAGCGCCTGGACTATCTCGACTACGTGGCGGCGCAGCCGGCGCCGAGCGTCGTGGTGATCGAGGATCTCGACGGCGAGCATGTCGGCTATGGCGCGTTCTGGGGCGAGGTGCAGGCCAACCTGCACAAGGCGCTCGGTTGCCTCGGCACCGTCACCAACGGATCGGTCCGCGACATCCCGATGATACCGCCGGGTTTCCAGATGCTGGCCGGATCGATCTCGCCCTCGCACGCCTATGTGCACGTCGTCGATTTCGCAGTCCCGGTCAACGTGCACGGCATGGCGGTGACGAGCCACGACCTCATCCATGCGGACCGCCACGGCGCCGTCGTGGTGCCGCTCGACACGATCCCCGCCATGGTGCCGGCGCTCGACAAGATCACGAAACAGGAGGCGCGCATCATCCAGGCCGCCCGCGCGCCCGGCGCCACCGCCGCCACCATCAAGGCGGCGCTACGCGGCTGAAGCTCGTTTCAGGAAAGCCACGCCCGCGCGAGTGCCGCAACCGTCATGCCGGCGATCACGGCGAGAAAATCGTTTCGCCGGATCATCATGGCGGCACCGGCCGCCGCGATCGCGAGCACCGCGGGCAGCCCTTCGCGCACCAGGATCGGCAACACCGTCGCCACCACCACGGCGCCGGGCAGCGCCTCCAGGATCCGCCGCAGGCGTAAGGTCAGGGGCACGTGCGCCATCAGCCAGAATCCGCCGGCGCGCATCGGATAGGTGACCGCCGCCATCGCCAGAATGGCGGCGAGCGTGCCCGGACCGCCGAGCTCACTCATCGGCAAAACCCTCGGCCAGGCTGCCGGCGATCGCTCCGGTGACGACGAACCACCAACCCGACACCAGATGCTCGGTCGCGAGCGCCACCGCGCCCGCGACCCCCCAGGCGAAGGCGCGGCGCCCGCCCCGCCACAACGGGACCAGCATGGCGGCGAAGAAGATCGGCATCACCAGATCGAGCCCGATCCGACGCGGATCGGAAACCAGCGCGCCCATCAGATATCCGGCCGTCGTCGCCGCCATCCAGGCGGCCCAGACCAGCAGGCTGGCGCCCAGGAAGACCGCCGCGTCATTGCCGCCCTCGGCGCGATACCGCATGGCGATCAGCCAGCCCGGATCGGTGCTCAGATGAAGCATCGGATAGGCCTGCCAGGACGGCAGCGGACCGAGCCACGGCCGCAGCGACGCTCCGATCAGCAGCATGCGGGCATTCACCGTCGCGGTGAGGAGCGCAAGCGCCGCCAGGCTCGCGAGCGTGATGCGATCCGGCCAGACCTCCATGGCGACCATCTGCGAGGCGCCGCCATAGACCAGCGCGTTCATCAGAACGGAATCGACGAGGCTGAAGCCCTTGCGCGCCGCGGTCGCACCGACCGCGATGCCGAATGCGATCATGCCGGGCAGCACCGGCAGCGCCAGCACGGCGCCGAAACGCAAACCGGCGAGCGACCAGTCCGGCTTGGCGGCGGCGTCGGGGTTGCTGGCTGTCATCCGCGGAGCAGGCAAAGTGAAGGGGGAGCACTAACAAGGTGGTGCCGCCGCCACAACAACAAAGCGCCCGCCTCAGGGGCGGGCGCTCAACGCGTCGGCGTTCGGATTTCTCTCACGCCTGCGGCTGCGGCTCCATGCCGCCAGCGCCTCCAGGACGTGGCCGCGGCTTGCCGGAGGTCGGCACCGCCGAGCCGCGCGGCGTCGTCGGCTCGATCACCGACTCGCGGTTGGGCCGCTTGCCGTTGAGCAGGTCCTTGATCTCGTCGCCGGAAAGCGTCTCGAATTCCAGCAGGCCTTTCGCCAGCAATTCGAGCTCCGCGCGCTTTTCCGTCAAGATTTTCTCCGCCTCGGTATAGCCGGCCGCGACCAGGCGCTTGATCTCGGCATCGATCTTCTGCGCGGTCGATTCGGAGATGTTCTGCTGGCGGGACACCGAATAGCCGAGGAAGACCTCTTCCTGGTTCTCGCCATAGGCGACCGTACCGAGCTCATCGGACAGACCCCAGCGCGTCACCATCATGCGGGCGAGCTTGGTCGCCTGCTCGATGTCGGAAGCCGCGCCCGAGGTGACCTTCTCGCGTCCGAACACCAGCTCCTCGGCGACGCGTCCGCCCATCATGATGGCGAGCCGCGACGTCATCTGCTCGAGGCTCATCGAGAGCTTGTCGCGCTCGGGCAGCTGCATGACCATGCCGAGCGCGCGGCCGCGCGGGATGATGGTCGCCTTGTGCACCGGATCGGTCGCCTTGACGTTGAGCGCGACGATGGCGTGGCCGCCCTCGTGATAGGCGGTCAGCATCTTCTCTTCTTCGGTCATGACGAGCGACTTGCGCTCGGCGCCCATCATCACCTTGTCCTTGGCGTCCTCGAACTCGGCCTGCGTCACCATGCGCTTGTTGCGCCGCGCCGCCATCAGGGCCGCCTCGTTGATCAGGTTCGCCAAGTCGGCACCCGAGAAGCCCGGCGTGCCGCGCGCGATGGTGCGCAGGTTGACGT
>Ga0137415_10001538_pt1 | contig 22922 bp, 15 predicted proteins | sample CZODoug3_1_1_16f_FD_183082 | JGI IMG/M metagenome (GOLD analysis project Ga0137415, IMG submission 183082) | Vadose zone soil fungal communities from Angelo Coast Range Reserve, California, USA - CZODoug3_1_1_16fungal (Hybrid Assembly) | ecosystem: Environmental > Terrestrial > Soil > Vadose...
CACCACAAATACAGTCATGTTGTCAGAGCCACCGCGATCGTTCGCCAGGTCCACCAGTTTCTGCGCCGCCTTCATGTCGGCCGGCTCGGATTGCAAGGTTCCTGCAATTTCCGGCTCGATGACCATGCGCGTCAGGCCATCGGAGCACAGCAGCAAAATATCGCGCGCGATGACCATGTGCTCTTCGGCGTCGACTTCCACGTCCGCTTGCGAGCCCAGTGCGCGCAGCAGCACGCTTTGCATCTGGCTCTCTTCGGCTTCCGCCGCGGTTAAAATCCCATGGCGAACCTGCTCCGCGACAAGCGAATGATCGCTGGTAAGCTGCTGCAGCGTGCCGCTGCGCAGCAGGTACGCTCGGCTGTCGCCCACGTGCACAATGCTCAACTTGGCGCCATCAATCCAGGCCGCCGTCAGCGTCGCGCCCATGCCCTTCTGTTCCGTGTGCTCTTGCGCGGAAGAGAAGATCTTTGTGTTGGCAAGGTGCGCCGCGCTGCTCAGCCGTTTGGTCTTTTCGCTCCAGGCCGCTTGCTGCTGGCCGTAGAGTGTTACCGCCGGATTGTCGAGCGCTTCGATGCAGTGCTTTACGACCGTTTCGACCGCTAACGCGCTGGCGATTTCTCCATGCGCTTCGCCACCCATGCCGTCCGAAAGCACAAACAGATGCAGCGGGGCCACAATGCGAAAGCAGTCCTCATTATTGGTGCGGACGCGACCCACATCGGTCACGCCGCCGCTAACGATCTGCACGGACACTCCCTGCCTTCGCCGGGCACACCCGGCCCGGAGATAACACTAGCAACACTGTTCCCACGCTAGCAGACACGGCGCTCACGCGTACGAAGATGAACCCTACTAATTACTCGCTTTTTCGCTACATTGGAAGAGCGTTACTGAGAGCGAGGCCTGCCTGCGGCGTTGAGTCTCGAGAGCGGGGTGCCAGATGCTCCCTTCCTGATGCCAACTTTCTGTACAATCGTGAAATGCCCCGCCTGTTTTTCCTCCTGGCTGGCGTTTTGTCGCTGGCGGCGCCCCTGCAAAGCTTGTCCCAGCAAGCGCCGCCCCCTGCGTCTGGAGCTCGAATCCTGCTGCTGCCAAAAAGCGTCGTTGCTGCCGAAACCGCGACGCTTGCGGTACTGGACGTAAACGGGCGTCTCACGCCAGGTGTGACCGTGAATTTGTCGAATGGTGACCACGTCGTTACCAACGCCACGGGTCGAGCGTTGTTTGTCGCTCCATCGAAACCGGGCGTGATTTACGCGACTATTGGGTCGCAATCCACACGCGTTTACACGGCGGTCCTCACGACCGCTGAGGTAAATGCGCCTGCGCTCCAGGTTTACACCGCTCCGGAGTTTGCTTCACTCGCTGACAGGTTCGAACTCGCGGGCAGCGGCTTTTGCGGTGAAGCGGACGCAAATACCGTGCGCGTTGCCGGGAAACCGGCTTTGGTACTGGCATCGTCTCGCGCGGCCGTGGTTGTGCTGCCTCCGACTGACGTGGAGCCGGGGCCTGCAAAGATCGAAGCCTCCTGCGGCACGCGCTCCGCTCCAACATTTTCGATGACGTTCCTGGATTTGTCCCTGAACGCGGACTCCTCTCCGCTCGCTCCGGGGGAACATCGTACGCTCACGGTAGACGTTCGCGGCACCCTCGCAAAGGTACCGTTAGAAGCGCGCAATCTTTCGCCAAGAGTCGCTGAGCTATCGGGGGGCAATCCGGCAAAGACGTCCAGCAGCGGCGGTGCGGAAAATGCGGCACGATTTGAGCTTATCGGCCGCGAGCGCGGTAACTTCCTGATTTCCGTGCGTCTTCTGCCGACCCCGATTCCCTTGCCCCGATAAGCGATATCTGGCATAGATTGCGTCAGAAACGCTGGTGCCATTCGAGCGTCTACACGATAGGGCAAACTGGCGGGGTGGAATCGCGCGTTCACACGATCCGCTGCGCACTGTGGGAGAGTCAAACCATGCACACTCTTTGGCAAGACGTACGTTATGCCATACGCATGCTCACGAAGAATCCGGCGTTTAGCTTCGTGGCCATTCTTTCGCTCGCGCTGGGCATCGGTGCAAACACAACCATCTTCACGGTAGTGAATGCCATCCTGCTGAATCCACTGCCGGTGAAGGACATCTCACGCGTGGTCGAGGTGGACACCGTCGATACGAAGACTCGCGTGACCGCCGCTAACGCAACCAAGCTTGGCATGTCCTATGTGAACTTTCAGGATTATGCGCGGCAGACTCCGCAGCTTTTCTCGGCGATGACCTGCGTTGTCGGACCATTCCCGCTAACCTGGAGCGGCGGCGCGGAGCCTCGCCAGCTGCAAGGGCAAATGGTAAGCGCCAGCTTTTTTGATCTGCTCGGTCTGCGACCCGCGGCTGGACGCTTTTTCTTGCCTGACGAGGACACTAAGCCCGGCGGAAACAACGTCGCGGTTCTCAGCTACAGTCTGTGGACAAACAAATTCGGCGCAAACCCGGATACGATCGGTCAAGTTCTCACCTTGAACGCCACGCCCCTCACGATTGTAGGAGTCGCTCCAAACGGATTTAAGGGCACATTCACATTCAACAATGCCGAGGAGATTTGGGTTCCCGTCAGTATGTACCCGCAAATGTTGGCCGGCTTCTTTAAGGACAACTTCAATACGCGCCGTTTTTTGGCGACGGTCGTATATGGCCGCCTCAAGGACGGGGTCTCCATTACTAATGCGGAAGCTTCGCTCAAAACCATTGCTGCTGGACTTGAGAGCGCTTATCCCAGGGATAACGCCGGCCGTAGCATAGCTCTCACGCCGCTAGCCGAAGCCGCCGTCGGGGTCAACCAGCGCGGGCAAATCACTCTCGCCGGTGGTCTAATGATGGGCATCGTCGGACTCGTTCTCTTGATTGCGTGCGTAAATCTGGCCAATTTGCTTCTCGCGCAAGCTGCCAGCCGAGAGAAGGAGATTGGTGTTCGCGCCGCAATGGGCGCGAGCCGCGGTCGCGTGATCCAGCAACTACTCACGGAGAGCTTGGTGCTCGCGTTTCTCTCGGCGCTGGCCGGTTTGGCGATCGCGTACATCGGACGTTCGATACTGTGGTCGTTCCGGCCTCCCTTCATTCGGGATAGCGATCTGGATTTGGGATTCGATTCTCATGTGCTGCTCTTTACGCTGAGCGTTGCACTCTTGACCGCCGTGCTCATCGGCGTCGCTCCGGCGCTAAAGGCAGCTCGCCCAAACTTGATCGAAGTTCTGAAGGTGGGCGGGCGAGGCAATACGGTCGGGTGGGCGAGCAGTCCATTTCGCAGCATGCTGGTTGTGACGGAAATTGCGCTGGCTCTGGTCGCGCTGGTTGGCGCGGGGCTTTTCGTTCGCAGTATGCAAAATGCGCAGCGAATCGATCCCGGCTTTGAATCAACAAAGCTCTTCATGTTCAATTTTGATCTGGGCGCTTTGCACTACGATGAAGGACGCGGCCAGCAATTTTTCCGCGCTGCCATCGAACGCGCCAAAACATCCCCCGGCGTCGAGTCCGCTACGATTGCCGATGCCCCGCCTTTGATTCCGGCTTTTTCTCGCACAATTTTCCCTGAGGGCCAGGACGAAGCCTCTGGATACCGCGGAACTTTGACGCAGGTGAATGATATAACTCCAACTTTTTTTGAGACTCTGCGCATCCCGCTAGTCGCTGGCCGCGAATTTACTGACGCCGACCGCCTGGAAACGAAGCAGGTGGTCATCGCAAACGAAGCCATGGCCAAACATTTCTGGCCGAATGAAAACGCAATCGGCAAACGCTTCCACTTTCATGGGGACGCTGGGCTCCGCGAAATCGTCGGCGTGGTCCGGAATACAGTGGAGAACAACTTTGGCGAAGAACCGCAGCCGGTGGCCTATTTGCCTCTAACGCAAAACTATTCGCCCGCAGCCATCATTCTGGTGCGCACCAGCGGCCGTCCTGAGGCAGTGATCTCCAACGTGCGCAGCCAAGTGCAACAACTGGATTCGAATCTCGCGCTAACTAACGTGCAAACCATCGGAGAAGTGATCGACCAGGGGTTGTGGGCTCCACGCATGGGCGCGGCACTGCTTGCCGTCTTTGGCGGACTTGCGTTGATCCTCGCAATTATCGGAGTTTATGGCGTTTTGTCTTATTCGGTGAACCAGCAGACTCGCGAAATTGGAATCCGCATGGCCATGGGCGCCCAAACTGGCCGCGTGCTACGACTGGTGGTCGGGCAGGGTATGCGTCTTGCGTGCGCGGGACTAATTCTTGGGCTGCTGGTGGCATTCGCCGCCATGCGCGTGCTCGGCAGCTTGCTCTTCGGGGTAAGCTCCCACGACCCGCTCACCTTTGTGGGCGTGTCGCTGGTCCTGGCTCTGGCGGCGGTGCTGGCTTGTTACATTCCCGCGCGCCGCGCCACCAAAGTCGACCCCATCATCGCCTTGCGCTACGAATAGTTGAGGAGACTACGGCTACCGTTCTCCGCTCTTTCGTGTCTCATTTTCGCAACAACTTCCACGAATTGCGTTCCTGACCAAGCGCGCATTTCTGAGTCTTAAATCTGTTCTAATTTTTGCCTACGCAGATGGAACAATCAGGAACATATATCGTCTAAGTTCGTATTCCCGATACGGGAGACACCCATGCGGACCTTCTTGCAGGACTTACGCTTCGCTTTTCGCCAGTTTCGGAAGTCACCGGGCTTTGTCATCACCGCAATTCTGTCGCTTATGCTCGGAATTGGCGCCACGACCGCTATCTTCAGCGTTATCTACGGCGTTCTGCTCGATCCCTATCCTTACAAGGATAATGACCGCATGGTGCACGTCCAGCTCAACGATAAGAAAAGCGACCGTGGTCCGCTTTTCCACGTTAATGCGTCTGGATACAAAGACTTAAAGAAGGTTTCATCGCTCGATGATGTGTTCTTGCAGCGCCAAAATCAGCGAAATCTGACCGGCGACCAGATTCCCGTCTCCGTAAATGTAGGGTTGTATTCCCCGAATCTATTTGAATACATGGGAGTTCCGCCGCTGCTAGGCCGCGAATTTACCCCATCCGACGCTCCCGGCGGAAATCCAGCCCCGGTTGCCGTGCTGAGCTATATCTTTTGGCAGAAACAGTTTGGCGGGAGCCGCGATGTTGTCGGGAAAACACTCGAACTGGACCACGAAATTTATACCGTCATTGGCGTGGTGCCCCCGCGCTTTACCTGGGGGGACTCCGATGTCTACCTTCCGGCTCTCCCTACAGCCGATCCTCACGAGTATTGGCTCTCCTTCGTTAAATTGAAGCCCGGGACGAAATTTCCGGTCGCTGAAGCGGAGTTCCAAGTTCTGGCCGACGAATTTGCCAAGCAGGACAAGAACTATCCGCAGGAGCGCAAAGCCAAAATCGTCACTCTCAATGAACAAGTGCTTGGTCAATTTGCCGGAACGCTGACGCTGCTGTTCAGCGCTGTGCTTGCCCTGTTGATTATCGGCTGCGCCAACGTCTCGATCCTGCTGTTGGCGCGGGGTACCGCGCGGCAGCACGAACTGGCGGTACGCGTGTCCGTTGGCGCGGGTCGAAGCCGGCTGATTCGCCAGTTATTGACCGAGTCCGTGGTCCTGTCGGTCACAGGCGCGGCACTGGGCGTTCTGGCGGCCTACAAAGGCGTTGCGGCATTGGCGGCATTTCTTCCCTACTATTCGTTCCCGCATGAAGCCGCAATCCACGTGAACGCGATCGTGTTGGTATTCAGCGCTGGCGTGGCGCTGCTCACCGGAATCCTTTTTGGCATTTCGCCTGCCTGGCAGCTTTCGCGCCCCCAGCTTGGGCACTTGATCCAGGCAAGCAGCGGGAAGCATAGCGGCAGCGCGCATAACCGGCAGACTCATCGGTTATTGATTGCCGGCCAAGTCGCGCTGACCCTGCTATTGATGGCTGCGGCTGGTGCGGCGATGAAAGCGTTTGTGGCGCGCATCCATACACCCCTCGGTTTTGAGCCGGACCACGTGATTTCCATGAACGTTGGGTTCCCCAAAGGAGCGAATCCCACGTGGCAGTCAAGGCTGAACGCGAATGAACTGATTCGCAAGACGATCACGGAAGTGCCTGGAGTGGATACAGCCAGCGTATCTACGACGTGGTTCCCGGGATTTGGCGGGTTCAACGCCAAAATCGAACTGCAAAGCAAACCATCGTTGACGGACGCGCAGGCCGTGGGTTGCTTAGTCAGCCCCCAGGAATTTCTCACCCTGCGAATTCCGCTGCTCGCCGGCCGCGTGTACGACGACGCCGAGAGCATGCGCGGGGCGCACCTCGCCGTCGTCAACCAATCGTTTGTGAAGCAATTCATGGGCGACACAGATCCGATTGGCCAGCGAGTGCGTAGCCCGATGCTCAAGGTCGAGCAGCCTTCTCTTCTGCTAGCGCAAGCGCCGGACGACTGGCTAGAAATAATCGGCGTTGTTGGCGACAGCCGAAACGACGGATTGGATCATCCGGTTAAGCCAGCCGTGTTTGTGCCGTACAGTTTCGTGTTGCCGACGGATGAATCGCTGCTGGTGCGCGTAACCGGGAATCCAGACGCGGTGCTGCGCTCCATCAAGGAGCGGCTGCGGCAATTGAATCCGGAGCTAGTGGTCGTTTCCGACCATACACTATTGTGGTGGCTGGAAACGCAAGGCTGGGGGCAAGAGCGATTTATTGCCACGCTATTTTCGCTTTTTGCGGTGCTGGCGCTCGCGTTGGCCGCAACTGGCTTGTACAGCGTGGTGTCGTTCGCAGTGACGCAACGGACGCAGGAAGTGGGTATACGCATGGCACTAGGCGCGCCACGAACGAGCATCATCCGGCTGGTGCTGGCATCGACAGGAACAATGCTCGGCTTTGGGCTGGCGATTGGGCTCGGCTTGAGCATCGCGCTGAATGGCGTCGTCGCGTCGTGGGTAAAAGGCAGCTCGCGCGATCCCCTAACGCTCTCGGTTTCTGCGATGCTGTTGCTGTTTGTAGCCGTCGCGGCATGCGTCGTGCCGGCTTGGCGCGCCGCTACTATCGATCCGATGCGTGCTTTGCGCACCGAGTAGGAATAAGAACGACGCTTCCACCTTGCTTGGTCTGCCAGCCAGCTCTTGGGCACAGCGACCACTAACCGGCGATAGCATCCGGCAATGCGCCGCGCGTGCGTTCACGATGATCGAACTCGAGTACGGCCGCTTGCAAATCCTCAACGGTGAAATCCGGCCAACGCTTCGGCGTGAAAACAAATTCGGCGAAGGCGCATTCCCAGAGAAGAAAATCGGACAGTCGCTGTTCGCCGCCAGTGCGGATCAAGAGGTCGACGTCCGTCGAGCCGCCGCGCAGAACTTCGGATAGCACATCGCTGAAGGAATCTGGCGAGAGCTTCGTGACTTTGTAAAAGCGGCAAGCAGCGTGAAAGATGGCTTCCCGCGCGGAGTAATCGACCGCCATCCGCAGGTGTAAACGCGTGCCATTCGCAGTGGCTGCTTCGGAATCGGCAATGGCTTCACGCAGCGTCGCGGGCATACGGTCGCGACGCCCAATGATGCTGAGGCGCACGCCTTCTGCGATGCAGTTCGAGGTTTCGGTCAGAAGGTATTCGTGCAGCAATCGCAGAATGGCGTTGACTTCCGCGGGAGGGCGCTTCCAGTTCGCGGAAGAAAGTGCAAAAAGCGTTAGCGTTTGTATGCCCAGCCCGGGAGCCGCAGAAATGACGCGCCGCGCCGTTTGCGCACCAGCACGGTGCCCCGCAGAACGGGGAAGCCCGCGCGAAGTGGCCCAGCGGCCATTGCCGTCGGAAATGATGGCCACATGCAGGGAGCGCTTCGGAGGAAGCCCCTGTGGAATGGGCGCAGGTTGCTGCAGGACTATCGGTGACATTTGCATATTCTTTCTCCGCCGCTGGAGATGAATTGTATCAACGCAAACTACTCTACATTACAAAGCCGCAGCACAAAAAAATTTCCCTCGTCAGCCCTCGCGCGTGGCGCGGATCAGCGCTTCCATGTGATTCAAATAGCGCTCCAGCGCCTTTCGCCCTGCCGCCGTGAGCCGGTACTCGGTCTTGGGTAGACGACCGTCGAACGATTTCGTGCACACGATGTAATCCGCTTCTTCCAGTTTGCGCGCGTGAACACTCAAGTTTCCGTCGGTAGTCTTCAACATGGCCTTCAACTCGTTGAAGGTAAGGGAGCGATTGACAGCGAGAGCGCTGACGATGCCCAATCGCACGCGTTCATGAATGAGACGGTCGAGATCGGCCGGTACTGGCTCGCGCGCCTGCGTGTGCCCGACAGGCAACGTAGTCTCGCGCGAGCGCTGGTACCGCTCGTCTCGTGCTGTCGATCCTTTAGCCATATAGATCCTTTTCTGCGGCCTCTATCCTCCGTGATTTCTTGCGATCCAAAGCCCAAAGCCAATCTGCAAAGCCCCGAACCCCACGGCCATGAACGCGTCTCCCCAATTAGACGGAGCGAAAAGCGCGATTGCTCCGAGTCCCATGAGGGCCAGTCCCATCACCGGGACGACGCGAACGGAAAAGGCCCCGCCGGTGACAATCGCGGTGCCGTAGAGAAGCAGCCAGACTCCAGGCAATACGGACTGCACGCCGGCTTGAAAGAGCGCGAACGTCAGGAGGCCACCGACGATGATGGGCGGAGTAAAACTGAGAAGAAATTTGCGGCCGGGTCCGGTAAAAAGCCCGGCACTTCCCCGGTGTGCCTTGGTGGCGGCTGAAGATCCGGCAATCGCCACCGCTACGAAGGCCTCGACCAGCCAAACGGTGAGCCAGGCGCGGGGAGAATGTTGACGTGACGCCACCCACGCCGCGCCGATGGCGGTCAATCCCATAGCTACCCCGCCCCAACCTGGAACGGCGGTAAACTCGGCCGCTCGCTCCATGGTTTCGCGGATGTAACGCAGGTGGTCGGCGGCGCGAGCGTCAATAGGGATAGGCTCGGGTTTGGGGGAGCGAAGAGGACTCACGAAGGCCATGGCCAGCAAAATACCAGGAACGGCCGAATCTGTCAAGTACTTTGTGTCATAAAGCGCCAGGGCGTATCTTCAATCGGCGGCTCTCGCAATCGATGGTTCTGAGCGGGGATACCGGCCTAGCAGCGCGTTCCCTCGAATGATGAAAACATCCAGAAACATTTGCACGCTGTCGCGCAACATGCTGACCTTTGTGGCCGGCGAATGCGCCCAGCGCACGGGAATCTCAACGGAGCGCAGCCCGTGATGACGCGCGAGGTAGAGAAGCTCGGGATCAAAGCCAAAGCGCTCGATACGCTGCTGCTGGAAAATTACGCGGCAAGGTTCGCGGCGAAAGGCCTTGAAGCCGCACTGCGTATCGACAAATGGCAAACGGAGAATGGCGCGCACAATAAGATTGAAAATCATGCCCGCGTACTCGCGAAAGGCGGACTGCCGGACGGAAATCAAACTGCGGTTCAGCGCGCGCGAGCCAATAGCCACATCGTGATCGGCAAGCGCGGCGAGGAGCTTGTCCGCTTCTTCAATCGGCGCCGACAAATCCGCGTCGGTAAACAGCACGACTCGTCCGCTCGCTTCCATCATTCCATGACGAACGCTGTAACCTTTTCCCCGATTCGTGCTGTTAGCTACCACTCGCAGCAGGTGAATTTCGGTCCGGAAGGATTTGGCGACATCCGCAGTACGGTCGGTGGAACCGTCATCTACGACGATCACTTCGGTTTCGCGCTTGCTCTCGCGGATGTATGACGAGATTAGGGATAGCGTTTCTGGCAAGCGAAGCTCTTCATTGAAGGCCGGAATCACAATCGAGAGATCAGGCTCGGCGGAGGCCATGGCTACGAGGATTCCTTCCAGCCGTGCGCACCAACGAGCGGAACGAAGCGGCAAGGCTCGAGCATAGTCATCCGGAAAGTATCGTGGTTACGCTCAATCAGCCGCAACTCTTGGTTTTCAACGCCGCCCACCGGCACAATCATCCTGCCGCTCTCCGCAAGCTGCGCGAGAAGAGGCGTGGGTACGGCTGGCGCTGCCGCCGCCACGAGAATTGCGTCGTATGGCGCAAATTCGGGCAGGCCGAGCGTACCGTCACCGCAGTGTACGTGAACATTCGTATAACCCAGGCGCGCTAGACGCTCAGCGGCCTCAGTAGCCAATTCTGCACGGAGCTCCATTGTGAAGACCTCCTTTGCGAGGCAGGCCAACACGGCGGCTTGGTAGCCGAATCCAGCTCCGATTTCCAGGACGCGCTCATTTCCTTCGAGCCGCAGGGCAGCCGTCATAGCCGCCACGATATAAGGTTGCGAAATCGTTTGCCCTTCGCCAATTGGCAGCGGGACGTCCTCATAAGCGCGGTCGCGTAATTCGGTGGGAATGAATTCGTGGCGTGGGATACGCTCCAGACATTCTAAAACGCGACTGTCATTCACGTGACGCTTGCGGATTTGCGTTTCCACCATCTCGTGGCGAGCCTGCCCCAAGAAGTCAGGAGCTCCGTTTCCGAAATTGTTGCGCTCGCCCATCAGTCATGCTGGCGCGGTGACAGCCGCATGCTTCTCCCATGCGTGCGTGCGGAGGATGTCCTCCACTTGCTCGAGTGCGAAATCGCATTCCTCGATCCTATTGTAAAAATGCGGAGAGAATCGCACGCCAGCCTTCGGTCGGAAGTCGACCAGAATTTCGCGGGCCAGGAGTTCGCGGGAGACTTCATAGGCATGAGGGCAGTCGATCGAAACGGTACCGGCGCGTTCCGCGGGATTTTCCGGCGTGTTGACGTGCCAGCCACGCGATTTTGCGCCGTCGAGCAAGCGCGTCGTCATGCGCTGGGATTTCGCGCGTATGGCTTCGATGCCAACGGCATTGAGGATGTCCAAGCCGGGCTGGCAAGCATATAGCGCCGGGATGTGGGGCGTGCCATTGAGATAGCGAAAAGAGTCGTCGCGGGCCTCGATGGCCCCAGTCTCGAAGCCAAACGGGCGGCGATGCGCGATCCATCCCGTGAGCGCGGGACGCAACTTCGCGCGCAAATCTTCGCGCACGTAGAGATACCCGACTCCAGGCCCTCCACACAGCCATTTCAGCACGCCGCCAACGGCGAAATCGGCGCCCAAAGCTCGAACGTCAATGGGGATCGTGCCAGCCGCCTGGAAGACGTCGAGGATCACATGCGCGCCCACGCGGTGCGCACGCTCGATAATCGCGCGCGCGTCGACGATGTAAGAGCTGCGGAAGAGAACATGTGAAATGGGGACAAGCAACGTCGTCTCGTCAATAGCTGCGAGAAATTTGTCCAAATCGATCCGCACCGGATTGGAGTTTGCTACCAACTCGACACGCGCTCCCAGGCGCCGCTGCTCGTGATAGAAGTACTGAATGGAAGGGAACTCGAGATCGGTCATAACAATTTTGTTGCGCGGTCCGCGGAAATCAAAACAAGAAGCGATGACCGCCTGAATCAGGGTGACATTTTGATGGAGGGAAATTTCGCCGGCTCTCGCGCCAATCAGTGGCGCGATTTTGTCGCCCACACCGACGGCCATGTCCCACCAGCCCTCTTCCCACGCACGCACTCCGCGCTCCGCCCAGGAATCCGCGTAAGCCCGCATCGAATCGTAAACCGCGCGCGGCATCGCCCCCAGCGAATTGCTGATGAGATAGGTGGAGCGGTCGAGAATGGGGAACTCGACGCGCCATTTGAGCAGGTCATCCATGAACGGTGGCTCCCGGGCCCGGATCGACGGGGTGAGTTTTCCTCCATCCAAAGTAGCACAGCGTAATGAAGAGCAGCCACGGCAAACCCGCTGTGACCGTGATACGAAGACCAGGCACCCACCATGTGGAAACGAGCACGTTGCCAAGTGCTAAGGCACCAAAAATCGAGGTCCAAGGACCACGCGGACCGAAGCGCTGTACCGGTTGCCCAGATCGAGCAGTGCGCCTCCGAAACATTAGATGAGTTACGAAAATCATCAGCCACACAAAAATACCCCCGAAAAACGCCGAGCCAAGCATGTAGACGTATGCCGTCCCGCTATACCGCCGCTCCAGGATCAGCGCTGCCACCATACCGATACTGGACGCGAACAGCGCGGTCACAGGAGTGCCGCGTTTGCTCAAACGTCCCAATGCGGATGGGGCATAGCCCCCGCGCGCCAGCGAGAACAACATGCGCGCTGTCAAATAGAGATTGCAGTTCACGCTGGACAACGCCGCCGTCAGCACCACGAAGTTCATCACGGCGGCTGCCGCCGGAATTCCCGCCGATTCAAACACCCGGACAAAAGGGCTCTCGCCGAGCCCCACCTGAGTCCACGGCGCGACACCAACCACGACCGCCAACCCTCCAATATAAAAGATCCCGAGCCGCGCAAATGTCCAACGCATTGCGCGAGGCAACGCCGTCGCAGGGTCTTTGGCTTCCCCGGAAGTAACCGCAACGATCTCGATCCCCAGATAACTGAAGACCGCCATCGCGACACCGAGTCCAACTCCCGCCCACCCATTGGGCAGAAACCCGCCATGGGACACGTAGTTGGTACTGCCGATTCGCGGAAATCCAATACCCAGGAGCAGGGCGGCGCCCAAGATCAGAAACAACGCGATCGTGACGACTTTCAGCATGGCAAACCAATATTCGAAGGTCCCGAAATTCGAAACGCTGCTGGCGTTCACCCAAATCAGCGCCACCGAAAATCCTGCAATCCAAATCCAGGATGGCACTCCTGGAAACCAATGCTTGCAATAGATCGAAGCCGCCACCATTTCGCTGCCGATAGCGATCACTTGTCCGAGCCAGTAGGAATAGCGCATCGCGAAACCAGCCCACGGGTGCACATACATTTCCGCGTAAACGCCGAACGAGCCGGCCACTGGGTGCGCGATGGCCATTTCACCCAACGCCCACATCAGAGCCAGCGCGATACCTGCGGCCGCGGTGTAGCTCAGAATCACTCCTGGGCCGGCGAGCTTCACAGAAAGCGCACTGCCGAGGAAAAGGCCCGTGCCGATTGCTCCACCGACAGCGATCATCGAAAGCTGCCGCGGCGTCAGGTTTCGGTGCAACCCCGCTTCGCGTGCGAGGATGGCCGACGCATCCTTAACATTTGCCACAATCGGAGCTTCGGTTTGCGCCATGGCGCGGCATCGTATCAGACAGTTCACCGGCCTGCACGAACGTACAGAAAAAAAGGACAGTTAAGCGACCCGACACTACTGTACTTCGACGGTCTTGGCCGCGCGCGTTCCCTCTTTACAATCGCAAGCGTGGCGAAATCGCAGAATTTTCGCCGCGGAGGAAGTCATGAAGGCGGTCCTGGCATTGGTCATCATTTACGTGGCGATGTTCTTTCTCGCTATCCAAGGCGCTTCGCAGAATTCTGCGCAAGCCACGCTGCATAGTGGTCCTGGCCAGTCCGCGCACTCCATTGATCCTGTAAAAGAAGCCGATATCCGCTCTTTGATGGAACTCGTTGGCGCGCGCGACACCATGCAGGATTTCGCCACTCATGGGGCTGACCAACTTCGCGAAAACCTTCTCGCCTCGGTGCCGAGTAACGACCGCGGGCAACAATTTGTGAACGCATTCATCGACGACTACAAAGCGAAGTTCAATGCCGACGAAGCCACGGCGCAGCTCGTAACGACCTACGATCAGCACTTCACGCAAGACGAAATCAAGGGTCTCTTGCAATTTTACGGTTCGCCGCTCGGGCAAAAGTTCGCCGCGGAAATGCCGAAAATCAACGATGAAATGCAAGCGTCTAACCGGGCATTCAGCACTCGTATTGCGAAGGAAGTGCTGCAAGATCTCCACAAGCAGTATCCCAGCTTGGTCGCACGTGCACGATTCGCTAAACCCCGCCAAGGTCAACCAGAGCAAGCCCAACAGCAAGCCCAGCAGCAAGCACAAACACAACCTTAGGCACCCGTTTCGCGTCTATACAGCCGAAGCTCAAGCGCATCAAAAGGCGCCTGATTGTGGTATCCGGGTCGATTTTCTATGCCGCAAGGCTCAGGGGAGGGTGTAATGCGAACGTTGTTCGTGGGGTGCGCGCTAATTTCAGGAGCGCTAGTGGTGTTGGCGCATTCGCCGTCGATTCAAGTAATGGCCCAAGAGAAATCCTCAGCACCGCCTAAGACGACCCAAGCTCCCGGCAAGACCGCGCTAAAACCGTCGGGCAATGTCGATCCCCAAAAAGAAGCCCGCATCCGCGAACTGATGGATCTCACCGGAGCAAAGAATCTGGGACAACAGCTCATCGAGGCGGGAATGGAGCAATTCCGCAGCAGCGTGCAGGACTCACAGCCCAACAATCCGCGCGCCAAGCAATTTGTAGATGCGTTCGTGAGCGGGTTCCAGAAACACTTTGACGTGAACACCCTTAACGAGCAGATCATCCCGATCTATGACAAATATCTGACCGCGGACGACCTGAAAGGTTTGCTCGAGTATTATCGCTCGCCCCTTGGACAGCGCATGCTCAAGACATTGCCCGAACTAACCCGTGAATCGCAGGCAGCCGGCTTCGCGTTAGGCCAGAAGGCCGCTCAGGAGACCATGGAGGAGTTGAAGACGGATTACCCGGAGTTCACAGGCGCAAAGGATGACGACAAACATCCAGGTAACTAGCCGAATAACTAGACCACGCGTTTCAAGGAAAACGCTTCTTGATTTTTATGTCTATACCGAACGTTCCGTTGTAATCGCGCAAGGCCACAATCGACAGATTACGGTTGACGTTGTACTCCACCTGAATCACCTGCTGCTGCGTTGATCCCACGTTCGATACATACGTCACGGTCAGATTTCGCGTAACTTGTTGCTGAACGGTGACCCGAGCTGCCGCGTTTTGTGTAGCTCCTGTCGAGCCGACTCCGGTCAGCCCCGGATCAACTCGAAAGTTTGTAATTCCGAACAGCTTTTCCAGGCGTCCACCGACTTGGCTCGATACCGCTTCCGAAAGCAGCGCCGAAGCACCCGCCGTCCCGCTCTGTGCACCGGAGGCAGTGCGCAAGGTTGACTCCTGACTGGTCTGACCTAACGCAAGAAGCGTTACGATATCGTTCGCGGGCAACGGCGGGTCCGAACGGTATGCTAGCGTGAGTTTGCTCGCCGGACCGTTGAAGTTCAGCGTGATCTCATACTGCTGAATCGTGGTGCTCGCTTCTACGTTCACCACTGGATCAAGCCGGAAGGGGTTCGCAAAGTTAATATCCCCTCTGGCCACTCGGTAGCGATTGCCATGAAACAGCAAGTCTCCCGAGAGAACGTGGATGTGCCCGAGCAAAATGGGATGTTCCCAGGTTCCGCGCACGCGGATGTTGGCTTCCGCGTCCAGCTCCGCGCCGGGCCACTCCATGCGCGCATCCGGCGCTGAAACCGCCTCCACATCGAACTGCAGATTGCGCAAAAATGTGGAACTGGTGGACGGGCCGGTGATTCCTTCTTTTGTTGAGACCAGCACACCGGCAACCTCCAGCCCCTGCGTCAATGTGACGCGCTGCACAATCACTCGGCCGGAGAGCAGTCCCGCTTCCGTCGTGCCGGTCAGGCGCAAAGAGCCTCCGGTTAGCCAACTCATACCCTCCGGGTAGCGGATGCGAGTCTTATCCGTCCGCGCGGTGATGTCGTAGCGCAACGGTCGGTCGGTGTACGTTACGCTGCCGGAGACGTGCAGCGTGCCGCCGCCGGCTTCAGCGGTCATGTCGTTAAAGAAAAGCCGTGTATCGTCAAAGACGAAGTCGCCATTAATGTTGCTAAGCCCCGTCGGAAAATCGGCCTCTCGCGCATTGGCACCAGCGATGTGAATTCGTCCATTGATGCGCGGCCGCACAAGCGTCCCCTCGAATGTGGCATTGATCTGCGCAGGCCCCCCAATCGTTAGTCCGGGCGAAATTCCCGCGAGCAACCGCAAGTCCAGGCCCCCGTTGAGCTGCAGGTTGACGTTGGCGCGCTCCGCGAAGCCGACATTCCCACTGACGCGAATGTCCGTGTCTGGTCCGCGAAACTGAGCCGGATCGATCTGCAAATTGTCTCGCGAAGATCGAAAGTGAACCGGGCCCACATTCTCGAGCTGTACGTTCGCATAGTTAAACGTAAGCCGCGAAAATTTTGCGTCCAGAAGGATGGTCTCCGGCCGCTTGAGCGAACCGCTCAGGCCGATTTCGCCGTCCGCTTTACCGTGACCATTGAATCTTTGCAAGTGCAGGGCGCCTAGAATAAGCGCGTCCAACGCGATGTTTTTGACGGCAATTTTTCCGTCGATGTTGTAAGGGTCTGCGAGCGCCAGCGTATATCCACCAGAGATCTCTCCGGTACTCATCGCCGATCCCAATTCAAGTCGCGCTGTGCTTCCGTCCGAGCTGAGCGTGCCGTCAAAGCTGCCGATCACAGACTGACCGACCTTCAAGTCCACCACGCGAAAGGTCCCTTCGCCCTTTGGCGCCGATGGCGGACCGCTGGCCTTCAGTCGAAAGGAAACCTGGCCATCCAGCGCGAAACGCGGCGACTGCAGCTTTTGGAAGTTAGCCAGCGGGAGGGACGCGCCAACTAGGTCAATTGATGCCGTGCGGTCCGCCAAGTTGTATTCCGCCGTGCCGGTGACAATTCCGGCTCCGTGGCCTGGCTCCTTTTCTGGCGGAAATAACCGCAACTCGGCATTCGCGATGCGGACTTCATCGGGCGTCAAGTTGAGTTGCCCGCGTAGCCGGTTAAATGCGACGCCGTACGCTTCTCCACTTGCGAGATCGAATAGCCCGGTTACCGCCGGCGCTCCACGTGTCCCGCGTCCATGAAACTGGCCCGATAGCTGCCCATGTACCGGATACGACGAATTCAACAACTGCTGCAGTGCGTCGACGGGCGTCGCTTCAAGGCTGACATCCGCGGACCACGTGCTATCGGGCAGAAAACTCCAATTATCGAGGCCGAGCACCATGTCGATAGTTGCATCCATCGGACCACGGCGCACATGGGCGTGTGAAAACGTCAGTTCATCCGGCGAGTACGAGAGTTCGCCGTCCAGGGAGTCCAGGGCCAGGTCCTCATAGCGCACGCGCTCGCCTCGCACATGGCCTCCAAAAGTCGGACCTCCGGAGGGTCCGCTGATCTTCCCTTCCCATCGCGCGCCGCCCGATATTACCTTGATCGCGTCAGCCGATTTCGGTGCCGCGACTCGAAGCCCGTTAATGAAATCGCGATAGCTCTCGAGCGCGCCGGTTTCAAACCGGACGTCCAGCGCAGTGTTTCGCGGCGCGAGGATCCCGCTGACGGAGCCTCGGCTGGCAGGAGTCTCGAACTCACCGCTGCTGACCGTCAAGGTCTGGGGATCGTACCTATACCGAATGTCCCAATCACCATCCACCGGGATGTGTCCGGCACCGACGTTATCTGGGGATGTCCACTGCATCGACCCGGCAACCTCAAAATGTTGAAAGGGCCCGCTCCAGGTTTCCGTGGTGTCCGCCGATATCAAGGAATCCCAGTGCAATTCGTCCACGGGGAAGCCTGCGTGCTCAATAGCTGGGAGCACTCCGGCCAGGCGAACGTCCTGCACATGTGTGTCTGCACGGAATTTCAGGCCGTCGAAACGCATCGTGACCCGGCCTTTGACCGTTCCGCCAAATGCCAGCGCAAGAAAATCCGGTACGACCAGCCCACTGTTGTCGATACGAAAGCTGCCTCGGCTGGATAGTCCCGACACATGAAAAATCGGATAAGCCAGCGTGATTTCATGGCCCGAATAGCTGCCCGTTCCTCGAAATTGCCCGTCGGCCAACTCTGCCTCGCCATGAACGTCCGCGAGGCCGGTCGGAGTTTCCGGCGAGCGCAGGTTCTCGCGAATATCCAGCAGATTGACCCATCCGCGGTACCGAAAATTCCATTTTGGTTGCGCGTAGTCGTGCATCTCCGCCTGAGCATCCACATGCGAGCGACCCGCGTTCAAAATTCCCTGCTCTAACGTGAAGCCGTCCTCTCGCAATGTAAATTTGGCGGAGATGCTTACAGGCCAGGGAAGGAAGTGCTTTGCAGTAAAGCGAATCGATTCCCAATCAATCGTGCCCAGATACATGGGTTGGCTCGACGCGCCGCTGGCATCGAGGGCCAAACGCAGGTTTTCGCCCTCGACGGCTAGCGGCGTTCTTACGTCGTTATAAAGGATCCAGCCATTCTGCAGTTGCAACCGCCGGATATGCAGATCGAACAGCGTTTCTCGCGCCGGCTTCCTCCCCGTCGCGTTTTGCGGAGGAGGAATATTGCTTGATCCGTTTTTCTCGATGCGTATGTGTATCTGCGGCCTTTGCACCAGCAGATCGTTCAACGAAACCTTGTGCCCCCAAAAAGAGTCGATGCGCAAACCCGCTTGTACTTCATCGGCTGCAAAGAGAGGCTCCGTTCCGGCGGGTTCCCGTCCATGAATCACCAGGCCCTTCAGCCGTACTTCTAGCGAGAGCCAGCGTATAGAAATGGACTGTAACGTGACCTGTCCGCCCGTCATTTTCTCGAGACGCTTTACGACAAAGCCGTGAATCAGTGGATTGCCAGCACCGCTGCCGAAAAAGATCGCCACACCGGCAAGAATCAGCAGGATCAGCAACACCTTTGCCGCCAGTACCCACGCGACGTGCCGCAGCCATCTCCATTTTCGCCGGCGCGTCTCGCGAGTCATTTTCCGGGTTCTTTCAGAAACTTTTCCACGTGCAATCGGCCACGGCTTTCTTTCAGCCAGATCTCCGCCTGCTCATTGATTCCTCGCTGTACCAGCGCCTCTTGAATGTATTCGCGCGAGGCATCCAGCGGTGGCGCGGCCTGATTTCGCGCCTTTGCCCGCGGAACTACGGCTTCCTGATAGAAGTCCTCCACCTGCTTGGCCGTTACCTGCACGGCGGGACGAAACCGGGAGACCAGGTAGTTGCTCAGATAGAGTTGTTCCGCGAGCATTCGCTGGATCTCTTTGTCGCTTAAACCCGATTGCTTCTTTCGGGCCTCGTATTCTTCGCGCGCTCCGAACGATGTTTGCAGATGCTCCACTCCGTGGGCAATCTCAACGTCAGCCGGATGCGGAAATCGCGCCGTCTCCGCTTCGGTCCTTACGATCCATTGGTCAACGAGCCGGTCTAGAATCGCGGCGTCGCTTTCCGCTTTTCCATCCACCAATATTTGATACCGGCTCAACGTCCGCACTTCGCTCAGCAGGATGATGTCCTTCTCCACGCGTGCGGCAATTTGGTCTAGGAGTTCCTGGCCTCGCGCGTTCGCCACCGCCAGCATCAGCAGTGCACCAGCGAGCGCATAAATCCGATTTCGGGGCATTAGAACGTTGATCCCAGATTAAAGAAGATTTGAAAGCCTGGCAGTCGCGTTGCCTTGAATCCAAACTGGCCTTGTTGACAGTCCACGGTCGCAACCCCCGATGGGCAGATCGGCGTAACGAACTGTGGCCGATTGATCTGGTAACCCAGATCGATGCGAATCGGTCCCACAGGCGTAGCGTACCGAAAACCCAGTCCAAGTGTGTGCGAGAAATAGTTGAGTTCATTAGTGCAATTGAATTCGCACTGCGTCGGATTAGCAGGATTGAAAATCGGCTTTGGCGAGTATGGCCGGAAAGTGATTCGGTCCACCCGGCTATACACATTTCCTCCGTCATAAAACAGTGCGCCGCTTAACGCCGTCCCGATGAACGGCAGCCGCATGGGGAAGCGAAACTCCTGGTTCAAGATCAGCAGCGCCTGGCCGCCCACCGGAAATCCCGTAACCGAATCGCGCGGGCCGGCTTGGTTCAATGCAAATCCGCGCAGCGAAGTGCCTCCCCCCGCAAAAAATCTCTCTGGCAGCGGGATTACCGTTGGCAAGGGCGGAGTCGTCGGCGCCGGAAAGGTTAGCGAAACCGTATCTCGATACGGCCTCAGAATCCCGATGCGAATCGAACGCGCAAAGCTGAACCTGCGCCCGATTGGATGATAGGTCGAGTTTTGAAAGTAGAAGCGCAGGAAGCTCGCGCTCGAGCCGATTCCCGTGTCTGCGACGCTGAAGTCGGCGCTATTAAAGTTCCCGCGCGTGGCATCCGCCGGATTATCCCGTGCGTCGCGCACCCAACCCGCGCCAAATTGCGAAACGAGCGTCGGCGCATTGAAGAGCGGAATCTCTTCCGGTGAAATATGCGCGTTCAAGTTGGACACCAGCACCTTGCGGAACGTGTAGTGGTACAAAAGCGACGTCCGCAGCGTCAGCTGCTGGTTCATCTGCAACGAACCCTCATACCGCGTCTCGGTGAACGTGTTGATGTCTTGCGTTTTCTCGGTGTACGCCGTGGCTTGCAAATTCAGGTGCGGGTTGCTGAACGTGTTCGGATGGTTGTACGCCAGCAACGCCCGGTCTTCGATGGTGCTTCCCCGCAGCTTCAGCGAAAGCGAATCGCCTCGCCCGGTCACATTCAGTTTGCTGATCTCCAAAATCCCGCGGATCGCGGCCTGCACCTCGCTTCCCGCCGGATTAGTCGTGCTTGCCAGCCGCTGTACTTCAAAGCCTCCCCCGTACGCCAGCGTGTAGCGCTTCGCCTCTTCCACCAGGACCACGATGTCTTTGCTTGTGTCCGTGCCGTTCGGATTCTGCGCCTGGATCGTTACACGGTTAAACACCCCCAGGTTATACAGCCGCCGCTGCGATTCGACCACTTCTCCTTCCCGTAACGGCGCTTCCGGCTTCACTCGAATCTCGCGCCGAATTACTCCCGTCCGCGTGTGGTCGTATCCCGTCAGCAAAATCCTCCGCACTCGGATTTGCGGGCCTTCCTCGATGCGATACACCAGACTCATGAAACCATCCTGGAAAGTCCGCTCGTCCTTGCGCTTGTCCGCCTTGTCCGTGAGGTTCGACGACGACGACGCTTGCTTTCCAGTGACGTTCGCCTTCTCCTCGGAATTCTTTTCTGGCGTGCTAACCCTCTCCGCCGTCGCCGTAAACTTTGCTTCTGGAAATCCATCATTGAAATACAGCGCCAAAATGTTGTCGCGGTCTGTGGTCACGTTGAATTCCGAATAAGGCTGGCCAGGTGTTGAAGCAACTACTCCCAACAGCACATCTTCCTTCAACGCATGGACCCCATCGATCTTCAGCGATGCCACACGCGTCTGCTTACCTTCTTGGACCACAAATCGGATCATCAGGTCGCCTTCTCGCCCCTGATAATTGTCCAGCACCTGAGCATCCACTTTTGCTTCCAGGAATCCGTTTGCCAGGTACAAATTCTGCATGGATTCCCGGTCGGACTCCATCAACCGTCGGCTGAATCTCCCCGGCGTTGCGAATCCCTTCGGATAAATGATCATGCGGCTGCGCAGCAAATCGGCGTTGAAATACTGGTTTCCGGTGATCTCGATTCGCAGCAGCGAGTGCCGGTCGCCGCGCTCCACGCGATACGTGATCACCTCTTCGCTTCCCTTTCGTCCGCTCTTGAGCGTCACCTCGTTTGTGCTCGTTGCGTAGTCCACTTCCGCATCGAAGTAACCGTTACGCTCTAGCCGCTCCCGAATGTTGCGCTTCCCTTCTTCCAGCAAATCCGTATCGACCGCCCCTTCCTGATACACGGGCACTAGCTTCTTTAGCTCTCCACCCGAAAATTTCGCCCCGGCAACCGTAATCCGGACCAGCGGCCCTTCCGTGACCTCTAGCTCCAGCGGAATCGTGTTGCTCTTGGCGTCGTAGGTTCCGCGCCGGAGAACGGCTCGCGCATTCAGGTGCCCCTTTTTCACGAGGAAATTGCGCACCCGGGAAGTGGCGCGTTGTACGCGTGCTCCAGTAAGCGCCGCGCGCGGTTTTAGTTTGGAGCGCGACAGAATCTCCGCATTTGCGTACTCCGTCCCGTTCTTGAGTTGAATCTCCTTGATGCGTGCGCGCGGGCCCGGCTGTACTTTAATGTTCACGTCCATCTGGTGATTCTGCGGATGCGGTACGTCTTGCGCGGATACTTGTGCCACATACAACCCTTCTTCCTTCAACAGCTCCCGCAACCGCTCCAACCCCTCGTTCACCGCGTCGGCTTGATACGGCTCTCCGAGCGGAAGCTGTACCGCCGCAATCGCCGACGCCTCTGTTGGAGGAGAAACCAGCCCTTGAATGATCACCTGATTGAAATAGAGTTGCTCTCGCACCACGAAATCAATGCGTACGCCCCCGTCTAAGGGCGTGGCAATCGCCCGCACATCCGCATAGTCACCCGACCGGTATAGCGTCCGGATGCTCCCCGCAATTTCATCGCGATTCAATGGTTTTCCGATGGAAATGGGCAGCCCCTGCGGTTGGTCGGAAAGTACGCGGCCATCGTCGGTTACGATCCGCACGGCCGCAACAAGTGCGGTGCTGGCATCAGTTTCCGAAGCCGCGGCGCTCGCTTGTCCTGCTGGATTTCCTTGCTGCGCCTGCGCGGGCCGCCACTCGGCTCCGAGAAGGAGCGTGGCCGCGACGATAATGCGCAACCCTTGTCCACAATGCGCTTTCATGCTCTCACTGGCTCAGACGAAGCGTAGCATAGCGGCGTTGCCTGTCCTTCGAAGTTTGGCGCTATCATAAACAGGCGACGCTACTTTGCAGCTCGCGGAGCTTAGCGCCGGTCTCTGACTGTCTGTATGGATTCACGTTCGCAAGTGCCGCCAAGGTGAACGATTTGCTCCACGAAAAATATTCCCGCCAAATCCTCTTTGCTCCCATCGGCGAAGAAGGTCAGCGGCGCTTGCTCTCGTCCAGTGCCGTCATCGTCGGGTGCGGCGCGATTGGTGCTGCCGCGGCCAATCTTTTAACACGCGCGGGCGTAGGAAAATTGCGCATCATCGACCGCGATTTTGTCGAGCCCTCGAACCTTCAGCGCCAAACCCTCTTTGACGAAGCCGATGCCCTCGCCGCGCTCCCCAAAGCCATCGCCGCCCAGCGCAAGCTCCGCT
>Ga0137415_10001540_pt1 | contig 22905 bp, 21 predicted proteins | sample CZODoug3_1_1_16f_FD_183082 | JGI IMG/M metagenome (GOLD analysis project Ga0137415, IMG submission 183082) | Vadose zone soil fungal communities from Angelo Coast Range Reserve, California, USA - CZODoug3_1_1_16fungal (Hybrid Assembly) | ecosystem: Environmental > Terrestrial > Soil > Vadose...
TGTCTGTCTCGGGATCTTGTAGGGCCCGCCTTCCGAGGCGGGCCGCTCTAGGGGTTCTCTGGCCTTTGTAGCGGCCGCCGTCTGCGGCGGGCGCCTTTAGAGGCTTAAGAGGGGATGCAAGGGAGTTTCTACAGACTCAGGAGAAGTGTTCGCGGAGGAGGAAAAACCGGATCAAAAACAAAAGAACTCGCCGAAGATGACATGGCGGGTGCCGGAGGACCAATGAGAAGCGGCGCAGAAATCGCCACAGGACTTGGCAGCACAAAAATAATCGCACCGGTCACAACCGGATCCGTCGGATGGCAACACGCCATGGTGCAATCCATCGCTGCCTTCCCATGATGCTCACACACAGGGGGCTGTGCGTCTTTCGCGGCGCCTGCATCGCTCGAACTCTTCTTCGGCGCATGCCCGTGCAGCGGACACATCGCCCCATCGCAGCAACCTATGCCCGCAGCCTGCAACGCCGAAGCCCACGCCGGGGCCCAAAGCAGCATCACCGCCACCAAACACACACACGCCCCCAGCCTTCTTCCCGGAGCGTTGGAATCGTGGCGCATTCTCTTCATCATCCCGAACCCTAAGAGTACCCGAGGTGCCGCCGTCCGTAAATTTAATTTACTGCAGACATCTCAAACCGCCCCGGCAGCGCGTGGAACCCCACCTTCCAATAACCGCGCCGCGCCTCCAATTATTCCCGCAACTTGCCAGTGGTCAGTATCCGAGCGGTCGGACAACTGACCGCTACCCTGTTCCGCTCCGTCTTGACACCCGGCCACGCAGGTCACAAACTAAATCCATGCCCCACATTTACATGCAATTCGACTTTGGCAAGGACGAAGAAAAAGCCCAGCTCGCCCGCCACAAACTGGAAGTCTGGAAACAAGCATTTCGTCTTGACAAGAAACTGCTCTACAATTTCGAACGGGCTACTGATGGCGAACCCGCCGCGGAACCAGTAGCCGACAAACCCGAAAAATCCAAAGCAAAAGGCAAAACGAAATCCAAGGATGAGCCCAAAGCTCCCGCCTCCAACGAAACCGTCAAGCTCCTCCTCCGCCTCGGCTTCTCCAACCACGAAAAGCTCTCCGAGCAGCGCTGGGTGGATCGCATCCCCACGGAAGAGCCTTTCCTAGCCGCTTCTCCAAAAGTCCTCAAACCCGGCGACGCCCAATTTGCCGACACCGAAAAGCAATTCGAGGAACTGAATCAAGGCGGCTGGGATCGGCGCGATGCCCGTCGGTAGCGCCTGCATCCTGCAGGCCAGCGTGCTTGCCGCCCCTTCGCATCTCAGGGTAAACAGGATGGCGGCGCTACCTCTCGCCCAACGTCATTGTCTTAGTACCCACGTTTTTCACAACCCCGCGCACGTTCCACTGTGCACCCCAGCGCGCTCTCCGGTATAATTAAATTCCGTAGACGCCCATCCCCATTCCAACGCGAGGCAGACTGAATGGCGGTTCAAACGCGTGTGAAAGTAGCAAAGCTGGAAGCCCCCCGGCATCAGGGGTTCGATCGCGAAACCCTAATTCGCATCTACCGTACGATGTATCTTTCCCGGCGTCTCGACGACCGGGAAATCCAACTCAAACGCCAAAACAAAATTTACTTCCAAATCTCCAGCGCCGGCCATGAAGCGGTTACCACCGTGGCCGGCTTGCTTCTTCGTCCCGGCGTAGATTGGATCTACCCCTACTACCGCGACCGCGCCCTTTGCCTCGCGCTAGGCGTCACCCCGCTCGAAACCCTTCTCCAGGCCGTAGGCGCCAAAGACGATCCCAGCTCCGGCGGCCGCCAGATGCCCTCCCACTGGGGCCATCAGAAATTCAATATCGTCAGCAAGTCCTCCTGCACCGGCACGCAATTCGTACAAGCGGTCGGCGCAGCCGAAGCGACTCTTTATTACGGCCATCACGCGAAAGCCCTTGCCCAGGCGCGGAAAGCACCCCTTGGCGAATCGCTTGACCACGACCCCGAAGAAATTGTCTACGTCTCCTGCGGCGACGGCGCCACCAGCGAAGGCGAATTCTGGGAATCGCTCAACGCTGCCTGCGCCAAAAAACTTCCGCTCTTCTATCTCGTCGAAGACAACGGTTACGCCATCTCCGTTCCCGTCGAAGTCCAAACCGCAGGCGGCAGCATTTCGAAACTCGTTCGAAACTTTCCCAACTTGCACGTCGCCGAATGCGATGGCACCGACCCCCTCGAAAGCTACGCCGTCTGCAAGGAAGCCATTCGCCACGTCCGCGAACGCCGCGGCCCAGCGCTGGTCCACGCACACGTCACTCGCCCCTACTCGCACTCGCTCTCCGACGACGAAAAGCTTTACAAGACCCACGAAGAGCGCGAAGGCGAAGCTCGCCGCGACCCGCTTTCCAAGTTCTCCCTCTTTCTGATTCGCGAAGGCCTGATGGACCAGAAGGAAATCGAAGCCCTCGAAGCCGAGGTCGACCGCGAAGTCCGCGAAGCCGCCGATCAGGCCCTTGCCGCGGCACCACCAGAACCTTCCTCCGTTTACGAAAACGTCTATTCGCCGGACATTGATCCCACTGCGCCGGTCTTCGCCGCCGAGCCCAAGTTCCACGGCGGCCCAAAGACCATGGTCGAAATGGTCGCCGCCACGCTGCAAGACGAAATGGCCCGCGACGAACGCATCACCGTCTTCGGCGAAGACGTTGCCGACGCCAGCCGCGAGGAAAATCTCAAGGACGTAAAAGGGAAGGGCGGCGTCTTCAAAGCCACCGCGGGCCTCCAACGCAAGTACGGCGCCGACCGCGTCTTCAACACGCCCCTCGCTGAAGCAAGCATCGTGGGCCGGGCAATCGGCATGGCCACCCGAGGCATGAAGCCCGTCGCCGAAATTCAATTCTTCGACTACATCTGGCCCGCCATGATGCAGATCCGCGATGAACTCTGCGTCATGCGCTGGCGCTCCGACGGCAAATTCAAAAGCCCCGTCGTCCTCCGCGTAGCCATCGGCGGTTACCTCACCGGCGGCGCGGTCTATCACAGCCAGAGCGGCGAATCGATTTTCACGCATTGCCCCGGCTTGCGCGTTGTGATGCCCTCCACCGCGCTCGACGTAGCCGGCCTATTGCGCACAGCGATCCGCTGCGACGACCCGGTCATGTTCCTCGAGCACAAGCATCTCTACCGTCAGCCCTACAACCGCTCTGAATATCCCGGCCCCGATTACACCGTCCCGTTCGGCAAGGCCCGCCTCGTAAAAGAAGGCTCGCAAGTCAGCATCATCACCTACGGCGCGGTGGTTCGCCGCGCCGAAGTCGCCGCCGCAGCTCTCGAGCGCTCCGGCGTTTCCGTCGAAATTATCGATCTCCGCTCCCTCTCGCCCTACGACTGGGAAGCCATCGCCGCTACAGTTCGCAAGACCCATCGCGTCATCGTCGCCTATGAAGACATGATGAGCTGGGGCTACGGCGCCGAAATCGCTGCCCGCATCGCCGAAGAACTTTTCGAAGAACTCGACGCCCCGGTAAAGCGCGTCGCCGCAACCGACACCTTCTGCGGCTATCATCCAAAACTCGAAGACGCCATCCTCCCCCAAACCGACGACATCACCGCCGCCGTAATGAAGCTCCTCGAGTACTAGGTCCTCTGCGATCCATTTGAAACTTTCTCGTTCCACTCTTCGTATCTTTGTTTAGAATGCGATTGTGGACATCGCTCTGTGGGGGTGAACCATGCTTTGCCCGAAATGCCAAAAGGAAGTAGTTGAAGGTTCAAAGTTTTGTTACAACTGCGGCGCCCAATTGACCGGCCAGGCCGCGCCACCCGCCGGCGGCTATGCTGCTCCAGTCAAGCGCCTGATGCGCTCCAGCCGCGACAAAAAAATCGGCGGCGTCTGCGCCGGCCTCGCCGACTATTTCGATCTTGATCCCACACTCGTCCGCATCGTCTGGCTGTTAGCCGTCTTCTTCGCCGGCACCGGCCTCCTCGTCTACGTCATTCTCTGGATCGCCCTGCCATTGGCTCCGGCCACGCCCGCACTCGCCGTCCCAGGCTCTCCCGCCCAGGTTTAGGGAAAGCCCGGCTCAGCTATAATCCTTGCTGCTTCTCGCGGCCCTGCGTTTTGCGCGGCCCTCTCCCAACATCACATGATCCACGGAGAGACTCCCCGCCCCCACTGTGGCCAACGCCACGCAAGCCGCAGCTAACGCCAGTTCAAACTGATACTCACTCACCGCGAAAACTCCATGCACGATCTTCACCTTCCACATTGCGATCCCCATCTCCGCCGCCAGCAGCAACGCCGCCGGCCGTGTGAACAGCCCGATCAGCAACAGTACGCCGCCAATACACTCCAGAGTCCCCGCGAGCCCCACAAAATAACCAGGGAATCCGTGTTGCACAAAAAACTCCCGCATCGCCGCATCGGCCCGCACCAGCTTCGGATATCCGTGGTAAATAAAAATCAACGCCAGGGCTCCGCGCAGAATTGCCAGCCCGAATGGCTGAAACGCATTCAGAGATTTCATTGTTTCCCCCGCGACCCACAATACTCATCCCGCGCCGTTGATTCTACCGGTTCTTCCGTGCCATGTGTCACCTCGGCCATGGCCCCGTTTCAGGTACAATCTTCAGGATCACTATTGAGGAATCATGAAACGCAAGCTACTGGTTGCCGTGCCGCTCCTCTGTCTGGTGGCGCTGCTTGCCTGGATTTTTCGCCCCAAACACGAATCGCTCAGCGACGCTTACATCAGCGAGCGCAGCGTCACGCTCTGGAGCAGCGTCGCCCAGGTGCGCGAACAGCTTGGCGTGCTTCTCTACGGCGACCACGTGGATGTCCTCGCCCGCCACAACGAAAACGTGAAGGTCCGCACCGCCACAGGCGTTGTCGGCTGGGTAGACGGCCGGTATCTCATGGACCCGGACCTCTGGCATCGCAGTGCCAAGTTGCTCGAGCAAGCCTCCGCCATCCCCGTGCAAGCGCGCGGCCGCACCAAGGTTTCCACCAACTTGCGCGTGCATCCCGGCCGCAATGAGGCGCGTCTCTATCAGTTCGCGCGCAACGCGCCCGTCGAAATTGTGGGCCGCGCCACTGCGGATTGGGTGCAAGTCTCCGATGAAAAAGAAACCGCCGGCGAGCCCTCTGAAACCAAAAAGGAAGACTGGTTCCTCATCCGCGGTATCGCCACGCGCCCGCCGGGCGAAGGCGTAGTCCGCAATTCCGCCATCACCAACACCACCCAACCCGGCGATCAGACCATCCCCATCGCAGGATGGGTCATCGCCCGGTTCGTCTCCCTCGATCTACCCGACCCCGTGCGAGAAGCCACCGAATCCGCCAACATTCGCCCGTTAGCCTGGTTTGAACTGAATCGCGTCACTGACGGCGAAGGCGATCACCCGCAATATCTGCTCGCCGGCGCGCGCGGCCCGGAAGGCCTGCCGTGCGACTTCACCACTCTGCGCGTCTATACCTGGAATACCCGCAAAACCCGCTACGAGACCGCCTTCATCGACAACAATCTGTGCGGCACCTTTCCCATCCGCCTCGCAAAGGACCCCAAAGGCCAGCCTGAATTCCGCTTCCGCCTCATCGGTGCAAAAAAAGAAGATCGCCACTATGTGCTGATCCAAACCGTGGTTCGCCGCGTCAAGGATGAAACGCCGGGCCCCTCATCTAAATCAGAAAAACCAAAGCCCCAACAATCTCTTCTCAAAAAATAATCATGCGATTCCTAAAGAAAGTCCCCGCACCCTTCGCAATCATCGGTGTCACCCTATTCCTCACTCCGCTCATGCCGCTCATTACCTTGCCCGTCGCCGCACAGCGACCCACGCAAGTCTCACCGGCAGGCAATCGCGAGCGAGCCGCGATTTCCGCGTCCGCAATAACCCCAACCCCTGTCATTCTGAGGGCATCCGACGAGGATGCCCGAAGAACCTCAACGTCAAAAGTTTTCGCCAACTCCAATCCAGAACCCCAACTCGACCTCTTCTTCCCGCTCACCCCTGGCACCTGGTGGCTCTATCGCGGCACAGTCACCTGGTCCGACCAGCAAACTGAAAAAGAGGTCCATGCGAACGTCACCCTCAAGATGACCGTTGAGAAAGTCATCCAGAAACCGGAATTCACCATCGCCATACTCTCCGGCTTCCCCCGCGATTTGGATTGGGCCACCGGTGAAGCGGCAGCTATGCCCTGGCTCCTCATCGAAACAAAGCGCCACGAAGTTTTCCTCAATTCTCTGCCCCCGGATTTCGACTACGCGAAACTCGAGAAAGACTCCGTATCGCTCGACAAGTTGCTCGCCGAAGACAATCTGCTCTTCCGCTGGCCACTGAAAAAAGGCATGAAGTTCGGCGACGCCGAAAGTGTCCGCCGCGATGACGATCATTACTGCTGGGTTGTAACCACCCAGGAGACGAAAAGTCTAACTGACATTAAAGGTCTATCTTCTCGCTCCGCCGAAGTCTTCCTCTTGCAATACATCACCAATCCCGACGACACTGAGATGGAAATCTCTCCCGGCATCGGCATCCTCAGCTATCAATATCATCATCACGGCACCGTTGCCGAGACGACCCTTACCCTCGTTGAGTTTCATCCCGTGCCAGCAATACCCTTACCGTCCAGAGCCACCCCATGACCCTCCACATCAACGAAGCCGAAGTTCGCCAACTTCTCACCATGTCCATGGCAATGGACGCCGTCGAAGAAATCTCTCGCAAGCAAGCCGACGGCCGCGTGATTCTCCACCCGCGCCGTCGTTTCGAACTTCCCGCTGGTGGCGGCTTCTTTCACTACATGGCCGCCATGGACACCGAAGCCGGCTTCATCGCCATGAAGCAGTACACCTACGTGAAGGGCATTCTCCGCTTCCTCGTTCCGCTTTACGAAATCTCCACCGGCGATCTCCTCGCTCTAATCGAAGCCGATTTCATGGGCCAGCAACGCACCGGCGCCGCTTCCGGCGTCGCCACAAAATATCTTGCCCGCCAGAACGCGCGGACAGCCGCCATCCTCGGCACGGGAGGCCAGGCAAGAACCCAACTCGAGGCCGTCGCCGCCGCGCGAAAGCTCGATTCCGCCCGCGTTTACGGCCGCGACCCCGACCGCCGCGCAAACTTCTGCGCCGAAATGTCCCACCGCCTCGGCATCCCGGTACACCCCGCCTCTTCTGCTGCCGAAGCCGTCCGCGGCGCCGACATCGTCAACACCGCAACCACTTCCGCCAAGCCCGTCCTCGATGGCCACGACATCGCCGAAGGTGCCCACGTCAACGCCATCGGCGCCAATCACGCGCATAAGCGCGAACTCGACGACACCGCCATCTCCCGCGCCGGTGTAATCTTCGTGGATTCCATCGAACAGTCCAAACAGGAAGCCGGCGACCTCATCGTTCCGTTTCAGCAGCAACCCCAAAAATGGGACGCGGTGCACGAACTAGATCAACTCGTCGCCGGCAAAGTCCCCGGCCGTACCTCCGAAAAGCAAATCACTCTCTTCAAATCGAACGGCATCGCCTCTTGGGATCTTGCAGTCGCCGAAAAGGTCTATGCCCTCGCCAGACAAAAAAATCTCGGTAGGGAATTGCCGTTTTTTTCTTCAGGAAAGTAACCGCTAAGGGAATCAAGGCGGGGAGAATCTAGGTGGGAGGAAACCTGACGCCTCATTCCGGGAGCGGGGCGTTCGTCGGACCCCCGGAATGAGGCTCAAAGTGCACTTACGAGTGCAGGGCTTGGGCTTTGCGGTTGGAGAGTGGGTTCTTCCGCATGGAAAGGGAATTGTGAGTCTTCAAAGTGTCGTTGCCCCGGTTGCCCGCGCTCTTCCACAGCAGGCCGCATGCGATCAGCAGTACGCCGAGCGCGATCATCGAACCAAGAGTGCGCGGAAGGCTGCCCACGCTGACCTCTTCCTGTTGATTCGCGGGAAGAATCGAAGCCTCAGAGACTGCCGCATATTCAACCTGCGCGTTATTCACCGCTGTGTTCGCCGCTGCCGCGGACGGCGTATTGAAATTGCTTCCAACTGAGATTGCCGGAGATTCAAAATTGGCGTTGTCGATTTCTTGCGCGCGAACCGCGTTGGTCATCAAAAGCGAAACTCCCATCGCCGCCAGAACCAGTTGCCACTTGATATTTTTTGTGAAGTTCATGGTCCACCTCAGTGTTTTTTTAACTGCCCGACACTCTTGGAAGAAGGCAAGGCTGTGGCCATCGCCTCACCGTTCCGCGTCCCGGCACGTCGATTTTGTCCATCTTGCGAAGTTTCAACGGTATACCGTCGAAAAGAATTCCCCGAGCCTTTCGGAATCCTTCTCCGCCGAAATCCTCCGCGTGATGATGTCTATCCGAAGAGCGATTCTCCGACGCTCTCCATCGCTTGCATTGCAGTTTTGCAGAGCAATGGAAAGTCAGCGAAAAATCACTACTCTCCTCTAAATCCTTGTCGAGTAATGGCTTACAGTTAACCGGCTGATCGTTCCCGCGCCGCACGCCGGCCCAGCATGGGTGCTCTAACAGTTTAGATAGCCACCCTAACCCTTCGGATAGGCCTTCTGCCTGTAGATTATCCAAGCTCACCGAGTTACAATTCCCGCTCTCAGCAAGAACGCGCGGCCAGACCGGCCACCCGAGCCCCAAATCGTGCCCCCAAGACTCACCGTCATCAGCGGTCCCTGGAAAAACACCAGCTTTCCCGTCGCCGATGCTTTCTCGCTTGGCAGCGATCCATCCAATGCTGTCCGCCTCGAAGATCCCTCTGTAGCTCCGCATCATTGTTCCCTCACCGAGTCTTCCGGCCGCTTCACCCTGCGCGATCTCGACTCCCCCGCCGGCACCTTCGTCAACGGCATTCCTATCTCCGAACGCGTTCTCTCCTTCGGCGACCAGATCTCCATCGGTGATTCCTCCTTCCTCTTTCTTCCCGAAGCCGCCACAGCCGCCGAAAGCAGCTCCGTCCAACTCGACGAGCACGCCTCCCTCAGTCTCTCCGCCCAGCAACTCAAGCCCGACGATCTCTCCTACTTGCAACCCGAATCTCTCGCGGCTCTGCCCCCAGCCGTCCGCCTCGCGCGCACTCTTTCCACTCTTCTCAAAATCAGCTCCGCCATTGGCTCCATGCGTGACATTGACGCCCTGCAATGGCAACTGCTCGCCACGCTCTTCGACGTGATCCCCGCCGAACGCGGCGCCATTCTTCTCCTCGACTCCGGCACCGGTGAGTTCTCCGCTCCCATTGCCTGGGACCGCGCCGCCGGCCCCGATCATCCCGTGCATCTCAGCCGCGTTCTTGCACAACGCGTCATCGAAGAACGCGTCGCCGTTCTGGATTATGAAGGGCCACCAATTTCCGCGTCAGCCCCATCGGACGCTCCCCCAGCTTCCGGCCTTTCTCTCCTCTGCGTTCCGCTCACCACGCCCGCGCAACCCCTCGGCCTCATTTATCTCGATACCCGCAACCCCGCCACGCGTTTCTCCAACGACGACTTACAACTGCTTTCCGCTATCGCCGGCCTCGCTTCCGTCGCCATCGAAAATGCCCGCCAATTCGAGAGCCTGGACAACGAAAACCTGCGGCTCCGCGCCGAGGTCCAGCTCCAGCACGATATGATCGGCCGCGGCCCGCGCATGCGCCAGGTCTATCAATTCATCGAACGCGTCGCGCCGTCCGATTCCACAGTTTTAATTCTGGGCGAAAGCGGCACCGGGAAAGAACTCGCCTCCCGCGCTATCCACCTCAACAGTCCGCGCAAATCGCGCCCCTTCGTCGCACTCAATTGCGCCGCTCTTACCGAAACGCTTCTCGAAAGCGAACTGTTCGGCCACGAACGCGGCGCCTTCACCAGCGCCGTCTGTCAAAAGAAAGGCCTCCTGGAAGTCGCCGAAGGCGGAACCGTCTTCCTCGACGAAGTGGCAGAGCTGCCACCCACGCTCCAGGCCAAACTCCTGCGCGTACTTCAGGAGCGCGAATTCGTCCGCCTCGGCGGCACCTCTTCGATCAAACTAAACGTCCGCTTCATCGCCGCCACCAACAAGGACCTCCAGAAAGCCGTCACCGACGAAAAATTCCGCCTCGACCTCTTCTATCGCCTCAACGTCGTTTCCGTCACCATGCCCGCCCTTCGCGAGCATCCCGAAGACATCCCTCTGCTCACCGACCATTTCGTCTCGCGTTACTCCGCGCGCTCCAATCGCAAAGTCCGTGGACTTTCTACCGCCGCACGTGCCTGTCTCGCCCAATACGATTGGCCCGGCAACATCCGCGAACTGGAGAACGCCATCGAGCGCGCCATCGTCATCGGCTCCTCCGACCTGATTCTTCCCGAAGACCTGCCGGACGCTCTAGCCGACCGCGCATTGCCCATTTCCGAATCCGCCGCCAAATTCCACGAGGCCGTGCGCGACGCCAAGAAACATCTCATCCTCACCGCCCTGGAACAGTCCCAGGGCAGCTTTACCCAGGCTGCCAAACTCCTCGGCCTCCATCCCAACTATCTGCACCGTCTCGTCGCCAACCTCGACCTGAAGGCCACCCTGAAAAGCGCCGCAAAGCACTAGAAGCCTTCTCTGAAAGGCCCCTGTGGGGGCCCGGAGCAAATACCAAATACCCTCTTGACACCCTGGATGCCACGAACTACATTTGTCGAACGAGCGTTCGAGACGCCTATGGCTTCCTCCATTCCCATTGCCCGCGATACTGAGGCCAAGCTCCAACACATCCTTCGCATTGCATCCCAGGTCTTTGCCCAGCACGGCTTTGAAGGTGCCTCCATGCGCGACGTCAGCCGCGCCACCGGTGTGTCCCTCGCCGGCCTCTACTATTACTTCGAAAACAAGCAGCATCTACTCTATCTAATTCAAAGCACAACCTTTACCTTCGTACTCGAAAGCCTCCGATCCCGTCTCCACGGCGTCCACGAACCAGCCGAACGTCTTCACTTCCTCGTCCTCAACCACATCGAGTATTTCCTCTCCCACCCCAACGAGATGAAAGTCCTCTCCCACGAGGAAGACGCCCTCGGCGACCCTTACCGCGAAAAAGTCCAAGCCATCAAGCGCCGCTACTACGCCCTGGCCCGCGAAATCTTCGACTCCATCGCCGCCGAAGGCCTCGCGCCCGGCATCCACCCTCGAGTCGCGGTCCTCAGCCTCTTCGGCATGATGAACTGGACCTATAAATGGCATAAGCCCGGCGTTGATCCAGACGCCGCCGAACTGACCGCCGCCATCGTCGGCCTATTCCTTCATGGCGTTCTGCCTTCAGGCACAGAGCCGAAGCCCGTGTTTGCGGAAGGAATTACTGCAGGAGACCAGCATTAAAGAATTTCCCGAAGGTTCTAAAGATTCCAAACGAAGGGACGAAGAGACAATTATGGCCACCACAACAAGCGTCGCAACCAAGGAACTCGTAAAATATCGCGTCGAAGACGGCGTCGCCATTTTCGAACTCGACGATGCCCCCGCCAATACTTACACCTACGACATGATGCTCCAGCTCGATGCGGCAATCCTCAAAGCCCGCATGGACGAAAGCGCCCACGTCATCGTCATCCGCGGCGCCGGAGAAAAATTCTTTTCCGCCGGGGCCAGCATTCCGATGCTCACGAAAGCCGATCCCCAGTTCAAATACTATTTCTGTCTCCACGCCAATGAAACGCTCAGCCGTCTCGAGCAAACGCCAAAGCTCGTGATCGCCGCGCTCAACGGCCACACCGTCGGCGGCGGCTTGGAAATCGCTCTCGCCTGCGACATCCGCATCGCCAAAAAAGAAGGCGGCAAAATCGGCTTACCCGAAGTGAATCTCGGTGTCCTTCCCGGCACCGGTGGCACGCAGCGTTTTGCCCGCGCCATCGGCCGCTCGCGCTCCCTGGAACTCATGGCCACCGGCCGCACCTTCAGTTTCGAAGAAGCCCTCGAAATGGGCCTCATCAATTATCTCTACGAAAAGGAATCCTTCTGGGACGACGTCCTTGCCTACGCCCGGCAATTCTGCCCGCCCAATAAAGCATCCCGCGCCGTTGGCCGCATCAAGCGTTCCGTCGTCACCGGCATGGAAATCCCCTTCGCCGAAGCCCTCGGCCTCGAGCGCGAACTCCAGCAACTCCTCTTCACCAGCGAAGACGCCAAGGAGGGTCTTGCCGCTTACGTCGAAAAGCGTGCCGCCAATTTCAAAGGGAAGTAAATTCGACGTAAACTCATAGGGCATCCAGGAAAGTGCCACTCGAATGAAAACCCTCCCAGACTATCTACGTAAAGGAATGAAGCTTGTGATCGTAGGTTGCAATCCAACGGAATCTTCGGTTCGCGCCGGCCATTATTACGCCGGCCGCGGCAATCCGTTCTGGCCATTGCTCTACGACAGCGGCGTCGTCCCTGAACCTTTCGACTATCCGGACGACCGCCGCATCATTGAATTCGGCATCGGCCTCACTGATCTCGTCAAGCGCCCCACTAAAACCATCGAAGAGCTGAAGCGCGAGGATTTCGCCGAAGGCCGCTTCGTCCTTTCCCGCAAGCTCGAGGAGTATCTCCCGCGCGTCATCGCCTTCAACGGCAAGCTGCCCTACGAGCAGTTCGCGCAGCGCAAATGCAACTACGGCATCCAGAAGGAACTCCTGTATGGCGCGCATGTTTACGTGGTGCCGACCACTATCGGCGACACGTCTCGCGGGAAGAGCGACCGACTGAAACATTTTCGCAAACTCGCCGATCTTGTGAAGCGCACCGAAAAAACCCGCGAAGAGCAGACCCACTGATAAGGCCTGCAAGAAACGGAAGCAGAATGAGTCAAGCTCCACAAATCGTTTCCAGCTCTCCCGTACTTCAGGAAACGCGCCACGGTTCCATCATCACTCTGGTGATGAACCGCCCCGACCGTCTGAACGCGTTAAACAATGAACTCACCACAGCTCTCAACGAAGCCCTCCTCCGCGTCGCCAATGATTCTTCCATCAACGTCGTCGTGCTCACCGGGGCGGGCCGCGCGTTTTGTGCTGGAGGCGATCTCGGCGCCATCGGCAAAGGCCGCGAGCGCGGCGATTCCGCCGAACTCGGCCCCATCCTCCGGTCCGGCATGCAAGCTGTCCTGAATATCCGCACTATGCCGCAGCCCGTCATCGCCGCCGTCAACGGACCCGCCGCCGGCGCCGGCATGAATCTCGCCCTCGCCTGCGACATTCGCCTCGCCGTGGATGGCGCCGTCTTCGGCCAGAATTTTGCCAAGGTCGGCCTATTCCCCGATTACGGCGGCACCTATTTTCTCCCCCAGCTCGTCGGCCCATCCGTCGCAGCCGAAATGTTCTACCTCGGCGAAATGATCGACGCTCAATCCGCGCATCGGCTCGGCATCATCAACCACCTCTTCCCAGCCGACAAATTCGAAGCCGCCGTCACCGCTTTCGCCAAAAAAATCGCCGAAGGCCCGCAGCTTGCCATTCGCGCTGTGAAACAATCCATCTTCGCACGCGAAAAAGACGCTCTGATGGAAGCGCTCGAACGCGAAGTCGAGGCCCAGCTCAAATGTTTCCATTCGCACGATTGCCTCGAAGGCATTCGCGCCTTCATGGAAAAACGCCCACCTGAGTTTCAAGGAAGTTAGATTTTTCGCAGTGCCCAGGATTTCGACCAAAGGAGACTTCTCTCATGCCGGCAACGCGTCTTTCCACTTTCGATGACTGGGTTGACCTCTTCCGTGTCTGGCAAAAAGACATCGGCGTGGACTACCCGGAAATAACCGACTATAAATTTGAAGCCAAGTTCGGCCCCACGCGCTCCAACGAAATCGAATTCGGCGCCTACAAAGGCCGCCCCAAGTGGGAAAAAGTCGTCAGCATTCCCGACCAGCGCATGCGCGATGCCCTGCTCAACTTAATCGTCTATCAAGGCGACACCGAATTCGCTTCCGTCGAGCAGCAGCGCCACCTTTTCGAAACCTCGCCCAGCGAACACGACCGCCAGTCTCTCTGCCGCGTCGTCACCGAAGAAATGCGCCACGGCTGGCAGATGTGCCACCTGCTGATGAATCACTTCGGCTACAGCGGCCGCGTCGAAGCACAGAAAATGCTCGAACGCCGCGCCTTCGACCAGAAGCGACTCCTCGGCGCCTTCAATCAGGACGTCAACAACTGGCTTGACTTCTTCGTCTACACCGATTTCGTCGACCGCGACGGCAAATACCAGCTCACCATGCTCAGCTACTCCGGCTTCGCCCCGCTCGCGCAATCCATGATTCCCATGCTCAAGGAAGAGTCCTTCCACCTCGGCACCGGCCAGGACGGTATCAAGCGCATCGTCAAAGCCGGCGTCGTTCCCACGCAGGTCATTCAGAAGTACGTCAACAAGTGGATTCCCGTCAGCCTCGACCTCTTCGGCGTCGATCGCTCCAGCTCCGCGCACTGGTTCTACGTCTGGGGCCTGAAAGCCCGTTACGACGAGCCCACCGCCAAAGCCGCCGTCAATCTCGAGCGCATGAACGAGCACAGCCGCGAGCTCTATTACCAGGAATGCATCAAGCTCGTCGAAATGATCAACAAAAACGTCCCCGCCGGTCAGCCGCTGCTCTACGTCCCGGATTTCAAATTCAATCGCTTCATCGGCGAACACGCGCGCAAGCCCTACAGCGTCCACGGCGAGCTGCTAGCCGAAGAAAAATATGCCGAGCACCTCAAAGAGATGCTCCCGCAACCCGAAGACCTGCAACTCGTCAGCGAGATCCAGTCCGTCGAAAAACAGTGGATCTCCCCCAAAGGTGCCATCCAGTAATCAGGTACAATTTTGAGTGCGGAAGCGCAGCTTCCGCTTTTGCGGAGTAACCCGCGAGACAAAATCCTCGGGACAGAGTTGTCGTGGCTGTGCTCTTGACGACGCTCGAACTTCTAGAAATCACTTTACGGGTGATCAGTAACCCAAGAACCGCCCGATGGGAGTCCAATGAACGACCTCGAAATCTCAGCAGCTGAACTCAAACAACGCCTCGACAGCGGCGAAAAACTCGTCCTCGTTGACGTGCGCGAACCCTGGGAAAACGCCCAATGCCGCATCGAAGGCGCCGTCCTCATCCCCATGGGCTCGATTCCCTCGAATCTCCAAAAGCTCGACACCGACGAACCGGTCATCTGCTACTGCCACCACGGCATGCGCAGCCTCGATGTAGTCAACTGGCTCCGCCAACAGGGCATCTCCACTGCCAAATCCCTCGCCGGCGGCATCGACCGCTGGTCCCTCGAAATCGATCCCAAAGTCCCCCGTTATTAACGATATTATTTTGAACTACTTCATAGGCTGCGGTTCTTGGCTTTTGTAGCGGTCGCCTTCCGAGGCGGGCGCTTTAGATTCAAGCAATAACAAAACATTGTCATTCTGAGCGCATCCGATAAGGATGCGCGAAGAACCTCAACTACAGATTTACTAAAAATATTCAACCGGATCGAGGCCACATGCCAACAAAGCTCATCTTCTACCAGAAACCCACTTGAACCACTTGCCGCAAAGCAAGAGGTCTCTTGCTCGATCTCAAACTCCACTTCGACTCCCGCGATCTCGACAAGCAACCCCTGTCCGAATCCGAACTCGACAAACTCATCGGCACCCGCGATTACAAGAATTTTCTTAATACCCGCAACGATCTCTACCGCGAACGAAACATGGCGGAAAACCCGCCCACTCGCCCCGAAGCCATCAAGCTGATGTCCAAAACTCCCAACCTGATTCGCCGCCCGTTGCTAGTCCGCGGCTCCCAAATTATCATCGGCTTCGACGAAGCCGCCTACCGCATCCTGGCGCTCCGTTCCAAGCCATAATCTGAAGCCCTCTGTGGCACAGTCACTCCTGACTGTGCTCTTGGGTCTGTTTTTATTTTGCAGGATCTACTGGCCGCGGCAGGCGGTGTTCAACAGGAGTGCAGCATGCAAATCAAAACCATCGCCATCATCGGCGCAGGCACCATGGGCCGCGGCATCGCCTACGCCTCCGCCCTCGGCGGCTACATTAGCGTACTCGAAGACGTCTCCGACTCCATGCTTTCCAAAGCCGTCTCCTGGATTCGCGAAGCCCTCGACGAAGGCGTCCGTCGAGGCAAAGTCGAAGCCGCCGCGCGCGACGCAGCCCTAGCTCGCATCACCACCTCCCAAGTCGTCGACGAAGCCATCCGCGACGCCGAACTAATCATTGAAGCCGTCCCCGAAGAACTCGAAATGAAACTCGAACTCTTCACCATCTTCGACAAATTCGCCAAGCCCAACGCCATCTTCGCCAGCAACACGTCCTCTCTCTCCATCAGTGATTTCACCGACATCGTTCTCCATCGTGACCGCTGCATCGGCATGCACTTCTTCAACCCTGTCCCCAAAATGAAGCTGGTTGAAATTATCCGCACGCCGCATACCTCCGACGAAACGGTCGCCGCCTGCATCGCTGTCGCCACTCGCATGGGCAAGGAAACCGTCATCGTCAACGAAGCCCCCGGCTTCATCACCACCCGCATCAACGCGCTCATCGGTAACGAAGCCTTCGCCATGCTCGAAGCAGGCATCGCCTCCGCCGCCGACATCGACAAAGCCATCAAGCTCGGCCTCAATCACCCGATGGGCCCCTTCGAAATGGTCGACCTCGTCGGCCTCGACGTCCGCCTGAAAATCCTCGAATACCTCCACTCCACCCTCGGCGAAAAATACAAGCCCAGCCCGCTCCTCCGCCAATACGTCCAGCAAGGCCGCCTCGGCCGCAAATCAGGCCGCGGCGTCCACGACTATCCCGCCCCAAAAGATCCCCCAAATAAAACATAGGGGCGGCCTGCCTGTGGTAGGCAGTCTTTACGCCGCCCTGTCTTCCTCTTCTCAGCGTCCTCTGCGCGCCGACCTCAGCGCACTCTGCGTTAGGTCCGAATCTTCGGCTCCCGCTATCTGATCGCTGTTATCTGCTATCCCCCATGCCCAGCCAATCCAAATGTTTTAAACTATCTCCATGACCGCGCTAACCGACCGCATCTTAATCCAGCAAGGCGACCTCACCGAAATGGACGTCGACGCCATCGTCAACGCCGCCAACAATGACCTCATCCTCGGTGCTGGCGTAGCCGGCGCCATCGCCCGCAAGGGCGGCGAATCCATCCAGCGCGAGTGCGACGAAATCGGCAGCATCCCCGTCGGCTATGCCGCCATCACCGGTGGTGGCAAGCTCAAAGCCCGCCACGTCATCCACGCCGCCAGCATGAGCCTCGGCGGCATGCGCACCACCGCCAAAACTCTTCGGACCTCCACCGCCCACTCCCTTCGCCTCGCAGCCGAGCGCAACCTCAAATCCATCGCCTTTCCCGCTATCGGCACCGGCGTATCAGGCTTTCCGATGGACGAGTGTGCGAAAATCATGCTGACGGAGGCCCTCCAGCATCTGAAAGGCGAAACCTCGCTCGAAACCATTTACTTCGTCCTCTTCGACGCCCGCTCCCGCGACATCTTCCAATCCACCTGGCAAACCCTGCAAAAAGAAAATTCCACCGGAGCCGCTTCCGCGTGACACCGCTCGCCGCCCTTCTCGCCGAACGCATTCGCCGCTTCGGCCCCATCACCTTCGCCGAATATATGCGCGAGTGCCTCTATCACCCGGTCCATGGCTACTATTCGCAACCCGAAGTCCGCCGCTTCAGCGACTACTACACCAGCGTGGACGTCCATCCCATCTTCGGACGTCTCCTCGCCCGCCAGTTCGCCGAAATGTGGAGGCAACTCGATCGCCCCGGCGAATTCCTGCTCGTCGAAGCCGCCGCTGGCACCGGCCGCCTCGCCGGCTACATCCTCGAATTCGCGCAGTCCCATCTCCCTGATTTTTTCAACGCCATCAACTATGTCGCAGTCGAGCGTTCTCCCACACGCTGCGATCAGCTCGCCATTCATCTTTCGCAATTCATCCGAAAAGGGAAGTGCCGCCCCTCCATCGAAATCCCCGCGCGCATTCCCGTCGGCTGTGTTTTCTCAAACGAGCTGGTCGACGCCCTGCCGGTCCACCGCGTTTTGCAACAGCGCGGCGCCCTGAAAGAAATCTTCGTCACCACGGACGGAAAAGTCTTCTCCGAAATCCCCCATCCGCTTTCCACCTGTGCCATCACTGATTATTTCGCTGCCCAGCAAATCACTCTCGAAGAAGGCCAGCTCGCCGAAGCCGGCCTCGAGGCCTGCGACTGGATCACCGAAATCGCCCGCCGCCTCGACCGCGGCTTCGTTCTCACCATCGACTACGGCCACGAAGCCGCCGATCTCTTCGACGCCCACCACCAGTCCGGCACCGTCCTCAGCTACTCAAAACACCAGGCGTCCAACAATCTCTACGCCGCCCCGGGCGAACAAGACCTCACCGCCCATGTCAATTTCACAGCGCTCCGCCAATGGGGCGCGCGTCACGGCCTCGAAACTCTGGGCCTCCTCACGCAAACCGCGTTTCTGCTCGCTTTAGGAAAGGGAAATGACTTCGCCGATCTTTACGACGCTGGCATGGACGAACCCGGCCGCGTCCGTGCCCGTCTCCAACTAAAAACTCTCATCTACCCCGAAGGCCTCGGCGAACGCTTCCAAGTCCTCCTCCAGCAAAAAAACGTCCCCCAAGCCCAACTAACCGCCCTCAACCCACTCTGATCTCGACTGTAGTGGCCGATCTTCAGATCGGCCACTCCTACTTTGGAGTGCGGTGGCTCTGCCACCGCTTTTACGCATGCAACCCAACCGGCCAACCAACTCCTTCGAGACCCAACTTCACCAAGCTTGTGATTCCTCACTCCTGTCAAAAAAAATCCCCCACCCGCAAAGCGCGTGTGAGGGACAAAAATGAATCGACATTTTACGATCTAACGTGGAATCAAAAACCCGTCTTTCCAACTCCCCTACGGATTCGGCTTCTTCAACGTAGGCTTCTCCCCCGAAGCCGGCGCAGGCACATCCGCCTGCTTCCCCTTCGCTGGCGTCGGCGTAGCCGTATCCGCAGGCGACGGCGTCGGCATCCCGCCTTCCGTATATGGCTTCTTAATCAGCGCCTCCACCACGTCCTGCGCCCCGCCGGTATTGTCATTCGTCTGCCGCGCCTTGTTGTACTCATTCAGCGCCCGCTCTCTCTGCCCTAAAATGTCAAAAATCTTTGCCAGGTACAGGTGGCTCCAAACCTCCGTCCACTTCTCCGACGGTTCCGGCACTGTTGCCAGCGCCTCGCGAAACGCGTTCGCCGACGCCTGATAATTCTTCTGGTAAAAAAACGCTTCGCCCATCCGGAAATTCGCCAGCGAACGGCTCGGCTGAATGCTCAGCGCCCGCTGGTACTGCTGCACTGCATCATAATATTTCCCGACCTCGGCCAATTCCTCGCCCCGTGCAATCGCCGCCCGCGCCCGCAAATTCGGCGTGCTCTTCAAAATCAAATTGTTCGGATCAATCCGAATCCCGCCCGCTTTCGGCCGTCCAAACGTCTCCTCGGTGAACTGTGTCTCCGTCCCGGTCACATAAATCAGCTTCATCTCCGGGTTCCCCTCGGTGTCCACGCGCAACTGCACCGGCATGCTGAATGTGTCCAGCGGCTGCTTGATCTTCCCCACAATCCGGAATCCTTTGCGCGTCCGGTAGACGACATCCTCCAGCGAAAATTCCGGCACGCCCGTCGAATTCAGCCATTGCGCGAAATACCCTTGCAGGTTCGGGGCCTCTTGCCCCGGCTTCACGCCGGCATTCGCCGTCGCGATGGCCATGTTTTCGAAGTCCCGCATCGTCGCGGTCTTGCCCTGGTACTTCGCATAAAACCCATGCAGCACAGACTTGAACCCCAAATCGCCCATCTGCCCGCGTAGCATGTGAAACAGCATCGCGCCCTTATTCATCACCACCGAACGGTACTCGCTCGAATACGGCGCCAGCCGCGCCGACTGCGCCACCGGCGCTGAGTTCTCATACATCAGCGCGCCCACCGCAAATTCGTCCAGCGCCCGCAGCCCTGCCTCTTTCCCGAAATTCTGCTCCGCATACAACTCTTCCGAATACCGCGCCAGCCCGTCGCTGATCCACACGTCGCTCGTACTCGCCGGCAACACCTGGTTGCCCCACCACTGCGTAGCCACCAGCCGGCTCAACGTCCGGTCGCTGTACTTCGGATCCCACAGCCGGTGGCTCAGCATCACCACGCCCGGCCCTGAAAAATCGCGCAGCGTTCCGTCCGGCAGCTCGATCACCGTCATGTCCGGATCCGGCAGCGCCCCGAACATGTCCGAAAAAAGAATCTCTTGGTGCGCCACCACGTTTGCGAATTCCTGCACCTTTGCCGAATCCGCCCGCGGCGCATACACGGCCACGCTGATTCCTTCCGCCTGCTTCGGGCTTAGCTGCAGGGGCCCCGCCACGAAAGAGCCATTCGGCTCACGCCGCTCGCAGTGAAACGTGTACATCAGCCGCTTGCCCTCGGCCGCCGATCGCGGAGCAAGCGGCTGCGCCGCTTCCGCTTTTCCCGTTCCCGCCACCGCCATCGTGTCCGGCACATTCAACTTGAAAGTTCCCGTATATCGGTTCGCCGGATAATTCGTCAGCGGAAACCACCGTGCCGGCAGCAGCAAATACGCCCAATCTTTCCCGATCGAAGCCACCTTCACGTTCGGCACCGGGCTATTCTCTTCATTCGCCAGCAGCCCGCCATACGCAAATGTCAGCGAAACTGTTTTCCCAGTCGCTACCGGCGTGGGCAGGGTCACCGACAGAAACATCGGATTCTCTTGCTCCCTCTGGAACGACACCGCCTTTCCATCCGGCCCCTTTACTTCTCTCACTTCCAGGTTTTCGTGCAGCTCCACGCGCACAATCTGCGAGACATCCTGCGCGCGAAATTCTACCTTCACAATCGAGTTGATCGTCTGCCCTGCCGTGTCCAGATAAGCGGAAAGTTCGTAATTCTCGGCGAGAAAATTCGGCCCGCGCGACTCCTGGGCTGCTAAAGGAGAGCTGAAGATCGCAACAAGAAAGGCCACACCCAACCAGCACGCACCCCTGACATTTTCCCGTCGCGTCATCGAGTTCCTTTCAGTTCTTGCACCTAGAGGCGATGTATTGATGTATATAGGATAACAATCCCTCAGAAAGCGTTGCCAGCCGCCCCTTGTAACAAGCTTGCAATTTCATCCGCCGCGCGCTCCACGGCCCCCGGAGGACCCAGCCGTTTCCGGACCTCTTCCAGGCCCCGCCGCTGCGCCTCCCGTGCGTTCGGCTCTTGCAACAACTGCAACGTCTCGTGTGCCACCCGCTCCGGCGTAAACTCGCTCTGCACCAACTCCGGCACAATCCGCTTCTCCGCGATCAGGTTCACCATCGCAAAATGCGGCGTCCGCACCAGCGGTTTTGCCAGTGCCGCCGTCAATGGCGACACGCGATAGATCACCACCATCGGCACATTTAGCAGCGCCGCCTCCACCGTTGCCGTCCCGCTCGAAACAATCGCCGCGTTCGCCGCCCCCAGCGCGTTGTACGTTTCCCCCTCCACCACGCGCACAACCATCCCGGTCGGCCATCCTGCCTTCAATTGTTCCACGTCCTGCGCGCGTGCCGCCGCCACCACTAATTGCGCCGGCACCCGTCCATTAATCCGCGCGCAAGCCTCCCGCAACACTGGCAAATGGTGCACCAATTCTCCCGCCCGGCTCCCCGGCAGCAGCGTCACAATCGACCGGCTAGCGTCCAGCCCCAGCTCCTCGCAGAATTGTTTCCGGTCCTTCGTCGCCTGCACTGCTCCCACCAGCGGATGCCCGATAAATTTTGTCGGCACCCCGGCGTCCGAGAAAAATTTCTCTTCAAAGGGAAAGATGCACAGCGCCTTCGCAAATCGCCGCCGCACCAGATTCGCGCGCCACGGCCGCCACGCCCAGAATTGTGGGCAAATGTAATAAACGTTTCGAATCCCCTTGGGTTTCAGCTTCCTCGCCAGCCTTAAGTGAAACCCCGGAAAATCCGTCAGGATCGCCAGCGCCGGCCGCCGCTTCTCCGCCGCCATTACCAACCGCTCCATCGCCTGCAGCAGCGAAGGCAGATGCTTCACAATCTCCGTAATTCCCACCACCGCCACTTCCGCATAATCCGTTACAATCTCCACGCCCGCCGCGCGCATCTGCGGCCCCCCCATCCCAAACAACTCCACGTCCAGCCGCTCTTTCAGCGCCGTCGCCAGCCGCGCAGCATACATGTCGCCGGAAGCCTCGCCAGCGGAAAGTAGTAATTGGATGGGGGGCATCAGAAAAAAGCGCTCAGTCGCTCGCGGGCGTCGGCGCCGGAAGCACCGTGGCCCCCGCAACGCCGTTCGTGTCGTGCAGTTCCTGTTCCTTGTATTGCAACTGATACAACCGGTAGTAAATTCCGCGCAGCGCCAGCAACTCCTGATGCGCACCCTCTTCGCGCAAGCGTCCCTTATGAAACACAAGGATGCGGTCTGCATGCTGAATCGTGCTCAACCGGTGCGCGATCACCAGCGCGGTTCGCCCGCTCAACAGCCGGTCCAGCGCCTCCCGGATCAAAAGCTCCGTCTTCGTGTCCACGCTTGAGGTCGCTTCGTCCAAAATCAAAAACCGCGGATTGTGCGCCAGCGCTCGCGCGAAACTGATCAGTTGCCGCTGCCCAACCGACAGCGTCGAACCGCGCTCGTTCACTTCCGTCTCCACGCCCTGTGGCAGCGAACGAATGAAATCGCCCAGCCCGATCTCCTCCAGCGCCTGCTCCACATTCTTCCGCGTAATTCCCGGTGTCCCCAGCCGGATGTTCGATTCAATCGTCCCGCTAAACAAAAACGGATCCTGCAGCACAATCCCGAACTGCTTCCGCAATTCCTGCAAATCGAGCAACCGTATATCCACCCCATCCAGCAGAATCTGCACGCGCTGAATGTCATAAAAGCGCAGCAGCAGCGAAATCAGCGTCGTCTTCCCAGCTCCCG
>Ga0137415_10001541_pt1 | contig 22901 bp, 16 predicted proteins | sample CZODoug3_1_1_16f_FD_183082 | JGI IMG/M metagenome (GOLD analysis project Ga0137415, IMG submission 183082) | Vadose zone soil fungal communities from Angelo Coast Range Reserve, California, USA - CZODoug3_1_1_16fungal (Hybrid Assembly) | ecosystem: Environmental > Terrestrial > Soil > Vadose...
TCCGGATGAAAAAACGCTGTATCTGGCTGAGGAATTCAGCTACCGCTTCGATAAAGTCGTGCTGCAATAAAAATCGCGTTACTCCCTGAAACCGAGGAAAGTGCGAGCGGCAGTGCTACTGCGGCGCGTTCCATACGTACAGGAACGCTTCGTCAGAGGAGGTGACAACCTTGCGCGAAGCTTTGCGGCTCGCGCGATTCAGCGCCGAACGGACTTTTTCCTTTGATTCCGGCAATTCCACAAGCGGAATCTTGAGCGCGGAGCCCGCCTTCAATTCGTCCAGATCCTTTAAGATGGTGGTGACGATAAGTTTGTGCTTTCCATTCCGGCCTTGCGGAATTTCCGATTGAATCGTGGTTTTGAAGTGCATCGCGCCGTTCGTGCCATTTTTGTTCTGACGGCTTGCCATACTCCCCTCCTCGACGACACGCTATGCAAAACGTACCGTTATCGTATCTCACCTTAAACAATGCTGCAAGTAAAAACAATAAGACGAGAGAATAAGGGATTGAGGGTCTCGCCGCAAAATCGAATTCCTGACCGGCGTTAAAGTCACTAACAATTCCGTTATAACGCTCACATTAGGATTCAAAAAAGATTTGACCCGTATCCTGTCAGCCCTGCTAGCCTTCGAGTAGTATGTAGTCGAATGGGAGGGGGGTGTGCGAGAGAAGGAGTACTTGTATGCGCGAGGAAGAATTGCAATTCCCCGAATGGCAGGGCCCTCTCCAGGACGTGATCCTCGAATTTGACCGCGAGAGGATGCTCAAAAAAATGCAAGACGTCGAAGCCCTGATTTTCGAGCGCCTTCGACAGCTATCTGTGTCGAGCGACGGCCGCGTGGAGCACGACGCCTTGAATGATGCCCTGTCGGTCTTGCGAATTCTGAAACGCGAGAGATTGGGATACCCGGATTGGAAGTGATCGGCCTTCCGTAGGATTCACTACAGTAATCACCTGATTGAAGATAGACAGTCCCCACTTCATATTCACGGCTCTCGCCCGCCAGCGCCCGGAGCGCAGGAGAACCCTCGGAACTGAGCTTTTGTGGAAATCGACATTGATCCCAGAAAGCGAGGGGCAGGTAAGACCGTGCTGGTCGTGGATGACAATTCCGCGATACGCAAGAAGCTTGCAGCGGCCTTTTTGTCCGATGGTTTCAAGACCTGCGCGGAGGCGAACGATGGAAGGGAAGCTATCGAGCTTGCGCAGCGAATCAAGCCCGATGTAATTACCCTGGACCTCTCCATGCCGCGCATGAATGGTTTGCAGGCGGCATCGGAGCTGCGAAAAGTTCTCCCGAATATCCCGATCATCCTCTTTACCTTGTACGGAGAAACCCTTTCCAAGTCGGAAATCTCCAAAACGGGCGTAAGCCTGGTGCTCTCGAAAACGGAGCCCCTTTCCATGCTGATCGAGAAAGCGCACGAGCTGATGGGAAGTTAGTTTCGTCTTACGCCGCTCCTGCAACCAGGCCTTAAATTTCGATCAGGCTTACACGCGTACGAATATCTTTTTGTGGTAGAGCGGCCATAAAAGCGCGAGGATCAGCGCGACAAAAAACACAGCGAAGGCAAGCGAAGCATTCTTCGGATTCAGGTAGGGAACGAAAAAATTGTTGTATAGCCAGCCGTGCAGGGTTTCCGCGCGTCCGCCGGCGCCGGCGAATTCAAAGTCGATGCTGGTCTCCGACACGATGGCCGCAAGCGCATACGCCAGGATCGCGTTCATTCCAAAGACCAGAAAGGGCGCAGCCCACTTTTTCGAGCCGCGCAAATCCACAATCCAATAGCACAGCGCCAGCAGCAGCATGGCAAAGCCGCCGGTAAAAAGCACGTAGGTGCTGGTCCACAAATTCTTGTTGATCGGAAAATAGGGATCGAGCAGCCGTCCCGTCAGCATCAACACGACTCCGGCGATCAGCAATCCCCAAACTTTTCGCGTGGCCTTTTGTTCCGATCGCATCCATTCGCCCGCGAGAATCCCAATTAACGCTGTGGCGATGGCTGGAAACGTGGAAAGAAATCCTTCAGGGTCCCAGGTCTTGGACTCCGACCACAAATGTCCGCCCATCAGCGCGCGGTCGATGTAAGCGCCGAGATTTTCGTCTTTACCGAGATTACCGGCGCCGTAGCCCGGCACCGGCACGAAAGTCATTAGCCACCAGTAACCCACAAGCAAAACGAGCGCGACGCCGGCGATCGCGCCGAGATTGGCGCGCACGCGCGCCTGCTTGTCCGCGGTTATTTCCCGCCGCATCGTTGCCAGATAGAGCAATCCGGCGGCGAGATAGCACACCGCTATGCGCTGCAGCACGCCCATGATGCGGATTGTGTGGAGATCGAAGAAGGGAAAGCCATTCAAGAAAAGCCCGATGGCAAAGATGAGCGCGCTACGGCGTAGCACATGCATCGCCAACACTCTGCGCGTTACCCCGCGCGCCACGCGCGATGCGAATGACAGCGTCATCGAGACGCCCGCGATAAACAAGAAAAATGGAAAAATTAGATCGGTGGGAGTCCAGCCATTCCATTCCGCATGCTCGAGGGGAGCGTAAATATGGCTCCACGATCCGGGATCGTTCACCAGGATCATCGCGGCAATGGTGATGCCCCGGAAAACGTCAAGTGAAACCATCCGCCCGGCTCGCGCCACATCGGTAGCGGCGGGCATGGTTGAAACCGGCGCCGCAACGGCTTCCGCGCTGGCGATGGGAATTCCCTCCATGGGCGGCGATACTACAGCAGCGTGGAAAATGCCGCAACGGCGGAGAGGTCTTTGTCACGGATGGTGGACGTAGTCTTTTTGTGGTTATTCCGAACGAAGTGAGGAATCTCTCTCGGTGTGAATGCACAGAGAAAGAGGGATTCCTCGGCACGCAGCGTGCCTCGGAATGACGAGCTTTGAGTTTTTCCGCAAACTCCTTAGCCGCTGATTACTGGAATTCAAATCGCCGAACGTGCTCCGTTACTTGGCTCCGCAAATTGGGCGAAATTTCTTGAACAAAAAGAAAAAAGCGTGACGGGGAGGACGTCCGTCACGCTTTTGTTAGAGGGAAGAAACTCTTACGTTCGCTTTTTGCGCGTTTAGTGCACGCCAAGGTTGTGAGCGCCACAGAACAGCGAAGTGGCGAAGCTGGCACTCTGCGGGACCCACCACATGCGGCGGACCCAGTTATGTCTGCTATACATCATCTTTTTCCCGACATAGTCCATGGCCGCGGGGCCAACTTGAATCGCCGCGTACAGAGAAGCGTTCCCCGCGAATGGCTTTAAGAGTGGATTCAGTTCCTGGGCGCCTACCGTTGTGATGGCGCGACGCGTGGTCCAGGCGTCGAATGTCGCGGCGCTGTGTTCAGCGATACCCAATCCGATCCACATCTGCTTTTTGCGACGCTCCTCGGCGAGCAATTGTTTAACGGAGACGGTCATGGGCTTGGCGGGTTGCAAGAAGGCATTCAGCGTTGGACCACTGATTGGGTCGGGTTCGGGAGCGCTCGCGGCGCTCGACAGTACGGCGTCTTCGGAAATCGCCGAAGGCTGAATTGATATATCTGAAGAGTCCGGCGTCAAGGGAAGAGCAATCTCCGTGAAGGACGCTGCGCTCGCAAGTGAAGAAGAGCTCACCGGCTGTAAGACGGCCATATTTTCTGCGGAATAGGCCATCTGCGAAGGATCCTGTGGTTGAAGCAAAAGTAGGGCCAGGGCGAGAAGCATTTTATTTACCTCAGTGCGTTGCTGTGCTTTGCAATGACTTGGATCTCTTGCAACGTGAAGACAGATTAGGGTTCAGGATGCACGCGGGATATGGGCTGGTAGTCCCGAAAATCTTTTTTAGTAACTGGAGCGCCAGTTCTAGATCGCCAGGACAGGCGAACGCGAAGCGAACACTGCTGGGGCGCGGCGAATCAAAAAAATGGTGCGGCCGAAATTTATTGATCGGGCGGATTTAGTCCAGGTGCGGCGGGCCACTCCACAATCACAAGCTTCCCATCGGATTCACGTTCAATCGTCGGAGCATACAAGCCGATCTGCCGGCGACGCCACCAGACGCCTTGCTGGCGCTTATCCTTCCAGTCAGAGAACCAGTATTGCCAGAGAACCGCGCGAACCTGTAGCGGCGGCTCTCCTGGAAATGGATTGCCGGCGAAGAGAGCCAGAACGTTCGGCTCAGCCTGGAGAAGACGCTGCTCGACCTGAACGACAAAAGTGTTTTCGCGCCAGGAGCCCAGCGAAGCGAACCAGAGATTCCAGTCGAAACGCGGCTGGTAGGGCGCAAAGATTCGGGGAGGCGCGTTTAAATCCTGCGGCTTGTAACGAAATGGATAGGCACTCCAGGACTGGCCGTCGCGCGATCCCTGGAATTCAATTTCGTAGCGGTCGCGCGTCATCACCGCGAAAAGGCCGAAATCGTTGGCGATGCGGAAAGGTTCGAGCGCCCGCACCGGCCCGGTCGGCAAAGGGACATTGCGAGTAAGCATGGAAAGCAGCAACACGCAGGTTGCGTAGAACACCCAGGTTAGAAAGAAGGCCTGCACATACAATCGAAGTCTTGCCCTCCAGCTGACGGACGGCGCTGCTGGGGTCGAAATATTGTTTAGAAATTCGGTACTGGAAGATGTGCGCGCGCTTGAGGGCAGCAGCCGGGCCATAAACTTGTCATCGAGCAATAGAATGCCCAGCAGCAGAACCAGATAATTCAGGAAAGCGTAGTTACTGGTGAGAATGATGCCAATCTCCCAGGGCGTGATGAGAAAAAAAAGAAGAATGCGGAAACGGTGCGGGAGAAACACGGCAAAAATTAAAAAGAGTTCGAGAGCGAGCACCAAAGCTGCCGTGCCCGCATGAAAAGCGTGCGGCAAATGATGCGCGTACCAGGCGATCCAGGTGGGCAGCGGACCATTCTGATAATACTGGTCCAGGGCGGTGAGATTGCGCCATTCCGGATCGTGACTCAAGATTTTGGCAATGCCCGATTCAAAGTAAATGCGAAACATCAGCCAAATCACCAAAAAGCGGCCGGCACGAGAAGGCGGATCGGAATTTCCGAGTCGCGGGCGCCAGCCTGCGGGCGCAAAAAACAGGCTGATGAATCCCGCTTCAAGCAACATGCCGTCGGACTGGTAGCCGGCAAAATCCCTGGCGGTGCTGGTGAAAGAAAGAAACGCGACCAGGCAGAGTACCAACATGCCGCGCGGACAGATATTAACCACCAGCAGGAGCGACGCGAGCATCCCCACAACGCAAACCGCGAGGAGCGCGCGATCGCTCGCCGACCACCAAAACACTGACGGCGCGAACCAAAAGCGCTGCGCTCCAAAGACGCGCGCCACTTCAGCGAGGTAATTCTCCGCCGGGAGGATTCCACGCGGGCCGATCAGGCCGCGTATCTGAAATGCCAGCGAATAAAATGCGGAGAAAAAAATCAATCCCAGCCCGCGCAGAAAAATCCAACGCGGAACCAAATATCCAGGCGGTTCCGTATCCGGGCCAAACAGGCGTTGCGGCAGGGCGGTGAGATCGAAATCCACGACGCGGTATTATACAGACGGACTTATCTGCAGGGGACGAAGAGAAATGCCAAGACCCGAATCAATGCTGGGAAGAGCGAGGGGACGCCGAATCGCCGTGCCTTGGCTGCGAGGCATCATCTGCTGCGGCCATGTCCGCTTCGTCGTCCAGTTCCCGGTCGTCGGAAAATTTCTTGGGTCCGTAGAAACGAAGACGGCACTTTCCGCAGCGATACGGGCGAACATCCATGAACATCAGGACCCAATATTCCAGGAGCCGCCCGCGCTTGGTGCGATGCACGTGCATGCTTCCACACCGGGGACACGTTTTTTCCGGGTGATAAATGAAGAATCCGAAGACGCGTCGCATCGGAATTCGATCATAGCGCGCAGCGTGCCCCGGCGCAATCCTCGGCGAGATGCCTATCAATTGAATTAAGCCTTTGGTGAATTTACAGCGCCGCCAGAACCTGCAGCGCGTGATGACGCAGTTTGCCGAGATTGCGATTGATTACATGCTGGCGCGGCAAAAATCGCAGAACGGCGGTTCGTCGCAACGCCAGTCGTTCCAGCGCCATTTTTAGTCGCGTGTCGTGCGGCGCGTAGTGCAACCCGCGCGCCAGGACGTCCGCCGCATCCTGCTTACGGTCGGCGGCCACGTATACTTCCGCGAGATTCAGGTAAAGCTGGGCCTGCCGGCGGTTCATTCTCATTGCGGAGTGGCAAAGTTTTTCCGCTTCCGCCCATCGTTGCTCGGCCGCGGCGACCGCGACACCTACGTAAGAAATGTAAAAAGGGTTGGATGGCTCATGATCGAGCGCGGACCGCAAATGAGGCAGCGCCCTATGCGCGTCCCCCCCGCGCAGGAACGTCAAGCCAGACCGGAATTCCTGAAACGCCTCGAGATGTATCATAATGAATACCCTCCGCCGGAATAATGAAAGCGAGTTTCACTTTGAAACCGCCGGAATTAGAAAATCGGGACAAGTTGCCCCTGCCGCGAACCATACTGTCCGCGAACCTTACTGAAAACCTTGAGGATGAGCCTAGAGTCAGGAAATGAAAAAGGGAACTGCTCGCACGGACAGAAAAAGGACAGCCGTTCATTCCTCAGCGCTGCAAGGACAGCTGGATTAATTCGATTGATTCCGGACGACTTCGGACTGAAGTAGCGACATTTACCTGGAGGGCACGTCCGGTAAGGTTTTCGGCAGCATCAGACGGTTGTGCTACAATTTGTGTTATCCCATGTGTTTTACGGGAAAAATTGATGCGAAACGTCAAATTCGGCTCGCTAGGGATGGTGTTGTGCTTACTGATTCTATCCGCGAGCCTTTATATCGGAACCGCTTGGACCCCTGCGCTCGATGACGAAGACGTTGACGCCGCCCATGCGCTGGTATCCCAGGAAATGTTGCAGCGGCATGACTTTGTGGTCATGTACATGGACGGAGTGCGCTACCTCATTCGTCCTCCTATGCACTTTTGGCTGGTGGCCGCCAGCTATCAACTGTTTGGTGAAAACGAATTTGCGACCCGCCTCCCGGTCGGCTTGGCGATGGTGGGACTCGTTCTGCTGACCTTCGAATTCGGACGGAGATTTTTTGGCCGCCGGGCCGGATTCTATGGCGCACTGGCCGTGGCTACCAGCGTGGGGATGTTCATCTTTACGCGGAACATGATCCCGGAAGCGATTTATACGCTGGCATTTGAGGGGATTTTCTATTTATTTCTCCGCGCCTGGACCGGAAGCCTCGATGCGCGTGTCGGCTATTGGGGCGCCGCCGCGCTTTGTGCGGTTGCTGTGCTGACGCGCGCGCTGATTGGCCTGCTTTTCCCCGCGTGCGCCATCGTCGCGTTCATTACGATGACTGGAGGATGGCATCGCTGGCGGGAGCTTCGCCTGTTTTCGAGCTCGGCGATTTTTCTGGCGCTTGCGGCGCCCTGGCACATCCTCGCAGGGTTGCGCACACCTGGATTTTTTTGGGCATTTTTTATCAACGAGCATCTGAACCGGGCCTTGGGCACGCGGCTTCCCCATGACTACGGCGCTGTGCCGCTATGGGCCTGGTGGAGCGCGCATCTGGTGTGGCTGTTCCCCTGGAGTTTCTTTGTTCCACTTGCATTTCGAGAGTTGTCGTTTTCTCCCCGCTCCTGGCGCGAGGATACCGACCCGAGCATGCAGGCTCGTACGCTGTTAATGGCGTGGGCGGGCGTGATCCTGGCGTTCTTCACGCTGGAAAGCGGCTCTCGCCTTGAGTATTACAGTTTTGGCGCCTGGCCTGCGATTGCGATGCTGCTGGGGCTTGGTATAGCGCGCGCAGAAGAGTCGGACGGCGCCTGGTTACGGCCCGCGCAACGCATATTGGCGGGACTGTCGGTACTTCTGGCAGCGGTGGCCGGCTACTTCGTATGGGGTTCCATGCATATTCAGGCCGCGAGCGACGTGTCCCAACATCTGGAGATGCGCAGCCCCGAAGCCTACCTGACCTCGATGGTTCACTTGCTTGATTTGACGCCGGCATCGGTCGCCGACCTGCGATTGCCCATCATTCTGTCGGCGCTTTCGCTACTGTGCGCATTTGTGACCGCATGGATTTTGCGCGAGCGTGGAATTCGGTTGTTTCCGAGCATTGCCCTGGCGCTCGGAATGGTTGGATTCATTCTCGCGGCGCATATTGCGCACGATGTCCTGAATCCCACGCTGTCTTCGCGATCCTTGGCGATGGAGATCAAGAAAACCCTGCGCCCTGAGGATCAGATCGCTCTGTACGGAGATATTCGCGTCGCTCCCGGCATCGCATTTTATTCGCATCGCGATGTCTTGCTCTATAACGCGACCGGAAGCAATCTGGAATTCGGCTCGCACTATCCGGATGCCCCCAAGAGATTTTTCGACGACCAGGATTTCCGCCGGCTCTGGAATTCCAAGGGACGTGTCTACCTGGTTGTACCCGTGGAACATAAAGATGAAGTCCTGGAACGCCTGCCTGAAAATTCCATGTGGGTGCTGGCGGAGACCGGCGGGAAAACTGCCTTCGTGAATCAACCACCCGAGCCGGGCAATCTGCCTGTCGCGTCCGCATCTGCAATGGCGACCGCTTCGACGGAAGACAAGACGAAGTTAGCCACAATGCCCTGATCCGTAATTTTTCTCCGTTATTCCGAACGCAGTGAGGAATCCCTCCCGCTGTGAATTCAGTGAAAGAGGGATGCCTCGGCACGCAGAGTGCCTCGGAATGACGCGTTCTTGGGTTTTTCCAAAGAGTGTTCTACCTGCGCTACTTCGAGCCGGCCGGAATCAGCTGCATCTCAGCGTAAAGGTTTTTGGCTCGTTCGAGAGCATCCGCGACGTTGGGGCAGATGTTCCCCGCGCCGACATGCTGCTCAAATTCGGCCTGATGCATCAATTGGGTGGGCTGCTCCCGTGCGCCGCACAAAATGAAACCTCGCCCGGAATCGTGCACAGCGTCGGCCAGATTTTCGAGGGCTTGCAGTCCCGTGGCGTCGATCGCCGTCATATTTCTCAGACGAAGCACGACGATGGGCGGAAGCTCCGGAAGACGATTGATAACCTCGTCAATCTTGTCCGTGGCTCCAAAAAGAAAAGGGCCGTGAATCCGGAAGATACTTACATAAGGAGGGATTTCTTTATGCTGCAGGATATGGACGTGTCCCTCGCGCAGATATTCCTCAGTTACCTGTGAAACCGTCGTCGTAATCGTTACCTTGCGGATGAATACGAGAGCCGCCAGAATCATTCCCGCCTCGACCGCCACCGTCAAATCCGCGAATACCGTAAGCGAAAAAGTGATCAGCCAGGTGACGATTTCCAGCGGCGAAAGTTTTAATAGCTCGGGAATTTCCCGCCATTCGCCCATGTTGTAGGAGACCACGAGCAGAATCGCGGCCAGAACCGAGAGCGGAATGAATCGCGCGAGCGGTGCGGCAAACAAGACAATCGCCAGCAGCGTCAGGGCATGAACCATTCCGGCGACCGGAGTCTTCGCGCCGGAACGTATATTTGTGGCTGTTCGCGCAATGGCTCCCGTTGCTGGAAGGCCGCCAAACAGCGGGGAGAAAATGTTGGCGATACCCTGGCCTACCAACTCCACGTTTGGGTTGTGCTTATTTCCGCTCATGCGATCCGAAACGACCGCGGACATGAGTGATTCAATCGCTCCCAGCATGGCCACGGTGATGGCCGGCGAAATGAGCGGACGCAGCAAATCGAAATGGAATTGCGGAATTCTTATGCCCGGAAAGCCGGAAGGAATCCCGCCGAACCTCGTGCCAATCGTCTGAACGGGAAGTTTTAAAATCAGGACTAGTGCGGTGCCCGCAAACAGGGCCACGATATATCCCGGCACTCGCTTCACAAACCGCATGCACAAGAGGATCACGATCAGCGCGGCAATGCCGAGGCCGGTTTCCAGGGGCGAAAACGAACGGAAGTTTCGGGCGAGAGTTTCGATGCGGGCCAGAAATTCGCCGGGAACTTTGTCGACTTTGATGCCGAAAAAATCCTTGATCTGCGTACTGGCGATCAGCACTGCGATCCCGTTCGTGAATCCAACAACGACCGGACGCGGAATAAACTTCACTGCGGACCCCAGGCCCGTGGCGCCCAAAATGACCAGCATCACTCCGGCCATGAGCGTGCACATGAACAGCCCGTCCAAACCATATTTCGCGACGATGCCGTAGACCACGACAACGAAAGCGCCCGTGGGGCCGCCGATTTGCGTCGTCGATCCTCCCAGTGCGGAGATCAGAAACCCGGCAACGATGGCGCAATAGAGTCCCGCTTGTGGCGCGACGCCCGACGCAATTGCAAATGCCATGGCCAGCGGGAGAGCCACGAGGCCCACCGTGACTCCGGCGAGCGCATCCGCGGCAAATTTATTCCAGGAGTAATCCTTCAAACAGAGAATGGATCTCGGTAACCAGTCTTTCATCATCCAGGTCCGGGTATTCGCAGGGGCTTTGCGTTGATTAATTATCCAAAGTAATTATAGCGCGGCAAGTCCAACTGCGTTCAATTTCGGTAGATATGTTTCGTGGTTAAAAACAACCAATCGTACCCGCGTCTTCAGTAGGATAGGCGCTCTCGCTTGTCCTGTTTTTATGCGGGGCATCATGGCATCGATCCGACGAACGCTGAGTTTGTGCGTAGCGAGTACAGAGGACAGGCAAGATGCCTGTCCTACTTCAGGATTGCATCCGCAAAAGTTTTCATGTCCGGGCAATTAATCGTGGGCTTGGGACCCATCGGGAACGGCGTAATTCCATTGCGCGCAAGGAACGCCGCTTGCCATCCCGCCTTCATGGCGCCAAAGACGTCCCATGGATGCGCGGCGATCAGCAGGAGTTCCGCCGGTTGTGCGCCGAGATGCACCGCGGCGCTGCGATAGACTTCCAGGTCTGGCTTGAAACGGCGGACGGAGTCCACGGAAATAGATTCGTCAAAATATTGGGTGAGGCCTGCGTTCTGGAGTTGCGCCTTTACGGCGGGCGGACCGGAATTTGTCAGAGTAACCATGCGGAAGCCGGCGGCGCGGAGTCGCTTCAAGCTTTCAGGCACATCGGGATGCGCGGGCATAATGAGGACGCCCTGCAGAATTTTTGTCGCGTCCTCGGAAGATAGTTTCACTCCCTTGGTGCTCGCGAGCATTTCAAGGACGGCGCGTCCGACAGTCCCGAAATCGGCATAAGCGTCCGCCACGGTGACGACAAGCGAGTAATGAAGTAGAAGAGAAAACCACTCATCCAGCAGCTTGCCATCGCCAAACACGCGCGCGAATTGGGGGCGCAGAGCGTTCAAATCGAGCATCGTCTGATTCACATCGAAAACGAGGACTTTTGGCTTTGTTGGGCCGCTGGACTCCGATTGAGAGGGCGACCTGGACGGCAGTGGGGTGGAGTTTTCAGCACCCGTCTTCGCGAAACAATTCCGCACGCCTGCATTCAGTGCCGACCACACCGAAGACGCGGCCAATATGAACTTTCGCCTGCTCATTTGCGGTCTCATTTATTCCTCCTGAGAATTCCGGTCGGCATTCTTTGTATACTCGGGACTTCTATTCACACGGAGAAAATTAAGACTGAAGTCTGTGCTACTCGGCGCGCCACGGAGAGCGTTCCGGCCAGTGGCGCATGGCGTCGGCTGCCCATGCGGTGGTCTTGTCCGCGTGACAGGACGTGCACGGGTTGGGAATTTTGTATTTGTCCGTCATCGCTGGAGTAATGAAAGCAAATGTGTGCGCGCTGACGAAAGTGCCGGGAATGGTGACCTCGATTTTCGGCATATGACAGGCCACGCACTCGCTTCCCGCGGAACCTTCCTTATGGTGAGTATGTTCGGCAAGCGTCGCTGTACGGGGACCATTCCCCGAGTCGGGGCCGTGGCAATCGAGGCAAATTTTATTGGCGGGCTTGCGCAGTTGCGCGTAATTGTCCGTGCCGTGCACATCGTGGCAGTCAAAGCACGTGACACCGCGCCTGTACATGACGCTCTGCGTAAAATCATTCCCCTGCATGCGGTTTTTGTGCGCCGTGCCATCTGGAAAATGCGTGAAGCTCAACTGGCCGAGCGTGTGATCTTCGAGCTGCCAGTAATCCCGCAAATTCAACCCCGCGTGATATCCGACCGGCCAGTCGTAATACTTGCCTTCAATCGGATTCGTGAGCGGGCGTCCTTGCGAGTGGCATTGAATGCAAGTGTCATTCGCGTGGACGTAGTCCATTCGCGCCGGATTTAGAATATTCCCGCGCGTGGCGTTGTCCACATGCACGCTTCCCGGACCATGGCAGCGCTCGCAGCCAACGTTCCACTCCGCCACCTGCCTGGTCTGAATGTTGTAATCCACTGAATGGCAGCCATCGCAGGTGGGTCCCGTGGGCCGCTTCATGTTGTCGGGAGGATAGAACTCGGCCCACCAGTCCGTTCCGTTCGCGACCATGTAGGGACGCCACATCTTGGCGGTCATGTCCCATTGCGCCGGCTCCGGAAAATAATCGTCGCCGATTTTTGTGAAGTAGCGCTGCTTCCAGATGCTTCCGTAAACGAATGCAACCTGATCTTTCGTGAACTTGGGGCTGACGTTGTTGGTTGCCAGATTTGGAGTAATCGCGTCTGGATGTTCGCGCGGATCGCGCACGACGTTGGCCATCGGCGTTTTCTTCCAGCGATTGTAAATTTGCTCATGACATTTCTGACATGCCGCGGAACCAACATAGTGAGCGGAATTATTGCTCCCGGAACCCAAAATTAATTTCGCCTGCTGAGCCTTTTCCTCAGGGGAAAGCTGCGCCAGGCTGCGAATATACAGAACGAGCAACCAGCTTTGATCGTCCTGTTCGACGTGCGGATTGCGCCAAGCGGGCATACCCGTCATGCGAACGCCATTGCGGATAATGTAGTGGATTTCCCCTTCAGAAAGATGCTGCGTGGCAGGAAGCGCGAGGTTCGGAGCCCTGGGATAAAGATTCTCGCCGATCGCCGGCTGACCGGCGTCTGTCTTGCCGTGGCAGCTCACGCAGCGGTCGTTATAATCGTTGCGCGCCTTCTCCACATTTTCCGGAGTGGCCGTTAAGGGATTTTTTTCCAGTTTGGCGCGGCGTGGAATGGAGAAGTTTCGTACAGTGCGGGCGATCACGGATTCAAGTGCCGAAGGCTGGTCCGCCGCGCTGAAGCCGCGGTTGACCAACAATGCCAGATAAATCGCGCCAAGCAGAAATATGGCGATTACCAGAGGAATGACAACGCGACGCTTCCTGGGGCTCATCGCAATAAATATACACGAGTCTGCGGTTCAGGGTGTATTAGCAAACACGAGCGCCGCAGCGCGCTCGATCGCTATTCCCCTAACTCGTCATTCCGAACCCGGATTTTCGGGGAGGAATCCCTCCCGCTTTCGTTAGGAAGAAGAGGGGTTCCTCACTCCGCTCGGAATGACAGAAAAAGAAAGTCGCCACTTCCTGCTACCAAATAATTTTCAGCGCAACCTGAATCTGGCGGGAGGTCGTCTGTGTGGAAGTGATGAGTCCCGCGCTTGAGATGGGCTGACCACTTTGATCAAACGCCTGAAGATTGTCGGTGGGTGAAGCGAAGTTCGCGCGGTTCAGTATATTGAAAAACTCGGTTCGGAATTGAACGTTGAAGCTTTCCGAAATTCGTTTTACATAATTATTTTTGAAAACGGAGAAGTCCAGCTTCGCCAATCCCGGGCCCACGAGAGTGTTGCGGCCAAGATTGCCGGCCAGATTCGCGCAATAGACAGTGCCGCCGGGCGCAGGCGCGGCGGCTCCGTTAAATGGCACGCACTGGGCGGAAAAAGCGCTCGGCGCGGTCGGAAGAGCCAGACATTGAGACTTGATATAGTGGTTTGGGTTCCCAGGATTCGTGAGCGTCTCGCATCCCGGGCCGGTCAAACGGCTTGGCAATTCGCCCGTCTCTTCAATTTTCATGCCGCGAGGATCGCCGCCGAATATCGGCGTAAAAGGCTGGCCGGTGCTCACCTTGTAAAGCCCGACAAACTGCCAGCCGCTCAGGGCCATTTTTGGCAGCGCGGATTCTATCTTCGGGCTTGGCACTTCCCAGGTCACGCTGAGCACGAACGTGTGCGCGACGTTGAAATCCGAAAGACCTCGCGTCGTCCGCTGATCGAAAAAGAGCTGATTAAATAATCCGTTGGGAAAGGCGTCGTTCGCTTCCGTGGAAGAAAGCGTATCAATGCTCTTGCCCCATGTATAAGCGCCGCTGAACTGGAGGCCGTGGCTCATGCGTTTCGTAACATTCGCCTGCAAAGCATCGTAAAAGGAATCAGCCTGCCAGAAAGATCCGGTGATCCGGCCATAATTCGGGTTGAGTGGTGAACTAGGTATGGGATTGGCCTGCGTGCCGTCCGGTAAAAATCCGCGTGCGCAGGTGGTACCCGGAGTGCCATCCGGCCCGCACGGCCACAAGTAGCCCGCCGACGTAAGCGTAGGAAGAACCATCGCGATGTTATCGACGCGATAGGGTTGGTGAACTCCCCTTGAACCGACGTAGCCGACTGTAACGGACATCGTCGACGTCAGCTCCCGCGCGACACTCAAATTCCATTGCATGACGTAATTGCGCTTGGGATCGTACTCGATGAAATTAGAACGCGAAGTGCCCGGCACATTCTTAGATTTTTCAAACGCGCTTGTCTGGCAACCCCCTGTTTGGGCGCCGCATAATTGGAAGTCACCGGGAGAAACAACATTCGCGAAGATCTCGTTTACGAACGGCTGCGAATGCTGGATCGTGATCGTAAATTCGTAGGGAAGCGGCAGGACATCGAAAACTCCAAATCCCCCGCGAAGCAGCGTCTTGCCGCCGCGCGGATTCCAGGCAAAGCCCACGCGCGGCTCGAAATTTCGAAGCGTCGGGTTCCTGAAAAGGGGTGGTCCCACAACCGCGGTTGCGTCGGAGAGATGGCGCAAATTGGGAAGCAGATTATGCGCCTCGGTTGGCGCCGTTATCATTTCATAGCGCAACCCGGCATTGAACGTCAGGTTTTTTTGCAGCCGGATATCATCCTGAATATAGGCGCCGAACAAAGTCTGACGCATTCCATAAACCGGAGAAGCGACCGATTCGTTTCCCGCGAATGATTGCGGCACGTTAGTCAGGAAACTCTGCAAGGAATTGAACCGGTACGATCCATTGGCATTGCTGCTGGTCAGCTGGTTATCCTGCATCCTCTCGACCATGGCTCCGAACTGCAGGGCATGTATTCCGCGGGTCAGATAGACGTCGTCGCTGCCCTGAAACGAATTCCATGCGAGAGATTTGCTGGACGGAATGAATCCATTGGGAAGCGGAGCGCCCAAAAAGTTGGTAAGTCCCGGCACACCCTCCACGGACCCCGCAAACCCTCCAGGTTCAAATGCAAAGGAGGGATCGTTCATGAGAGGGTTTATGACATTGGAAACTTTTCCGATAATTCCGACAGCGCGGCTGAAAGCAAAGCCAGATGAATTCAGCAGGTTCGGGCTGAAAAGATGCTGCTCGTGCAATGTAGCCACTTCGCGAGCCGACACCACGGTGGAATTCAATTCGTCGAAAGTGCCGGGCTGCACGGTGTGCGAATTATCGCGCATGTAGGTCCCGGCGAAGGCGTCCTTATCTGAAAACTTGTGATCCAATCGAATCGTGAAATAATTTTCCGTAGTAATTTGCTGCGCGGCGAATTTAAATTTTCCGGTGTCGCCGCTGCCCAGCAGGCCTGAGTTGGGCAGCGGGTAAAATGCAGCGAGAAATGCCGCTACTCCCGGATCAACATTTACCTGGCCCGTTGAAAGTTGCCCGCCGCGGGCTGCACTCGAAGGAACGGTATTGACCGTGGTTACCCCAAGTGATTGGCGGAGTCCTTCATAATCTCCAAAAATAAATGTGCGGTCTTTGCGGATCGGCGCTCCCCCCGAGCCTCCAAATTGATTGCGTCTGAAAGAAGGAATGACTGGACCGTCAAAGAAGTTTCGTGCATCGAGCGCACTATTGCGAAGAAACTCATACACCGTGCCGTGGAACGTGTTCCTCCCGGAGCGGGTTACTGCGTTGATTACGCCGCCCGAAGTGCGCCCGTACTCTGCCGGGTAATTACTTCCTAACACGGATACCTGTTCGACGGCGTCAATTCCTAGGTTATCGCCCAGAACGCTGCCGGGAGCTCCGTTCGCGTAATCATTGATGCTGGCTCCATCCAGGCGATAACTGTTCTGGTCGGGCCGCGATCCCGAAATGCTGATCGCTGCTCCAAATCCTCGGTCGCTGTTACCCCCGTTTTCCTGAATGCCGGTGACGCCGGCCTGCAACGTAGCGAGTTGCGCCCAGTCTCGTCCATTTAGTGGCGTGTCGCGTACTGTAGTGGCGTTGACGTTTCCACCCACCGTGGAGGAAGCTGTGCTTACTTGTGCGGGAGGCGCCGCCGTCCGAACTGTCTGCTGCGGATCGCCGGGTCGCATCGCGACGTTCAGGACTCGCTCCGCTCCCGCTGCCACGTTGATGGTAGTCACCAGCTGGGTCACAAATCCCGGCGCCGACGCAGTCATCTCGTAGCCTCCGGGAGGCAGCGCGGGCACATTATAGAATCCGTCGTTATCGGTTGTGACCGATCTGGTTGCAACGGCGCCGACATCCGCGATGGAAATGTGGACGCCTGGCATTGGCGCGCCCGATTCTCCTCTCACTGTGCCAGTGATCGATCCTCCGGCCACTTGCGCTTTGAGCGACCACGGCGTCGCGAGTGATACACACAGAGAGAACACCGCAACGAGGAGATGGAATTCTTTTCGGCGCTGTAGAAAAACCTTCGCGCGCCTTCCGTCTCCGCCAGCCGCGTTCACAAAAACACTACTGCGTTTCAAATCCCAAGCTACGCACCCCATGCTTGCCCCCGGATTCTGATGACTAACACCGCAGTTGCGTAATGTTCTGCGAGCTCGCTGCGACTTTAGTCTTGCACTGTGTAGACTCTGACCTCGGCATTCGTGTTGGCGCCTGCCGGAATTGCCAGGTAAAAACGATCGAAACCCTTTCCCTGCCTGCCAAAGTATCCCGCCGTGCCCGCACCCAAGACGGTGGGGATTTTGGAAATTAACGTGTAGTGATCAGGATCGTTCTGCTGATACACCCAGATGGCGCCCTCGCGTCCCGGAACGTACACGCGCTTGTGCTCGGCACTGTAATACAAGTCGTCGGTATCCTGAACGGTCGGAACAGATGCGACCATCTTACCCGAGCCCGTATCGAACACGGAAATCGTAGCGGGTTCGCGCGTGCCCACGATGACACGGTGATTGGCTTCGTCGAGCGCCATGGGAAAATTCTGGCCCACGGTCAAAGACCATCGCGTGAGTGCCTTGGTGGTGCGGTTGATGACCACAATCTGCTTCAAATCCGGGACGTTCACGTAAATGTTGGGTCCGGATTTTTCCAGTTGAAACGATTCCGGCTCGCCGCCAAGTTTATAAACTTCGTCAAGACGCTTGTTGGTCGTCGCGTCAATCGCTGCGATGGCGGCGGTTTTCTCATCGTCGCCGCAGCCGACGTAGACGCGTTTGGTCGCGGCGTCGTAGCGCAGGTTATCCGCGCCTCCCTCAAAATCCAGCGCAGCGATTTGTTTGTAGGAGTCACCGTCGTAGATGTAGACCTTGCCCTTTTCGCTGGCCACAAAAAGTTTGTTGGCATCCGGGGAAAAGGCCACGCCTTGAGGATTCGGCACACCAGTGATTGTGCGCGCGAGAACTCCCTGAAAAAGATCGATGACTTCTACCGAGTTATTTCCCAATCCGGAAAGAAAGACCTTTCCTTTGCCGGAAGCAAAATGGTCGAAGCGCCCCTTTATGCCTTCGAGTGGAATGGACGCGGTCAAGATCATCGGTGGTGTGCTCTCCGCCGCAGGAGCGGCGGTCGAGGGAGTATTGGTTTGGTTACTCTGGCATGCCGTGAGTGTGATTATCAGAGTCAGCAAGAAACTAATGCCACCGAATTTTTTCATATCGCCTCCCATGCGAGTAAATTCAATATGAGACAGGCCCGTCAACCGGTACGCCGTCGATTTCTTGACGGAAGAAAAGAATCGTCGCAAACCTTTCTTTTTGTTCAGCCTAACCCATGAACTTAAGCGAACTTATACAGCAAACTCGCATCGGATTACCACCCTTGTCATTGGTACGCGCCGTAGGTTCCCGAAATTTCGTTAAATCCAAATTTTGCGCGAAATATATAAATTTGACGTTCGGAGGGTGTAATAACATCGACGACGACCGGGCAGATTCAGTTTGGGCTGAATTACTGTGGTGAACTATTCTCATGGAAGTGCACATTACCCTGAGGTGCGGCGCTCTATTGAGACACGCTATGAAGTGATCATGTTCAGCGAAACCTCAAAGTGGAAGGCTGCGGGGAAATAGGGGTGTGCTGGCACGAGAATGGCGCCGACGGGCACTAGGACTACCAGCGCTTCAGGGCCGTTGACGGAATCGTCATAGTAAGAGAGAGTGGCGGCGGTTTCGGGAAAGGCCATAGTGCCAATGACGAGCATCCTGGATTCGGCGAAAAGTATCCGGCCTTTCGTCGTGGGCGGCTGCGCGTTCCTGCTCGTCATTCAACTCATACTTTTTATCATTGGGATTCCTATAGCGGTTGGCGGTCGCGCGGATTTCCGTCAATTCTACACGGCTGGATACATGGTGCGCTCAGGACATTCGGCGGAAATTTACGATTACGGCTCTACAGTAAAATTCCAGTCTCAAGTTGTGAGTCCCGGTGACAACGCCCTTCCGTTTAATCATTTGGCCTATGAAGCCGTCCTTTTCGCACCCTTATCCCTTGTTTCGTTCCGCATCGCGTATGTAGTTTTTTTCATTGTGAATCTTTCTCTGCTGAGCGCTTCCATCGTCATGCTGCGTCCCTATACACCGTCTCTCCGAGCCGTTTGGAGCAAAGTTCCAGTCGCAATCGTCGCTGGATTCCTACCCGTCGGACTCGCATTGCTCCAGGGACAAGATTCCCTGATATTGTTGACCCTGTTAGTCTGTTCGTTTACCGCACTGCAACGCGACCGCGACTACGCTGCCGGAGTATTCCTGGGCTTGACGCTTTTCAAGTTTCAGTATTCACTCCCGATTGCTCTGTTATTTTTGGCTTGGAAAAAATGGAGGGTGATTTCCGGATTCGCAATCACTTCTATTCTCCTCGTGATCGTGTCGTTCGCCATCACTGGAGCGGGAGCTTACGCTAAGTATTTGCTCTCGATGAGTGTGGGACTGACCACTCCAGAGCAGCGGTTTCGATACGGAATCAATCCGTTGTTCATGCCGAACATCCGCGGGCTGGCGTTCGGAGCAGGAGGACACGGTCTGTTGGTCACGGCTGTATTGTCCGTGCTCGTGCTCGCATGGGCTATTCTTGCCAAACCGTCATTTCCAACTTTTGTTTTGACTGCTATGCTGGTCAGTTATCACGGACTTATGCACGATGCGGCTATCTTGCTTATTCCTCTAATTGTGTTGGGCGATACCGCTGTGCGAGCGAGCGAAACGTGGAAAGTTTGGCTGATCATCGCTATTCTTTTCTATCCGACGCTAACCGTGATCTACGCATTCCCAAATTTTCTTTTAGCTATCCCAGTGATTGCCCTTCTCATTGCATCCTCAGAACGCAGATCCATTAAGGGAATGGCATGGACTACCCAGGCGAAGAGTTGCTCGGAGGCGAAGTAGATTCAATCCGGGACAGGCTCGTCATTTATGCGCGCCGTAAGTCCCGAAATTCCGTTAAATCCGGATTTCGTGCCGAAATATAATTAGTTTGACATTCGGTATTTTTTTTCGTAGCGTTACTTCAGTATGAATCACGACGTCCAGAAGACCATGCAGGCTTGTCTCTGTTGTACCTGCTGTACATGTGTGTCTTCTGGCGCCGGGAGGCTGAAGCTCTAGATATCGGATCATAAACCGAGCAATTCTAGAATCCCACCGCCAGACGCGTTCTGGCGGTGGGATTTTTCTTTTTGGGGTCTGTTTTTGGGCAAGAAAAGTTTGCGGGTGCGGCTCCAGTTCTTCGATGAACGAACGAATTTGCCGAAATGAGGAGAAATTTAATGACGCGAGTGGATACCAAGAGAGTGGCTTGGAAATCGATTGCAGGTGTATTTTTATTACTTCTCGCGCTGACGCCGGGGACAGCCTGGGCGCAGGGAGAAGCTTCGCTTGGCGGAGTCGTCACCGACTCGACAGGCGCCATCATCGTGGGCGCAACGGTAAGGGTGAAGAATACGGAGACGAGCGCGATTCGCACCCTGGTCACTGACTCAGCCGGCCGGTACGACGCGTCACTCTTGAGCGTGGGGAAATATGACGTGACTGCCGAACAATCGGGCTTCCATGCGGAATCGAAAGCCGGAATCACCCTGGTCCTCGGACAGCGAGCCACTGTGGACCTCAAGTTGGCGGTTGGAGGAGTGCAACAGTCCATCAGCGTCGAAGCCAGTGCACTTGAATTGGCCGTCACCACGGCTGATTTCTCGGGCGTGGTCGGCGAACACGAAGTAAAAAACCTCCCGCTGAATGGCCGGAGCTACGATCAGTTGCTCACGCTGAACCCTGGAATCGTCAACTACACGTCACAGCGTTCCGGCGGGATCGGCACATCCAACTCAGTGGTCGGAAACATGTTTGCGGTTTCGGGCCGCCGCCCGCAGGAAAATCTGTACATCCTGAACGGCGTCGAATTCACGAGCGCGTCCGAAATCAACAACACGCCGGGAGGGACGAGCGGGCAGCTTCTGGGTGTGGACGCAGTGCGGGAATTTGCGGTCGTGAAGGACACCTACGGGGCCGAATACGGCAAGCGTCCCGGCGCGCAGATCAACATCGTGACCGCTTCAGGGTCCAACCAGCTTCATGGCAACGCGTACGAGTTCCTGCGCAATAGCGCGCTGGATGCGCGAAATTTCTTCGATCAGGCCCAAATACCCAACTTCGAGCGCAATGTGTTCGGCGGCTCGCTGGGCGGACCAATCAAAAAAGATAAGGCTTTCCTGTTTGGAAATTACGAAGGCTTCCGCCAGGTTCTTGGTCTGAGCGACGTCACACTTGTGCCGGATGATGCATCCCGCGCCGCCGCCGTGGCGAGCGTTCAGCCGTACCTGAATTTGTGGCCGGTGGCCTCACCTGGAACGGAACTTTTTAATTCCAATGGAAAGCCGAGTGGGATTGCCAAAGCGTTCAGCAATCCACAGCAGCACATCCGCGAGGACTTTGGAACAGCGCGATTCGATCAAATCTTTTCGGATAAAGACACCTTCGCGGCCGTATACACCGTTGACGATAGCGAATCGCATTCGCCGACGAGCAATCCGTTCAGTCTGGTCGACGTTTTCTTGCGAGAGCAAGTTGCCAGCGTGAGCGAAACTCACCTCTTCTCTTCGAATGTTCTCAATAAGGCGACGTTTGGATTTTCCCGTGGCGGATTCTATTTCAACAGCGGAGTCACCGGTCCCGCTTCCACGGTACCCGGCGGCTGGCTCCATGCCGGGCAGCCGGTCGGCACCATCGTGATTGGCGGCGGCACCACTCTCAACGGCGCATCGCAACTCACCAATGGCGGCACGAATGCCGGCAGCAATCTTACGGTGGTGCGCAATCTCTTTACCGCTACGGATGAGGTCACATTCACGCGTGGAGCGCACCTGTTAAATTTCGGCGTCTGGTTCCAGCGTTTGCAGAGCAACGACAATCTGATCCAGGATCAATACGGCCAGGCTTCCTTCTCAACTCTGCAAGGGTTCTTGCAAGGGAACGTGAGCACATTTACGTACGCCCCGTCGTACACACCGCTGTCCTGGCGTCAGCTGGAAAGCGCCTTCTATGCTGAAGACGCAATCAAACTGAAGCCCAGCCTCGAACTCCGGTTGGGTTTCCGCGCCGAATTCACGAACGGCTGGAACGAAGCCTACGGACGCGCCGCCAACTATGCATTCGACTCAAGCGGAATTCTCATAACGCAACCGGTGGTCGGGAATTCGGTCTACACACAGAACAAAGGGAAGTTCCTTCCAGCGCCGCGCGTGGGGATTGCCTGGTCGCCGTTCGGGTCGAAGAAAACCGTGATCCGCGGAGGCTTCGGACTTTATTACGCGTTGAATGACGCGCTGAGTTACCGCCTGGATCAAGTCGCTCCCTACAATACAGTTCTCGCGGCGAAAAATGTGCCTATTTCGAGCATCGCTCCAAACGCTGCGTACACCGGGGCGAAGATTGTCCCGAGCGGCGTGCAGCAAAATTTGCAAACTCCGACAGTGGAATCGTACACGCTGAAAATCGAACAGCAGATTTCTCCGAACACGACTCTCAGCGTGGGCTACATTGGATCGCACGGCTACCACGAAATTCTCTCGATCGATGCCAACGTGCCGCTGCCCACGATTTGCCCTGCGTCGCCGTGCCCCGCGGGCTATCCGGCCGGGGCGTACTACAATCCATCAGGCGCCCCACTCGCAAACAATGCCCTTTTGAATTCGACACATTGGATGTCGGAAGGCGTCAGTTCCTATAACGGACTTGAAGTGGATCTGAACCGCCGCATCAGTCACGGGCTGCAATTCCGCGGAGTCTATACGTTCTCGAAAGCGCTGGACGATGGCGATAGTTTGAACACCAGCATCGCAACGAACTCGCCGGCGTTCGCTTCCAACCCGCTCGATCCGAAAGGATCGGATTACGGACGGGGATCGTTCGACCTCCGGCACGCTGCGGTGATCAATGCAACCTATGACCTTCCGTTTGGACGCAAGAGCGCAACTGGAGCAAACTCCTGGTGGAATACGGTGTTTGGCGACTGGCAACTCAGCGGAAT
>Ga0137415_10001542_pt1 | contig 22898 bp, 26 predicted proteins | sample CZODoug3_1_1_16f_FD_183082 | JGI IMG/M metagenome (GOLD analysis project Ga0137415, IMG submission 183082) | Vadose zone soil fungal communities from Angelo Coast Range Reserve, California, USA - CZODoug3_1_1_16fungal (Hybrid Assembly) | ecosystem: Environmental > Terrestrial > Soil > Vadose...
CAGCACTAATAGAAGTAATCCAAATGATAAGGGAAAATGTAACACGACCAGCCCTTGTGATTGGTATTACAGTTGGTTTTGTGTGTGCAGTCGAATCAAAAGAAGAACTACAAACACTTGATTCACCATACATTACAAACAAGGGTCGCAAGGGAGGAAGCCCTTGTGCGTCTGCAATAGTTAATGCATTGTTTAAGCTTTTAAAAGAAAAATCAAAGGGCTAGTGAGTTTATCATTAATCAATAAAAATGATTTACCCCCAAATTACGCTTGGGGATATGCTGTTGTCGTAAAACTTTATGTCTAGTATCTCAAAGAGAAATGATATGCCTTCCATGTCTTCATCAGGAAATACGAATCAGAAGGAATTAGACGATATTAAACAGGCGATCAACGACTTAACAAATATGATTGAAGGCAAACACATGAGATTGGAAGCGATACTTTCTCAGATAATAGAACGTGAGATGGTAACTCAAGATTCCTACGATAAAATCATGAATTTGCTAATAGAATTCGGTAAAAAGAAAGGTTGGACAAAATAACTTAAATTTATCTTCTGGAATATTTTATACAGTTTTGAACAAAGTTTCTTGCAATGCCTGGTCGTGCAAAATGTAAATGCATGTATGAAGCAAGTGTATTGTACTGCATCAAACCGTCTTTTTGGTTTTTTATGCCAATACCAATAGATAGATCATAGACAAATTTGGAATCCTTTGATACAGATTCTAGCTCAGAAAAGTGAAACTCGTGTCCTTGTATTGTGCTTGTGGTTTTTGCAATAAGACAGTCCCTTACTATACTAGCCTTGGTATAGTTTAGCTTGAGTCTTTTTTGCATCTTTGTTGTAGCATCATAAAGTCCTATCATTTTAAATTTCTTTGAACCACAATCAATGGATTTGGTAAGATACATCAAGCCACCACATTCTGCATAGATTGGCATTCCAGACTCGGCAAGGGTCTTGATGTTTTTTTGCATCCTAGAGTTTTTTTCTAGTGCACTACCTATCACTTCAGGAAAGCCACCACCAATGTAGATTCCATCACAATCAGGAACCTTCAAGTCAGAGACAGGACTGAAAAACACTATCTTGGCTCCTTCTTTTTTTAGGGCATCTAAATTGTCCTGATAGTAAAAATTGAAGGATTCATCTAGTGCTACAGCAATTGTAGTTTTCTCTTTTGGATTTTTTTCTTTAGGAATTGAATCAAAGGATGTAACTTTATTTCCTATCTGAATGATTTTGCCAATATCGATAAAATCAGACATTGTTTTTGCTATCTTTGATATCTTGGATTGGAGTTGCTTTTGCTCAGAAACTGGAATCAATCCAAGGTGTCTTGATTCCATGGTGAGATCAGGATTGCGTGGAATCACACCAACAATAGGAACATTCAATGAAGAAAGTGCCTGCCTGCATAGATTCTCATGTTTTTTGCTACCAATCTTGTTTAGAATAAAGCCAGAAATCCTAGAATTTTTATGAAATTTCATAAACCCAAGTGCAGTTGCAGCAATTGATCGTGCAGTCTTGCTTGCATCCAAGACCAAAATTACAGGAGTTTTTAAAATAGATGCCACATGGTGTGTGCTGGAATAGTTCGAGTCGCCAGAAAATCCATCATAATACCCCATTACACCCTCAATTACAGAAAAATCTGAATCAAAATTTTTTACAAAGCTTTTAACAATTCCCGTAGAACCCATAAGCCATGGGTCCAAGTTTCGCGCAGGTTTACCAGATACAGAACTAAGATAGCTAGGATCTATAAAATCAGGCCCTACCTTGAAGGATTGTACAGAATATCCCTTCTTTTTGATTCCATGTATTATTGCACATGTAATTGAGGTCTTGCCAACACCGCTTGTAGTTCCAGCAAGCACAATTCTTGGTATTTTCAATTCTCAACAATATTACTGAATTTTATTTAAATGGATGTTTACTGTTCAGACCTTATACTTTTTACCATATCAAATAGCTGCCTAACAGCTAATTTGGGATGATGTGTTGCAAGCTTGACCAAATTACCCATACTAAAATCAGCTTTTACAAAATCTAAAAATTCTTCTGCAGAAAGCTCTTTGATTATTTCAATTTCCTTGTCCCATTCTTCATCTGACAGACCAAGCCATCTGCTTTGCACTTTAACTGCGACTTTTATCTTAGATCCTATTGCCTTTTTCCAATTTTCTTCGTATGGTTTTAGTGATTCCTTTGATGTGTCATTTTTTAGAACTGCTTCTGCACCTACCTGACCTGCTACTCTGCCAAACTCTATTGCATATCTGATTCCTTCCAAGACAAGCGGATTTGCCTGCCCAGCTGCATCGCCAACAAGTATGAGGTTATCTGCTATTGTGGTATGAGTCAGTCCTTCATTTGGAATTAATCCATAATGAAATTCTATTGGAACAATTCTGCCCAAGTTTCCTATCGGTCCTGGCTTTTTATCAATTAGTTCAAGCAATCTTTGAGTGGGATCAACTTGTGATTCTGGTTTTCCAACACCAACACCAATTCTTATTTTGTTTTTTCCCAACGGAAAGATCCAAGCATAACCAGCTGGAGAATATTGTTGCCCAACCATAAGATACCATGTTTCCGGATCAATGGTATCAACATACGCTTCAAACTCTGCACCGACACCAAATCTTTTCCATTGTGATACAGTACCGGTATTTTTTCCAATTACAGAATAAAATCCGCTTGCGTCTATTACAAGTTTTGAGTGAAAAACAAGATCATCTTTTATGGATATCGCCTTGACTCCTACTAACTTTCCATTCTCCTCAAGTATGCTGGTCACATTGGTTCTAACAAAAATGTCTGCACCAGCACTAGCTGCTTGATATGCAAGAAACTGATAAGTTCTTCTTACATCTAAGACTGCAGCTTGAGGCTCAGAACTTGTTATTGTGATATGATTATTTGGTGAATAAAATGAGTAATTACGAATCGGGTTATAACAATCAGAAGGAATCCCAAAAGATTTTGCTTCCTTAATCCAAGTAACACCACTTGTTCGAACTGAATGCCCTATTGCTTCTTCTCGTTCAAGTACAGCTACACGTATGCCTTTTTTTGCAGCTGACCATGCTGCAGAAAGACCGGCTGGTCCACCCCCTACTATAACAATATCAAAATTATATTTTCTTGTCAAACAAGAAACAATTTTTCTTTGATGATTATAAACTACGCATTTTCTGTTGCAAAATAATAGGTTATTTTGATCCGAATCTTTTTAGTTCACACTTGGAACCAAAAATTGATGGGAAAAGACGGACTTGTAATAGTATACACAGGTAAAGGAAAGGGCAAGACGACTGCTGCACTTGGTATGGCTTTACGAGCAGTTGGATACAATTACAAAATTTGTATGATTCAATTCATCAAAGGCTCTTGGCATTATGGTGAAATGACTTCATCAAAAAGGCTAGAACCAGAGTTTGAATTAACTGCTATAGGAAAGGGTTTTGTTGGAATTATTGATGATAAAAGTCCAATTGAAGCACATAAAGAAATTGCTGATGAAGCTCTTCGCATAGCAAAAGAAAAAATTCAATCAGAAAAATATGATATCATAATACTTGATGAAATAAACTATGCAATCAATCTAAATCTAGTAAAATTAGAAGATGTTTTAGATTTAATAAAAATTAAACCACATAAATTGAATTTGGTTCTTACAGGAAATTATGCTAGAGATGAAATTATAGAAGTTGCAGATCTTGTTACAGAAATGAGAGAAATAAAACATCCCTTCAAAGCAGGAATTAAAGCCAAGAAAGGTGTGGACTTCTAACCAGCAACATTAAATTACGTAATAAAAATTTGAAAAACCATGACTACAGCTGTTCAAGAACTTCCAGAGGTTGGCGAAATTGTTGTTGCCACAATTACCAAAATCATGGATCAAGGAGCGTATGTTACTCTTGATGAATACAATAACATTCAGGGGTTTTTACATATTTCAGAAATTGCAACTGGTTGGATAAGACATGTAGAAAAGTTTCTCAAGGTTGGAGAAAAAAAAGTACTTTTAGTAAAACGAGTAAATGTTGGAAGAACTGAAATTGATTTATCATTAAAACAAATTTCAAGTGATCAGAAAAAGAAAAAGCTTCTCGAGTTAAAAAGAAAAGAAAAAGAAAAGGTTCTCCTTAATAGTTTAAAAACAAAAGCCGATCTTTCCCAATCAGAGGTTGAAAAAATAGAAGAAGTTCTAATAAACAAATTTAATTCTGTTTATGATGCCTTTTCAGAAATAGTATCAAAAGGAATCGGTATTTTGGATGGTCTTAATCTGTCAACCAAGGTACTAAAAACAATAGAAGAAATCAGTTCAAAGATTCAAGTACCACATGTAGAGATACGTGGTGTATTGGAGCTTACTTGTACCAAATCTAATGGAGTTGAAATTATAAAAAAAGCACTTCTTGATGCAGTTGAAAATAAAGCAGTTAATGTAGAAATAATCTACATTGGAGCTCCAAAGTATAGATTGACAATTTCTGCTCAAAATTTCAAAACGGCGGAAAAAGAGCTCAAACCAATCATTACAGAAATTCAGACTACCATAGAAAAGAAAGGCGGCACTTTCAAATTTACTAGAGAAGAATCAAAGAAAACACGTGAGGGATAAATATGCGATTTCAGATGCGCAAATGCCATAACTGCAGGCGATATACTCTAAAAGATGATTGTCCAAAGTGCGGTAACAAAACTGTAACAGTTCATCCTGGAAAATATTCTCCTGATGATAAATATGCAAGATATAGAATTTCTGATCGTTACAAGTAACTTATTTTATTCCTATAACACTTGAGGATGTGTTCGTAGCTGTTGGAGGTTGTGTCTCAGAGGATTGTATAGCAACTTTGTCCATACGTGCTTCATTAGGATCTAATGGTTGATTTGTAGAGGAATCTGTTTTAATTGAAGCTATCTTATCAACTACGTCTTGCCCAGAAATTACTTCACCAAATATTGTATATTTGCCATCTAACCAAGGCGCATCACCAAGTACTATGAAAAATTGAGAACTTGCGCTATTAATGTCAGATCCACGAGCCATCGATACCATGTATTTTGTGTGTTTAAGGTTGCTAAATTCAGGTGGAATCGTATATCCCGCGTTACCTGTTCCCCATGTATCACGTGAGCCACCTTTCGTATTTGGATCACCACCTTGAATTACAAAACCAGGCATTATTCTATGGAATATTGTTCCATCATAAAATCCAGATTTTGCAAGCTTTTCAAAGTTTGCTACGGTTTTTGGGGCAACATCGTCTCTAAATTTAATCATTATATTTCCATACTTTGTAGATATGACACCTACATCACTTGTAGGATTAATGCTGGTTGGGTTAACACTAGTTGGATTAACCTCAGATTTCGTTCCTTGATTAGTATTATTTGTTTGCGATGCATAGTTAGGATTGACTTGATATAACAATACTCCTGAAATAATACCAGATTTAGTGTTGTTAAGACTAGGTGAAGTATAAACAAGTCTTAAAGGGCCATCACCATCAGCTGGATATTTTATTGTTTTAGAATAAACAGCAATGTATCCTGTTTGATACTTGTCTGATTGTTGATGAGTGTTTGGATCAAAATAAGTCACTGGTGTGAAGGGAAACATTTTTCCTAATAACGTATTTTGCCAAAAGTTATCATTTGGAGTAAAATCATCACTCTGTAGGAACTTTGACGTGTCTTCTCCTGCAATTTTCATAAACCACTGTTTTTTGCTTTCATCTCCGCCACCGCCCAGTACGTAAAGTTGTTGTCCATTTGAAACAAATTCCTGTCCTACTACATACACAAGAATATAGTTAGCACCCCAATCATGCAGCATCTTCCATGCCTCATCAGGCGAACTGAGGAATATTTTTGCTATTTGTGCAATTACTGCAGTAGATAATGTTGCATTATCAGCAAGTGTTGTCCGTCCAGCCATTGTTTGTATCCAATAACCATAGTCCCACCATGAGGCAATAACAGCATCTTTTGGTGTATTCTTATATATCCAGTTCAAAGTTTCTGGCCAATCATTTGTTGCTATGGCATAGTTAGATCCACCATTAAGTATAGTAGGTGGAGATTTGGTTATTGAGATCCAATTAGCATTTGCTGGAAAAATAGCCGGTACCAAAAGTAGGGCAACTATAATGACTACATATGATACCTTTGCAATTATTCCTATACTACCTATAGTTTTTTTACTCTGTAATGTTTCCTTCTTTGAATTATCAGATGTTTTTCTTTGTGTTCCTTTTTTTAGTATTTCAGATGTTTTTATTTGGGATCCTTTTAGTATTTCAGATGTTACGACAGCTAACCCAACTGAAGAAAGTATGATAACAGATGTTGCGGTCAAGAGCTCCAATCTTGCGAAAGTTGCACCAGAATAAGCACCAATAATACCGATAATCAATGCAAAAACGGTCATTTCATTTTTGATACCTATTGGTAAAGAATTATGATCTCCCCATTTTTTCCTAAAAATAAGCCATATTCCTAAACCAGCAAATAACATGAGGATTGAAAAATACGTAAAGTTTTGAGTAAGTGTAGGAGTTGCATGTTCTGCAACAGAATCAACTAATGGATCCTCTGATGTGAGAAATGGATTTATTGCATTAAGATAACGAAAGCTTGGTAAATGTAATAGATGTGAGGAAATCACTGCAACTCCAGCTATTATAGATCCGCCTAAAATTGCCAAGCCATTACGCAATCTTACGCCTTCTTTGCTATATTTCTGAACAAAAATTAGTGCTACGAGAAATATTGTTGGTCCAATTAGAGCAAAACCGCGTACACCTAGGACGAAGCTAAGTCCTGGCCTTGCAAATCCACCTGCAACTGCTAACGTAACAGCTACAAAGAGAGGTACTGCCCAAAGAAGGAATTTGTGATCTTTCCTGATAAATGGAAGTACAATAATAAACAATGCCAAGGGCATAAGAAAGAATTCAACACCACCCCAAGAAGCAAAACCAATAGCTAAAAACAGTCCTCCACCGATTAATTTTCCAAATGCAATTTTTTGGTTTTGTGATTTCAGCCCACTCAGAAATAAATAGAGACCTAACAGACCATAAAAAAGTCCTAGTGGTTCTGACTTGAACCAGCCAATGGTACCCCTAACAATGATAGGCGGAGATAGTGCAAAGAAGAGTGACGCAAAAAGACCTGCAGTTGTACCCCCAATAACTCGTACAAGTGCAAATATGATTATTGCTGTAAAAGAACCAAAAACAACAGGAAATATTATTGTAAAATTGTAAAGACTTGAACCTGCACCAAAGACCTTATACAAAAAAGCAGCAGTAAAGTGTAATGGGACTTGTGATGTTGCAAAAACATCCCTTCCATTTGGATACCAACTCATATTATCATGCCAATGGACATATGCATCTATACCGTGAGTTAACAGGTATTGTGTTGCCCTATAGTTAAAGAAAGGATCAAATTCATTTAATTGAAAACCATAATCGGCAGCTTGAGATCTAATCATGGCAGATATTGAAAAGGAAATTGCAAGAACACCAATAATTAACAAGTGATGAAGGTGAAACTCGAAAGTTCCAATCCTAAATAATTTAAGGTTTGAAATCAACTAAAAGTGGTGAAATTTACTCTGCTTATTACTCTTTTGTAAGAATTTGTACTTCACAAGACTTTACCATGTTTCTGAATTCTTTTGCATCATCTATACTACCAACTAAAGTACCATAATGCATTGGAATTGCTACTTTTGGCTTTATTTTTTCTACAGCTCTTGCAGCTTCCTGTGCAGTCATAACGTAAGTTCCACTTACCGGGACAAGTAGAATATCTGGTTTTAGGTCATTCATTTCTGGGATAAGATCTGAATCTCCTGTATGATAAATTGATGTTTCTCCTATACTTATAACAAAACCAATCTTATTGTCTTCTTTTGGATGAAAGGGTTTGTGCGTATCAGGATTAATCTTATCGATATTGTATGCAGGAACTGCTTTAATTTTAATATCGTTTATTATTTTTTCTTGTCCTGGAGACAAACCTATTTTTTCTTTTGAAGGAATTTTAGTAAGTTGGTCAATACATTCTTTTGCTGCAATAATGATAGTATTATTAGATGAGATTTTTTTTAAATCATCTAAACTCATATGATCAAAATGATTATGTGAAATAAGCACAATATCTGCACGAATAGATTTTGATAATTTGTATGGATCTAAACATATGGTAATTGATTTTTCTAGTGTAAAGGTGTCGTGACCATACCATCTTATTTTAATTCCATTGTATTCAAACATATTTTAGACAATAATTTTTGTTAAAGTTAAATCTTACTAGGTTCTAGAACAATTCTGTCGTTTGCTAAAGAAATAACAGAGCCAAAGTTTTTTATCCTTTTTTTTAATTCTGTATCTACTGTGGCTATGATTCCGTGATATTTTTTTACATATGATACTAATGCATCGTCTACGCTACTTCCTGATATTTGAATTTTTTTAAAATCTTTTATTATTTTTAGTGCATTAACAGCGGAAGTTTTTTTTTAAGATTATTATCTTGTGAAAGTCGTTCAAGTTCAGTAATAACAATATCAGGAACAGTAAATTCAATTGTTCCAATCTCTGTATCAAGATTTGAAATATTTTTGATATTTTTTGATGCAAGAATCATCAAAAAACTCGTGTCACAGACAACTTCAACCAACTATTACACCTGCTCCAATTAGTCTCCATCTTTCTTGAATTCTTCTACTTATTGCTACTCTTCCCTTTTCAAATAAACAAACTGGTCTTTTGAACTGTATGTCTACTCTTTCACCTCTTACACTGGTTACTTTAGAAAGAACTGGTGCAGTCCCTACACTAAGTCTTAACGATTCACCTACTTGAACAGATGAAACTTTTATTTCATCAACTGAACCGACAGCTGTATCAAAGAGGTTAATCTCTATTTTTGCAGTTGAAGAATTTTCTGGCAAAGTACCTGGCTTTCCAATAACAGAACCAATAAGCGAGTCGCTTCGTGTCATTGAAGGATCAAGTTTGGTTCCTATAGCAACTAAGCCTCCTGGTTTTACTTCGTCTACAAGTCCTGCACCTGTTCCAAGAGAAGAGATCTCTGTGATAATTGGTTCATAGATGTTATTTTTTTCATTTGCAAGACCGGGTTTTATTTCAATTTCGTCTCCCACTTTGAAAAATCCTTGAGTAACACTTCCGCCTATTACACCACCTTTTATGCTCTTTATTTTAGTACCAGGTTTGTTAACATCAAATGAACGCAATACATGCATAATAGTTGGTTTTGACTCATCTCTTTTTGGAGTTTCGATTGATGATTCAATAGCACCTATCAATGCGTCTATGTTAAGTTTTGATTGTGCAGAGATTGGTATTATTGGTGCTTTTACAGCATTAGTGCCTTTCACAAATTTTACAATATCAGCCTGGTTCGCTAATGCATCTTCATAAGATACTAGATCTGCTTTGTTTTGTGCAATTACGATTTGTTGAATTCCAAGTGTTTGCAATGCAAGAAGATGCTCTTTAGTTTGTGGCTGTGGCACTTTCTCATTAGCTGCTATTACAAGTAAAGCACCGTCAATTAACGCTGAACCTGAAAGCATGTTTGCCATTAAACTTTCGTGACCAGGACTATCAACAAAACTTACCACTCTGGTTAGTTCACTTTCCTTTCCACAATTATTACATTTTGGTGTAACCGAGTATCCTAAAGGAGATTGACAGTTTTTACATTTGTAAAATGCAGCGTCAGCATAACCTACACGAATAGTGATTCCACGTTTTAGTTCCTCACTATGTGCGCTAGTCCAAATTCCAGTAAGAGCTTGGATAAGGGTTGTCTTTCCATGATCTACGTGTCCAGCAGTACCAATGTTAACACAGGGTTGATGACCGTATTTTTTGATATACCAATCAGGAAGAGTTTCTTTCCAATGCACGATCAGGTTTTAAAAATCGCCTATGTTAACTTATGCCTTTTTTGGTTTGTCAGTCTTTTCCTTTTTTTCTTCAGTTGGCGCTGGTGTTGCTTCATCTATTTTTAATTCGCTATCCAAGGAGCAGTTTATCTGATATACTTCTTCAGTAATAGTATTTCCTCTGATAAGCTTACGAAAACGTTGTCCTTTTTCAGCATCACGCAAGCCAACCCCTTTTGATAACAGTATATATTTTCGTGCTCCGCCATGGATATCTTCTCTCAAAGGTACACCAGATTTGTCACTACCACCAGTAATTCGGATCTTACCAGCTTGACCTATAATTGCTGCATCTAATTCATTTCCTATCTGTAGACCTAAGAGTGGATGTGCATCTTTTTCTTTTAGTTCCTTGGTGATTGATTTTCCTTTTTTATCAGATATGATAAGCTTAAACGTTGCCAAGCATTTTGAAAAAGTCTGCAGACTATTAATTAATCTTTGTACCTAAATCTTTTAAAATTATTAATTATTACAACAAATGATAATGATAGAAGAAATCAAATGCCCCAAGTGTGAAAATAAGATGACTCCGATGCAAGCATGTCACATGATTTGTACAAATTGTGGGGCACATCTTGATTGTTCTGACAAAGGTTCATTTTGGTAATTTAAAATCCAGCTTTATCAGGATTGAAATTTTCTACCATACCACCAACTCTTTCTTTCATCAATTCCAAATAGTCATCGTATTTTGCTTCAAATCCACAAAAATGACATTTTACAACTGTTATTTCATCATCAAGTATAGCAGCTTTTTCACATTGTGGACATTTTGCATCCATGAATTTTTTTAGTAATTAAACTATATAATGTTAGGCTTCAAATGTGGATTGGCGGAGTTAGTCCAGCCCGGCACGACGTCAGCTTCCCAAGCTGAAGGTCGCGGGTTCAAATCCCGCACTCCGCATTTAATTTTTACAAAAAATGTTATAGATGAATAAGATAGTAATTACAAATTCTGGCATTATGTATCTCTTGACTATAGATTTAGTAAAGTTAGGGTATTGTGTCTTATTTTGTTGTAAGTAACAAAATTGCTCTTGCAAGATCTCCTTTAGCTTCTATGAGCGCATTATTTGCGGCCTCTTGAGAAACATTTGCTTGTTGAGCCACAAGCATGATATCTTCTTGACTGAATACTGGTACTTCAAGCTCTCTTTCTTCATAGCTTTCTGCTATCACTTGAAATATAGAATTGTCTTTTGCCTTCATTTCTGAAACAGAGGGTTTTACTATTATGATTTCCTTTTTGTCAGTTTTGATGATTACTTCCTGTACATTGGAAATTTCCTTCATTTCTAAACCCATCTTGTCTAACATTCGGCGCATTTCGCGGTTTCCGCCACGCATCATATATTATCAGTTGATCAATCTGGACTTTTTAAACTATCTCTGACTTTGACGGCTACGCCTCGTTTTAAGGATTTAATCATTCTTGAAGAAAGAACAGCCCTTCCAACTGCAATTACAGTACCTTTGTAAAGAACAGGCACATCAGCTCCAATTAAGATTTTTTTACCACACCATACAACATGTTTGCAGAAAACCGAACTTCCATCTTCCACAAAAGGTTTGGAATCAGCGTCTACTTCGAGGCAGTTTTCTCTAAATTTCTTACTTTTAAGAAGAAGTTGTGCAAAGCGTGGTGTAATTGCAAGTCCTCCATCTATTCGTAAAGTACAAAGTAGATTTTCGTTTTCATAGACGTGTTGTATTCTCCCCGTCCTTTTTGAGTAGGTAATCTTGATTTCATTTGGGAGATATTTTGAGAGTCCAATTCCAAATAGTGCATCTAATGTATGTTTAATTTTAAGAATTGAGTCCAATGTCAGTACAGTAAGTTATTGGGTTCTAATTGTTTTTGCACAGATATTACTATATAGTATTTTTGAATAACTATATAGATTAGCAAATCATATGTGAGTTATGGGAACTAATGAAGAGACACGTAAGATACAGTTTACAGGAAAATCATCTTACATTGTATCATTACCCAAACAGTGGATAATGGACATGGGACTAAAACAAGGTGATCAAGTTACAGTTTTAAGACAAGGTACATCGACTTTACAAATTACTCCACTAAAACACCATACAAAAACAATTAACACTGAAGATGCAACAATTGAAATAAAACCAGAGGATGAAGGTGCAGCAATTGTTAGAAAACTTATTTCACTTTACTTACTTGGTTTTAGTACCATAAATGTAAAACCCAAATCTGGGAGATTAAAACCAGCTCAACGAAATGCAGTAAAAGATGCAGTGAAAGGAATTCTAATGGGGACAGAAATTATTGCTGACTCTATTGAAGGTATTACCATTCAAGTACTGATAAATTTGTTTGAGCTTTCAGTAGATGGAGCATTAAAACGAATGTTAATCATTGCAAAATCTATGCAAAACGATGCCCTGCTAGCACATGAAGAAGCAAATTTTGATTTGGCAAAAGAAGTAATAAACAGTGATGATGAAGTAGATAGGTTTAGTTTTTACATAATACGACAACTTAAGATTGCAATTCAAAATGAACACTTGTTAAAAGATATGGGTATTGAAAATGCGAGAAGTTGTCTTGGATATAGACTTATTGTTAAAAACATAGAACGTGTTGGTGATCATGCTACTGATATAGTAACAGATCTACTGGAATTTAAAAAACCAATCAAAAAATCTGTGCTGGACACTATTCATGAAATGAACAGCTTTGCCCTATCTGTACTTGATGATGCATGCTTATCATTATTCAAAAGAGATTTTGCTCAAGCAGAACTCACTGTAGAGAGGACGGCGGATATTACAAAATATGAAAAAAAGATGCTTGAGAACACCAAATCGATAAGAGATGATGAGGAAATTTACAGGGTAAGACGAATGGGCGAAAATATTAGAAGAATTTCAGAATATGCAAGCGATATTGCAGAAATTGTCATGAATATGACTATAGAGAAAACTTTGCGAAAGCAATAAGACATGAATCGAACCCCTTTATGGTAATGAAAGAAACTGCAATTCTTATCACATATGACAGAGAGGATGATGTAAAGGAAGCACTTGCACTCTGTGATACTGCAGGATACCAGGTTATCAAAATAATCAAACAGAAATTTCTAAACAAATCCAAATATGGTTTGGGGGAGGGAAAGGTTGAAGAATTAAAAGAATTAGTTAATTCAACAAAACCTAATGTCATCATCTTTGATGAAATTCTCAAACCCAGTCAGAACTACAACCTTGCATCTAAGCTAAAGACAAACATTCTGGATAGAGAAGCTTTAATTCTCGAAATATTTGAACGCAATGCAACAAGTGCAGAATCAAAATTGCAGATCAAGATGGCAGAGTTAAGATATGAAATGTCAAGAGCAAAAGAAAAAGTACGATTAGCAAAGAAGGGCGAACAACCAGGATTCATGGGAATTGGTAAATTCGAAGTTGATGTCTATTTTAATGATATAAAAAATAGGATGACTGGTATTAAATCAAAGCTCGTAAAAGCTGGAAAACAACGTGCCCTACATAGACAAGGCAGAGACAGAATTGGATTTAAGACCATTTCTTTAGCAGGTTACACTTCAGCTGGAAAGACAACTCTATTTAATACTTTAACTGGTGAGACACGAGAAGAAAATCCAAAACTTTTCACAACCCTTTCAACAACAACACGTAAAATTAAGATCTCAGAGACTGATGTTTTAATTTCAGATACGGTTGGATTCATAAGCAATCTTCCAGCCTACATGATAGAAGCTTTCAAGTCAACACTAGAGGAGCTTACCTATACTGATGCAGTAATACTTGTAATTGACATAAGTAACCCAATTATAGAGTTACAAAAGAAATTTCGAAGTTGCATGCGAGCATTAGAGGAGCTTGGAGTAGACTATAACAAGATAATTTTTGCTCTAAATAAATCCGATTTAATATCTAAAGATGAAACTCTTGCAAAAGTAGAAATCCTTGGATTAAAAGAAAGTAAGAAGTGTCTATCTATATCAGCAGTAACTGGTGAAAACATATCTAAATTAAAGGAACTCTTGCATGTTGTTTTAAAAAATGAACCGCTAATAAAAGAAAAAAATGAGGTCACTAAAAGAGAAATTAAGATAAATTATGAGGATTGAGGTTCTAAGGATAGGTCAAAGACTTGTACGTGATGATCGAGTAACAACACATGTAGCTCTTGTTTCAAGAGCTTTTGGAGCTTCAAAAATTATAATGCAAGAAGTCAACCCCGATATCAAGAATACAATATCAGAAGTAAATAGAGTTTGGGGAGGTAATTTTGAGGTAGAAATTACAGAGAACTGGAAAAAAATCCTAAAATCAAAAAAAAATGAGTCCTTCAAAATCGTACATTTAACGATGTATGGTGAAAGCATCAATGCTGTCTTGGATGAGGTTAGAAAAGAAAAAAAAATTCTTGTTGTTGTAGGAGCAAAAAAGGTACCAAGGGAAGTTTATGATGTTGCAGACTATAACGTAGCAATCGGTAATCAGCCCCATTCCGAAATAAGTGCGCTAGCAGTTTTACTTGATAGGGTCTCAGAGGGTAGACAGTTCCTAAAAAAACACGCCGATGCGCAAAGGGAAATTGTTCCCACAAAAAAGGGAAAAAAAGTATTAGACAAACAATTGATTAAATATAGAATCTAAATCAAGGACTGCAATGACTAACGAGCATGAGGATCCTTTCATAAAAATAGCCGCTTTAATTGGCGGTGATGAGTATCTAAAAGTAGCCCGTTCTCTTTTGAATACGGAAGATGCTACAGATGAAGAAATTGCTAGTTCCACGGGTCTAAGAATTAACATCGTAAGAAAGGTGTTATACGATCTTTTTGGGAAAGCTCTGATAACTGGTATTAGGGTCAAGGATGAGAAAAAAGGCTGGTTTGTCTATAGGTGGAGAGCAAGAAAAGATGAGGTTGACAATTTTATTGGGAACCAAAAAAAGAAAATTGTTGAAAGATTGCAGCAAAGATTGGATTATGAGAACTCGGCTGAATTCTATCATTGTGGCAATGAAGACTGCCAAAAGCTGACATTTGAAAAAGCTTTAGATCTGTCTTTTAAATGCCCAACATGTGGAAAGCTTGTAAACGTTACCAAAAATGAGAAGCTCAAGAAAGCGTTGCAAGTTAAGATAGATCAGCTGCGAGATGACCTAAAACATTAGACGGTATAGTGTAGTACTAGCTCATTTTTCATTCTATTGAATTTCTTTAGTTTCAACAAAGGCGCTTGTGCAATTTTACCAAACCCTTCCCCGTGTACTAGAGAAATTGCACTGCTACCACCTAGAACATATGGAGTAATTGTGATTATCATCTCATCTACAAGTCCATCTTTTATGAAAGACCAATTAGTTGTTCCTCCGCCTTCTACAAGAAGCTTCTTTATGTTTTTCTTTCTTAAGATGTGTAATAGTTTTTTGAGATCTATTTTGTTTTGCCCACATTTTATTACTTCAAGCCCTTCTTTTTCTAGTCGAACAATATTTTTTTGAGTTATTTTTTTTGATACTGCTATTATTGTTGGAACCGTTTTACAAGTTTTAATTATTTGTGAAGTTGATTCTATTGAACCTACAGAATCTAAAATTATACGAGTGGGATTTTTTCCTTTCACATATTTGACTGTCAACGAAGGATCATCAATCATTTGAGTATGTTTTCCAATAAGTATTGCATCTACACTTGCTCTGAGTTTATGTACTCGCACCAGGTCTTTTCTTGATGAAAGTTCAGAGTTACCAGTTCGTGTTGCTATTTTACCATCTACACTCATAGCTGCGCTAAGTATTACATGTGGCCTAGATTTTACCATGGACTATTTCTCCTCCGAACATAACTGCTTTTATTGCTGTTTCAGAAGCTCGATGTACAATAGAAGCATATGGGTTATGCATTGGTTCTAAATCAATAGCGTGTTTATTGATAAAAATACAATCAGCCAAGCTATTAGATTGAATCGTGCCTATATTCTTGTTATGAAGTATTTTTGATGCATTTACTGTAGCCATCTTAAGTATGGATTTTGGAGGTAGTCTGGTTTTTTGTAGTCCCATTGAGACTTTCCACAGATAATCCATTTCTCTGAACATGTCAGGCGAGTTTATCATTACATTATCTGTTCCTATTGTTAAATTACATCCACTTTTCATCATAAGATTCACATCAGGAATTCCTTCTGCGAGTGCTGCGTTTGCACGTGGACATACAACGATACTAGTCTTGTTTTTTGATACAAGCATCAGATCTCTTTTTGATGCATATGTCATATGAACCAGAAAATTTGGTTTCAGTAATAAAGCACGTTGAGTTTCCGTTTTTGTTGTTATCTTTTTAGAAATCTTACAGCTCTCTAATGTTTCAGCTGAATGAATTGCCTTCATTTTTGGTACTTTGGAAAAAAAATTCAATACAGAATCACTGAATTCATTGGTACCACTTACTCCCATTCCATCACATTTCTTTAAAATAACCTTAAGATCCTTCTTTTTTGATTCAGGTAATGGAGTATTTTTTTTAATTGATTTTAAATCTTGATAGTAATCAATTCTACCAAGAATTATAGGTCTAATTGGGAGTCCTTTTGTTGCATTTCGTAAGAGTTCAATTCCATCTAATCCACCCTCTCTAAAATCAACAAAAGTTGTGATTCCTTTTTTTATCATTGAAAGACATGAATTTCTGATAAAACTTGTTAGATGTGATTTTTGCGAATTTCTTAGAATCTTTTGTTTGAGGCCTATAATTGGGTGAATTTTTTCTTCTACTTCATAATCTAGACCAATATCTTTTCCTATCGAGTCACCAAGATGAGTATGGGCATTAATAAAACCTGGAATCATGAGCAGTCCTTCGCAATCAAGAATGTCTTCTTTTTGGTTTGGTTTTAGATTCGTGCCTATTGCCTTGATAAATTGGCCAGAAATACGAATATTTGTACTATTAATGTAATCTAGATCATTTCCGTAAAGGATACTGACATTTTTTATCAGCATGTTAGTTCAAGGATTCGCTGCTGATTTTTACCAGAATCTCTGAGCTCTCTAATAGTATCAAGAGATTTTGTTGCAAGTTTGGCAGCCTCTCGTGCAGTCTTTGCAGTTCCAATTCCACAGTTTAATGCGATGCCATGTTTTTCTTTCATCAAGTCCAAGAATTTTATTGAATGTTCCTTTCCATTCCCTGATGTGACTATCATGAAGTTGTCTCCTCCCATAAAAAAAGTGAGGCAATTTTTTGTTAAGAAAAATTCTGACATTTCTGAATACAGTTTGAACATAAGTGATGAAATCTCATAGGGAGATTTTTTTGCCGATATTGATGTAGAACCGTCTACATCCATATGCATTATCTGAACTAATTGATCTGCCTTTCCATCAACATAACCAAAAATGTTATGCTTCTTTTCTAAAATTATTTTAGATTTCCTTGCTTTATCTGCCTTAAGATTTGCTTCAAATGGTGAATCACCACATCCTATTGTCATGGAGAGTTGAAGATCAAATGATTCTGCTAATTTTTTTTGAATTTCTACATGATCATTTAGAGAAAGACCATTTGTGATTGCAAATAGTTCATCAAATCTATTAGAAAATACTAGACCATTTTTTTCTGAAAAGAGATTTTGTATTTCTTTATAAAGTGAAGATTGAAGCATCTGTAGTTTGTGTTCCCTATCACTTCCTAAGGTTTGTGTCCAGTGTCCATATCCAGTGATTTTGATTATGGTAAGTTGGATCATCTCATATCTTCCTTAACTGGTCAACTATCTTTTCTGCAGCTTCTACAGCTCTCTCTGCAACAGGCCTTATTCTTGCCTGTGCCTGTCTTTCTGACATGCCAGGACCTGTTATACCCAAGGTTACTGGTTTTTGATATTTTATAGAAAGATCGGTTATGACACGAACTGCTGTATTCGTAATAAGTTCATCATGTTTTGTTTGTCCTTTTATTACTGCCCCCAGTGTAACTACTGCATCAATATCCTTTTTTTTCAATAAGGAATCAATTACAATTGGCATGTCAAACACGCCAGGAACTTTACAGGTATATTTTATGTTTAGTTTAAGATTTTTTGCTTTTTCAAGTGCAACTTCAAGCATTTTTGAAGTAATTTCATTATTAAATTCCGAAACTACAATTGCAATGTTCAAAATTAATGCTCCTTAGCGAATTTTACCAGGTCGTTGCCATCAAAATAAGGAATGGTATTTTCTTTTGCATATTTTTTAGCCTTTTCAATTGAAAGAGCTGTATACGTTTCAGAATCAAGCATCTCACAGATTGCAGCAGTGGGACATAAGCCAGCAAGTCCAGTTAGATAGATTGACATTTCAGTATGACCTAACCTATCGGATAACAATCCCTCTGATGCAATCAAAAGAGGTACATGCCCTGGTGTTTTAAATGAAGAAATAAAAATTTCTTTCTTGTTTCCATTTGTATTTTTGTAAAGACTAGCCATTTCGTTTATTGTTAGCGCCCTATCACGATCTGTAATGCCAGTATATGTTTGTGCATGATTTATAGAAATAGAAAAAGACGGTTTGTCACCATAAGGTGCTGTTCCCATGATCATTTTTTTTGATTGGTTATCAATAGTCTGCGTATTAGAGAGTATATCATGCATAAAGTTCAGTCCCAAGCTTTTGGCAAAAGAATGATTTATTGATAAACAGATCAATCCGCCAGCGTCTTGACGCATCCTTGCAATATGCGCAGGAGTTACAAATTCTGCAGCAACTACCATATCTACCTCATTTTCACGCTTGTTTGCATCGTGAACTAAAATGAACTCACCTTTACGCAGAGAAGAAATTGCCTCGTCTAAGGACATAATTAAGAAGCTTGTTGTAATGATTATAAATCTTACTACAAAAGTGGTTGTTACTACTAAAGTAGTAAATGGTTAATTTTTAGAAATCGTGTATTTCCCCAGTATGTCGGTTTCAATATTAACTTTATCTCCAATTTTTTTTGAACCAAGATTTGTAATTTTCATTGTATGTGGAATTATAGAAATGGAAATTTTATTTTTTATAACATCAACAAGTGTTAAACTTATTCCATCAACTGTAATCGATCCTTTTTTTACTACAAATCTAGCTAAGTCTTTAGAAAGTTCGATCCAGAATTTGATCTCTTTTGACAATTTTTCTATTTTTACAATTTTGCCAGTTCCATCAATATGTCCAAGTACGAAATGGCCATCCATTCTTTCACCAACTTTTAAGCTACGTTCAATGTTTACTTTATCACCTGGTTTTATCATTCCTAGATTTGTTTTTTTCAAGGTTTCACCAATCATTTCAAATTCAGCCTGATTTTTTGAGATATTTGTAGCAGTAAGACATACTCCATTTATTGCAACACTGTCACCTATGTGAAGTCCTTTTGCAAGATTTCCTAAATCTATTTCCATTTTTGCTGCACTGCGATTTTTTGTTTTAATATCAAATTTCTTAACTCTTCCTTGTCCTTCAATTATACCAGTAAACACTTGATACATTGTGGTTATTAGATATAAAATGATTTTGAAAAACTATTCAGTATAATCCTAGCCATGCAGAAACAAAATGTGGTTTAATGTTTATTGTAAGATTTGTAGGTTTGTTGTAAACTTACACAGTTATAACGTGTTTGTCTTTTGATTTCGAATGAAGTATAGTTACCTGTTTGTGCATCAGGTCTTTTGTTGGAATAATGACACTTTCATTTTTCTCGTTTGTTACTATGATGTGCAACACTTCTGATGCTGTGATGACACCAGAGACATCCCCAATCTTGACTGTTTGGCCAACCTTGAACAGGGAACGCTGACGAGATGCTCCTACTATTGCAGCAGGTAAGATGTCCTTTAGCGTAAATCCTAGTCCAACTGCAATTGCCGCACCCAAGGCAACTGCAATGCTCCATGAAAATGCAGACACCAGTGTTGGTATGACAGATTGTCCTATTCCAATTTGGGTGAGACCTACCGCAAAAACAATACTGTAAATTACTGCCTTTACACCTACGCCAATGTATCTCATACCACCGTAATGGTGTATCACAAGTTCATGATTTACCCATTTTATAATGTAGTTTGCTATAACAGAACCAATGATTACTATTAAAACAAAAGCCAGCACATTTGGTATCCAAAGCCAAAGTGAGGTAAGTGCGCTTGTCAGCTGCGCTAGTTGGAGTGCATTTATTGCTGCTACGATGAAAAATAGGTATACAAACCACTTTACGGTTGAAGCAATAAGATGAGCTGAATCAAATTTTCCTACGGTCTCCTCAATCAAGTGAGATTCAGAGATATTTTGCAGGTTGGCCTTTTGCATAATTTTCTTTGCTGCTTTTTCAACTACTCTGGCAGTAACTTTTCCCGCTACAAGTCCAATTGTCAATAAAACTGCAGCAGCAATTATTTTTGGAGCAGCTGCAGCCACTGAATTTGCAAAAGTTGTCAGTGCTGCTGTTTCTGGTTCAATGAATGTATTAGATGATTGTTGAGCATATACCAAGCTTGTACCAGATATAGCTAACAATAATGCCGAAATTATCATACTGCTGTAAATTGATCCTGATTTCATTTGATACAATCCCATCAATTCTGATTGTATTTTTTCATTATTGTGACATTCTTTTGACAAGTAAAGTGAAACCTAGTTAGCTAGGATTTTTGAGCCATACAAATTATGCGCAATCTTTTAGTAGGATTATTTCTGGTCTAATAGAACCTGTAAATATTTTGTTGTTTTTACCTATAAACATACAATTTAAAGATAAAATTAGAGTTTTAGCCAGACAAAAAAATTCATTTAAGACATTTTTGACAATTTTTGTCCATAATTACAAGAAATTTTGATCTTATTCGCAAATCAAAAGGAATGAGCGCGTTCCTTTTACCTACGAAAAAATCCTCCGCATTGTGACTAATTCAATTTAGATTGAGATATTTATGGAATCAAGCAATGCCTTTGCTCTCTTAAAGTGAACTTCGTCAATCATTTTTCCTTCCACCTTAGTTGCGCCTTTGCTTTTCTTTGTGGATTCCACATATACATGGCATATCTTTTTTGCCCATTCTATTTCAGCTTGAGTGGGATAGAATATTTTGTGCACTACTGGAATCTGATTAGGGTGAATAATGCTTTTTCCTGCATACCCAAGACTTCGCCCAATTATACAGTCTTCTTCTAGTCCAGCTTCATCATTGAGATCTTGCCAGATTGCATCTATGACATATTTTCCTGCAGCTCTTGCATCCAAGGGGATTTTTGCTCTTGCATATTTTGCTCCCTCGGCCTGTTTTGTATATTCAATACCCAGATCGTTTAGCAGATCAAAGACGCCAAAAACAAGAGCTGATACTCTATTACTTGATGATGCTATAGCGTATGTATTTACCACTCCTTCAGCAGACTCTATTGATGGTATGATTTCAATTGGTGTAAGTTTATGTTTTTTTTCTAGACTTGCAAGTGTTTTTATGATTTTTTTTAATTCGGTTATGTTGTTTACTTTGGGAATAACTATACCATCAATTCCTTTTTGAACTATTTTTGATAAATCCTCTGAGATCATTCCAGAAGCTGGTGAATTTGTCCTTACATAGACTTCAGCTTTGTATTCTACACGACTGCTCAGAGCTTCTCTGATTAATTTTCTAGCAGAGTCTTTTTCCTCTTTAGGGACAGAGTCTTCTAAATCAAAACACACTATATCTGCTGAAAGAGTTTTGGCCTTTTCTAAAAATCTTGAATTATTTCCAGGAACAAAGATAAGACTGCGTAAGAGTCTTGCCATACAGATATTAGATTTATGGTTTCATTAAGATTTTGCCAACAAGACCCTTACCTGTTAGCATTTTTGTATGAGCATCGGCAGCATTTTCAAAGCTATACTCAGAGTCTATAGTAGATTTAATTTTCTTTTTACCCATCCAGAATAAACCCTGTTCTAATTCTGCTTTGGTTCCTTGTGTAGAACCAAGTATATTAGTTCCCTTAAAGAATATGTGTCGCAAATCTGTCTTTGCATCATAACCAGTAGTTGCACCACATGTTACTAGTGTTCCACCATATTTTAGTAAGGTGAGCTGCGCATTCCAGTGCGTTTGACCAATGTGATCAAATGTTACATCAATACCACCTAATGGTTTTGCAATTTGTCTGACTTCTTTGCTCCAATCCTCTTTCCTGTGATCTACAGCATAATCCGCACCAATCTGTTTTAATTTCTCTAATTTGTCTCCGCTTGCTGTAGAAATCACTGTACAATTGTAAAGTTTTGCAATTTGTATTCCAAAACTACCAACACCAGATCCACCACCCATGATTAGGATATTTTGTCCTGGTCGTATCTTTGCCCTTCCAACTAGCATGTGCCATGCTGTAAGTAATGTCATCGACGCAGCTGCTGCTTCATCAAAGCTTACGCCATCAGGAATTTTTGCAATATTTACTTCTGGAAGGTGAGTTATTTCTGAAAAAGCTCCCCATAGCGGACCTGTTTGAAATCCCCAGATTGTTCTTTGAACACAATCAAATTCTCTCCCATCAGTACATGCCTCACATACTCTACATGACATGTTAGAGTGTGAAACAACTCTATCTCCAGCTTTGAAATTCTTTACATCTTCTCCAACTGCAATTACTTCACCAGCAGCATCAGATCCTGAAATATGAGGTAATGGAACTGGAACCGGTTGACCTCTCATTCCCCAAATATCGTTATAATTTAATGCTGTAGCTTTTACTTTGAAAACAACTTCATTTGATTTTGGTTTTGGTTCATCTACATCTTTAACTTTTAAAATTGATTTGAAATCATCGTTTGGAGCATATTTTTCATAAACTACTGCTTT
>Ga0137415_10001543_pt1 | contig 22893 bp, 20 predicted proteins | sample CZODoug3_1_1_16f_FD_183082 | JGI IMG/M metagenome (GOLD analysis project Ga0137415, IMG submission 183082) | Vadose zone soil fungal communities from Angelo Coast Range Reserve, California, USA - CZODoug3_1_1_16fungal (Hybrid Assembly) | ecosystem: Environmental > Terrestrial > Soil > Vadose...
GTGCGTGACGCGGTATTTCTCGATCAGCTGCAGATAATGCTCGGCGTCGAAGCGTTCCATGATGATGGCCGTGCCGCCCATGCGGATGGTGAGGCCGACCGCCGACTGCGGCGCAGAATGATAGAGCGGCGCGGGCGACAGGTAGATCATGCCCTCGCGGTACTGCCAGAGCTTCACCAGGAAATCGAAGACCGGCAGATTGTAGGCCGGCGGCCCCTCCGGCAGCGGCCGCAGGATGCCTTTCGGCCGGCCCGTGGTGCCTGACGAATAGAGCATGGCCGTACCGAGCGATTCGTCGGGAATCGACGTGGCCGTCAGGCCTTCTGTTGCCCTGTCGAGGTTGAGGACTCGGTCACCGTCGCCTTCGCCATCGACGATGAGGCAAAGCTCGATGCCCGGGCTGAGCGGCAAGGCCGCCAGCGCCACGTCGCGCTTGGCCTGCGAGGTGATCAGCACCTTCGATTGGCTGTTGTTCAAAATGTAGGCGAGTTCCTCGACCGTCAGGAAGGAATTCACGCACGTGTAGTAATGGCCGGCCCGCTCGCCCGCGGCGCAGCATTCGACATAGCGCGCGTTGTTTTCCATGTAGATCGAGTAGTGGTCCAGCCGGCCCAGGCCCCTGGCACGCAGCAGATGAGCGAGCCGATTGCTGCGCGCTTCGAGCTCACCGTAGCTGATGGGCTCGCCGGTGGTGGCCATGATGACGGCCGGCTGCGTCGCGCGTGATGCGGCGTATTTGCCCGGATACATTCGTTTCCTCCGCAGCGACTATAGACGCCGTAACGGGCCTGCGCCAAAGTCCGCGCATGCTCGAAACATCGCTCAAGACCAGGATCATGAACGAGGTCGATCGCCGGTTCGACGATCAGACCAAGGTGCTGGCCGATCTGGTGAAGATCCCGTCGACGCGTTTTCGCGAGGCGCCGGCGCAGGACATGATGGCGCGCCTGTTCAAGGAGGACGGGCTCGGCGTCGATCGCTGGCAGATCAAGATCGATGACCTGAAACACTTGCCGGGCTATTCGCCGCACAGCCAGGATTACGACGATGCCTGGAACGTGGTCGGCGCCTGGCGACCGTCGTCTCCGAAAGGCCGCTCGCTGATCCTGAACGGCCATATCGATGTCGTGCCCGAGGGACCGCACGAGATGTGGGCGCGCCATCCCTTCGAGCCTGCGATCAAGGACGGCTGGATGTATGGCCGCGGCGCGGGCGACATGAAGGCGGGCCTGATCCTGAACGTCTTTGCCTTGCGTGCGTTGCGAGCGCTCGGTTGGCAGCCGGCGGCCGATGTCTACCAGCAGTCGGTGGTCGAAGAGGAGTGCACCGGCAACGGCGCGCTTGCCTGCCTGCAGCGCGGCTATCGCGCCGATGCGGCCCTCATTCCCGAGCCGTCATCGGGCGTGCTGACGATCGCGCAGGTCGGCGTGATGTGGTTCCAGGTCAAGGTCACCGGTCATCCCGTGCATGTCTACAAGGCCGATGCCGGATCGAATGCGATCGAGTCGGCCTACCGCCTGATCCAGCAGCTGCGCGAGCTCGAGAAGAAGTGGAACGAGAAGAAGGCGCACGACCAGCATTTCTGCGATCACCATCACCCGGTGAATTTCAATGTCGGCAAGATCGCCGGCGGCGACTGGGCGAGCTCGGTGCCGTCATGGTGCACCTTCGACATGCGCGTGGGCGTGCTGCCGTCGCAGAACCTGAAAGAGTGCCGCCAGGAAGTCGAAGACGTGATCCGACGCGCCGCCGCCAACGATCCGTTCCTCGGCAACAACCCGCCGACCGTGAGCTGGGAGGGCTTCCAGGCCGAGCCCTTCGTGCTCAAGAACCACGAGCAGGTGCGCAGCGTGCTCGCCGAGGCGCACAAAACGGCGTTCGGGTCGGCACTGGAGGACAAGACTTCCACCGGCACCGCCGACAACCGCTTCTTCGGCCTGTACGCCGGTATTCCGGCCTTGGTCTATGGCCCGCAGTCCGACGATATCCATGGATTTGACGAGCGGGTGAACCTCGACTCGGTTCGCAAGATTACCCAAGCGACCGCTCTGTTCATCGCCGAATGGTGTGGTCTTTCAAAGGCTTAAGCCGCACTTTAGAATATTATCGCGTTGTCGATGCGGATTGACGGAGCTATGCAGCAGGCGTAGAGTAGCCACCATGGGACTGCATCCCGTGTGCCGGCTTGGCCGCTGCGGGGTGCCCATTGGGGAGTGAAGCGGGAGCTCTAAGGGCTCCCGCTTCTTCTTTTTGGATCAATGGCTTGGTGAGCGGTATCCTAATACCGCATCGTGAATCTCATCTTATCAATGACTTAGCGGCAGGGGGTGGCGCGGATTTTGGGAAGAATCGACTAAAAGCCTTATGCCATCGGCATCGGAGGCTTCCCAATCGGCTGGGAAGTTTTGGGAAGTTTTCCCATCTAGCGCCAGCGCCGGCCGGTCGCGAACATGCCGACCGCCACGCCGCCCAGCACAACGATGACGCCGACCAGCCGCAGGCCGCCGATCGACTCGCCGATCAAGAGAGAGGCGAATCCCAAAGCACAACACGGCACCAGCAGAGAGACCGGCCCCACTTTCGCGGCGGGGTAGCTGCGCAGCAGCGTGCCCCACAGCCAGTAGCCCAGCCACATCACCGGCACGACCGTGTAGAGCAGCACCAGCCAGCTCTTCCAGCTCGGCGCCAGGATCGGCGCCAGCGCGGCATCGATGCCATCCAGCGCCGCACTCACCAGCAGCATCGGCAGGATGGGCAGCAGGCATGCCCAGGCGGTGAGGGCGAACAGCGAGGCACCGCGCGCCTCGCGCAGGAAGAGATTGCCGGTCGCCCAGCTCAGCGCCGACAGCAACGCGATGCCGACGGCTAAAACGCTGGCGCTGCCCTCGACCGAGCGGGCGATCAGCACCACGCCTACCAGCGCGATGGCGAGCCCCAGCCATTGTCCTTTCGTGGCGCGCTCGCGCAGGAAGAGCGCCGCCAGCACCAGGGTGAGCGGGCCGTGCAGCTGGACCAGCACAGAGGAAAGGCCGGGCGGCAGGCCGGCCTGCATGGCGATGAACAGCAACACGAACTGGCCGGTGAACAGGAACACCGCCATGCCTAAAAGCACCTTCCACGAGACCTTGGGTCGCGGCAGCACCAGCGCCGGCAGGGCGCCCAGCACGAAGCGCCAGCCGGCGAAGGCGAAGGGCGTCAGCTCATCGAGGCCGAAGCGGATGACGGTGAAGTTGAGCCCCCAGGTCGCCGCGATCAGCAGAGCCGCCGCGACATGCAGGGGTTTCAAGCGGCGCTCACAACCAGGTCCAGGGACGGGCGGACTGGTCGGACTTCTGCCAGGCCGCGATGTCGTCCCGGTGCGTCATCGTTTGCGCGATGTCGTCGAGGCCATTCAACAGGGCATGCTGGCGCCGCGCGTCGATCTGGAAGGGGATCACGCGGCCTGTCGGCGACACGACCGTGCAATTCTCCAGATCGACCGTGACGCGCGCGTTGCCGGGCGAGGCGCGCATCTCGTCGGCAAGCGCCTGCACCTCGGTCATCGACAGCGCCACCGGCAGGATGCCGTTCTGGAAGCAGTTGCTATAAAAGATGTCGCCGTAGGAGGGCGAGATCACCGCCTTCACGCCCATGCCGGCGAGCGCCCACACCGCGCCCTCGCGGCTCGAACCGCAGCCGAAATTCTCCGCCGACAGGATGATCGGCGCATCGCGATAGGGCTCCTGGTTGAAGACGCAGTCGGGATTTTCCGAGCCGTCGGCCTTGAAGCGGATCTGCTCGAAGCAGTAGGGGCCGAGCCCCTGGCGACCGGTGTTGTTGACCAGCCGCTCGATCCTGATGATCAGGTCGGTGTCGACGTTCTGGCGCATCAGCGGCGCCGCCACACCTGTGACCTTGGTGAACTTTTCCATCAGAGCTTCCTCACATCGGCGATTGCGCCCTTGATCGCGGCGGCCGCGGCCATAGCCGGGCTGGCGAGATGGGTGCGTGCGCCGGGTCCCTGGCGGCCGACGAAGTTGCGGTTGGAGGTCGAGACGCTGCGCTGCCCGGGCGGCACGCGCTCGCCGTTGGAGGCGATGCACATCGAGCAGCCGGGCTCGCGCCATTCGAAGCCCGCCTCGGTGAACACCTTGTCCAGTCCCTCGGCCTCGGCCTCGCGCTTGACCCTCTCGGAGCCCGGCACGATCCAGGCATTGACGTGCGGCGCCTTGTGGCGGCCCTTGGCGATCTCTGCGGCGGCACGCAGGTCGGAGATCCGGCTGTTGGTGCAGGAGCCGATGAACACCCAGTCGACCTTGGTGCCTTCGATCGGCTTGCCGGGTTCCAGCCCCTGATATTGCAGCGCCGCCGTCCAGGCCGCGCGCTTCTCCTCGGGCCCGGTGGCGGGGTCGGGAATGGGCCTGTCGACGGCGATCACATGCTCGGGGCTGGTGCCCCAGGTGATCTGCGGCGCCACCTTGGCCATGTCGATCGTGTGCTCGCGATCGAACTCGGCATCGGCATCGCTGGGCAGCGTGCGCCAATAGGCGACGGCGCGGTCCCACAGGGCGCCCTTGGGCGCGTAGTCGCGGCCCTCGAGATAGTCGTAGGTCGTGTCGTCGGGCGCCACCATGCCGGTGCGTGCGCCCATTTCGATCGAGAGATTGCAGAGCGTAAGGCGCGCCTCGACCGAGAGGGCGCGCACGGCGGAGCCGGCATATTCGACGGCATGGCCGGTGCCGGCCGCGGTGCCGACATCGCCGATCAGATGCAGGATCATGTCCTTGGCCGTCACACCCTGCGGCGCCGTCCCCTCGAAATGCACGCGAAAGCGCTTGGGCTTGCGCTGGATCATGGTCTGGGTCGCCAGCACGTGCTCGAGTTCCGACGAGCCGATGCCGAAGGCGAGCGTTCCCATGCCGCCATGGGTGCAGGTGTGGCTGTCGCCGCACACCAGCGTGGCGCCGGGAATCGACAGGCCCTGCTCGGGGCCGACGATATGCACGATGCCGTTGCCATCCTTGCCGATGTCGAAGAGTTTTATGCCGAACTTCGCGGTGTTCTCGCGCAGGCCGCGCAACAGCGGCGCGCCGGGCGGGAACGTCTCGTCGGTGCGGCCGGGCTGGGTCGAGATGGCATGATCGGGTGTCGCATAGATGAGGCGCGGTTGGGCGGGCGCATAGCCCTTCTCGACCACCTCGCGCAGCGCGCGGGCACCGCTCAGGTCATGCAGCAATAGTCGGTCGATGTGCAACAACACGAAGCCGTTGCCGAGATCCTTGATGACGTGGCCATCCCAGATCTTGTCGAACAGGGTCTTGCCCATGGCTTCCTCCGAGCCTGACGGAATATGGGGGGCGGATATCAGCATCCGTCTTGGGCGCAAGGTAGCTGTTTTCCTCAGGCCAGACTGCCCTAAGATGCGCGGCAGCCGGACCGGGGGGCCCGGAGACGGGGAGGCGCCATTCCGACCGAGAGCCACGTCCCTGCACCGAAAAGGCGGCCAGTCCTGGTCGTCGCTGCCGTGGCGCTCGTTATCCTCGCCGCTATCGGCTGGTTCCTGTTTCGCGACATCGCCAGCCAACCGCAGGCCGCGGTGGCGACGCCGCCCGCGGCGGTGGGCGTCCAGCCGGTCACCCAGAAAGGCGTGAGTCGCGCCTTCGACTTCGTCGGCCGCATCAAGGCGGTCAACGAGGTCGCGCTACGCGCCAGGGTCGAGGGCTTCCTCGAGAAGGCACTGTTCACCGAGGGCCAGCACGTCAAGGTCGGCCAGCTGCTCTACCAGATCGAGAAGATCCAGTACCAGGCCGAGGTCGACCGCACCAAGGCCAACATCGCCATCGACGAGGCCGAGCTGACCAATGCCCAGCTCCAGTACGATCGCAGCCTCGACCTGTCGACGCGCAACTTCGGCACACAGGCGCTGGTCGATTCCAACAAGGCCAAGCTCGAGAACGCCAAGGGCAAGCTCCTGTTCGATAAGGCCGCGCTCCTGCAGGCCCAGGCCAACCTCGATTACACCGACATCCGCTCACCGATCGACGGGCGCATCGGCCGCATCCGCTACACGGTCGGCAACCTCGTCAACCCGGCGAGCGGCGTGCTGGCCATCATCGTCAGCCAGGATCCGATCTACGTCGAGTTTCCCGTGAGCGTCCGCGACCTGCACATTATTCGCGACGCCCGCGCCAGCGGTGGTGCTGCCGGCGTCCTCGCCAAGATCGATATTCTCGTGCGTCTGTCCGACGGGCAGGAATATCCTCACAGCGGGACCTGGAACTTCACACAGCCGCGCGTCGACCGGCAGACCGACAGCCTGATCATCCGTGCTACGCTGCCCAATCCCGACGGTGTGCTGGAGGACGGCGAGTTCGTCACCGTGGTGATCCGCGAGAAGGCGACGGAGCAGCGACTGGTCGCGCCGCAGGCTGCCCTGCAGATCGACCAGTCGGGTTACTACGCGCTGATCGTCGACAAGCAGCACAGGGTGGTGCAGCGCCGGGTCAAGACCGGACCGAACGAGGGCACGGATGTCGTCGTCGTGTCCGGTCTCGAGGCTGGCGACAATGTCATCGTCGAGGGCATCCAGAAGGTGCGCCCCGGCCAGGTCGTGAAGGAAACGATCCTGCCGCGGCCCGGCGGATAGGTCGCTAAATGATCTCCGCCATCTTCATCGACCGGCCGCGTTTTGCCTTCGTCCTGTCGATCATCATCACGATCGCGGGCAGCCTCGCCATCCTGTCGCTTCCCGTCGCCCAGCTGCCCGACATCGTCCCGCCGCAGGTCGCGTTGTACGCCATATACAACGGCGCCGATGCCGACGTGGTGACCCAGACCGTCGCCCAGCCGATCGAGCAGCAGATGAGCGGCGTCGACAATGCGCTCTACTTCCAGTCGACCACCGGCTCCGACGGCAGCTACAGCCTCACCGTCACCTTTGCGCCCGGCACCGATCCCGACATCAACACCGTGAACGTGCAGAACCGCGCACAGCTGGTCACCCAGATCCTGCCGCCGGAAGTGCAGCGGCAGGGCCTGAACATTCGCAAGAAATCGTCCGACCAGATCCAGATCGTTACCATCACCTCACCCAAGAAGACGCACGACGCGCTGTTCCTGAACAACTACGCGGTGATCAACCTCATCGATCCGATCTTGCGGATTCGCGGCGTCGGCGATGCCGCGCTGCAGGGCGAGCTCGACTATTCGATGAGGGTTTGGCTCGATCCTGAGCGGCTTACCGCTTTCCAGTTGACGCCGAGCGACGTCGTGGCTGCCGTGCAGAGCCAGAACCTGCAGGCGGCGCTGGGCCGGGTCGGCGCCGCGCCGATGCCGCAGCTCCAGCAGTTCCAGCTCAACATCAAGGCCGTGGGGCGTCTGACCAAGCCCGAGGAGTTCGGCGACATCGTCGTGCGGGCCAATGAAGACGGGTCCGTGGTCCGTATCAGGGACGTGGGGCGCACCGAGCTCGGCGCCAAATCGCTCGACCGCTACACCCGCATCGACGGGGCTCCCGGGGCTGCCATCGCCATCTACCAGGCACCTGGCGCGAATGCCGTCGAGCTGGCGGGCCGCGTCAGCAAATTGATGGAGCGCCTCAAGCGCGATTTCCCCGAAGATCTCGAATACGAGATGTTCTACGACGCCAGCGTGTTCGTGAAGTCGACCATCCACGAGCTGGTGAACACGCTGTTCATCGCGTTCGTGCTCGTGGCGGCCGTCGTATTCCTCTTCCTCGGCCGCCTGCGGACCACCCTGATCCCGATCGTTGCCGTGCCGGTGTCGGTCATCGGCACCTTCGCCGTCATGCTGGCGGTCGGCTACTCAGCCAATATCGTGACCTTGCTGGCGCTTGTCCTGGCGATCGGCATCGTGGTCGACGACGCGATCGTGGTGGTCGAGAACGTCGAACGCGTGATCGAGGAGGAGCCCGACCTCTCGATCAAGGATGCCACCAAGAAGGCAATGCGCGAGATCACCAACCCGATCATCGCCGTCACGCTCGTGCTCTTGTCGGTGTTCGTGCCGGTGGCGTTCCTGCCCGGCATCACCGGCACGCTGTTTCGACAGTTCGCGGTCGTGGTCTCGACCGCGATGATCATCTCGGCGGTCAACGCGCTGACGCTCAGCCCCGCACTGTGCTCGGTGCTGCTGACGCACGGCTCGACCCGTCGCGGTCCAATGGCCCGGGTGATGGCCGCCATCGACTGGGCGCGCGACGGTTATGTCGCCGTCGTCACCCGGCTGGTGCGGTTCGCGGCCTATGGCGTCGTGGCCGTGGCGGTGGTGGGTGCTGCGGCGGCCGGGGTGTTCCGGGTGACCCAGCCGGGCTTCCTGCCGACCGACGACCAGGGCGCCTTCTACGCCGCCATGCGGCTCCCCGAGGGCGCATCGACCAACCGGACCGAGACCCTGGTCGCTGAGGCCGAGAACATCATGCGGGCCGTTCCGGGCGTTGAGTCCGTGATGTCGGTGGTTGGGCTGAACTACATCGACTACGTGCCGTCCTCGAACACCGCGCATTTCAACATCCGGCTGAAACCCTACGACCAGCGCACCAAGCCGTCGGAGAACGTCGTCGAGATCATCGCGGCGCTCCGCCCGCCGCTCGCGGCCATCGAGGGCGCCGTGGCGTTTCCTTACAACCGAACGCCCGTGCATGGCCTCGGCACGGCCGGCGGCTTCCAGTACGTGCTCGAGGCGCAACGGGGCCAGTCTGCCGCCGATCTTGCGGCGGTGTCCCGCGCTTTGGTGATCGCCGCCAACGAGCAGCCCGAGCTCACGGGGGTGTTCACCACCTACGCCGCCGATACGCCGCAGATCTATCTCGACATCGACCGCAACAAAGCCCAGGTGCTGGGCGTCAAGGTGAGCGACGTCTTCACCGCGCTGCAGGCGACCTTGGGCAGCATCTATATCAACGACTTCAACCTGTTCGGCCGGACCTGGCAGGTCAACATCCAGTCCGAGGCGCGCTTTCGCGGCGCCATCGACGACATCTACCGCGTCTATGTCCGCGGCTCGGCGGGCGCCATGGTGCCGATCCGCGCGCTGGCCGAGGCCCGCCTCGTCCAGGGGCCCCAGAGCATCGTCCGCTACAACGGCTTCCCGGCGGCGATGATCAACGGCACCGCCCGGCACGGCTTCAGTTCCGGCGACGCGATTGCGGCGATGGAACGCATCTCGGCGACCACGCTGCCGCCCGGCTACGGCTTCGAATGGACGGGCACCGCCTATCAGGAGAAGTTGGCCGGCGGTCAGACCGGCATCGTGCTGGGGCTCGCCGTGCTGTTCGCGTATCTCTTCCTAGTGGTGCTGTACGAGAGCTGGAACGTGCCGCTGCCTGTGCTGCTGTCGGTCAGCGTCGCCGTGCTGGGCGCCATCGCCGCCGTTGCGCTCTCCGGCCTCGCCTTCGACATCTATGCGCAGATCGGCCTGGTCGTGCTGGTGGCGCTCGCCGCCAAGAACGGCATCCTGATCGTGGAATTCTCGGTCGAGCAACGACGCCGGGGCAAGCCGATCCTCGAGTCGGCGATCGAGGGCGCGCGGCTGCGCTTCCGTCCCGTGGCCATGACGAGCTTCGCCTTCATCCTGGGCATCCTGCCGCTGGTCATCGCCGAAGGCGCGGGCGCGCTCAGCCGCCGCGCCGTGGGCACGCCGGTATTCGGCGGCATGGTGGCGGCGGCGCTGTTCGGCATCTTCGTCATCCCGATGCTTTATGTGGTGTTCCAGCAGCTGCGCGAGCGCGTGGCGCGCCGCAGCCAAGCGGCAAAGCCGGTTTCGGCGGCCGAGTCCTAGCCGGCCAGGCGCGTGGCGAGCGTGGCGTGATCGTCGTCGCGCACCAGCTCGAAGGCGGGATACCAGGGCGACTTGCCAAGGCTCGCGCCCCATAGCCAGTCAGAGGTTGCCGGCAGCAGCATGACCGTCGGCACACCGAGCGCCGCAGCGAGATGGGCCGGCCAGACATCGTCGCCGATCACCAGCCGGCAGGTCGCCACGCGACCCGGATCGCGCTCGACGATGAGCCCATCTGGAGGTGTGCTTTGGCTGAACCAGCCGATGGTGGAGCTGGGCTGCGGCGTGGGTCGAAGGGCCGCGGGCGGCGGCAGGGCCTGCGGCGTCCAGTTCAGCAGGTACGGCAGGCTGCGCAATGGTGCGGCGGCGGCGAAGTCCTGCAAGGGCTCGCCGCGCGCGCTTGTCGGCATGTCGAGCCAGCCGGCAAGCTTCGGCGCGCACTGCACCGTCGCCTCGACACCGCGCACCAGCATCAAGGTATCGCGCAGCGCGGCATCGCTCTCGATATCGGGCTGCTCGGGATAAACCAGCAGCCGGCCCGTCAACGGCTCGCCTTGCCAGTGCGGCAGGTCGGGCGTGTAGCGCTCACCCGCGATTTCCAGGCGCGCCTCGTGGTCGGGCAGGCCGCGCAGCCAGTCGCCCTGGCGCAGCAACAGCTCGCCGCGGCGGAGACGAAGCGCTGCGTCGCCGGGCTGGCTGACGAGCGCCATGTCGAGATCGGCCAGCGCGCCCATCCACTCGCCGCGCTTGGCCAGCAGGTTGGCGCGGGCGTTGAGCGACGGCAGCAACCGGTGATCGACGGCCAGCGCGGCATCGTAGGCGCGCTCGGCTTCGTCGAGGCGGCCCAGCGCCTCCAGCGCGCGACCTCGATTGTGGGCGATGGCAGCATCCTCGGGTCGTAGCCGTTGGGCGCGGTCGAGGGCGGCGAGGGCCGCTTCGTGTTCGCCCAGCACGCTGAGGCAACCGGCGAAGTTGACCTGCGCGCCGACCTCCTTGGGCAGGAACTTGGCGGCGCGCTCCAGTGGCTCGCGCGCCTCCTCGAAGCGGCCGAGCTTCAGCCGCGCCTGGCCCAGCAGGTGCTGCGCCTGGCCGGAGTTGGGACGCGCCTCGGCGACCTGTGCCAAGAGCGGCTCGGCGGCCGCGAAGTCGCCGGCCGCGGCACGCTGGATGGCGTCGCGGGCGATCGCCTGAAGCTGGAAGTCCGACAGCGCCACCTGCGGGCTCTAGCAAGCCGCAGGGTGGCAAGCAATCAGGCGCGCCAGAACGGCTTTGCCGCCTCGAACTTCATCTGGCCCGGCGTCAGGCCAAGGTCACGGATGGTGCGCTCGTCGAGCAACGCAATCTCTCGCCGCGAGCGGGCGCGCCGATACCATTCGATCAGCAATCGCCTGGGGAGGATGTGTTTCATGACGCCAGCCAATCAGGCGGGCGCCGCGCGCTCTATCCGGCAGGTGCCGGCTATTTCAAAAAGAAAAAGCCGGCGGTCGACAGGGAGGCTGAGGAGTCGACCGCCGGCCAGTATCCGGAGGGGATGGGGCCCGGCAGGGTAAAAATCAGGCCCCGCTCCGGAGTCGCATGGGCTACTCGAGCGCTTGCGCTCGAATGCGCCCTATCAATCGCGCCAGAACGGCTTGTTGGCTTCGAACTCGACGGCGCTCTCGGTCAGGCCGAGGTCGCGCAGCGTGCGGTGATCGAGCTGGGTAAGCTCGCGGCGCTCGCGGGCGCGACGGCGCCAAGTATTGAAGATCTGGTTCAGGGCGGTGTAGGTGCCGGCCAGCGGCGCCTTGGAGCTGAAATGAAGCGAGATGTCGGCCATGGGACTTCTCCCCGGAATGAGAAACACGATGTGTAAGGTGCATGTGCGCTGCGGTGGGGGTCTTTACAAATGACCGTTTGTCCTATTTTGATTAAATTAGCTCATGTGAAAGACACTGCTTTACGAAGGGATTTGGCATGAAGCGAACCCTGCCGCCGCTCAATGGTCTGCGCGCTTTCGAAGCCGCCGCGCGTCATATGAGCTTCACCGACGCCGCCGAGGAACTGAGCGTGACCCAGGCCGCCATCAGCCATCAGGTGCGCGGGCTGGAACAACGTCTCGGATTAAAATTGTTCGTGCGGAGAAACCGCTCCCTGCTGCTCTCCGAAGCAGGCCAGGCCTATCTGCCCGCAGTGCGTGCCGCCTTCGATCAGTTGAACGAGGCGACCGAGAAGCTCTTGCAGAAAGATCGCGGCGGCCATCTCACCGTGACGACCACGGCCTCCTTCGCCACCAAATGGCTGGTGCCGCGGCTGGGCGGCTTCCAGCGCGCCAATCCCGAGATCGACGTGCGCATCTCGACCGGCACCGGCCTGATCGATTTCTCGCGCGAGGATGTCGATATCGGCATCCGTTACGGCCGTGGGCAGTGGTCCAATCTGATGGCCGAGCGGCTGGTCGGCGAGGACGTGATGCCGGTCTGCGCGCCGTCGCTGGCGAAGGGCCCCAATCCGCTGAAGAAGCCGATCGACCTCAAGCGCTTCACGCTGCTGCATATCGGCACTTTCCCGGACGACTGGCAGGTCTGGCTGACGGCGGCCGGCATCAAGGGCGTCGATGCCACTCGCGGCGTCACCTTCGACAATTCGATCGTGGCCTACCAGGCGGCGATGGATGGGCTCGGCGTGGCGCTGGGACGCGCCCCGCTGGTCGCGCCGGATCTCAAGGCCGGACGGCTGGTGGCGCCGTTCGACTTCAAGATGCCGTCCGAACTCGCCTACTACGTCGTCTATCCCGCCGAGGCGATCCGCCGCCGCAAGATCAAGGCCTTCCGCGACTGGCTGATGACGCTCGCTGAGATCAAGGCGGCCGCCGCTTAGAGGGCGCGCAGGAAGGCCACGATGTCGCGCTTCTCCGCGTCGGAGAGCGTGTCCTTGCTGTCGGTCTTCTTCTTGTAGGCATCCCACATGAAGGTGACCGTCTCGTCGAGCGTCTTGAAGCGGCCGTCGTGGAAATAGGGCGCCGTCTTCGACACGTTGCGCAACGACGGGACCTTGAAGGCGCCGCCGGAGCCGACATCTTCCGGACCCTTCTTGTCGTAGGCCACTGGAACGTGACAGGTCATGCAGCCCGCCTTGCCCGAGAACAGCGCGAAGCCGCGCTTCACGTCGGCCGGCGCACTGTCCTTCAGCATGCCGTCGCTGTTGAGGAAGGGCGCGGGCCCGTTGGGCAGCGACTTCACATAGGCCGCCAGCGCCTCGAGTGTCTCTTTCGACGGTTCCGCGCCTTTCATGCGGTTGACGATGATGCCGCGGATGTTGGTCTCGATCGCCGGGATGTTGCCGGCCCACGACCACTCGGCCTGGCGCAGGCCTGAGCCCCACAAGGTGGGCGTGCTGCGGCCCTTGGGATCGCCGTCGGGCAAGACCTCCGTGCCGACATAGGTTTTGTTGTCGGTGTGGCCGTTCATCGGATGGCAGGAGGCACAGGAATACTGGCCGGTGGCGGACAGGCTGGTGTCGTTGAACAGCGCCTTGCCCCGATCAACCAGCTGAGCGCCAACCAGCTGCGCCTGGGCGCCGGCGAGCGGCAAGATGGTCAGGGCGGCAATCGTCAGGAAACGCTTCATTGGCCGTCTCTCCCCCGGTTGTTCCTGTCGTTGGGATTTACGTACCGCTGCGGGCTTGGGATCACAAGTCGCGAAGCTGTTATTTGCATTTGCAAATATATGCAGCCAAGCGCATGATGGCGGCAACGGACAAGGGGAAACGCCATGGACTTCGGCTATTTCACGCTGAGCGACAACCGCTATCCCAACAACCCGCGCACGCCCGAGCAGTTCATCAAGGACATCTTCGCCGAGGCGCTGCACGCCGAGAAGATCGGGCTGAACTCGGCCTGGATCGGCGAGCACCATTTCAACCTTTTGGGCGTCAACGCCTCGCCGCTCGCCATCCTGGCCCAGCTCGCCGGCGCCACCAACAGGCTCCGGCTGGCCCCGGCCGTGACGCTTCTGCCGGTGCATCATCCACTGCATGTCGCCGAGGAATGGGCGACGCTCGATCTGTTGTCGGGCGGCCGGGTCGATTTCGCCGCCGGCCGCGGCTACGACCGCAAGGAGTACGAGCCGTTCGGCGCCTCGTTCGAGGAGTCGGCCGAGCTGTTCGCCGAGGGACTCGAGATCGTGTGGCGTGCCTGGACCGAGCCGGGCAAGTGGTCGCACCAAGGCAAGTTCTACCAGTTCAAGGACGTCGAAATTCGCCCGCGTCCAGCGCAGAAGCCGCTCCGCCCCTATGTCGCCTGTTTCTCGCGGCCCTCGATGGAGCTTGCCGCGAAGAACGACTGGAACGTGATCTACGCGCCCTTCGCGGCCGCCATGGTCTATGGCTCGTTGGCCGACGCGGTGCGCATCTATCGTGAGACCTGCGAGCAGCAGTTCAAGCGGCCGATTCGCCGGGCGATGTGCTCCTACTTCGTGCATATCGCCTCGACGCCTGCCGAGGAGCGGTACGGCAAGGAAGCGCTGGTGCGCTATTTCCAGGATGCGCTGGTCGGCGCGTTCCCGTCGTCGTCCGGCGAGAAAGTGCCGCCGACCTACAAGTACTTCGTCGATATCGTCAATATCCTGCGCGACATGCGGCCGGAGAAGCTCACCGACAAGTCGATCCTGTGCGGCAGCCCGCAGCACATCGTCGACACCTTGAAGAAGGTCGAGGCCGCCGGCATCGCCGAGGTGATCCTCTACTTCAACTACGGTCAGAAGCCGCATGCCCAGGTGAAGGAGCAGATGGACCGCTTCATGCGCGAGATCGCCCCGCATTTCACGCGTATGCCGGCTGCGGCCTGAGATGGGTCCGCTCGACGGTTACCTCCCTTATCTCCTGAACCGCGCCGGCGCCCGCATCGCCACCGCCTTCAACGAGGAGATGCGCCGGCTGGGCACGAGCCTGCAGGCCTGGCGCGTGCTGGCGGCCCTGCGCGAGAGGGACGGGCGGCGGATGGGCGATCTTTCCCTCACCACCACGATCGAGGTCTCGACGCTCACCCGGCTGGCCGACAACATGGAGAAGAAGGGCCTGGTCGCCCGCCGCCGTGACGCCAACGACACCCGCGCCGTGCTGCTGCATGTGACGGCGGCTGGCCGGCGGTTGACCCGGCGCGTCCTGCCCATCGCCGAACGTTACGAGAAAGTGGCGCTGAGCGGCTTCGGCGCCGCCGAGGCCGAGACGCTCAAGGCCGCGCTGCGCCGGCTCTACGCCAACATGGACGACCTGGCATAGATCGCCTCGACATGGATGTCGGCGCAGTCGACCAGCGGGAAGGGCGGGTCGCGGCCTTGGAAGGCGAGGAAGAGATCCGTCCCGCCCAGCATGATCGCTTCGGCGCCACGCTCGCGCATCAGGCGATGGCCCTCGCGCAGGAAGACCTCGCGTTGCTGGTCGGTGACCTTGCCGACCGACGCCATCCCCGAATAGGCCTCATGCACCTGATCGAGCGCGGTGCCTTCGGGCGCCAGAAGCTCGGCGGACGGCACGCTGCCGTAGAGCTTGCTCTCCATCACCGTGCGCGTCCCCAGCACGCCGATCCTCTTCAGGCCGCGCTTGGCGATCGCCGCCGCGACCGCCTGCACGCCGTGAACGATCGGCAGGGGTGAGAGCGGGATTAGTTCATTGATGCAGAAATGTCCGCCCATCGAGGTGACGGCGGCGGCCTCGGCGCCCGCCGCTTTCATGCGGCCAATCAGGCGGGCGAAGATCTCGGCCTGGCGCTTGGGATTTCGCTCGTTGAGATTGCGCGCCATCTCGCGCACGTCGGCATGGGCCATAGTGAGCTCGAGCGGGATGCCGGAGGCCGTGTGCCTCTCGATCAGGCCGCGATAATAGAAGTCGGTGGCGGCCGGGCCGATGCCGGCGATCAATCCAATATGCATGGACGCAACATAGTGCGAGCACAGCGAAAATGACAGAATGGGCCGTTTGTTTGAGCGGAGTGGCCCCCATCGTTAGATGAAGCGCAAGGTTGGTCTCTTTCTCCTGGCGGTGATGGTTTCCGTCACCCTGGGCGCCACGCTGGTGGTGTCGCTGGTGATGTATCGCCTGGTCTCCGACAAGCAGGCCGAGGAGCTGCAGGCGCTGGAGAAGAGCCTGAGCGACCGCTTCGAGATCTTCACGGTCATGCTGCGCGCCGAACATGGCCGCATCCGCGCCCATATGGAGGACGTCCTGCCCAGGATCGCCGCCGATCTCGATGCGCTCGGCCGGGCGCCCAACGACCTCACGACGGCCGAGCTCGACGCGCTCACGGCCAAGTACGGCGTCCAGAACATCTATTTCATCGATCGCTCGCACAAGGTCTTCCAGACCAACCTCGCCTACGACATGAACCTCTTGTTCCCCAAGAGCGAGTTCACCGACTTCCTGGATTCGGTCTACGGCAAGGGCAAGGTGATGAGCGACGGCATCGACCTGTCGATGGTGACGGGAACGCTGCGCACCTACAGCTACCTCGGTCCGGTGGGCAAGGATTACATCATCGAAACCTCGACCGACGTGCGTGACCATATCGGTCGCGACGACTTCGGCTGGATGTCGAAATACTTCTTCGAGGACATGTTCGCTGACGCCGTCCACTCCAACGCCTACGTCAAGGATGTCGACATCTACCTGGTCAACGCATCCGGCCTTTGGTCGTTGATCCATGTCGGCAGCAAGCTTGACCCAGCGATCGCCGAGGATGTCGAGCGCAAGGGCCGCCACAAGGTTCTGGCCGCCGACGGCCGCATCGTCACTGTCTACAGTCGCTACCGCTCCGAGACGCCGGCGATAAAGGACGATCCCGTCTCGACCAAGGTGGTGATCCGCAGGATCACCTACGACACCGGCCTGGCGCGCGAGGCGGTGATCCAGGTCGTGACCAGCGCGCTCATCGTGCTGGCTCTGGCGCTGCCGATCGTCTTCTGGAGCGCCTCGCGGCTCCTGCAGAAGCAGCTGCTCGATCCCCTGCTGACCCTGCGCGGCGAGGCCGGCGCCATTGCCGGCGGCGACCTCGACCACGCCATCGCCAACACCGCCCGGCGCGACGAGATCGGCAGCCTCGCCCACAGCTTCGACATGATGCGCGGCGCGGTGCGCAAGACGATCGTCGATCTCAAGCAGACCAACCTGTCGATCGAGCGGTTCGTGCCGCACGCCTTCCTCGCCATGATCGGCAAGTCGTCGATCGTCTCGGTCGAGCTCGGCGACAATACGCGCAGGGAAATGACCGTCTTGTTCTCCGACATCCGCAACTTCACGACGCTGTCGGAGAAGATGACGCCGGACGAGAACTTCGACTTCATCAACCACTATCTGGAGCGCATGGGGCCGGTGATCCGCGACAACAACGGCTTCATCGACAAGTATATCGGCGACGCCATCATGGCCCTGTTCGAGGATCCCGACGACGCGCTGCGCGCCAGCCTGGCCATGGTCGACATGCTCGCTGAGTTCAACGCCGGCCGGCGCGCCGGCGGCCTGGAGCCGATCGCCATCGGCATCGGGCTCAATACCGGTTCGCTGATGCTGGGCACGATCGGCGAGCAGCATCGCATGGACGGCACCGTCATCTCCGATGCCGTCAACCTCGGCTCGCGCATCGAGAGCCTGACCAAGGTCTACAAGGTCGGCATTCTGATCTCGCAATACACCTACGAGCGGCTGGCCGACCCGCGGGCCTATGACATCCGGCCGATCGACATCGTGGTGGTCAAGGGCAAGACGCGGCCGGTGACGATCTTCGAGGTCTTCGAGCACAATTCGCCGGCCGATCGCTTTGCCAAGGCGCGGACGCGCGATCTGCTGCTATCTGGCGTCGACGCGCTGCACCACCATGATGCGGCGACCGCGCGCCACCACTTCGAGGAGAGCCTGGCGCTGCTGCCGGACGATCCGGCCGCAACCAACCTGCTGAAGGGTTGCGCCTAGCGAGCGCTTAGGGCTGACGCCTCTCGGAAAGATACCAGACGCCGTTGCCTCTCGTCCCACAGGGCCAGGCGCACGCAGCGGAAGCTCTGCAACAGCGTCAGCCGGCCGACATGGCGCAGCTCGGGATGGTCGCGCAGCACGCGCGGCAGCCGGTAATAGGGGATGCGGCTGCACAGGTGATGGACGTGGTGGATGCCGATATTGGCGGTGAACCAGCGCAGGAACGCCGGCAAATCGTAGTAGGAGCTGCCGCGGAGCGCAGCGTCATGCAGATCCCAGTCATCATCCTTCGTCCAGGTCGTGTGCTCGAACTGGTGCTGCACGTAGAACAGCCAGACGCCGGCCGATGCCGCGAACAGCATGATTGGCAGGTGCACCAACAGGAAGGCTTTTATGCCGATCAGCCAGATCAGCGTGGCGGCGGCGAGACCGATCGCGACATTGGTCGCCATGGCGCTGAGCCACGGTCGCCAGCCCTCGCGCATCAAGCCGATCGGCAGGCGATGCTGCAGGAAGAACAGGTAGGCGGGGCCAAGGCCGAACATGACCAGCGGATGGCGGTACAGCCGATAGCGCAGCCGCATCCACAGCGGCCGCGCGCGATATTCCTCGACCGTGAGGGTATCGACATCACCTACGCCGCGACGGTCGAGATTGCCGGCATAGGCATGATGCGTAGCATGCGTGCGCCGCCACCAGTCGTGCGGCGTGAGGGTCAGCACGCCGAGCACGCGACCGAGCCAGGCGTTGGCCAGCCGATGCCGGAAAAAGGCGCCGTGGCTGCAATCGTGCTGGATGAGAAATAGCCGCACCATGAAGGCCGCGGCGGCCAAGGCGAGTGGCAGCGCCAGCCAATAGCCAACAAGCTCGAGCGCGGCCCACGTCAGCACCCAGAGCGCCACCAGCGGCAACAGGGTGATGGCAATCTCGACCAGGCTGCGGGCAGTGCTGGGTTGCCGGTACCGCGCCAGAAGTTTTGTCCAGAGGCGGGCATCCTGGGCTGTCGCGGCGCACGCCGCAGAATCTTGGCTGTTTCCCAATCGGGCTGACCTTCCTGACAGGCTTGCCGTCTAGGGGTTGGCGTCGGCGAAAGCAATGAGCGAAATGGCCCAGTTCGGCGGGGCGCTCAGCGGGGCGCCGCACCGGCCCTGGTGCGCGTCCGGGCCGGGGTGCCGGCTTTGGGCCGGATGCGGGTGGCGCCGCCCTCGCGCTGGTCGATCTCGAAGCCGCCGGTGCCGCGTACCAGGTCGCTCAGCTTGCGAAAGCCGTAAGTGCGGGGGTCGAAATCGGACGCCATGTTGGCCAGCCGTCTCCCCAGCACCCCCAGCCCGACCCAGCCATCCTCCGTCTCCATCTGCGCGATCGCTCTGTTCAGGATCTGCACCGCCGCGCCGGCCGACTGCACCGGCTCGGCGCGGCCTTCCCTGACCGCCTCGGGCGCCGCCTCGGGCAGCAAGTTCTCCGTGTAGATGAAGCGGCGGCAGGCCTGGCGGAAGCTCTCGGGCGTTTTGCGCGCGCCGAAGCCGTAGACGTCGGCACCTTCCTCGCGCAGGCGCGAGGCCAGCCGGGTGAAGTCGCTGTCGGACGAAACCAGGCAGAAGCCGTCGAACCGGCCGCTGTGCAGCAGGTCCATGGCGTCGATCACGAGCGCGATGTCGGACGCGTTCTTGCCGGTCGTGTAGGCGAATTGCTGGTAGGGGTCGATGGCGTATTTCTGCAGGATCTCGGCCCACGACTTCAGCCGCGTTCCGGAGAAGTCGCCGTAGATGCGCCGCACGCTGGCCTCGCCGAACTTGGCGATCTCCTCGAACAGCCCGGCCGCGATGCGCGGCGAGGTGTTGTCGGCGTCGATCAGGATGGCAAAGCGGCGCGGGTTTTCATCGGCCATGGCGGGCACGCTGGAAGAGCAGGTTGGCGGCGACGGTCAGAAGCAAGGTCACGGTCATCAGGATGAAGGCGATGGCGCCGCCGAACGGCCAGTTCGTCTTCTGCGTGAACTCGTTGTAGATCAAGGGCGCCATCATCTTGAACAATGGCCCGCCCAGCAGGAAGGGCGTGGCGTAGGCGTTCATCGCCAGGATGAAGGTCAGGATCGTGCCGGCCAGGATGCCGGGCAGCGCCAGCGGCCACAGCACCCGGCGGAACATGGTGACGGGCGGCGCGCCCAGGCTGAAGGCCGCTTCCTCGACGGCGCGGTCGATGCCCTCGATCACGCTTTGCAGGGAGAGCACCATGAAGGGCAGGTTGACGGCGATGATGCCGATGATCACCGCCTTTTCGGTGAACATGATCTCGAGCGGCTTGTCGATCAGGCCGAGGCCCAACAGGCTCGCATTGACGAAGCCCTTGTTGCCGAACACCACCATCCAGCCGGCCGCGCGCACGGAGTTGCCGACGAACAGCGGCAACACGATGGAAATGATCAGGAGATGCTTCCACCGGCTCTGGGTGCGGGCGACGACATAGGCCAACGGAAATCCAAGGATCAGGCAGACCAGGGTGACCAGCACGGCGATCCGCACCGTCGTCAGCAGGATCGAGGTATAGTAGGGATCGGTGAAGAATTTTATGTAGTTCGCCGCCGTCACCGCCTCGACCATCATCTTCTTGGCCGGAATGAAATCATTCAGGCTGTAGCGGAACAGAATCGCCAGCGGCGCCAGCAGGCAGAGGGCGACAAAAATCGTTGCCGGCGTGATCAGTGCCGCCGCCGTGAGGCCGTCGCCCCGTCGTTTCTCGACGACGGGGCCATGGGCGAGTGCGGTGTCGGTCATCCGACGGAGATCAGCCCTTGAACGACTTGTTCCACCAGTCCTGGAACGCCGTATCGTTCTTGGCCATGTAGCCGTAGTCGAGGTCGACCAGGCGCTTCTTCTCCTCGTCGGTGAAGCCGATGCGCTTCTGCACGTCGTCCGGCACCTTGGCGTTGGCGACGGTCGGATTGTAGCCCATGTCGACGGCGAAGCCCTCCTGCGCCGAGGGCGCCATCATGGCGTCGAGATAGGCGTAGGCGCCGGCCTTGTTGGGGGCGTTCTTCGGCATGACGAAGCCCGAGACGTACATCGGCACGCCCTCCTTGGGCGCCACCGTCTCGACATTGATGCCGGCGTTCTGCCATTGCACGGCGCGCGCCTTCCACATGATGCCGCAGGCGATCTCCTCGGTCTTGAGCGCCTGGGCGAACGCTTCGTTGCTGGGATAGATGCGCGCGCCCGCCTTCTTGCAGGCGATCAGCCGCTCCTTGCCCGGCTCGAAATTGCTCATCGAACCGCCCGCCGCCAGCCCGGCCGCGAGCATCGTATACTGGTACTGGATGTCGATGATGCCGAGCTTCTCGCCGCGCTTGGGATCGAGCGTGTCGGCGAAGCCGGCGGGGGCCGACATCAGCTTGGGATTGAACAGCACCACCTTGCCCGAATAGATGTGGCCGATGCCGTAGGGATACTTCATCGCCGCGATCAGGTTGGCCGCATTGGGCATCTTGGAATAGTCGAGCTGCTCGACCGTGCCCTGCTCGTTCACCTCGAACATGTCGTTGGCCGACAGGCCCTGGATGTCCGAGGTGCCGCGCCGCAGCGCCTTCTCGGCCATCATCTTGGCGCGGCGCGGTGGGGCGTTGGCCTCGTCCTTGATCACGTCCCAACCGCCGGGCGCGAGCAGCGGCGTCTCGATGTTCTTGGCGAGCAGCCGCGAATAGTCGCCGCCCCAGGTGCCGACGACGATGCGCTTGTTGTCCTGCGCGTAGGCCGGAAAACCCGTGCCGGCCGCGACAGCAGCCACGCCGCCGAGCGCGGTGCGACGGTTGATCATGAAGCCTTTGGACATGGAACCCTCCTGTGATTCTTGTGATTACTCGCTGAAGACCAAGCCGGCCGATGCCGGCCAGCCGACATGGACGGGCTGGCCGACCTCCGGCGCGAAACCGCCCTCGCGATTGGCGATCTGCACCACCAGCCGGTCGTTGGGCGACAGGCGCACATGGATGTCGATCAGGGCGCCGAGATAGGACACGAATTCCACCGTACCCGGCAGGCTGTTGTCGAGTCCGGCGCGCGGCCCGGACGGCGCGAGGGGGCCGATTTCGATCCGTTCGGGCCTGAGCGACAGGACGGCGCGTCCGGCCTTGCCGTCGCGGCAGGCGAGCGACAGTCCGCCGTCGCTGCGGAACCGCCCCGGCGCCTCGACCGCGCCGTCGAGGAAGGTGCTGCGGCCGACGAAGCCCGCCACGAAGCGATCGGACGGCCTTTCGTAGAGGTCGCGCTGGCTGCCGACCTGTCGCACCAGGCCCTCGTTCATGACGACCAGCCGGTCGGCCATGGTGAGCGCCTCCTCCTGGTCGTGCGTCACCATGACGGTGGTGAGGCCCAACTGGCGCTGCAGTTCGCGGATCTCGACCCGCACCTCCTGGCGCAGCTTGGCGTCGAGGTTGCTGAGCGGCTCGTCGAGCAACAGTACGTCGGGCCTGATGGCCAGCGCCCGCGCCAGCGCCACCCTCTGCTGCTGGCCGCCCGAGAGCTGGCGCGGCAAGCGGCCGCCATAGCCCTTGAGCCGAACCAGGGCCAGCACCTCCTCGACCCGGCGCTCGATGTCGGCGCGCGGCAGTTTGCGCATCTCCAGGCCGAAGGCCACGTTCTGCGCCACGGTGAGGTGCGGGAAGAGGGCGTAGCTCTGGAACACCATGCCGGCATTGCGCTTCCACGGCGGCAGCAAGGTCACGTCAGTGCCGCCCAGCCGCACGGTGCCGCCGGTGGGTTCGATGAAGCCCGCGACCATGCGCAGGGTCGTGGTCTTGCCGCAGCCCGACGGACCCAGCAGCACCAGGAACTCGCCATCGGCCACGGTCAGGGAGACCTCGCGCACGGCGTAGAAGTCGCCGTAGCGCTTGGCGAGGCTTTGCATGTCGAGGCGCGCCATGTCAGACGACCCGCGCCAGCTTGACGTAGTGGTCGGTGATCAGCATTGCCCCGGCTATCAGCAAGATCTGCACCACCGAGACCGCCGCGATGGTCGGATCGATCTTCCATTCGAGGTACTGCAGGATGACGATCGGCAAGGTGGTGCGGCCCGGGCCGACCAGGAACAGGCTCATCTCCAGATTGCCGAACGAGGTCACGAAGCCGAACAGGGCGCCCGCCACGATGCCCGGCCGGATGGCGGGCAGGGTGATGCGCCAGAAGGTGA
>Ga0137415_10001546_pt1 | contig 22871 bp, 18 predicted proteins | sample CZODoug3_1_1_16f_FD_183082 | JGI IMG/M metagenome (GOLD analysis project Ga0137415, IMG submission 183082) | Vadose zone soil fungal communities from Angelo Coast Range Reserve, California, USA - CZODoug3_1_1_16fungal (Hybrid Assembly) | ecosystem: Environmental > Terrestrial > Soil > Vadose...
GCCGGTGAATTCATCCACGGAGCGAACGTCGACGAGCTGGCCGGGTTTGCGGCCCTCGAGGATGGCGAAGACTTCTTCCTTGCGAGCGCGAAGGGAATCGTCGGTGCCGGAGACGTGATAGGACGCGGGCGTGACGTTTGCGGGATCCTTGGTGACCGGGCGCTTTTCTTCGAGCCATTTCTTGCGGCCGCCGTTGATGAGGCGGACGTCCTTGTGGCCGTTCAGCTTCAATTGCCAAAGGGCGTAGGCGGCGAACCAATTGTTGTTGTCGCCATAGAGAAGAATCGTTGTGTTATTGGAAATGCCGGAGGCGCTGAGAAGCTTTTCGAGGGTGGACTTGTCGATCAGGTCGCGGCGGATGTTGTCCTGGAGCTGGGTCTGCCAGTTCCAGCCGACGGCGCCGGGGATGTGGCCCTGGTCGTAGGCGGTGGTGTCGACGTCGACTTCGACGAGGCGGACGTTGGCGGAATTGAGATTTTGAGCGGCCCAATCAGTGGAAACGAGAACTTCTGGATGTTTGTAGTCGGACATTGCTTTCTCCTTTTGCGTTCAGCTTAGAAAATCGTTCACTCCCAAAATGAAAAACCCACCTGCCAGTTCATTCTGGCGGTGGGATTGGAAGACCTTCGAGGCTAGTTTAAAACTTTAGAAGCCCAGCCTCCCCGCGCCAGAAGACACACGCATACAGCACATACAACAGATGCACAGGGGCGCGTTCTTCTGGGTAAAAATCGACATGAAGAAAGGATACAGGAGAGGAGGGGGATTGGCAATAGTACTTGAAAAGGAGGTGGCTGGTGACTTGTGATTGGTGAGATGCGGAGTGTCTATGCCCGGGTAAGAACTGGATCGGCGTTCCGGCTGGAGTTCAGAGAAGACTGCGACGAGAAATCGGGGAGGCGGGGTAGGGCGGCGACGAGCTTCTGCGTGTAAGCGTGCTGGGGGGCGCCAAAGATTTGCGACGGGGGGCCACATTCAACGATTTCGCCGGCGTTCAAAATGGCGATGCGATGGCAGAGTGCGGCAACTGACAGTAAGTCGTGGGAAATGTAAAGGATGCCCATACCGAGTTCGCGGTTGAGTTGCGCAAACAAACGAAGAATTTCGGATTGCGTGATGGTGTCGAGGGCGCTGGTGGCTTCGTCGGCGATGAGCAGCCCGGGGCGGTGGAGGATAGCCATGGCGATGATGACGCGCTGGGCTTGGCCGACGCTGAGCTGACCGGGGCGGCGACGGAGGAAATCCTTGTCATTGGGGAGACTCACACTCGAGAGCGCGTCGCTGACGGCCGCGGCACATTCTACTTGCGTGCCGGTGGCGTGAGCGCGCCAAGCCTCGCTGAGTTGCGAGCCGATGCGAAGAGCTGGATTAAGAGAGGACAACGGGCTTTGCAGGACGATGCTGATCTCGCGGCCACGGACCGAGCGCATCTGCGATTCAGTCTTTGCGAATAAATCGTCTCCTTTGAAAAGTAAATTGCCGTGCGCTGTTCCTCCTTTCAAATGAAGGAGACGAAGGATCGCCAGCGACAGGGTGCTTTTTCCGGAGCCGCTTTGTCCGACGAGGCCGAGGATTTCGCCGGGTTGGATTTCGAGCGAGACGTCGCGCAGGACTCCGGACTTGTTGCGGTAATCGACGGATAGCTGGAGCGAGAGAAGTGGAGAGGCGCCGTTCACTTCTGCGCCCCCAGGGAGGGATCGGGGCCGAGGCGGAGAACGTCGGCGTTCCAGAAGGCATGGGGATCGAGAACCGAGGGGGCAGAGCCGATGACCGCGGGAGAAATGGCGGACATGGCGTCCCGGTTGATGAGATAGATGAAGGGCTGTTGTTCGGCGGCGATTTGCTGGACTCTGTCCCAGTCAGCCTTGCGTTTTTTGTCCGACGTGGCGGAGGCCTGCGCCTGCATCAGGCGATCGATCTCCGCTTCCCAAGCCGTGGCAGGTTTGGATTGCCTGGGATTCCATTGATGATTTTCCGCGGAGCTGAGCCAGACGTTCATCTGGCTGTTAGGGTCGATATCGGAGTTGGTGAGGCCGAGCAGACAAGCCTCGTAGTCGTAGGTGCGCGTAATACGCTCGATCAACGAAGGAAAATCAAGGGTCACCATATTCACTTTGATTCCGATTTGAGAAAGATCCTGCTGAATCATGGCGACCATTTGTTCGCGGGGTTTATTGCCGGTGCTCGTGATGACCGTGAATTCGACGCGATTGCCCAGCCCATCGCGAAGAGTACTGCCGTCGAAGCGGAAGCCTGCGCGAGCGAGGAGCCGGAGAGCGGCAGCGGAATCGTATTGCGGGGCAGGAAGCGCGGAATTAAACCAGAAGTGATTGGCGGGGGAGATGGGGCCGTAAGCGGGCCGAGCATGGCCGGCGTAAACGATGCGGGAGAGGTCGGCACGATTAATGGCCAGGGAGATGGCCTTGCGAAATTCGGTGGAGCGGAACCAAGCCTTCTTGTAGTCCGGGGGAGCGGCAGTGGGAACTTGATTGAACCAGAGTTGCTCAGAGTCGAGGCTGGGGCCGGCGTCGTGCGCGGCAGCGGGAGATTCCTTTTGGAGACGGTCGAAGAGATCGGCGTCGAGGGAATTGATGAGATGGATTTCGCCGCGGCGGAAGCGAAGAATTTCGATGTCGTGATTGCGCTGAATATCGAGGCGGATGGAATCCAGATAAGGCAGCGGCTTTCCATCCTTGTCTTTTTTCCAGTAGTTGGGGTTGCGTCGGAGAAGGACGTAGGAGCCGGGGTTGTAGTCCGCAACGTAGAAGGGGCCGAGGACGGCCATTTCCTTCTTGGGAGAGTGCGCGGATAGAATCGCGACTTGGTCGAAGAGGCGTTCGAGTCCCGCTACAGGAGCGGGAAAGGTGACGACGATGGTGTCGGCAGAGGGAGTTTGTACGGCAATTTGGCCTTCGCCGGATCGGAACGAGTCACCCGTGGGTGAGTGAAGCTGTGGATCCATCAGCGCTTTCATGGTGTAGGCGACGTCTTCGGAAATGAAAGGCGTGCCATCGGAGAAATGCAGGCCGCTGCGGAGACGGAATGAAATCCTGCGACCTTGTTCGCTGACTTTCCAGGAAACGGCTAAGCCGGGCTCGAGAGCTTGCGTTTGGCGATTGAGGCGAATCAAAACGCCGCCAGTAAGGTAGCGAATGGTTTCGGATTGGCCATCTTCGACGAGGAGAGGATTAAATGTTTTTGGTTCGCCGTGGAGGCAGAAATGGAGTTCGCCGCCGGACTGGCCGGCAGATTGTGCGGCGACGAAAGCCGGGGAGCACAAGGCAATCGCTAGAGAGAAAACAGCAGAAACACGGCGTATCACTGCGTGACCTCCTGCGACGGAAGAACCAGTTGAAAACACATAACGACAATCACGAGAAGGACCAGGGGAACCAGCCTCCAGGGATTTGCGGAGAGCAAGGAGAAATCCTCGAGGCCGCGCATCAGGTTTCCCCAGGATGGCATCGGCTCCATCACGCCGAGGCCGAGGATGCTCAAGTTCGCTTCGGTTAGGATGAAAAGCGGGATGGAAATAAGGAATTGCGCGTAGAAAAGCGGGCGCAGGTTTGGCGCGACGTGGCGCAGCAAGAGGCGCGCAGGTTTGCAGCCGGAAGACCGAGCCAGGAGCAAGAAATCGGAATCTCTGACGCCGCGTGCGGCAGCACAAATGACGCGAACCGAAGCTTGCCAGCCCAAGAGGCCCATCATTAGGAAAGCGATGACGACAGAGACGAGCGGCGGAACATCCAGAGGCAGCAGGGCGCGCACGACTAGCAGAAGAAATAGCCAGGGCAAGGCGAGAGAGAGATCGGTTGCCGCAAGGACAATGCGTTCGAACCAGCCTCCCAGAAGGCCTGCAGCGCTCCCGAGCAAAGAGGCGATCAAAGTCGAAAGAAGAGCGGCAGCCGGAGCAAGGAGCAGGGAAACGCGAGTGCCGTAAAGCAGGCGGGACAATGAATCGCGGCCTAATGCATCGGTGCCAAGAAGGTGCGCCGTGGAAGGACCGGCGTTGGGAATATCTCTGAACTGCCGTGCGTAGTGAGCGGGCAAAAAAAAGGTTGCGAGCACCATCAACACGAAGATCGCGCAGAGGATGGAGGCAGCCACTTTTTGAAGAGGCTTCATGGTGCGCTTCCTGCGAAGGTGCGGCCGGCCAAATCGGCGAAAAAATTCGCCGCGAGCATTACGAGTGAAACGACCAGCGTTACATTGACGATGAGTGGCAGATCGCGACCTAGCGCAGCGTGCCAGGCGAGTTGGCCCAAACCGGGTGAATCGCAAAGCGCTTCGATGGGAATCGCGGCGCCGAAGGAAATGGCGAACGATACGCCGAGAAGAGCAAGAAGTGGCGGAGCTGCCAAGGGCAAGACATGGCGGCACAAAATAACGCGGCTCGCTAAGCCTCTCGCGCGTGCAGCGAGGACGTAGGGCTGATCGTACGCGCGGAGGAGAAGATTTCGGATGTAACTATAGAGCCGTGGAAAAACCACTACCGCGATCGCGCAAAAAACTGGCGTTCGCAAGTGAACGGCAAGCATGGCAACTACGGCGGAAGGCAAAGACAGCAATAAACTGTTGAAGGCCGTGGCTGAGGCTTCGAAGAGCCAACCGCGAGAGGCGAGTCCTAACAAAGCCAAGAACGACGCTGCCAGCCATGCCAAACCTAGTCCACGAAGCACGGAATTGCCGGTTACCGGCAACCTTTGCCGAAGAAGTTCGCGAACCGGACGCTTTAGCGAATCGGATTCGCCCAAATCGCCGTGAGCAAGCGCCGAGAGATAATGGAAGTAAAAGGAAGGCAGTCCCTGATGGAGGGCTTGCTGCCGACGCAAAGCTTCGACGCTGCTCGCGCTCCATCGTGGATCGAGTTCGCGTTCTTCGACGCCGTATCCCGGCGCAAAGCGCACCAAAGTGGCGCTAACGAGAGCGCCGCAGAGTCCGAGGCAGACAAGGAACAGCAAGCGCCGGAGCGCAAGCCGAAACAAGCTCGTGAATTTTTTGGTCTCAATCACTTTTCGTCCGCACAAAAAGGATTTGCCGGGCCTGCACCCGACTAAAGGGCCGACTGGAGTCTCGAATAATGCTTTTCCTTGACCTGGTACATACTGCGGTCCGCCTCCGAAAGAAGTTGTTCCGCGGACGTGCCGTCGTCCGGATGAAGGGCGCTGCCCACGCTGACGGAGACGATCCTCTCACCGCACACGGCGCGACTGGCTTCCAGCACAGCGCGCGTCAAGCGGTTTTCCATCTCTTCGACGAGATCCTTCGTCATTTCCGGGAGGACAAAGACGAATTCGTCTCCGCCCAAGCGCCCGACCTGGTCGTACTCCCGGCAGGAAGATTTGAACCTCGCGGCCACTTCCTGAAGCAGCTTGTTTCCGGTCAAGTGCCCGAACCTGTCATTGACCTTCTTGAAGCCATCCAGGTCGCACAGGAGAACGACCAGCGGCCCCTTGGAACGGCGGACGCGAGTGAGTTCCTTTTCAAGGTGCAGACAAATCGATCTGGTGTTGGGCAGGCCGGTGAGGTAATCGGTACTGGCGGTGCTCTGAGCTTGTTCGAACTGAAGAGCATTTTCAACAGAAACGCCGAGTTTGGAGCTCGCAGCCAACAGCAAGCGCAGATGATCCCTGGTGAAGTAGTTCTTCTCGCCATGGTAAAGCGTTAGAACGCCGGCGACCCCACCACGGCCACGAAGAGGAACGCACACGGCCGATTGTAGATTTGTTGTGCGCGCGGAAGTACCGAGGTGAAATGTCTCGGCGGCGGGATTTCCATTAGTTATCGGTTTCTCGTTGCGCGCCACCCAGCCGGAGAGGCCTTGCCCCAAAGGAATGCGCAATGAGGAAAACAGATCATAGTCGACGCCATGAACATATTCCGGAATCAGCACGGCATCCTGGCAAACGAAGAAAGCGATCGAATCGTAGGGAATCATTTCCTTCAATCGGATGGCAACAACGGAGAGCGTTTCCTTCAAGCTCAGTGAGTTGCCGAGGGTCTGGGCCAACTCAAAGAGGAGCTGGGCTTCCTGGCGCGCGGAGATGATGGAAGTCAGGAAGGAGGTCGCGCGGATTTCAGCTTCATTCGGCATGTCCGCGAAACCGGAGGAGGGAGCGACGGGACGGTCCACCTTCGGAGCGATGTCCAGACGCCTTCGTTCGGTTTCCATGGAGCTCACCATCGTTTCCAATTCCTGATAGCGGCGCTCCATGACCTCCACAACGCGGGGATCAAAGCTCCGCCCTTTCTCAGCGCTGAGGTTGCTCATGGCTTCTTCCGGGGTCATGGCCCGGCGATAGGGACGCTCCGAGGCCAGGGCATCAAAACAATCGACGGCCGAGAGAATGCGGGCCCCGATGGGGATGGCTTCGCGCTTCAGGCCGTCCGGATAGCCTGAGCCGTCCCATTTTTCGTGATGGGAGCGCACGATGGGAACAACGGGGTAAGGGAATTCAACGCGATCGAGAATTTCCGATCCAACGATCGGGTGGATTTTCATTTTCTCGAATTCTTCGGGAGTCAGGTGTCCCGGTTTGGAGAGAATATTTTCGGGCACCGCGAGCTTGCCGATGTCGTGCAGCATGGAGGCGGCGCGAATGGCATTCAACTGAGATTCATCCAACCCGAGTTCCTTGGCAATCTCGACCGCATAGACCTGAACCCTGCGCAGATGATCGTGCGTGGTGTGATCCTTCGCTTCGATCGCCAGGGAGAGCGCCTCGATGGTGCGCAAATGGAGAGCCGCAATTTCCTCGGCGTGCTTCTTTTGCGCAGCGAGACGGCTCAAGTAGGTTTGATAGGAGCGGTAAATCCAATAGACGATGGGGAAGGCGAGAAGGCCGAACTGCCAGCCAATCAGCCGATTGATGGCGCTTACACCGCAGGCAATCAGCGCACCAAGCAAATAATAGGGGAAGGCCCACAAATAACATTCCTTCCAGACGTGGACGGGATTACGTCCTTCAGTCATGGCGATGATGCCGGAGACGGAAATGGTATTGAAGGCGAAGTAGGTGGTGGCCGCCGCGGCCATCAGCATCGGCCAGCGAAATCCGACGTCCGCGGCAACTTTGCTATGAAAAACGAGTTCCGCAGCGCTAATGGAGAGGGCGAGATTTGCCAAGTTAAAGAGCCATTGAATCGGGCGGGGACGCGGATTGGCATGCCATAGGGTCTGGACAAGCCCACCGAGACAGCCCATCAGAAGCGTCTCTGAGTACGAGAGGTCAAGGAGGCCGACGAGAATAAAGAGAAAATTCGCAGACATCGTAGCCTTGATGCCCGGCAAACCTACCTTGAGCGTGGAGGCGCACAAAGCGATGGTTAGAAAGCAGGCATAGCGGAAAAGATCATCCGAGTGCCAGTGCAGAAGGGCGTAAGGCAATAAGGGCAGCCCGCCAACCAACTGAGTAAGGATAAAAGTGAGAGCAGGAAACCCGAGTGACATGACGTCACGCCGGGTGTTGCTCCAGTAGTTCTTCGCAGCGGTTGCTACCACACGCGTTCCTGCTCTCTGATGGGCTCCTGCAGTACCTGACAAAGGAGCGCCCAAGCATCACGAGTAGACAGACAAACAAACAGGCGGTCTCCAGCTCGACGACTGGATCCCGTGGCAATTTTCACCGCTCCGACGCCAGCAAAGCGCAGAACGCGGTCTTTAATAAGCAAAGTTTGATAGGTGGAATATGGATTGGGAATAGTACGGCGTGGGGTTGTATTGAAAAGGATAATGCTCTTCAAGATCCGCCCGGCATTCCGAGGCGGCACGCAGGGTCAGCGAGGGAGTGGCCGGACCTTTTCCGTCCGCCACGAAGGCCAGCTGCCCTTTGGTACTAAGACTAGACCCCCGCTTGTACTATGGACCTGTCATTAGCCAGAACTAATACTCACAGCACTGACAAGACTTAGTGCATCGGGCCCTGTCCTCGTCTAGGCCCTTTGAGTTCAGTCTAGGAGTCCAGCTTAATGCTCTCGTCCAGCGCGTTCGAAACAAAGCAATCCTCGAACAGCTTCCTAAAGACCACTACTTGGGGCAGGCGGCTTGCGTTCCTGACCCTGATTACATTGCTGGCGTCCGGATCGTCCTTTGCTGACGGCAAGAAGCACAAGCTGTCCGACGATTTTGAGGCGCCAAAGGGCGGCAAGAACGGCGCCACAGTAGACGTCATTATCCAATTCAACCAAACGCCAACCAATGCCCACCATCAGAAGGTGCACGGTAAGGGCGGGACCCTGAAGACCAAGTTGGACTTTATCAAAGGCGGCCACTATTCCGTTCCGGTTGAAGCTTTGGCCGCCCTGGCGGACGACCCTGATGTAGCGTACATTTCGCCGAATCGCACGGTACGACGCTCTCTCGATCACGTAGTGAGTTCTGTGAACGGAGATCTTGCCTACGCCAGCGGTTGGGACGGCACGGGCATCGGGATCGCGGTCGTGGACAGCGGCGTTAGCAGTAATTACGACATGAATTCCGATGGGAATGGCCCTTCCCGCATCGTCTATAGCCAGAATTTCGTCACAACGGAGACGACCACGGCTGACAATTTCGGCCACGGCACGCACGTGGCGGGAATTATCGCCGGGAACGGTTACAGCTCTTCCTATTTCAACTATCCTGGCGTTTATAGGGGCATCGCTCCACAAGCAAATATCATCAATCTCCGCGCGCTGGACTCGAATGGCATGGGTACAGACAGTTCGGTCATTGCTGCCATTCAGCAGGCTATCGCGCTCAAGAGCACGTATAACATTCGGGTGCTCAACCTTTCGCTGGCCCGCGGCGTGTACGAGAGCTACACGCTCGACCCGTTGTGCCAGGCCGTAGAATCCGCCTGGAGAGCAGGAATCGTTGTCGTTGTCGCCGCCGGCAATATGGGGCAATACAACGGGACGGGCACGAACGGATATGCCACGATCGGCGCGCCGGGGAACGATCCTTACGTGATAACCGTTGGCGCGACGAACACTCGCGGCACAGGGTTCCAAACTTCGCAAGTGATGACCAGCTACAGCTCAAAGGGTCCGACTTCTTTCGATCACATTGTCAAGCCAGACCTCGTAGCGCCTGGCAATAAGGTCGCGTCGCGCACGGCCCCAGGAGGAAGCACACTCGTTACTTCGTACCCCGCGCTCGCCGTCTACCCGTGCAATTCTTCGCGAACCAGTTGTGGCTCGCAGTACGGCAGCGCCCGGTACATGCGCCTCAGCGGCACCAGTATGGCCGCACCCGTGGTTAGCGGCGTCGCGGCTCTGCTGTTGGAGAAGACGCCCTCGCTTACACCCGATCAAGTGAAAGCGCGCTTGATGAAGACGGCTTGGAAGGGATTCTCCTCGCAAACTACCGCGACGGATGCGACCACCCATGCGGTCTACCAAATCGCACAGGACCTCTTCGCCGTGGGAGCCGGAGCGGTCGATGCAAACGCTGCCCTTGCCAATACCGATCTCGCTTCTTCGAACGTGGGCGCCGCAAAGTCGCCCACTGCGGTGTACGACTCGTCCACAAACACCGTCTCCATTGTGGGCGATCCCGCGACGATCTGGAATAACTCCGTGGTTTGGGGCAATTCCGTGGTCTGGGGCAACTCGGTAGTCTGGGGCAATTCTGTGGTTTGGGGCAACGCTGTCGTGTGGGGTAACTGCGTCGTTTGGGGGAACTCGGTTGTCTGGGGCGATAGCGACGGAGCTACAGGCGACGAATAATAGGCAGGTATAGGCGCAAGCGATGAGAGGAGGAGCACAGAAAATGCCAAGCCTAGCCAAAGCCTACATCGCAACAATCGCCGCAGTTGCAACGGCAGTGTTGGCTGTCGTAGCCCTTCGATGGAACCCCGAAAACTTCCTACGCTTTCTCCTGTTCTTTACGCTGGCGATGGTGGCCTCCGCGATGAAGATCCGCCTGCCAGGCTTTAGAACCACGATCTCCATAAACTTTGTCTTCATTCTGATGGGCATCGCTTTGTCAAGCTTTGGCGAGACCGTGCTGATCGGTCTAGGCGGAGCGCTCGTGCAGTCGCTCTGGAAGACGCAGACTCGGCCGAAGGCGATGCAGGTGCTATTCAATGCTGCATGTCTGACGGTTTGTACGGCGGCGGCATTTTGGGTTTCACACAGCGTACCCCCGATGCTGGGATTGAGTTCAATAGCAGCGATGATGGTTTTGGGAGCTTGCGTCTACTTGCCGCTGAACACGGGGCTTGTCTCGTTGGTCATTTCCCTGGCGGAGGGACGTTCCCTCAAGGAGATTTGGTCCTCTTGCTATGAATGGACGTTCCCGTATTTCCTGGCGGGCGCTGCTGTGGCAGGCCTGGCCAGCGCCGCGAGCCATGGAACCAATCTGGGCGTAGCGTTACTAGTTGTGCCGGCGATGTATTTGGTCTATGTGTATTACCGGATGCACATCGTTCGCGCCGTGCTCGATGACATCTCCAACGTAAGCCTGGAGAACGAAGCCGCCCTCGTCGGCGGGTCGCGAGGCCGCTGAGCTCACCAATCTCTGCCCGTTCAGGGCCACTACATGGTTGGAACTCGATTCCAACGCAGCCATGGGCGCCTACCGAGTCTCCTCTTCGCTGTCATTGCCTTCACTGTACTTCTAATAGAAAGCCGTAATCATCGTGCTGGGGTTTGTGCGGACAGAGTAGGCCTGGATCCGATAAGCGCAGAAGGGAAAGGGTCTCATTCATCTTCATCATGCGGAATACAATACAGCCTCGGACTATGCTGGGCGCACAAAGACGTCTGGCAGTTCCTGATCGTTCCGGCGAGAGCCCGTCTCGGTCAGCCCAGTCGTTGGTATGAATCGTGTCCGTTCGCGTAGTCTTGCAAACATGCTGCGGACGATCTGCGCAAAGGAGGCTCGATGGGAATTGCGCTCGCCAACGATGTGAAGCAATTGGTCGACCGTCCGAACTTCGCTCACCTTGCGACAATCATGCCCGATGGCTCGCCGCACAGTGCGCCCGTTTGGATAGGCCGCGAAGGTGACCTTCTGTTGGTCTGCACCGAGGCTGGTTCGCTGAAAGGCAAGAACACGCTGCGCGACCCCCGCGCTTCAATTTCCATAGTCGACTTTGTTGATCCCTACTCGGAAGTCCAAATTCGAGGGCGCGTAGTCGAGCGGCGCCCTGACCCTGAGCTCAGGCACTTCGACGCGATGTCGCTGAAGTATGTCGGGAAACCATGGCCCTACCGTGACGAGGAATCGCCTATCGTTTTGATCATCGAAGTCATGAAGGCGCGCTACTCGAAGCAGCCCTTTGAGCATATGCCGCCCAGGACGGCATAAGCACAAGAGCACGATCCCATCTAAGCGGTTTGTGAAGCATTCACAATCACGATGTTCTTCACTTTAGTCCTGACGTAGATGAAGAGAACCCTTAACGGCGATGGCCGACTTCGCGTTCAATTCCGGAAGTCTTCGAGTGATCATTCCAAGCCCTGAATACGCTCACGAAGTTCCAGAGGTACCCAGGCGCCGAGGGTCAATCCATCCAAAACAAGGCTCGTTCGGAAAGCAAATGGTTTAGAATCAAGGAAGCCAGGGCGCCCGTAGCTCAGTTGGATAGAGCGTCTGCCTTCTAAGCAGAGGGTCGGGAGTTCGAGTCTCCCCGGGCGCGCCATCCCCTTTGTTTATCGTCATGCGTACACCGATGCCTTCTCGTTCGACCTTTTTCTCTGACAAACGGATTCTCGCGGCCTGGTCAGTTATCTTTCGACTCTCTTTTCTTATGCGGGTCTCCGGACGAAACGATTTCCCTGGGAGTGACACCATGTGGTAATAGGAATTTCACCAAATTTTGGTGCAAAATCGGAGGAGGGTACAGTGAGTTGTGCTTCCCAAGCTTGGTCAACCCCAGCTGTCTCAGGGAGATGTACAGTGACCTGGCACATCCCAATCATCACTCTGGCTCTGATCGCCGCTATCGGCCCAAAGTGTCAAGCCCAGGCTCCCAGCGAGCCGCAAACTCCCGGCGAAAAAGTGGAAAAGGAGTTTTACACCCCGAAGGACCGGATTGAAGCGATCCGGGCGGCACTCATCTTCACTCCGAAGGTCGTGGGAGACGCGGACATCATGCAGGGGCCCGAGCAAAACAAGAAACAGTTTCAATTTCATTTCAACGACAAGGTGACCTGCGACTTCGACAAGCCTGGTTCCCAGATGGGTGGAAAGACTCCAAAGTTTTCCTGCAAAATCACGCGGATCGAAGGCGCAAACGGACAAGCGCAGGTTCTTACGCCGGACATGGACGAAGAGCCGGTCAAAGTTAAATTTGGAGCGAACAATAAGGAGGTATACGCGGAGGTTGTTGCGACGCGACTTTTCTGGGCGCTGGGTTTTTATGCTGACTCTTGGTTCCCCGTGCGCGTGGAGTGTCACAACTGCCCAGAGGATCCCGAATCCGGTTCCGGATCGAAGGAAACGCGAACGTTTAACGCCGCGACCATCGTGAGAAAGTTCGACGGCCACAAGATGTACGAAGTCGGAAAGCCCGCGCAGGGCTGGAGTTGGAAAGAATTCGAGGGGTACAACGGCCGCCCCAGTTACGAAAAAGACGGCCTCAAACTGATGGGTGCATTTATCCAGCACAGTGACAACAAACCCCCGCAGCAGCGGCTGGTCTGCAAGAAAGTGAAGGTAGATGACACCACTCATCCCCCCACGACAACTTGCGGCGAATCACGCATGATCGTCCAGGACGTGGGCGCTTCGTTCGGAGGCGGCGGCTGGTTTACGAGCAACAGCGGCGCGAAAGTGAATCTCTCTCAATGGTCCGGAAATAAACTCTGGAAGAAGACGGGAAAGCCAGGCCTGGCCGAAGCCGATTGTCCGGTCTGCCAGGCCCAGCTGCGCAAGAGCTTAACGGCGCAGGATGGCCTCTCTGATCCGACGATTAGCGAAGAGGGGCGGCGCTTCACCGCGGGGCTGCTCTGCCAGCTCACCGATCGGCAGATTGAAGATCTGTTCAGGAGCGCGCGGATTGCCGAGATGCCGGAATATCACAACGGCGATGGAACCTTCAGACAAGGGATGGATGAAGCTTCCATCCTGAAGCAGTGGGTCCAAGCCTTCAAGCAAAAGCGGGAAGATCTCGCCAGCGGGCGGTGCCGCTGGAAGACTAAACCGGCGGACTTGGCAACAATCGATAATCCGATGGGTTTGCCTGCTGCGCCCAACAATTGCTCGGCCAAGCCTTTCTGAGTGGGCCTTCATGGCTGAATCCGAGGAAAGGTTAAGCAGGGAGGCAACGGTGCTCCGATCATTAATTCTTATCTCTTTCTCCTTTTTTGCCGCCGTGAACGCCAGCGCGCAAACCAGCGGATGCGAAGTGCCCGATAACATGAAGAAGGAGCAGAAGCTCCCATGCGTTCGAACGGCGAGCATTCTGCTCGACCAGCCTGCCTTGTCCCCCGAGCAGTTGGCCAATGGGCCCGACTTCGACGCTGCTCAGCCGGAGAAGAACCGCTTTGCCTACTTTACCGAGTCGGACAATATCGGCTGCTACTTCCGGCCACATTACGAATTCAAGGCGATTAAGGGCGAAAGTATGAAGTTTCAATGCTGGCACATGACCCAGGACGCAGGATTTTTCAGCCGAAAGGGAGAAACGATCCACGTCGACGACGTCAAAGTGGTGATCAAAACCAACGGACGCGAGAAATCTGCTTCTCTCTTTGCCAGCAACGACACCAACAACGATCATGAGATCAAGGCCGACCACTTCAAGGTAAAGTATCTCAAGCCGCCGCACCCAAATCACAACATCCGGTACAACGAGGTGTTTACGGAGGTCGCGGCCAGCCGGATCATGTGGGTGCTGGGCCTCCCTGCCGACCATGTGTACCCCGTCGGCTCGGCTGCTTGCATCGGATGCACGGCCGATCCCTTTGGCAATAACCTGCAGGACAATAAGGCCTCGCTGAAAGACGCACCAATTGTTTTCAAAATAGTGAGCGCGGAACGAGAAGCTCCTTGGGACGAGATCGACTCTGAAAATGACTCGACCTGGTCGTGGACCGACGCGGCCAAGTTCTACACCGATGGGGAATGGACGCGCCAGCAAAAGGTGGAATACGATGCCTACCGGCTTGCCCTTGGGCTCTTCCACTATCACAACGCGATTGACGTGCAGAACCGGCTGGTTTGCGCCGAATGGGATCCCGAAACGCCCGGCCACGCCAAGACTTGCAAGCGGCCCATGATTTTTGTGCAGGATCTCGGCTCGACGTTCGGCAAGGCGAAAGGGGCCCTCAACTTCCTGGGCACCAATCCTCGTGGAAGTTTCAGCGATTGGGAGGCTCAGACCGTTTTCCTTAACACGGCAACGTGTCAACTCCGGGCAACACTGGGAGGTGACCAGCGCGTCCTTAAAGAGGCACAGGATTTGCTGATTCAGCGGCTTTCACGTCTGGATGCGCAGGCCGTCAAGACCATCTTCCGGACGGCGAGATTCCAGATCATGGATCAGAAACAGCTGCGCCGATTGCGCGAGAGCGGCTCCGCGGATGCGGAAAGCGCGGCGCTTGAAGAATGGACCAGCACATTCCTCAAACGGATTGAGGAAATCCGCGGCGCCCAAAACTGCAAGACAAACTAGATTCTTGGAGTGGTTCTCCTTTTTGGTGAAGAGACGCGAAGTAGAGTTCCGGGAAGACGCCATGGCAAAGAAAATTATGGTTATCCGGCACGGGGAAAAGCCGGACAAACGCGATTCGATCCGCGGGGTAAGCCCAAGAGGCAAGACCAGCAAGAACGAACTCTCCCCGAGGGGCTGGCAACGCTGCGGCGCGCTCGCGCGTTTCTTCAATCCGTTGAATGGCAAGTTCGCTCATCCGTCTTTGGCGAAGCCGGACAGAATCTTCGCTTCCGCCCCCTCGGGCCACGTGAAGAGCAAGCGCTCCGAGCATACCGTTCTCGCGGTCGCACAGTCCTTGGGAAAGCGCGTCAATAAGCGCCATTCCAAGGGCGAAGAAAACAAGCTGTTGCAGGAGGTCCTCCGGTCCGGATCCAACGTGCTCATCGCCTGGGAACACAATGCCATCATCGACCTAGCGAATCTGATCCTGGGTGATCGCAAAAGCTCTCCGCAGAGATGGCCCGGATCGCGATTTGATCTGGTTTGGGTGTTCGACCAGCAGCCAGGTTTGAAAAAATGGAAGTTCACGCAAGTACCCCAGATTCTACTTCCAGGAGACAGTCGCCGCATCCTTTAACATTCTTGGGCATCTGGCTGATACGACAGGGCCAAGGCGCGGCGCCATTGCGAGGCTACCCGCCGCTCGACTTCATTGATTGAAAGCAACCGCCGTTTTGGATTCGGCCTGAGCGCCCGTGACTTCCACGTACCTGGTCAGGTAGGGCACCAAGGGCGTCACCTCGAAAGGCATTTTATCGCGCGCGGACGTTGGCGCCGTCGGCTTGGACTTCATCAAACTAACTCCGGCGTTCCAAGGATCGATTTTGAGCCTCGACCCCCAAGGGTAGCGCGGTGATCTGGCTCTTGTTGCCAGGCTGTAGCACCGGCGCCGCCTTGAGTAACTGCGACGCGAACGGGATCTCATTTCCAAGCTGAGGACTGATCAATTGTTTCAGTTCGTTTGCTTGCGAGTGCAGTTGTTTTAGGAAAAGTCCTGCATTCCCCAGATTGGACGCGTAGGGGGACTTTTTCAGAAGTTCCATTGCCTTCCGGGTGTTCTCGGCGGTTTCCATTTTCCCTTCCTCGAAAGAAAGCCGTTTCAGCACCTCCGTGGGTGACAGCCGCAAGATATCGCTGAATGCGTACTGATCTTGATACGGCTTCGGGAGCAAAGCATCGGCCATCCCATGCGCCAGCAAGGCGGCCAGGGTCTCTTCGTTGGGCACGACGTCGATCAGACCGCGGCTCAGCACGATGGTGTTGCCGACCGAAAACATTTCCAGATGCACCAAAATGGGAACGATTCCCAAAGTCTGATAACAGCCACACGGGACGCGTGGCGCCGCCAGGTTGACGAGTGCGGAAAACCTGATTAAATTAGATAGGTAGAATCGTGGCTGCCCCGATCATCGGGAGCGCGCTACGGTTCGTTTTTTTCCTCGCGACGGGTGGGAGATCGTCCAACGGTAGGACTCCAGATTCTGGATCTGGCTATCTAGGTTCGAATCCTAGTCTCCCAGCCAACTCTCTTGACTGATTTGCTTCACTTCTTGCTTATGAACTGGAATGCTCCCCTTCGGAGGCTCCGGCATTCGTGCGAAAAAGAGAGCAATGATTCCAAGCGCCGCCACGGCCGTGTTCAATTCGAACGCCAATTTGTAGCTGTGGTACAGGTCAAATATTCTCCCGCCCAGGTAGCCGGCCGGAGAGCAAAAGAGAGCGGCGAGCACCAGCATCACTCCGCTCACCTTTGGAAACGCCGCCGGGCCGTAGTAGTGACCTGTGACGGTAGTCAGGCAAATGAAGGTCCATCCAAATCCCGTTCCATAGAGAATCGCGGCGGTGTAAGCGATCCAAAGCCCTTCGGGCGAAACTCGAATTGCCAGGAAGGATCCCAAGAAATAGCAGAAAAAGCCAAGCATAAACGCGTAGCGCCCTTGCATGGCGTCCATTAGCCAGCCGCCAATCAGCCGCCCGAAGACGGCTCCCAGGGTGAAGAGACCCATGGCGAATGCGGCGTCGGCAGGACGAACACCCACTCCTTTCAGGTGCAGCAACCAATGGGCCGTGAAGAAAAAAAATGGAAATTGGCAGGCGATCGCACCGACGAGAATCATCCAGTACGCGTGTGTCCTGTACGCCTGTCGAGGCTCCCAAGGAAATTTTGTTACTCGGGCCGTTGCCGCCGTCGACTTCGCCGATAGTGCCAAGCTCGGCCCGCCATCCACGACTTGGCCGAGGTCTTCGGGGCGCTCTTTCACGAAGAGGAACGCCACAATCGCCGATAAAACAGATATTCCGGCGACTATCGTCCATGCCTGCCGCCAATTTCCTCCATTCGCGGTCAGAATTCCGTTGATCATTGGCACAACGAAAAAACCTGCAAATCCCGACGCGGATAAGGTGACGGCCATCGCTCTTCCTCGATAGCGGCTGAACCAGCGAGTAACAGCTGTGGCGGCAGGAATGATGGTCCCGAAACTGATTCCCATTGCCGCGAGCACGCCGAATCCAACCCAATAGTGCCAGGGCCGGGAAGCGATCAATGAGAGCCATAGGGCTCCAGCAAGAATCAGAGCGGAACCGATGCCGAATGTCTTGCGAATGCCCCAGCGAACAATGGAGGCCCCGACAAGGATCGAGGGAATGCCTACAAAGAGATTTAAGAGTGTGAATCCCAGCCCGAACGAGCTACGGCTCATGGGAATTTCCTTCAGCATGTAGGTGTTGATGACCGCGCCGCCGTAAAGGGGGAAGCCCATGTTGAGGAAATCTAGAAGCCAGAGAATGAAAACCAGTTTCCACCCAAAAAAGCCTCGTTCCGAGGTCATATCTGTGTTTGTCCGTGGCCCGATGGGGCATGCAGCTCCAATGTCATTGCAACGAGAAAGAGCTTGGAGGATATCAGGTTCTTGGGGAATCGGAAAAATCCGTAGAATCGCGGATGCAAAGCCCCGTTTGATTACTCGAACGAATAGCGTGTGAAGCTCTCGCGCTCGGTGCTTACATCATCCCCGCGCAGTTCGCGGAGCGCATAGGTCACAAATTCGGCGGTGACCCTCTTGCGCCAAGTCATGTCGAAATCGGTGTTGTCGAGAGGTTTGGCGATTCGAGCCGCGAGTGCGGCGGCTTCTTCGATAGAAGACTGGTTCAAGGAACGGCCCAGCAGCGATCTTGCGGCTTCTTTGGCGGCAAGAGGACGGCAGGCCGCGGAGCCAACCACAATGCGGGCGTCCTCGACCACGTTCGCTTTGGAGAGGCGTGCGGCCGCTGCGACGGACAACACGGGAAAATCAAACGAGCCTCGGCGCCGGAGCTTCCAGTAGGTGCTTTTCCATTCGCTCAAAGAATCCAGCACTACCTCGGCCAGAATTTCATCCGGCCGACGTTTGATGTAATCGATTCCATCGTTGTTGTAAAGATCGGAGAGGAGAACTTCGCGCTCTCCGGAGCGTGAGACCAGGCGGACGCGGGCCCCGAGCGCCATAAGCGCCGGACCAGTGTCCGTGGAAGAAACCGCCATACACTTGGAGCTTCCTGGCGCGACCCAACAAGTCGTGCCATCTTTTTTCAGGCAAAAATTGATCGATTTTCTCCATTCGTAGCTTTGATCGTAATAATTGCAGCGCGTATCGAGGCAAATATTGCCGCCGAGCGTGGCCATGTTGCGGATTTGCGGAGTGGCAACCAGAGAGGCCGCTTGCGCCAGCGCGGTCAATCCGTTTCGAAAGCGCGGGTCCGCCGCGATTTCAGAAAGCGTCAGGCAGGCCCCGAGCCGTGAGCCGGAAACGCTCAGCGCGGTGCGGTTCAAGCTTTCAATGTGGCGGAGGCTCATCAGCGTGCGCGGAACTTGTTGCCGGCGCTTCATGTTCGGCAGGAGGTCCGTGCCGCCCGCGAGAGGCATTGCGTTTGCTCGCTCGCCGTCAAGAATGCGCGCGGCCTCTTCGAGCGTATGCGGCGCGCGAAACTCGAAAAGAGGCAAGCGCATCATGGCGCGAGGACCTTCTCTTTCTTCGATTCCGTCTTTGAGCGCCGCGGAACGTCATTCACAGCATTGCCGTCGCCGCCTTCCCACGGTGGGGGGACACGCAGCGCTTCCGGCCAATTGACGTGCGGGAAATGGCTCGGTCCAAAACGTGGTTCACGTCCCGCTTTCTTTTCGGCGAGCGCCTTCATGATTTTTTCCGGTGTGACTGGAATTTCATCGATACGCACTCCGACAGCGTCGTAGACCGCATTGGCGACCGCCGGCATGATCGGCAGGAGCGGGCCTTGACCGACCTCCTTTGCTCCAAAAGGGCCGCGGGGATCCGGCTCTTCTATCAACTCGGTGATTATGTCGGGCATGTCGAGCGAGGTGGGGCTCTTGTATTCCAAGATCGAAGGGAATTTGTGCACCAGTGCATGAGAGAGTTTCTTGGGAAGACGGCGGAATTCCTGCTCTTCCATAAGGGCCTCGCCCAGTCCCATGTAGACACTGCCTTCGACCTGGCCACGAGCGAGCGTAGGATTCAGCGCGCGGCCGATGTCATGCGCGATCCAGATCCTTGGGACGGTGACCCAGCCGGTGACTTGGTTCACTTCGACTTCAACGACGGCAGCGGAGTAGGAATAAGTGGGAGACGGCCCTACGCCACCGCCTTTGTATAGCGCGGGAGATTTCGGCGGCGTGTAGGAGCCAACGGTGCCGATTGTGCCGAAGCGAGCCTCGGCGAGACATACCGCTTCCTGAAAAGTGAGAGCCTTCTCCGGCGCTGCGGAGTCGAATACGTGCTTGTCAGCAAAGCGCAGCCGCTCTTTCGGAACTTCGAGCTTTTCTGCAACGGCCTCGGCGATGATTGCTTTTCCTCGCTCCGCGGCCTGCAATGCCGCGTTTCCTGCCATCAGCGTGACGCGGCTGGAATACGATCCAAGATCCACGGGTCCGAGGTCGGTGTCACCAGTGAACAGCCGAATGTCGAACGTATCGATGCCCAGAACCTCGGCAACGATGCCGGCGAGAACATCGTCTGAGCCTTGCCCAATTTCTGTCGCGCCGCAGAATAGACTAACCCCGCCGCTGCGATCGAATTTCAGTTGAACGCCGGAGTGCGGCATCTTGTTCCAGTAAATCGGAAGTCCCGCCCCGGTCAGATAGGCAGAGCAGGCCAAACCAACACCGCGGCCTTCAGGGAGTTTGCGGAATCTTTCTTTCCAGTCAGAAGCCTTAGCAACGCGGCGAATACATTCGGCAAGATTGACGGTTCCGAGACGGAAGAAATTCGCCGTCATTGCGTTCGAGGATTCCACGATGCGGAGCCGCAGATCCGCGGGATCGATCTTCAATTTCTCCGCGATTTTGTCGAGTTGGACTTCCTGGCCGAAGCGCGGTTGCGGGGTGCCATGTCCGCGCTTGGGTCCGCACGGCGGCTTGTTGGTGAAGGTGCGGCAGCCTTGGTAACGATAACGAGGAATGTGGTAGGTGGTGGTCTGCAACGCGCCGGCGTAAAACGTGCTTGCGACTCCGTACGAACCGTAAGCGCCGCCGTCGATCAACGTCTGCAGATGCATTCCCGTAATCGTGCCGTCTTTTTTGACGCCGGTCTTGAATTTCATCAGCACGGGATGGCGGCCGCGGTGACAATAAAAAACTTCTTCGCGCGTCAGGCAGATTTTAACGGGCCGGTCGAGCATCAGAGCAGCTTTGGCGACTACGATTTCATGTTGGAACGGATCGCTCTTTCCGCCGAAACCTCCGCCGTTGGGCGTGGCGATCACTCGAATATGCGCGGCCGGCATTTCCAGGACCTTGGCGAGCGCGCGGTGGACGTAATGTGGCGTTTGCGTGCTGGACCAGATGGTCAGCTTTCCTTCCGGGTCCTTGATGGCAACGGCGGCGTGCTGCTCGATAGAGAGATGCGTGTTTCCCTGGAAGAAAAATGTGTCTTCGAAGATTTCATCGGCTTCGGCAAAGCCTTCTTCCACGTTGCCGAACTCCAGGGCGACGAGTTTATGAATGTTTCCTTCCTCGCCGTATTCATGGATGCGGGGTTCGGGAGTTGTGAGAGCTTCTTCAGGACTGGAGATCGTTGTCAGGATTTCGTAGTCGACATCAATCAAGTCCAGCGCCTCGAAGGCCGTCAGCTCCTCGCGCGCGATGACCGCCGCGACCGGATCTCCGACGTGCCGCACGCGATCGACGCACAGGGCTTGCTCGTCCTGGCTCACAGGAAGAATTCCGTATTGGATGGGGACGTCTTTCCCGGTCAGCACGAGATACACTCCGGGATGCGCGGCGGCACGTGACGTATCGATTTTTCGGATGCGCGCGTGAGGATGCGGAGACCGCAGCAACTTGCAATGCGCCATGCGCGGCAAGAAAATGTCGTCGGCGAAGCGCGTTTGGCCGGTCACCTTGGCGCGAGCATCGACTCGGCGGCGGGGGATGCCAATCACGCGGAGTTCGTCACTGCTGGCTTTGGGAGCGTTCGCGGGCGTCGTTCGCGAATCTTTTTCATTCGCCATGCGCCCTCCTCACCAAGTGTTCGCGTCCACGTTGCGCCATTTACTCCCCGGAATTCTTTTGCTCCGCGATCTTGAGCACGGCGGACTCGATGGCTTCGAAAATTTGCAAGTAGCCTGTGCATCGGCAAAGGTTTCCGGAAATTGCTTCGCGGATTTGATCGCGGCTCGGGTGTGGGTTTTGGTCAAGCAGAGCCTTCGCGGTCACCAAGATCGCCGGCGTGCAATAGCCGCACTGCGCTGCTCCGAGATCGGCAAAAGCATCCTGCAAAGGATGAAGCTTCCCATCTTGTCCAAGGCCTTCCACGGTAAGTACTTGCTTCCCGCCGCACTCGAGCGCCAGCACGAGGCAGGAAAGCACCGCCTTGCCGTCGAGAAGAACCGCGCAAGCGCCGCATTCACCCAGCTCGCAACCGTGCTTCGTGCCGGTATGGCCGAGATCTTCGCGCAAGACCTCCAGCAATGTCTTATAGGGTGCGAAAGAGACATCCGTCTCTTCACCGTTCAGCGTGAATCGTATCTGCGCCGTCTTTTGCGACTCGATGGGCAATGCGGTCAAGTTCAATCACCTCGCCGAAGTTTTGCCGGACCGATGCGAAATCGTCAGGGGCCGCACGGATTGCATCATTCGCCGCTGCGTCGCCCAGTTCCTGAAAACAGTCTAACGCGGAAACAGCCGCGCCGCGTTGTCGTACAAAATCCTGCGCTTCGCCGCCGCGCCAATCGGCAGAGCGTTGAATTTCTCAATGTTCCCCTTGATCGCCGGAACGCCCGGACCCGGCCAATCCGTGCCCCATAAAACCTTATCGGCCACGTCCTCGATTCGCGGAAAGTACTCCATCAACTTCTGCGGCGGGATCCCGGAGATATCCATGTACATGTTCTTGTGCCGGCGAACCAGGAAAAACGCCTCGTTCATCCACAACGGTCTGCCGCCATGCGCAAGAATGATCACCAGCTCCGGATAGTCAATGCACACATCATCGCAGAGCATCGGTTGCGCGTGTAGATTTCTCGCGCCGGGGAAAATCGAAGTCCCCGTATGAATCATGATCGGCATGCCGTGCGCCTGAGCGCGTTCGTAAACTGCCGCCAGGCCGCGGTTGCCATCCATGTAATCGTTGGGGGAAAGCGCTTGGTGAGATGGATGCATCTTAATGGCGCGAATTCCGAGCGTTGCGAGGCGGTCCACTTCCGCGCCCGCATCGGCGACCGTCCCCGGAAGCACTCCGCCGAACGCAATGAGGCGATCCGGCGCCGCGCTGCAATACTTCGCGCTCCAATCATTCACTTCCGGCGTGAATCCGATGATTTTTGGCGCGACGTAGTTGATCAGCCCTGCGCGCTCCACTCCGAGAGTATCCAGAAACGCGAGAAATGCTTTCGGATCGGCGCAATAACGTTCCACATCGGCGTAATCCCTGCGGCCGCGCCTCATCAACTCATGGGCGGACGGCTTCATCATGTGGTACGGCATGATGTGAACGTGAATGTCGATGATCGGTTCCAGGAATCGCCGCCCTTCGCAAAACCTTGCGCCTTCACTCGCTCGAGCTAATTAAAGCGCACGTATTCAAAGTTCAAAGGTTGATTGTTAACTCCGCGCGCCGGCGGAGCAATCCAATTCGCAAACTTGCCCAGCTCCACCACGCGCCCGCTCATCAGCGACTGGACGTACGCATAATCCTTGGAATTCGGGAGCCATTCGAATTCGTGGTTCTTCCACGC
>Ga0137415_10001548_pt1 | contig 22867 bp, 19 predicted proteins | sample CZODoug3_1_1_16f_FD_183082 | JGI IMG/M metagenome (GOLD analysis project Ga0137415, IMG submission 183082) | Vadose zone soil fungal communities from Angelo Coast Range Reserve, California, USA - CZODoug3_1_1_16fungal (Hybrid Assembly) | ecosystem: Environmental > Terrestrial > Soil > Vadose...
GAAATGGCCCCCCAAACCCCCCAACGTTCGGAGCGCCCCGGCACAGCCGGGTCGCTCCTCTAACCCCCCAACGTTCGCAGCGCCCCGGCACAGCCGGGTCGCTCCTCTAACCCCCCCAACGTTCGCAGCGCCCCGGCACAGCCGGGTCGCTCCTCTAACCCCCCAACGTTCGGCGCGCCCCGGCACAGCCGGGTCGCTCCTCTAACCCCCCGACGTTCGCAGCGCCCCGGCACAGCCGGGTCGCTCCTCTAACCCCGCCTCGATACTCCGACAGGCTCCTGGGCGCCGGTGGCGGCCTCAGGCCGTCGATGCGGCGCGCGCGCGCGTCGCGCGCCACGCGAGGGCGGCGAAGAGGGCGGCGGGGAGCCAGACCCACAGGGCCTCGCTCGCGAGCACCGCGAGACCCCACGCGCTGAAAAAGCGGCGGATACCGAGCGGGGAGACGACGATCGGCCGCCACGGCAGGTAGTAGCGTCCGGCATCGAACGGTGCCCAGAACGCGACGCCGATGCCGCCATCGGTCATCGCGTCGAGGACGCCGTGCGACGCCGTCGCGAGGAACAGGTAGCACCAGAGCCGGCCGCGCCCCGCCCCGTGCGCCAGCAGGAGCGGCGTGAGCACGGCGGCGAGAGCCGTCGGCGTCCGCAACCACGGCGCACAGGGCGCCGGCCCACCAGAGGCGCGCAGGCCAGCCGGCGCGGCGGAACGCGGGGCCGAGTGCGAGCGCGGCCAGCGCGTGCGAGAACACGGAGGGCATCGCGTGGCCGTCGCTTCGCGGTCAGCGGGTGGCGGCGAGGGCGCGCAGGGCCTCTTCCAGGCGTTTCTGCTCGGCGCCGTATGCGGCCCAGTCGCCGCGCCGCAGCGCGTCCTGCGAGCGGGTCCACGCCTCCCACGCGCGCTGGGCCGCCGCCCGCTCCACCGTGCCGGGCGCGGGCGCCGGGCCCGGCGGCGTCGACGCCGCCGCCGCCACCGCGGGGCCGAGGCGGCCGGCGAAGATGCGCGACAGTGACTGCTCGAGCGTCGGCTCCATCGCGATCTGGTTGCCGTAGGCGACGATGACCCGGCGCAGCTCCGGCAGCGCGCCCTGCTCGGCCGCGAGATAGAGCGGCTGGACGTAGATCAGCGACTGCTCGATGGGAATGGCGAGCAGGGAGCCGCGAATCACCGTCGAGCCGCGCTGATTCCAGAGCGAGAGCTGCTGCGAGATGACAGGATCCTGGTCGATGCGCGCGTCGACCAGCCGCGGGCCGTAGACGTTCTTCTGCTTGGGGAAGTTGTAGACGATCAGCCGGCCATAATTCGCCGGGTCGGAGCGCGCGGCCAGCCACGCGATCATGTTGTCGCGGCGGCTCGGGTTGAAGAGCGTGAGCAGGATGAACTCCTCCTTGCTCTCGCCGGGCAGCCGCATGATCGTGTAGTAGGGCTCGATCTCGCGCTCCCGGCCCTCGATGGTGCGCCGCGGGATGGCCCAGAGGTCTTCCTTGTTGTAGAAGACCTGGGGATTCTCCATGTGGTAGACGGCGTACTTGCGCGCCTGGATCGCGAAAAAATCCTCCGGATAGCGGATGTGCCGGCGCAGATCCTCCGGCATCTTGTCGAGCGGCTGGAGCAGCCCCGGGAACGCCGCCGCGTAGGCGCGCACGATCGGGTCGCCGGCGTCGGCGACGTAGAAGCGCACCGAGCCGTGATAGGCGTCGACGGTCACCTTCACCGAGTTGCGCATGTAGTTGCCGATGCCGCGCACGGGATCCGAGTAGGGATAGCGGTCGCTGGTGGTGTAGCCGTCGAGCATCCAGACGAGCCGCCCGTCGTCGGTCACCACCATGTAGGGATCCCGGTCGAAGCGGAAGAAGGGCGCGATCAGCCGGATCCGCTCGCTCACCGTGCGGTTGACGAGGATGCGGCTGTCGGCCGTGAGGTCGTCGGAGAGGACGATCTTCGGCTCGCCGAAGCGGGCCGCGAAGAGCAGGCGCCGGCCCCACGAGCCGATGGGGATGCCGCCCTCGCCCTGGTAGCGCGCGTACACGTTCTGATCGCCGGCGGGATAGTCCAGCTCTTGCGACCGCGTGCGTACCAGCGCGTACTCGTTCGACGACTCGGCGTAGTAAATCTCCGGGCGGGCGATCTTCGCAAAGCCGTCGGAGGAGCGCGGCGGAATGTCCTTCACGAAGAACTCGGGCAGCCCCTCGGGCGTGACGCGGTTGACCGGGCCGACCACGATGCCGTAGCCGTGCGTGTAGGTCAGGTGCTCGTTGATCCAGTTGCGCCCGCCCTGAAGGTGCTGGTACGACAGCTCGCGCGGCGACAGCATGAGCTGCCGATACTCCCCGTTGACGACGTAGCGGTCGTTGTCGACGTCCTGGAACTTGTAATAGGTCCGGATCTCCTGCAGCTGGGCGAAGGTGCGCAGCAGCGGGCGGTAGTCCCAGAGCCGGATGTTCTTGAGGGTGATCTCGTTGCGCGCCAGCGCGCGCGCGTCGAGGTTCTCGTCGGCGGGGAACTCCTTCTCCTGGATGCGGTCGAGCCCGTAGGCGGCGCGCGTCATCCGGATGTTCGCCTCGATGTACGGCCGCTCGGCCTCCAGCTCGTTGGGCGCCACGCGCAGGCGCTGCAGGAACGCCGGGTACATGCCGAGGCCCACCACCCACACCACGAGCAGCGCGGCGCCGGCGCCCGCGAGCAGGCGCAGCCCCGGCCGCATGATCTGCGCCGCGCACGCGACGGCGGTGAGCGCGGCCAGCACGGCCAGCGCGCCGAGCATCGGCAGCGTGGCGTGGACGTCGGTGTACGAGGCGCCGAAGACGAGGCCGCGCGGCGAGAAGACGATCTCGTAGCGGTCGAGCCAGAAGCCGACGGCCTTGAGGGCCAGCAGCGCCGCGCCCAGCAGCAGCAGATGCGTGCGCGCGCCGCCGGCCAGGCGCGGGCCGCGCGTGGTCAGCACGAAGCTGCGCTGGAGCACGTACACGGCGAGGGTCAGCACCGCCGTGCCCGCCACCAGCGTCATCGCCCACGCGTGCGCGAGCCGCCAGAACGGCAGGAAGAACACGAAGAACCCCAGATCGAAGCCGAACACGGGATCCTTGAGGCCGAACGGCGGGCCGTTGAGGTAGCCGAGGATGGTCTCCCAGTACGCGCTCGCGCGCAGCCCCGAGACGATGGCGATCAACAACAAGACGACGGGCAGGAAGCGCCGGATGAGCGGCTCGATCACCACGCGCCCCGGCAGGCCGAGCTGATCCTCCAGCTCCCACAGGACGTCGGGCGCGGCGGTGCGCGCCGCCAGCGTGAGGTTGGCCCAGAGGAAGAGGGCGACGGCGAGCGCGACGATGGCGAAGAGCGTGCCGCGCAGCGAGAGGGTGGTCAGGAAGACCTGGCCGTAGCCGACCTCCTGGAACCACAGCCAGTCGGTGTAGAGCGGGACGAGCTGCAGCAGCACCGCCAGCACCACCAGCGCGACGACGAGCAACGCCAGGGGTGGGGCGGAGCGCATCGGACGCGCCCGGCGCGCGGCGCTACGTCCCGTGCCGCCAGGAGGCGAGGTACGACTCCTGATCCGGCGTGAGGTCGTCGATCTCGACGCCCATCGACGCCAGCTTGAGCCGCGCGATCTCGAGGTCGATCTCGCGCGGTACGACGTAGACCTTGCGCTCGAGCGTCTTGGCCTTCTTGGCCATGAACTCGGCGGACAGCGCCTGGTTGGCGAAGCTCATGTCCATCACGGCGGCGGGATGACCCTCGGCCGAGGCGAGGTTGATGAGGCGCCCCTCCCCCAGCACGTACACGCGCCGTCCGCCGGCGAGCCGGAATTCCTCCACGAAGGGACGCACGGCGCGCCGGCCCTCCGAGAGCTTGGCGAGCGCGTCGAGGTCGATCTCGACGTTGAAGTGCCCGGAGTTGGCCAGGATCGCACCGTCCTTCATGCGCGTGAAGTGCTCCTTGCGGATGACCGAGGTGTTGCCGGTCACCGTGACGAACACGTCACCGACGCTCGCCGCCTCCGGCATCTTCATCACCGAAAAGCCGTCCATCACGGCCTCCAGCGCCCGCATCGGCTCGACTTCGGTGACGACCACGTGGGCGCCCATGCCCTTGGCGCGCGTGGCCACGCCGCGCCCGCACATGCCGTAGCCGGCCACCACCACCGTCTTGCCGGCGAGGAGGACGTTGGTGGCGCGCAGGATGCCGTCGATGGTCGACTGGCCCGTCCCGTAGCGGTTGTCGAAGAGATGCTTGGTGTCGGCGTCGTTGACCGCGATCACCGGAAACGCCAGGACCCCTTCCTTTTCCATCGCGCGCAGTCGAATGACGCCCGTCGTGGTCTCCTCGGTGCCGCCGATGACGCCCTTCACGAGGTCGCGGCCGAGGTTGGTCTCGCCGTGGAGCTGGCTGATGAGGTCGGCGCCGTCGTCCATGGTCAGCTGCGGCCGCGTCTTCAGCACGGCCTCGAGGTGGCGGTAATACGTCTTGTTGTCCTCGCCCTTGTGGGCGTAGACGGGGATGTCGTACTCCTTCACGAGCGCCGCCGCCGTGTCGTCCTGCGTGGAGAGCGGGTTGGAGGCACAGAGCGCGACCCGGGCGCCGCCCGCCTTGAGCGTCAGCATCAGCACGGCCGTCTCGGTGGTCACGTGCAGGCACGCGCCGAGACGGAGGCCCTTGAGCGGCTGCTCCTTGGCGAAGCGCTCGCGGACCTGGCGGAGAACAGGCATCGACTGCTCCGCCCACTCGATCTTGAGCCGCCCCTCCGCCGCCAGCCCAATATTCTTGACGTCATGCTCAACCATGCTGCGCTCGTCCTTTCGGAGCCGGCAACCGTGGTGGATTGCCACTTTCGAGCGCCGGCTCCGCCGGCGCAATCCTGTTCTGGGGGGAGGCAGGGCAGAGCACGCCGAAGGCGTGCGATGCCCGTCGGAAGGGGGGCAAAGCCCCCCTCCGAGTTAGAGTCGTGCGTCGTCCCGCAGATCCTTCACGCGATCGGTGCGCTCCCAGGTGAAGTCGGGCTCCGGGCGGCCGAAGTGCCCATAGGCGGCCGTCTTCTTGTAGATGGGCCGGCGCAGGTTGAGGTACTTGATGATGCCCGTCGGGGTGAAGTCGAAGTGGCGGCGGATCAGCTCCTCGAGCCTGGCGTTCGGCACCTTGCCGGTGCCGAAGGTGTCCACCATGATCGAGACGGGGTCGGCGACGCCGATGGCGTAGGCCACCTGCACCTGCGCGCGATCGGCGAGACCGGCCGCCACGACGTTCTTGGCCACGTGGCGCGCCATGTAGCACGCCGAGCGGTCGACCTTCGTCGGGTCCTTCCCCGAGAAGGCGCCACCGCCGTGCGGACACGAGCCGCCGTAGGTGTCGACGATGATCTTGCGCCCGGTGAGGCCCGTGTCGCCCATCGGCCCGCCCGTCACGAAGCGCCCGGTCGGATTGATGTGGAAGACGCACTTCTTGCGGTCGATCATCTCGGCCGGGATCGTCGGCAGGATGACTTGCTCGATGAGGTCGGCGCGGATCTGCTCGTTGGAGACCTCGGGGCTGTGCTGGGTGGAGACGACGACCGTCTCCACCGCGACGGGCTTGCCGTCCACGTAGCGCACGCTCACCTGCGACTTGCCGTCGGGGCGGATGTAGTCGATGGCGCCCGACTTGCGCCGCTCGGACAGCCGCATCACCAGCTTGTGGGCGAGCATGATCGGCAGCGGCATCAGCTCGGGTGTCTCGTTGCACGCGTAGCCGAACATGAGGCCCTGGTCGCCGGCGCCGAGATTGTCCACCCCCATCGCGATGTCCGAGGACTGCTCATCGATGGCGGCGATGACGCCGCACGTCTCGAAGTCGAAGCCGTACTTGGCGCGCGTGTAGCCGATCTCGCGGATCGTCTCGCGGGCGACGCGCGGGATGTCCACGTAACAGTTGGTGGTGATCTCGCCGGCGACGACGACGAGGCCCGTGGTCAGCAGCGTCTCACACGCGACCCGTCCCGTCGGGTCCTGGCGGATGATCGCGTCCAGCACCGCGTCGGACACCTGGTCGGCGATCTTGTCGGGATGACCCTCGGTCACCGACTCCGACGTGAATAGATGCTCATCTCGCGCCATCGCCAAAGCCTCCTGAAGGGGAGTTCGCGTCACTGTAGCATGCTTCGTCGCGGCCCCTCAAGGCCACGGCCGCCGCACGCGACGTTTGAGCTCGTCGAGGAGCGGCACGCTCCACGGATCGCGCTCGCGGAGCACGGCCAGGTAATAGGACGTCCACTGGCCGAGGTACGCGAGCGTGAGCAGCCGCGCGAGCCGGCCGGCGCCGCGGCCGCGCGCCTCGCTGAGGCCGCCCGCGGCGGGCGCGATCATGTCGCGCAGGACGTGGAAGCGCTGCGCGATCTCCGGCGGCTCCGTCGCGTCGCGCAGCAGCACCGCGTGCATGCCCTTGGCGTCCGGACCCTGCCAGGCCTCGATCTCGTTGTGGTTCATCTCCGGGAGCGTGCCGGCCAGGGCGAACGTCTTGGCGTTCTCCTCGACGTCGGTCTTCCAGCGGTAGGCAACGGCGCCGGTGGTGGGCCCGCCGTAGATCACGGGCAGCCGATCGCCGATCGAGAGCGCCAGCCGCTTGGCCTCGTTGTCGCCGGAGGGCCGCCCGGGCACCAGCTCGGGGGCGAGCGCCTCGACGGCGGCCACCGCCTCGTCCACCTCGGCCCCGGTCGCCACCGTCACTCCGCAGCCCGCGAGCAACGCCACCGCCGGCAGCAGGAGATAGCCGAGGGCCATGCGCGGCATGAGGCCGCCCGGCAGCGTCACGCGTGGCCGCCCCGCCGCCGCCGCGCGCTGGGCGAGAGCGCCGCCGGCGGTGACCGCGACCACCGGCACCCGGCGCGCCACCGCGGCATCGAACGCCGAGAGCACCTCGGCCGTGTCGCCCGAGTACGAGCACGCGATGACGAGCGCGTCCGGACCGGCGAGCGCGGGCAGTCCGAAGCCGCGATGGACGAGGATCGGGACGTCGACGGCATCGGCCGCGCACGCGGCGAGCAGGTCGCCGCCGACCGCGGAGCCGCCCATGCCCGCCACCACGACGATGCGCGGCGTGCCGATACCGAGCGGCGGGGCGGCGCGGAGCGTTCTGGCGCGGCGGCACTGGACAGGGAACTCGGCGAGCGCGCGGCGGGCGTCGTGGGGATCGATCCGGGCCAGCGCCTCGAGGTCGTCGAGGTTCATCCTCACTCGCGGTCGAGGTCCCGGTGGACGACGGTTGGTGCGAGCCCCAGCCCCTCGATGAACGGCCGCAGCTCCTCGATGAGGGCGACCGAACGGTGCCGGCCGCCGGTGCAGCCGACGGCGATGGTGAGGTAGGCCTTGCCCTCGCGCTGATACGCGGGCAGCACGAAGCGCAGGAAGTCCTGGACGTGGCGCAGCAACTCGCGGCTCTCCTCGTGCTTCATCACGAACTCGCGCACCTCGCGCTCGCGGCCGTCGAGCGGGCGCAGCTTCTCGACGAAATGCGGGTTCGGCAGGAAGCGCACGTCGAAGACGAGGTCGGCGTCGAACGGCACGCCGTGCTTGAAGCCGAAGGACACCAGCGACACCGCGAGGCCTGGGCGCTCCTTCGGTGTCACGTAGGCCTCGATGAGCATGTCCTTGAGCTGGTGCACGGTCAGGCTCGAGGTGTCCACGATGCGATCGGCCACCTCGCGCACGGTGGTGAGCGCCTTGCGCTCGGCGCGGATGCCGTCGAGGACATTGCCGTCGGGCGCCAGGGGGTGGCGCCGGCGCGTCTCGCGGTAGCGGCGGACCAGCGCCTCCTCGTTGGCCTCGAAGAACACGACTTCCACCGCGTGGCCGCGCTGGCGCAGCGCGACGAGCGCATCCAGCAGGTGCGAGAGATATTCCCCTTCCCGCACGTCCACCCCGAGCGCCACGCGGTCGCGCCGGTCGCCGGCGCGCGCGACGAGGTCGGCGAAGGTCGGCATGAGCGTGGTCGGCAGGTTGTCGACGCAGAAGAAGCCCATGTCCTCGAAGCACTTGATCGCGTAACTCTTGCCCGCTCCGCTGAGGCCCGTGATCACCACGAAGGAGATCGGCGTCGCCATGACCGACGCGGCCGACGTCAGCGTCGTCGAGGGGCCAGGCGCCGCTGGTGGGAGGGCAGGATCCCGAGCTCCTCGCGGTACTTCGCCACCGTCCGGCGCGCGATGGTGAGCCCCCGGCCCTTGAGGATCAGCGCCACCTCCTGGTCGGAGAGGGGCTTGGACGGGTCCTCGTTGGCCAGGAGGTCCTGGATCATCTTCTTGACGGAGACGGACGAGACCATCTCCCCGTCGCCCGAGGCGATCCCGCTGTGGAAGAAAAACTTGAGCTCGAAGAGTCCCTGCGGGGTCTCGACGTACTTGTTCGTGGTGACCCGGCTGATGGTCGACTCGTGCATGCCGATGTCTTCACCGACGTCGCGCAGCGAGAGCGGACGCAGGTACGGCAGCCCCTTGTCGAGGAACTCGCGCTGGAACTTGACGATCGACTGGGTGACCTTGCGCAGCGTCCGCTGCCGCTGGTCCACCGACTTGATCAGCCACAGCGCCGAGCGCAGCTTCTGGTCCACGTACTGCCGCGCCTCGCCGTCGGCGGAGTTGCGCAGCAGCGAGCGGTAGAGTGAGTTCACGCGCAGTCGCGGGATGCCGTCCTCGTTGAGGACGACCACGTATTCGCTGCCCATCTTGTGCACGACCACGTCGGGGACGATGTAGCGCGAGTCGTTGCCGCCGAAGCGCCGGCCGGGCTTCGGCTCCAGGCCCATGATCTCCTCGACCGATTCCATGATGCGGTCGAGCGGTAGCTTGAGCGCGCGCGCGATGTCCGGATACCGCCGCCGGCTGAGGTCCTCGAAGTGCTCCTCGACGATCTCCACCGACACCGGATCGGGGTTCGGATCGGCCTTGAGCTGGATGAGCAGGCACTCCTGGATGGAGCGTGCGGCCACCCCCGGCGGGTCGAAGGCCTGCACCATGGCCACGACCTTGCGGACCTCCTCCACCGCGGTCTGGCAGCGCTGGGCGATCTCCTCGTCGGAGGCGCGCAAGTACCCGTCCTCGTCGAGGTTGCCGATGATCTCGGTGCCGATGCGCCGGACGAGCGGGTCGTCGCTGGCGTAGCGCAGCTGCTCGTCCAGGTGGTCGGCCAGCGACGACACCGAGCGGACCATGTTCTCGAACGGCAGGTCCTCGCGGTCCTCCTGCGCGACGAGCGAGCGCTCCTCGTGGTCGTCGAAGATGACGGCCGTGAGATCGAACGGCAGGTCGTCGGTCTGGCGCTCCGTGGTCGGCGTCGGCGCCGCGTCGCTGCTGAGCGGCTCCGCCGGCGGCGCCGTCGGCACGTCGGGCGGGGCGTCCTTGCCGTCCGGCTGCTCCGCCGTCTCGGGCTGCATCTCCTCGAGCAGCGGATTTTCGAGGAGCTCCTTCTGGACGACCTCCTGGAGCTCGAGGGTGCTCAGCTGGAGCAGCTGGATGGCCTGCTGCAGCAGCGGCGTCATGACGACTCGCTGGCTCTGCCTCAGTGACAGCCGGGTTTCCATTGCCATGACGGATTTTCTCTGCCCGGAACCTAGAGGGCGAACTTCTCGCCGAGGTAGATTTCTCGGGCTATGGGATTGCTGGCGATCTCGCTGGCCGTGCCTGACACGAGGATCTTGCCGCCGTACAGGATGTAGGCGCGATCGGTGATCGCGAGCGTTTCACGCACGTTGTGGTCGGTGATGAGAATGCCGATGCCCCGGTCGCGCAGGCGCCCGACGATCTCCTGGATGTCGCCGATGGCGATGGGGTCGATGCCGGTGAACGGCTCGTCGAGCAGCAGATACTGGGGGGAGGTCACCAGGGCGCGGGTGATCTCCAGGCGGCGCCGCTCGCCGCCCGACAGCGTGAAGGCCGGATAGGGCGCGAGGGCGGTCAGGTCCAGCTCCGCCAGCAGGTCGCGGGCGCGCGAGCGCCGCTCGGCCACCGTGAGGTCGAGCGTCTCCAGGATGGCGAGCAGGTTTTCTTCGACCGTCAGCTTGCGGAACACCGACGATTCCTGCGGCAGGTATCCGACGCCCATCCGGCAGCGCTGGTACATCGGGAGCGCGGTGATCTCCTGGCCCTCGAGAAAGATGCGGCCGCCCTCGGTCGGCAGCAGACCCACCATCATGTAGAAGGACGTCGTTTTGCCGGCGCCGTTCGGCCCGAGAAGGCCGACCACCTCGCCGCGCTGGATGTCGAGCGAGACGTTGTCGACGACCTTGCGGGTCTTGAACCACTTCTGCAAGCCCTGCGCGACGAGGCCTTCCATTCAGTTCTCGCAGGTCGGCGCCGCCGGCCGCGCGGCCGCGGTGGTCTGGCCGTCCTTGGGCTTCTCGTCCTTGGGATAGAACACGGCCTTCACGCGCTCCTGCCGGCCGCCCTGCACCACCGAGCGGTCCTGCGACAGGAAGATCGTGATGGTCTCCCCGCTCACCACGTTGTCCTCTTGCCACACGCGCGCGTTGCCGAGCAGGACGACGCGCTGCTCGAGATCGTAGTACTCGGCGCGGCGGGCGGTGCCGGTGCGGCAGTCCCGCGTGATGATGCGGACGGCGCCCGTGGACACGGTACGCACGATACGGTCGCCGCTCTCGTCGAGGTAGACCTCCATGCGGTCGGCGTACTGTACGGAGTTGTTCTGGCGGGCGACGACGTTGCCCGTGAAGACGACGAGCCCTTCCTTGCCGAAGCGCTCCATCTTGTCGGCGTCCACCGTCACCGGCTGCGTGCGATCGTCCTTGGTCTGCTTCCGACCGGCGCCCGGCTCCGCCGTCCGGGGCGGCGCCTGGGCGGCCGCTGCCATCGGCAGCGTCAGGAGGGCGGCGGCGCCCGCGAGGGCGGCCAGCCGTCTCATCGCGACCTCGTGAACGTCGCCCGCACGCGCCCGGCCACCGTCGCGTTCTCGTCGTCCGTCGTCATGTCGAAGGCGGTGCCCTGGATCACCGAGCCGTCGCGGGAGAGCGTGACCGGCTCGTCGGTCCAGAGCCGCTGGGCGTCGGCGTCCCAATGGATCACGCTGGTGTCCATACGGAGCCCGTCGCTGGAGGTGATGACCACGTTCTTCCGCACTTCGACGTTCTTGGTCTTCTGATCGAGGTCCCCCTCGTCGCCGAGGATCATCCAGGAGCGATCCTTCTGGAACACCCGCACGGTGAGGTTCCGGAGATTCGTCCGCCCCTCCTGGTCGTACATCAGGGCCTGCTCGGCTCGCAGCCGCCAGCGGACGCCGTTCGTCACCTCTTCGAGATCGACCTCCTTGATCCGGAGGTCGGCCGACGACGGCGCGGGCCCCAGCGACTCCACGCGCGCCGTCCGTTTCCGGACGACGAGCGTGATGCCGACCGCGACGACAAACACGGCCACGATCACGAGAATTGCACGTGCCAGGTTGGGCATGGAATTTTAGTGCAAATTCGATACCAGCCTACCACACAAGCGCGCGCCGCAAGGTGAAAAGCGCGCGGCGCGCGCCGCGGCTAGAGGATTTTCGCGCGGAGGATGTCGTGCATGTGGATCACCCCGACGGGCCGGCCGCCGCCGTCCACGGCCACGAGACTCGTGATCGCCCACGCCTCCATCACTTCGAGGGCCTTCGCGGCGAGGTCATCGGGGCCGATCGTCTTGGGCCCGCGGGTGGCCACCTCGCCCGCTCGCGCGTCGGACATCGGCCCGCCGGCGAGCTGCAGGCGCCGCAGGTCACCGTCGGTGATCACGCCGACCAGGCGGCCGTCGCCGTCGACGACCGTCGTCATGCCGCATGCGTGCAGGGCCGCGCCCGCGGCGGCGGTACGCGGCCGCTTGCGGGTCATCTCCTCGACGGCGTCCTTGATACTGGCCTCCTCGCGCACGAGCGGCAGCGTGTCGTCGCCGTGCATGAGGTCGGCCACGCGGAAGAGCGCGCGCCAGCCGAGCGTGCCGCGCGGGTGCAGCGCCGCGTAGTCCTCGGGGCGCAGGCCGCGCAGCTCCAGCAGCGCCATGGCGAGGGCGTCGCCCATGGCCAACGCGGCCGTCGTGGAGGACGTGGGCGCCAGGTTCATCGGACAGGCTTCCTCGGCCACGCTGACGTCCAGCACCACCTCGCACTGGCGCGCCAGCGTGGAGGCCGGACTGCCCGTGAGGAGCACGATCGGCACGCCCAGGCGCTTGAGCGGCGGCAGGATCGCGAGCACCTCGTCCGTCTCGCCGGAGTTCGACAGGGCCACCACGACGTCGCCCCGCGCGACCATGCCGAGATCGCCGTGGACCCCTTCGGCCGGATGAAGGAAGTACGCCGGCGTCCCCGTCGACGCCAGCGTGGCGGCGATCTTGCGGCCGACGAGCCCGGACTTGCCCATGCCGGTGACGATCACCCGCCCTGCGCAGCCGCGCAGCGTCTGGACCGCGCGCGCGAAGCCCTCGTCGAGCTTGGGCACGAGGGCGAGGATCGCGTCGGCCTCGAGCCGCAGCACGCGCTCGGCGATGCGTCGCAGGTCCGATGCGGTCATGCCCGCGCACCGACGTGCACGCGGTGGATCGCCAGCAGGTCGTCGAGCAGGCGCGGCAGGTCGTCGATCCGCAGCATGTTCGGACCGTCGGACAGCGGCCGGCCGTCGGCCAGCGTGCGATCGGGATCCTCGTGCATCTCCATGAAGAGCGCGTCCACGCCGAACGCGACCGCGGCGCGCGCGAGCGCGGGCACGTACTTGCGCTCGCCGCCCGAGCGATCGCCCGCTCCGCCCGGCAGCTGCACCGAGTGCGTGGCGTCGAAGACGACCGGATACCCGAGCTCGCGCATGTCCGCGAGCCCGCGCATGTCGACGACGAGGTTGTGATAGCCGAACGACGTCCCGCGCTCGGTCAACAAGATGGACTCGTTGCCCTTCGACAGGATCTTGTCGACCACGTTCTTCATGTCTCGCGGGGCGACGAACTGGCCCTTCTTGACGTTGACGGGCTTGCCGGTGGCCGCCGCCGCCAGGAGCAGATCGGTCTGGCGGCACAGGAACGCGGGGATCTGGAGCACGTCCAGCACCTCGGCGGCCGGATCGACCTCCGAGACCTGATGGATGTCGGAGAGCACCGGCACGCGCAGCGTGTCGCGCACCTTCTTCAAGATGCGGAGTCCTTCGACGAGGCCGGGCCCGCGGTAGCTGTTGACCGACGAGCGGTTGGCCTTGTCGTAGGACGATTTGTAGACGTAGGGCACGCGGCGGTCGGCAGCGATCCTCGCCAGGCGCTCGGCCGTCATGAGCGCGTGCTTTTCGTCTTCGATCGCGCACGGGCCGCCGATGAGCACGAGCGGATGCCCGCCGCCGACGGCGATCGGGCCGATATGGACGGCACGTGGCGTCGTCATGTTTGTTGTAGCGGGGGCCGCGTGCCCGGTTCGGGCCGCGGGGGGCCTGTTCTCGATGCTCCCCGGTTCCGTCCGCTCATCGGCGTGCCCGGTAGTCCAGGCCCGCTTTCACGAAGCCGGCGAACAAGGGATGCGGGTCCCACGGCCGCGACCGGAACTCCGGGTGGAACTGGCCGGCCACGAAGTAGGGGTGATCCTCGATCTCGATGATCTCGACGAGCTGCTTCTCCGCCCAGAGGCCCGCCACGCGCAGGCCGTTCTTCTCGAGGGTCTTGAGGTAGTCGTTGTTGACCTCATACCGGTGGCGGTGACGCTCACGGATCACCGGCTCGGCCCCGTAGAGGCGCGAGGCCATCGTGCCCTCGGTCATCAGGATGGGATAGAGGCCCAGGCGCATGGTGCCGCCCTTGTCGGCGAGCGCCCGCTGCTCGGGCAGGAGATCGATCACGAGGTGCGGCGCGCCGGGGGTGAACTCGGACGAGTTGGCGCCCTCGAGGCCGCACACGGTCCGTGCGAACTCGATCACGGCACACTGCATACCGAGACAGATGCCGAAGTAGGGCACGCGCTGCTCGCGCGCGTAGCGCACCGCCTGGATCTTGCCCTCGATGCCGCGGTCGCCGAAGCCCCCGGGCACCAGGATGCCGTCGACGTCGGCGAAGTGGGCGGCGGGGCCGTCGCGCTCGATGTGCTCGGCGTCCACCCAGACGATGTCGACCTTCGCCTGGTGCGCGATGCCCCCGTGCACCAGCGCCTCGACGAGGCTCTTGTAGGAGTCTCTGAGGTCGATGTATTTGCCGACCACGGCGAGGCGCGTCGTGGCGCGCGGCGACTTCACGCGGCGCACGACGTCCTCCCAGCGCGAGAGGTCGATGGGCCGGTCCTCGAGGCCGAGGCCTTTGACGATGATCGAGTCCAGGCCCTCACGGTGGAACACGAGCGGAACCTCGTAGACGGTGTCGACGTCCTTGGCCGTGATGACCGCCTCTTCCTCGACGTCGCAGAAGAGCGCGATCTTCGACTTGATGCCCGGCGGCAGGTAGCGGTCGGTGCGGCAGAGCAGGACGTCGGGCTGGATACCGATCGCGCGCAGCTCCTTCACCGAGTGCTGCGTCGCCTTCGTCTTCAGCTCCGCGGCCGCCTGGATGAACGGCACGAGCGTGAGGTGGACGTAGAGGACGTTTTCCTTGCCGACGTCCTTCTTCAGCTGGCGGATCGCCTCGAGAAACGGCAGCCCCTCGATGTCGCCGACGGTCCCGCCGACCTCGACGATGACGACGTCCTGGCCGGCGCCGACCTTGCGGATCATGGCCTTGATCTCGTCGGTGATGTGCGGGATCACCTGCACCGTCCGCCCGAGGTAGTCGCCGCGCCGCTCCTTCGTGATGACCGAGTGGTAGACCTTGCCCGTGGTGATGTTGTGGTCGCGGGTGACGCGGGCGGACGTGAACCGCTCGTAGTGGCCGAGGTCGAGGTCGGTCTCGCCGCCGTCGTCGGTCACGAAGACCTCGCCGTGCTGGTAGGGACTCATCGTCCCCGCGTCGACGTTGATGTAGGGATCCATCTTCTGCAGCGTCACGCGGTATCCGCGCGCCTCCAGCAGCGCGCCCATGGATGCTGCCGCCAGTCCCTTGCCGAGCGAGGACACGACGCCGCCGGTCACGAAGATGTATTTCGGCGCCACCGTCAGGCCTTCCTTTCCTGGCTGGAATGCCATGCACGAACATAGTCCATTTCCGTCGCCCGGTCGACGACGAGCCCGTCCAGTCGCGCGTCACGCAGCGCGGCCAGTGCTGAGGCCACGGCCGGGCCGCGCGGTACGCCGAGGGCGATCACGTCGTCGCCACCGACCGTCGGCTCCACCGTGCGCCCGCGCGCCAGCCACCACTCGACGCGCTGGCGCGCGGCGCCACCGGTGAGGTGCAGCGCGGCGAGCGTGGCGCCGCTGGCGCCGCGCAGCGCGCGTCCCGCCGCGCTGGGCGTCGCGCCGCCGACGCGCCGGGCCAGCGCTGGCGTCTCGGCCAGGGCGCGGCGCAGCTCGCTCAGCGGCTCTCCGCTCAGCCCGAGGCGTCCCGCCATCGTCTCCGCCACCGCGGCGGGCTGGTCACCGGCGAGGGCCAGCGCGCCGACGACGAGGGGGCGAGTCACGGCCCGCGCGGCGGTCCACGCGAGCGTCGCCGGCACCGCGGCGAGCCGCGCGGACGTGCCACGCGTGAGCCGCCACCGCGAATCGAGCAGTCGTGGCACGCCGCCGCGCGCCAGCACCGCGAGCGCCTCCGCGCAGCGAGACTCGGCGAGCAGCCGCTCCAGATCCGTGGCGATGCGCTGGGCAGAGAGCGCGGCGTACGGCGCGAGACTCAGCGCCAGGGCCTGGCAGCGCGCGGTCCACGCGTCGGGCCGCAGGTCGAGCCGCGCCGCGTAGCGCGCGGCGCGCAGCAGCCGCGTCGGGTCCTCCACGAACGACAGCGGATGGAGAATGCGCAGGCGTCGCCGCTCGAGATCGACGGCGCCCGCGAATGGGTCCAGCAGCTCCCAGGCGTCGGAGGTCACCTCCACCGCCATCGCGTTGACGCCGAAGTCGCGGCGCTGGAGATCCTGGCCGATCGGCGCCGGCAGCACGCGCGGCAGCGCGCCCGGCGAGTCGTACCGCTCGCTGCGCGCCGTGGCGACGTCGATCCGCCCGTGGCCCGGGGCGCGCACCGAGGCCGTGAGGAAGCGCTCGTGCTCGACCAGAGTGCCGTCGAGCGCGTCGGCCAGCGCCCGCGCCACCGCCGGTCCGTCGCCCTCGACGACGATGTCGAGGTCGCCGGCGGCGCCGATCGCGCCGCGCCACGCGTCGCGCACCAGACCGCCGGCGACGAACGCGCGCGCACCCTGGCCCGCCGCCACGCGCGCGACCTCGGCAAGCAGCGTCAGCGTCGCGGCCGGCAGCGCCTTCTCGAGCCGCGCGCGCACGGCCACGGCGCGCGGCGTCCCGGATCGCGCGATGGCGCCCGCGCCGGTCACGATCACCGCCGGCGCACCCTCGGCGAGCCGCCGGCGCACCGCCAGCTCCGGCGTGCGCGGGGGCACAATCGGCAGCGGACGCGCCACGGCGCGCGCGGCCAGGCCGCCCAGTCCGAGGCTGTCGGCACGGGCGAGGTCGTCGACGAGCACGTGCGTGGTGGCGCCGCACGCGAGCACGCGCACACGACGGCGCCGGGCGAGTCGCAGCGCGTCGGCGGCGCTGATGCCCGGCGGCGCCGCGAGCACCTCGGCATCGACGAGATCGCCGGCGGTGAGAACGACCTGGGGGTAGGCGTGGGCCCGGCGCGCGGCCATCATCTCGGCCCTGTCGGCGCCATGAACCGCGCTCCGGCACCGTCCGGGAGGCTCCACCACGCTGCGGGCGGGGTCCGGGGCGCGCGGACGACGGTCGTCATCTAGGCGGTCGGCGGGGGCGCGGTAACCGGAATGCGGGTGAGCGACGTGGCGGCGTTGGAGTGCACGACGGACTATAACACGCCGCCCGCGCGGCTGGCAATTCGGGCGGCGCGCTACGCCGCGCGGCGCGTGCCGAGCAACCTGCCGAGCGTCCGGCGCTCCGACGAGCCGAGCGCCGCGCTGGCGAGCCAGAACACGAGCGCGCCGACGGCGATGGTGGTGAGCAACAGCGTGGCGTCCACCGCGAGTCCGCGGCGAACGCCGAGGATCGGCAGCGCGAGCCAGCAGCACGCGGCGAGCGGCGCCGATGCGGCCGTCGTGCGCAGCGACGAGGCGAGCAGCGCACGGCCGCCCAGCCGGCCGAAGCGCCGCCGCGCCACCCAGAGCAGCGTCAACAGATTGACGAAGGCGCCGATCGACGACGCGTACGCGAGTCCCGCGTGACCGAGCGGCCGCATCAGCGCGAGGGCGGCCAGGACGTTCGCGGCGATGGCGAGGATCCCGAGCCGCACGGCCACGCCCGGTCGGCCCACCGCGTAGAAGGCCTGTGCCGTGATCCGGGCCGCGGCGAAGGCGACGAGGCCGACGGCGTAGCCGCTGAGCGCCTCCGCCGTGGCCACGGTGTCGGCTGACGTGAAGCGCCCGCGCTCGAACAGCACGCGCGTGATGGGCGCGCGCAGCACGAGGAGGCCGATCGTGGCCGGGATGCAGATGTAGACGGCCAGCCGGAGCGCGAAGTTCAGCGTCCCCGCCAGTGCGCGCGTGTCGCCGGCGGCCGCCTGGCGCGACATCGCGGGCAGCGCCGCCGAGGCGAGCGCGATGCCGAAGACGCCGAGCGGGAACTCCATCACCCGGTCGGCGTAATAGAGGAAGGAGATCGAGCCGGCGGGCAGCAGCGAGGCGAGCAGTGTGTTGAGGAAGACCATCACCTGCAGCGCGGCCAGGCCGAAGACCGCCGGCGCCAGCAGGCGCGCCATGCGCACCAGGGCCGGGTGCCGTGGCTCCCACGACGGGCCCCGCAGGAGGCCGGCGCGCGCGAGGTCGGGCATCTGCACGAGCAACTGGCCCACGCCGCCCGCGAGGACGCCGATGGCCAGCGCCAGGATCGGCGGGTCGACGTGGCGCGCCAGGAGCAGCACGCCGGCGATCATGCCGATGTTGGAGACGGCGGGCCCGAAGGCCCCGGCGAAGAAGCGGTTCTCGGCGTTCAGGGCGCCCATGCCCAGCGCGGCCAGACCGACGAGGAGGAGGTACGGGAACATCACGCGCGTGAGCTGGACGGCGAGCGCCTCCTGGGCGGGATCGGAGGTGAAGCCGGGGGCGATCGCGCGCAGCAGCCAGGGGGCCAGCGCGATGCCCAGCAGCGTCGTCGCCGTCAGCGTCGCAAGGGCGGCGCCCAGCGTGGCGCGCACGAGGCGGTGCAGCTCCTCGCGCGAGCGGACGGCGGCGTATTCGGTGAACACGGGGATGACGGCCGTCGACAGCGCGCCCTCGGCCAGCAGCCGGCGCAGGACGTTCGGGATGCGATAGGCGACGAAGAAGGCGTCGGTGACCGGCCCGGCGCCGAACGCGAGGGCGACGACCATGTCGCGCACGAAGCCGAGGACGCGGCTGGCCAGCGTGGCGCCGCCGATGGTGCCGAGCGCGCCGACGACCTGCCGCTCGACGCCGGGCGTCTCGCTCACCTTGTAATCCCCGCCGAACTGCGGCAAGATTCGACACGTTGTTCGCACGGACGGCGACCGTTCATTCTTCGACCGTCGGGCCGTAGTCCGAAGCCGCGGGGAGCCTGAGTGAGGCAGCCCCGCGAAGCCCCGACGTCGCACAAGAAAGGCAGATCAGGTGGCAAATACCAAGTCGGCCATAAAGCGCATCCGCACGAACGAGAGGCGGCGTGTGCGCAACCGTACCATCCGCTCGCACGTCCGCACCGCCGTCAAGACCGCCCGCGCGGCCGGCGGCGACGCGCTCCGCACCGCCGTCGCCGACGCGATCCGCGCCCTCGACAAGGCGGTCACCAAGGGCGTCGTCCACCGCAACACCGCCGCCCGCAAGAAGTCGGCGCTCGCCCGGCGTCTGACCGCCGCCCGCTAGCCCTCCGCGGGGTCGTGTCCTACCGCAGGTAGGGCTTGTCCTACCGCAGGTAGGGCTCATCGTCCGCGTCCCTCCGCGTGCAGCTCGCGCAGCGCGGCCACCGCGCGCGCGGCGAGGCGGTCGCCCGTCTTCGCCCCGTAGACCGAGGCGCAGGTGACGTACGTCGGCCGGGCGTAGTCCGCGGCCGTCACGAGATAGCCGATGTAATCGTTCGACACGCCCGCCACGAAGGCCTGGCCAAAGATCTGCCGGGCTTCCGTCTTGATGCGCTGGCCGAGCGCGGTGGCCGGCTCGCCGGGCAGCGCCACCCACGCGGTGTCACCGAGCGCGACCGCCGTCAGCGTCGTCTCGCTCGGAAAGGCGCCGTCGAGGGGGAGCGTGACGGCAGCGGGCATCCAGCCGCGGAGGCAGTTGTGGAGCGAGAGCCGGGGAGACGGCAGGTCCACCCGCACGACCCGCGCCACGAGCCGCCCCGCGCCGACCGGCGTCGCGCGCTCCCACGCGGTGCGTGCGGCGGCCGCGAGCGCCTGGGCCACGTCGACGAGCGCGCGGGGGCCGTGACTGGCCGGACTCACATCGCCGACGGCGCCGTTCACGAACAGCGCGGGCACGTGCAGCGCCCGCTCGAGCGTCTCCGAGGCGGCTCCCATCACGTCCGCGGACAGCCTCAGATTGCCCGGACCCAGCATCGTGCCGTGGATCGCGAAATTCCAGACCAGCGCGACCGGTGCGCCGCTCGGTCGACGCACCGCGAGCACGACGACCTCGGGATCGAGCGGCCCGCCGAGTCGGCTCCGGACGACCGCTGGTGCCGTGGCGAGGCCGACGGCGACGCGCGCGGGCCCGCGGGCGTCGTCGGCGCGGCGCACGGCCTCGATCACGGCCGCCACCACCGCCTCGCGTACCGCCGCGTCCTCACGATCGGCGGCGAGGAAGCCCAGCAGCGCCGAGTCCAGGAAGGCGCCGGGCCCCGAATGCGTGTGCGATGCCGAGATCACCAGCACGGCGGGAGGCCCGGCGGCGCGCGCGAGCCGGGCCGTCACCGTCTCGGTGAACGCGCGGTCCACGGCGATGAGGTCCACGGCGACCCAGATCACGCGCGTGCCGTCGCGCTCGAGCACCAGCGCGCGCGCGGCGAGCCCGTCGCGCTCGGGCCGCCCCGGTTTGAGCCAGAACGCGTGCGGGTAGCGGTCGAGCACGTCGGGCACGAGGAGACGGCGCGGCATGGCGCCGTAGCCGGCGAGCGGTGTGCCGGCGGGGACCGTGAGCGGCGCGCGCCCGGCGCCGGCGACGACGCAGCCAGGGCACGCGCCTTGCGCGGCGGCCGACGCGGGTCCCCACGCCATGGCGCCGGCGACGAGGAGCGCGAGCGCGCGACGCGCCCGGCCGCTCACCGACAGAGGTCGAGCACCAGCGCGGTGAGCTCGGCGTGCGCGTCGCCGCTCGACTTCAGTCGCCGCTCCGCCTCCCAGCACCGCTCCAGCCGCCGCGCCAGAACCGGCGCCGGCGCGGCGCCGGGGCCGCGCGCGATCGCGTCGACGACCGGCGCCGGCTTGCGCACGACACGCGCGATCTGCTCGGCGCCCTGCCCCCGCGCGGTGAGGTCGGCCACGGTCATCGTCGCGCGCGCGTCGGCGGTGAGCAGCGCGAGCAGGCGCATCGGCTCCTCGGTCGCGAGCAGCCGGTCCAACGTGCGGAGCGCGACGCCGACCTCGCGGCGCTGGACGGCGCGCGTGAGGTCGAAGACGCCGCTCAGACGGTGCTCGCCCACGACGGCGGTCACCTCTTTCACGCCGACGGCGGCGTTGTCGCTGCCGCCGGCGAGCGCCGCCTTGCGCGCCTCGCCGAGGAGGCTGGCGCCATCGTCACCCACCCACTGCACGAGGAGGCGCGCGGCCTCCTCGCTGACCGTCAGTCCCTCCGCGCCCGCGCGCTGGCGCAGCCACGCCTCCGCGGAGCGGCCCTCGCGCATCGCCAGGGAGACGATGGCCGCCGCCGGCACCGCCGTCAGCAGCCAGTGGTCGCGGCGCTCGCGTGATGCGGCGAGCGACTCCTCGGCGAGCAGCAGCAGACAGCTCGACGGGTTCGGGTCGCGCGCGTAGGCGGCGAGCGTGTCGGCGCCCTTCGCGGGCAGCGCCTGGCAGCGGCGCACGACGACGAGCCGCATCGTGGTCATGAAGGGCAGCGTGCTGGCGGACCGCACGACGTCGTCGACGGCGGCCTCCGCGCCCTCGAAGACCTCGCGGCCGAGCGCGGTCTCGCCCGGATCGCGAAACAGCCCGCGGGTGGCGGCGGCCAGCGCGTCGTCGAGCAGCTGGGGGTCGGGACCGTGCAGGAGGGCGATCGGCGGCGGCTGGCCGCGGCCGGCGGCCTGCAGGAACGCGGTATAGTCCATGTGGCGGCCGGTCAGAAGCGGTCGATCGCGAGGCTCACGATCGAGCGCGCGATCTCGCCCGAGGCCTGAGTCAGCGCCGTCTCCTCGCGCGCGATCGTGGCCGAGACCGGGCCGACCACGCGGAAGTCGGCCTGCTCCGTCACGCCGGCCTGCTGGAAGAGGAGGGTGTTGCGTCGCATGTCGCGCATCTTGAGATTCATCACGACCACGAGCCGGTATATCTGGATGTTGAGCACCTGGTCGTAGGCGATCGGCGACACGCTGTAGCTCATGATCTCGCCGTCGAGGATCGCGTCGGCCTCCGCCGGGCGCACGACCCGGAGCCGGCCGTTCGTCGAGAACTCCTGGACGACCGCCTTGGTGATGATGGAGTCCACGCCCGGCTCCTGCGTGCGGTTGAGGAAGATCGGCACGGCCACCGTATGGATGTGGGAGGGCAGCGTGCCGCGAAAGGAGTAGCCGCACGCGCCGAGGCCCAGGATCGCGACGGCCAGCGCGACCACGCGGAGCCGGCCGGGGGTCACGCGCGCGTCACGATGTTGACGAGGCGATTGGCGACGACGACCACGCGCTCGACGGCGCGCTCGCGCACCCAGGGCTGCACCCGGTCATCGGCGAGGGCCAGGCGCTGGATCCGCTCGTTCGGCGTGCCGACGTCGACCTGGAGGCGGCTGCGCACCTTGCCGTCCACCTGCACCACCAGCGTCACTTCCTTCTTCACGAGCGCGGCGGCGTCCGCCTCCGGCCAGGGCTGCGTGAAGAGGCTCTCCGCGTGGCCGAGCAGCGCCCACAGCTCCTCGGTGACGTGGGGCGCGATCGGCCCGAGCAGGAGCAGCGTGATCTCCACCGCCTCGCGCAGGAGCGCGGCCCGCTCCCCGGCCGGCATCCCGTCGTGGGAGGCGGCCTCGAACGCGTACAGCGCATTCACCAGCTCCATCACCGCGCTGATCGCCGTGTTGAAGTGGAAGTCGCGCTCGATGTCCTGCGTGGCCTTGGCGATCGTCTCGTGCATCGTGCGCCGGAACGCCTTGCCCGCCTCGGTGCTCGGGCTCGCCTTCGCCGGCGCGGTCTTCAATCCTTCGGCATGCGCGATCACGAAGCGCCACACGCGGTTCAGGAAGCGCGAAGCGCCCTCGACGCCGTGGTCGTTCCACTCGAGATCCTTCTCCGGCGGCGCCGCGAACAGCGAGAACAGCCTCGCGGTATCGGCCCCGAGCGTCCGGATGAGATCGTCGGGGTCGACGACGTTGCCCTTGGACTTCGACATCTTCGCGCCGTCCTTGATGACCATCCCCTGGCTGAGGAGCGCCGTGAACGGCTCGTCCACCTTCACCATGCCGAGGTCGCGCAGCACCTTCGTGTAGAAGCGCGCGTAGAGCAGGTGCAGCACGGCGTGCTCGATGCCGCCGATGTACTGGTCGACGGGCATCCAGTACTCGGCGGCGCCGCGCTCGAACATGCCCTTGTCGTACCTCGGCGAGCAGTAGCGCAGGAAGTACCAGGACGACTCGACGAAGGTGTCCATCGTGTCGGTCTCGCGCCGCGCCTTGCCGCCGCACTTGGGACACGTGGCGTTGACGAACGAGGCGACCTC